>ERZ827156.3533-NODE-3533-length-13980-cov-4.086966_pt1 | contig 13980 bp, 10 predicted proteins | sample MGYA00519919_ERZ827156 | MGnify/ENA primary metagenome ERZ827156 (study PRJEB31778, sample SAMEA3449269) | human gut metagenome | biome: human gut; feature: human-associated habitat; material: faeces | place: United Kingdom | collected 2010/2012 ... | reverse complement strand
CCTGAAAGAGGAAGGCTGCGGCGTGGATTGCTCCAGCTACACCGAACTGCTGCTGAGCGAAGCCTGTGGCTTCAGCGGCAGCGATATCATGTTCTCCTCCAACGAAACGCCGGTGCAGGACATGAAGAAGGCGTATGACCTGGGCGCTTACATTAACCTGGACGACCTGACCCATGTGGATTTCCTCAAGAATGTGGCAGGTATCCCCGAAACGATCTGCTGCCGCTTTAACCCCGGCGGAACCTTTGACCTGGGCAACGGCATCATGGATAACCCCGGCGATTCCAAGTACGGCATGTCCGAAGAGCAGATGACCGAAGCTTATACCCGCCTGATGGCACTGGGTGCAAAGAACTTCGGCATCCATGCTTTCCTGGCCAGCAATACCGTTACCGATGATTATTACCCGGAACTGGCCGGTATCCTGTTCAACCTGGCTGTGCGTCTGCACCAAAAGACCGGTGCACACATCAAGTTCATCAACCTGTCCGGCGGCGTTGGCGTTGCCTACAAGCCGGAGCAGCGCTCCAATGATATCCTGGCCATTGGCGAGGGTGTCCGCAAAAAGTTTGAGGAGATCCTGGTGCCCGCCGGTATGGGCGACGTTGCCATCTTTACCGAGATGGGGCGCTTTATGCTGGCTCCGTATGGCTGCCTGGTTGCCACAGCCATCCACGAAAAGCACATTTATAAAGAGTATATCGGCCTGGATGCCTGCGCTGCCAACCTGATGCGCCCGGCCATGTACGGCTCCTACCACCACATCACCGTGCTGGGCAAAGAGAACGCCCCCTGCGACCATAAATACGATGTGGTCGGCGGTCTGTGCGAGAACAATGATAAGTTTGCCATTGACCGTATGCTGCCCAAGATCGATATGGGCGATGTGCTGGTCATCCACGATACCGGTGCCCATGGCTTCTCGATGGGATATAACTACAACGGCAAGCTGCGCAGCGCCGAAGTGCTGCTGTGCGAGGATGGCTCTCACCAACTGATCCGCCGCGCCGAGACCCCGGCAGACTATTTTGCCACCTTTGATTTTACCCCATTCTACAAAAAAATGGGCCTGTAATATACAGCTCAAAGTGAGGAAACGCTATGTTCCAGTTTATGCTTGTTGTCGGCCTTGTGCTGGCGTATTACGGCTATGCCGTTACCAAAAATCCCCGCATCTGGGGGGACCAGGGGCGGGACGCCATAAAAGAAGAAAACTGGAACCGCTATGTCCGCTATAATGGGCAGTTCGCCATGTATGCCGGCTTTTTAATGGCGGCCCTTGACGCGCTGGATATGGCGGTCGATCTGTCCGCCGCCATCTACCTGCTGATTCTGCTGGGCGGTTTGGCCATCCTTTTGTATCCCTTCGCCCACTGGATGCACGAAAACGAGGGCACCTGGAACCCCTGGCCCCGCGTGGAAACCGAAAAGCAGAAGCGCAAGCGCCTGATCAAAGAGCAGGAGCGCCAGGAAAAGAAAAGCAAAAAGAAATAAGACGGCTTTGGGCCACTTGATTCCCGTTGCTTTTCTCAGACGCTCATCTCATAAAGAACAGAGAACAAAAGAATAGTAAAACAAAAAGGCATGTGCTATCATTCAAGCACATGCCTTTTTCATAATCTCTGAACCATTGGAATCCGCAGCTCTGCATTTCTATCCAAACATCTGCGTTCGTTTGCAGCAATTTATTCCGCGCAGCCGATATCCTGCGCAATTTCCTGCACGGATTCCTTGTCGAATTCACCCAGCGGCAGGATCAGCCGTGCCAGAATTTCCTGTGGCAGAACTTCCAGCAGGGCGGTCTGGTCGCACTCTGCGTGCTCTGGGGCGCACAGGCGGCACTCATCGGCGTCTTGCTCCACGCGGGCATAATGGCCGGTGGAGATAAAACGGCAGTCGAGCTTATCAGCCGTCTGCATCAGTAGCTGGAACTTCAGCAGTTCGTCCGCGGCAGTGTCCGCTGCTTCAATCACGTGCAGGGTTACATCCAGCGCCTTGGCGGCGTTCTGCGCGGTCTCCACGGCATCGTCGGCCATCCCGGCAAAATGCACCAGTGCGGCCTGTACGGCAAAGCCCTGCTCCTGCAAAATGCGCACAGTAACGGTAGCGTCCATGCCGCCGTTCAGCCCAACTAGAACCTTATCCTGCTTTTCAAATGTATTAAAACCCAGTGCTCCGTCCATAATATCCTCCTGTATCAGCGGTGCGCAGTGCGTCAGGCCTGCTTTCCGCCGTATTTTTTGCTTTGCTCCACGGCCAAGCGGTCGCAACGCTCGTTTTCGGGGTGGCCTGCGTGGCCTTTCAGCCAGTGGTAGTGGATCACATGCTTCTCGCTTTCTTCCAGCAGCGGTGCCCAAAGGTCGGGGTTCAAGGCGGGGGATTTGTCTGCCTTTTTCCAGCCGCGCTTGCGCCAGCCCTTGGCCCAGCCCTTTTCCAGCCCGTTGATCACATACTGGCTGTCGCTGTACAGGTCAATGTCACAGGGCTCTTTCAGCTGGCGCAGGGCTTCCAGCAGGCCGGTCAGCTCCATGCGGTTGTTGGTGGTTCCGGCCTCGCCGCCGGAAATCTCTTTCTCATACACCTTTTCTCCGGTACGGAAGCGCAGGATCGCGCCCCAACCGCCGGGGCCGGGGTTGCCGCTGCAGGCACCGTCGGTATAAATTTCGATGTGTTTCATGTTACCCTCGTTTTGCTGCGGCAATACTGGAATCAGGGCGTGCCGGAAAATGGCATCCTTTTCTTTGCTTTTCGCTGTACCTTATCGGCCAGCCGCAATGCTCGGAACCCTGCCGCTTTACTATAAAAATAATTATACGCGATTTTGCCCAGTCCTGCAAGCTTTTGTGTAATTTGTCCATAAATGCGTCCGGCATACTATTTGACAATGCCCCCGCTGCGCCTTATAATAGATTTAATTGCAATGTCGTAGTTTGATTCAGGACCCGGTTGCAGCCTTTCGGCTGAACTCTTCGCGTCCAAACCGTGATTCAGTAAATCGGCACAGTGCCGTACAAATTTCACATGCGACAAAACATCACGTCCGGGGTACGGTGCTTACCGTGTGTGTAACCACCAACCCTGGCCGAATACAATATGGAGGTTATGCAATGGAAGATCACAACAACGAAAAACGCCCCCGCCAGCAGGGCCGCAGCAATTACACCCGCCGTGCCCCGCGCGCAAATAATAATAACCAGAACCGCAAACCCGGTGCGCCTGCCCCCGCGGCCAGCGCCCCGCAGGCAGCGGCGGAAAAACCACAGCCCCAGCACCGCAAGCCGCAGCGCCGCCGTGCCCCGCAGCCCCAGCAGGCTGCAGCGAGCAATGCGGTGAATGCAGCAGCTCCGGCCCCGGTGCAGCGCCCCCGCAGCCCGCAGCGCCGCAGCTATAAGCAGCATTATTATGATGCTTCCACCCCGGCTGTTCCCATGCACATCTGCCCGCTGGGTGGCCTGGGCGAAGTTGGCAAAAACATCACCCTGTATGAATGCCAGGGCGATATGATCCTGGTGGACTGCGGCCTGGTGTTCCCGGATTCCGATATGTTCGGCGTGGACCTTGTCATTCCGGATTTCACCTATGTATTGGAAAATAAGGACCGCATCAAGGGCCTGTTCATTACCCATGGCCACGAAGACCATATCGGTAGCCTGCCGTATCTGCTCAAAAAGTTCAACGTGCCCATTTACACTGCACGTTTGACCATTGGCCTGATCAAAAACAAGCTGGAGGAGCACGGTCTTGCCTCCAGTGCAGAGTTCCATGAGATCCGTCCCCGCCAGAAAGTGCGCCTTGGCTGCTTTACGGTGGAGCCCATCCATGTCAACCACTCCATCCCGGATTCTCTGGCGTTTGCCATTGACTGCCCGGCAGGCACCGTGCTGCATACCGGCGACTTCAAGATCGACTACACGCCGCTTTCCGGCGATGCCGTTACCGACCTTTCCACCATTGCGGAGTATGGCCGCCGCGGCGTGCTGGCTTTGCTGGCGGATTCTACCAACGCGGAGCGCCCCGGCTTTACGGCAACCGAGCAGACTGTGGCCGAAGGGGTGCGCAGCCTGTTTGCCCGCGCCAAAAACCGCCGCATTATCGTGGCAACCTTTGCTTCCAACATCTACCGCATCCAGCAGATCATTGACCTGGCCATTGAGTATGGCCGCAAGGTGGCCGTCAATGGCCGCAGCATGGTTTCCAACACCGAAATGGCGCGGGAGCTGGGGTATCTGCATGCGCCGGATAATGTGCTGATCGATATCGAGGAGATCAACAAATACCCGCCGGAAAAGGTTGTCCTTATCACCACCGGCAGCCAGGGCGAACCGCTGTCCGCTCTGTCCCGTATGGCGCAGGCCAGCCACCGTACCGTCAAGGTCGGCCCCACTGACTTTATCATTATCTCGGCCCGCCCCATCCCCGGCAACGAAAAGACCGTGACCAAGGTGGTCAACGGCCTTCTGGCCCTGGGTGCAGAGGTCATTTACGAAAACATGTACGATACCCATGTTTCCGGCCACGCCTGCCAGGAAGAGCAGAAGCTGATGCTGACCCTTGCCCACCCGCAGTATTTCCTGCCGGTTCACGGCGAGTTCAAGCAGCTCAAGCGCCACGCCGAAACGGCGGAGCACCTGGGCTATATCCCCAAGCAGAATATTTATATTGCTGAAAATGGCCAGAACATCCGCCTTTCCCGCGATGGCATGGCAGTGGAGGGCACTGTGCCCGCCGGTGCCGTGATGGTGGATGGCTATGGCGTGGGCGATGTGGGCAATGTGGTCCTGCGTGACCGCCACCACCTGTCGGAGGACGGTATCATCATCGTTACCGCAGCCGTGGATGGCAGCACCGGCCAGCTGCTTTCCGGCCCGGACCTGGTTTCCCGCGGCTTTGTCTATGTGCGGGAAAGCGAGGAGCTGATGGACGGTGCCCGCGTGCAGGTTGAAATGGCCCTTGACCGCAGTATGGCGGATAACATGCACGACTGGGCCAGCGTGAAATCCCGCGTGCGGGAGGCGCTTTCCAGCTATATCTACCGCAAAACCAAGCGCAGCCCCATGATTCTGCCCATTCTGATGGAAGTTTGATCCAAACCATATCTGACCGTGACCGCCTGCCCCACATTGCAGGCACCGAGGAACGATGATGAAAAACAAGCTGAGACGTGATATCTTTGTCATTATCTTTTTGCTGCTCGTTGCGTGCATCGCTCTGGCTGTGCCGCTGGCGTTCAGCAACCCGCGCTGGCTGCTGGCACCGGCGCTGCTTGTAGTGTTTGCGTTGGTGGTGGCGGTACTTGGCATCCGCCGGCTGCGGCGCTTTGTGGCCGATATGCTGTGCGGGACCAACTTTGAGGGCAGCAAGACCCAGTATTCGCTGGTGGATTTTTCCATCCCCACTGCCCTGATTACCGAAGGCTCCGTGGTGTGGTATAATCCGGCCTTCCGGGAGCAGATTCTGGCGGGGCAGGATGCCCTGCTGGCTGCACCGGACCGCCTGATGACCGGCATTGACCTTTCCGTCTGTGCCCGCGCCCACGGCCAGGACCTGACCATTGACGAAAACCGCTACACGGCCTACGCCACAACTAGCCGCAGCAGCAAAACGGGCACATTGCTGTTTTTGGTCAACGATACGTTCTACAAAAACACGCTGGATGAATACACTGCCAGCCGCCCGGCTTACCTGATTATTGGGGTGGACAGCTATGACGAGCTGTTCAACGATATGAAGGACTCCGAGCAGGCGCACGAGCTGGAGGCCATCAACACCCTGCTGGAAGAATACATCGGCCGCACGACCGGTTTCCTGCGCAAGGTGTCCAACAGCCGCTATATTGCGGTGGTGGAAGAGCGGGATATCCGCTGGATGATGGAAGAACGCTTTGATATTCTGGATAAAGTGCGTGCGTTGCACCCCGGCGGAATGCTCACCCTTTCCATCGGCGTAGGCCATGGCGGCGCTACTATGCAGGAATGCCAGGAGATGGCCCGAGAAAGCATTGATATTGCCTTGGGCCGCGGCGGCGACCAGGCTGCCGTGAAAACAGTCGATGGCTTTGAGTTCTTCGGCGGCATTTCCCATGGTGTCGAAAAGCGCAGCCATGTGCGCAGCCGCATCATTGCCAACGCCCTGGCAGACCAGATCCGCCAGAGCGACAGCGTCATTATCATGGGCCACCGCCAGAGCGATTTGGATGCCATCGGCTCCGCCATCGGTTTGCTGCGCATGTGCAAAATGTGCGATGTGCCTTCGGTCATCGCAGTGCGCAGCAAGGCAACGCTGGCGGGCCAGCTGCTGGATGTGTTCAACAAGGCGGGGGAGGACCACAACTTTATTGAGCCGGAAGAAACCTATAAGCTCATTACCCCCAAAACCCTGCTGATCGTAACTGATACATACCAAAAGCGCCTGCTGGAAGACCAAAAGATTTACGAAAAATGCAGCCGCGTGGTTGTTATCGACCACCACCGCATGGCGGTAGGGCATATTGATAACCCGATCCTTTTGTACCACGAACCCTTTGCTTCCAGCGCCAGCGAGCTGGTGTGTGAACTGCTGCAATTCATGCCTGCCCAAAACAACATCACTCAGTTGGAAGCCCAGGCGCTGCTGTCTGGCATCATGCTGGATACCCGCAGTTTTGCGCTGCATGTCGGCGTGCGTACCTTTGAGGCTGCCGCCTGGCTGCGCAGCCGCGGGGCCGAAACTGCCGCGACCAAGCGCCTGTTCAATATTTCCAAAGAAGAATACGAAGCCCGCGCCGCTATTGTGGAGGGCGCTTACCTCTACAAAGGCTGCGCTATCGCCACTTCGGATGAGCTTGACCCCGCCATGAGTGTGGTTCTGCCCATGGCAGCCAATGACCTGCTGACCATCAACGGCGTGGATGCCAGCTTTGTGGCAATCGCCAAAAACGGCGGTGTCAACATCTCCGCCCGCAGCATGGGTGCGCTGAACGTACAGGTCATTCTGGAGCCCTTGGGCGGCGGCGGTCATTTGATGATGGCCGGTGCCCAGCTGCGTGATTGTACCGTAAAGGAAGCCGAAGCCCGCATCCGCGCGCAGATCGACGAATACCGCGCCAACCAGGAATGCCAGGAAGAACTGGTGGGTGCAGTTTAACAAATTAAATGATCAGTGAATCCCTGCCAATGGCAGAAAATTATATCAATTACTACATAGAGAGGGGAACCACCACGATGAAAGTTATTCTCAAACAGGATGTCAAGAGCATTGGTAAAAAGGATGAAATCCATGAAGTGTCGGACGGTTACGCCCGCAACTTCCTGTTCCCGCGCGGTCTGGCTGCAGTGGCCGATGCTGACGCTGTGAACACCGCCCGCACCAAGAGCGAAGCCAAAGCCCACCATGAAGCCGAAGCTAAGGCTGCTGCTGAAGAACTGGCTGCCAAGATCAAGGGCCAGATCGTTTCTGTCAAGGTCAAGGGGGGCGCTTCCGGCAAGCTGCACGGCAAAGTGACCGCAAAGGAAGTTGCCGAACAGTTGTACAAGCTGACCGGCACCGAAATCGACAAGAAAAAAATCGAAATGCCCGCCAGCATCAAGGAGTTTGGCAGTTATGATGCCAAAGTCCGCCTGCATGTGGGTGTTGTGGCCGCGTTCAAGGTCAAGGTCGAGGAGGCTCCGCTGTAATTGGCAGGGGGTCTTGTAATTACATTCCAACAAAAACGGCAGGGAGGTGCCTGAATGGCAAACAATGAATTAAGCTTGTCCAGCCTGGGCATTCAGCTGCCGTATAACATGCAGGCGGAACAAAGCGTGCTTGGCGCAGCGCTGATGGATGAAACCATCCTGAACCGCCTGATCACCGAGATGGACCCCGATATGTTCTATTCGGAGCAGAACCGGGCCGTCTATGAGGAAATGCGCCGCCTGTTCAGCGAAAGCGAAGCGGTGGACGTTATCACTCTGGTGGACTCTCTGGCTCAGAACGGTGTGTTCAAGGGCGCAGATGATGCCAAAGTGTACATTACCCGCATTGCGGAAACCGTCCCGGCGATTTCCAACGTCGATTCTTACATCAAGATCGTCAAGGAAAAATATCAAACCCGCCGTCTGATCGAAGCAGCCCGCGATATCCTGCAGCAGTCCAGCGAGGAATCCGATTCTGACCTGCTGCTGGAAAGCGCCGAGCAAAAGCTGTACGATATCCGCAACGGCCAGGACCGCTCCGGCGTTAAAACGATTCAGGAGTCTATCCTGGAAGTTATTGATACCATGCAAAAGCTGTCCGGTGCGGACCGCGATAAATTTGCCGGTATCCCCACAGGCTTCAACTATCTGGATAATATTCTGACCGGCCTTGGCCGTTCGGACCTGATTATTCTGGCGGCCCGCCCCGGTATGGGCAAAACCAGTTTTGCGCTGAACATTGCTACCAATGTGGCCCGCCTGCAAAAGATACCGACCGTCATTTTCAGCTTGGAAATGACCTGCGAACAGCTGACCGACCGCATCCTTTCCAGTACCGCAGGCATTGACAGCCAGGCATTCCGCACCGGCCGCCTGAACAACTCCGACTGGAACGACTTTGCCAATGCAACGTCACTGTTGTATAACGTTCCCATTTACATGGATGATTCCTCCGGCATTTCGGTGCCGGAAATCAAGGCAAAAATCCGCCAGATCAACCAGGACCCCAAACGGGATAAGATCGGTCTGGTCATCATCGACTATTTGCAGTTGATGCAGTCCGCCAAGCGCACCGAAAGCCGCGTGCAGGAAATCAGCGATATCACCCGGAACCTGAAAATTATGGCCAAGGAACTGAACGTTCCTGTCATTGCGCTGTCCCAGCTTTCCCGTGCTGCCGAAAAAACAGCGGGTCGCTCGGACCACCGCCCCCAGCTTTCAGACCTGCCTGATTCCGGCTCTATCGAACAGGATGCGGACGTGGTGCTCTTCCTGTACCGCGCTGCCTATTACAATTCCCAGAACGGCGAAACCGAACAGGCGAACGAAAACGAAGCCGAATGTATCGTGGCCAAAAACCGCCATGGCGAAACCAGTGTGGTCCGCCTTGGCTGGGATGGCGCCCATACCCGGTTCAGCAATCTGGACGAGATCCATGAACAGTACTGACGCAGACAATTCATTGCAAAACCCAGTAAACACGATGGAACAAACCTTGCTGGCCTATTGCCGCCGGCAGGGTTTGTTTCGGTTGGGGGACCGTGTCATCGTTGCCTGCTCCGGCGGGGCGGATTCGATGGCGCTGCTCTGTTTTCTGCTGCGCTGCAAAGCGGAACTTGGCATCACCGTCATGGCGGCCCATGTGGACCACGGAATCCGGGGCGAAGCTGCCCATGCGGATGCCCGCTTTGTGGCGGAGTTCTGCCGCACGCATCATGTGCCGTTCTTTTTGTACGATGCCGCTGCCAGCGGGGTGCAGATTCCCTCAAACCCCAGCGAGAACTGGGCGCGCAGCCTGCGCTATACCTGGTTTGATGCGCTGGCCGCACAGCAGCATGCCTGCATTGCCACAGCGCATACGTTATCTGACCAGGCGGAAACGGTGTTGTTCCGCATGGCGCGCGGTACCGGCCTGCACGGCATGGCGGGTATTCCGGCGGTACGGGGCGTGTACCGCCGGCCATTTTTGTGCCTGACAAGGAGCGATACCACGGCATACTGCGCCGCCCTTGGGCAACACTATGTTCAGGACGAAAGCAATTTCAGCGATGCCTATGCCCGCAACCGTATCCGCCATTATGCTGTTCCGGCGCTGCAAACCATCAATCCGGCGGCAGAGCGGGCCGTGGGGCGGCTGTGCAACCAGCTGCAGGAGCTGAACATCTGGCTGGAAAACCTGGCCGAAAAACTGCTGGCGCAGGCTGCCTGCGGGGGCGGGTACAGCATCCCGATTCTTGCCGCGGCGGATGCCCCGGTGCTGGCTGCTGCCCTGCGCATGCTGGCAGCCCGCGCGCGTGACCCTGAAGAAAAATATGTGCAGGCTCTTGCGGCCATTGTTCGGCAGGGCAGCGGTGCGGTACAGCTGACGCCGGATGCCTGCTGGACCGCAGCAAACGGCATTTTGTACTGCCGCTCAGTGCTAAAAATGCAGCCGGAAGCCATTCCCGCGCCGCACCAGCTGCTAAAAACCGGCGTTTACTGCCTGCCAGGGGGCTATGAGCTGGAGATCCAACAACTAAATTATGAAGTTTTTTTGAAAAATCCATCATTTTTGAAAAAAGACTACACCTATTGTGCAGATTATGCTAAAATAAATAAGAATATTTTTGTGAGGACCCGCCAACCCGGCGATACGTTCCGCCCGGCGGGACGTCACGTTGGCAAAACGCTCAAAAAATATCTGAATGAGGCAAAAGTTCCTGTGGCTGAACGGACGCTGATGCCGCTGCTGGCCTGTGGCAGCCAGGTGCTTTGGCTGTGGGGGGCAGGCTTTGCGGACGGTTTGTCCCCGGATGATGGGACAAAGCAGATCCTGTTGATTCGGCAAAGCCGCCAGCCTGCGGCCCCGGAGCAGGAACAAGATCATAATATTGGAGGAACAGATCATGCATGATATGAACAATGATATTGCCAAGGTTTTGATTTCGGAAGAGCAGCTGCAGGCCAAGGTGGCTGAATTGGGGGCACAGATCAGCCACGATTACGAGGGCAAAGATTTGTTGCTGGTGTCTATCCTGAAAGGCTCCGTGGTGTTCATGGCCGATTTGATGCGCGCCATCACGGAACCCTGCAGCATTGACTTTATGGTGGTTTCCAGCTATGGCGGTGCCAACACCACTTCTACGGGCCTTGTCAAGATCGTCAAGGACCTGGATCAGGATCTTTCCGGCAAGGATGTTCTGATCGTGGAGGATATTCTGGATACTGGCGTCACGTTGTCTCACTTGGTGCCCATGCTGAAATTGCGCCGCCCCAACAGCGTGCGCCTGTGCACCATCCTCAGCAAGCCCAGCCGCCGCAAGGTGGATATTGAGCCGGACTACTGCGGTTTTGAAGTGCCCGATGAATTTGTTGTGGGCTATGGCCTTGACTATGACGAAAAGTACCGCAACCTGCCGTATGTCGGCGTGTTAAAACCGGAAGTATATTCCAAATAAAATTCTGTCTTGGCAGAAGAACCAATCGCCCGCCGTTTTGGCGGATTTTGACAGGGAGTTGATTTTTTGCAGCACAAACCGCGTTTCAGCGGCATTATCATTGCCGCTGTCCTGATGGTGGCAGCACTCGTGATGATCTCCAGCTATTCCAGCCTGTTTGCCTCCAGCAAGAGCACCATGATGTTGTCCGAAGCCATGGGGTACTTTGAATCCAATCAGGTCACCTACTTTAACCTGGACCTGAACACCGGCGTTATCGAGATGAGCGTGAAAGAAGGTGAACATCCGCTGCCGGAATCCGGCACGTCCAGCGAAACATCCAACGGCCTGCTTGCAGAAATTTACGGCGATGGCACCGATGCTTACGCCCCCAAGAACGGCGGGGCAGTGGTCATTACCTACAAGCTGCCATATCCTTCTTATTTCCTGCAATTCTACCTCAAGGATTATATCGACCAGTATAATGCAGCCAACCCGGATGCGCCCATGCAGTACGATATGGTCGCCGTTAAGAACAACGTGCCCTGGTTTGAGATCATCCTGTACGCCTTTATGATCGGCAGCGTGGTGCTGCTCTTCATGTCCATGTACCGCGGCGGTGCCGGTGGCGGCGGCCTGATGAATGTTGGCCGTGCCAAGGTCAAGGACCAGCAGGAAGGCCAGCGCAAGGCAACCTTTGCCGATGTTGCCGGTGCGGATGAAGAAAAGGCTGAACTCCAGGAAGTGGTTCAGTTCCTGAAAGCACCGGAAAAGTTCAACTCCCTGGGGGCGCGCATTCCCCACGGCGTTCTGCTTGTCGGCCCTCCGGGCACCGGCAAAACGCTGCTGGCCCGTGCCTGTGCAGGCGAGGCCGGCGTTCCGTTCTATGCCATCTCCGGTTCCGACTTTGTGGAAATGTATGTCGGTGTCGGCGCATCCCGTGTGCGCGATCTGTTTGAAAAAGCCAAAAAGACAATGCCCTCCATCATCTTTATTGATGAGATCGATGCCGTGGGCCGTCAGCGTGGCGCCGGCCTTGGCGGCGGGCATGACGAGCGCGAGCAGACCCTGAACCAGCTGCTGGTTGAGATGGACGGCTTTGACGCCAACGACGGCGTTATCGTGATGGCTGCCACCAACCGCGCCGATATTCTGGATAAGGCTCTGCTGCGTCCCGGCCGTTTTGACCGTCAGGTTTATGTTGGTCTGCCGGATGTGAAGGGCCGCGAGGAGATTCTGCGCGTTCACACCAAGAACAAGCCCCTTGGCCCCGATGTCAGCCTGAAAACCATCGCCAAGTCCACCGCGGGCTTCTCCGGTGCCGACCTGGAAAACCTTGTCAACGAAGCCGCCCTGCTGGCTGCGCGCAAGGGCAAAAAGGCCATCACCGAACCCGAAATCGAGGAAGCTTCCATCAAGGTTGTGGCTGGCCCCGAAAAGAAGAGCCGCGTTGTGACCGATGCCGAAAAGCGCCTGACCTCTTACCACGAGGCCGGCCATGCCATTACCGGCTATTTCTGCAAAACGCATGATCCCGTGCACCAGATCAGCATTATCCCGCGTGGTTCGGCAGGCGGCTTTACCATGTATCTGCCGGAAAAAGACCCCAGCTATGTGACCAAGACCGCCATGAACGAGAACATTGTCTGCCTGTTGGGCGGCCGTGTGGCGGAGCAGCTGGTGCTGGATGATATCTCCACCGGTGCTTCCAACGACCTGCAGCGTGCCACGGATACCGCCCGCGCCATGGTGACCCGCTATGGCTTCTCGGAGCGCATGGGCCCGGTGGTTTATGGCACCGACCCTGGCGAAACCTTCCTTGGCCGAGACTTTGGCCAGGGCAAGGGCTATTCCGAAAATACGGCGTCCGAAATTGATAATGAGATCCGTGATATTATGGATGAATCTTACGAGACGGCCCGCCGCATTTTGACCGAGCACATGACTGAGCTGCACCGTGTGGCCGGTGTGCTGATGGAACGCGAAAAGATCAGCGGCGAAGAGTTTGACGCCCTGATGAAAGGCGAAAACCTGGCACCCTTTGGGCTGGATACCCCCGCGCCTGCCGCAGCCCCTGCATCGGCAGAGCAGCCCGCCGCGCCGGAACAGCCCTCCGAACCGTCTGATGAAAATTGAGGCAAGGTGAAACACAATGGATCAAAATTTTTCCCTGATGGCGCAATCCCGTGCCAATTATTACACTGCCGGCAGCCCGGTCCAGTTTGTCCGTGTTGAGCTGCTGAAAGGGGATGTCACGGGTGAAGTTGCGGTCTGCCTGACCTTTAAGAATGTTGGCACAGAACCGCTGACCGGCTTTATCATCCACTTCAAGTGCAAAGATGCTTCTGGTCAGATCCTGTGCGAGGATGATTTCTATTATGAGCAGCTCAATGTGCAGCCCGGCGAACTGTTTGGTGCCGATGACGCTGTGTTTGTCAGCGATACGCCGGTTTCCAGCGTGGAAATTGAGCAGGACCGTGCTTTCCTGAACGGCCGTGGAGTGGATCTGCGTAATTATAAGCGTGTCCGCCTGCAGGCCCCCCGTGTGCTGCCTGGCTCTATTGCCCGCACACTTCAGACCCGCACCAACAATAAGATGCTGACCTGCGTCCCGCAGGATACCGAAAACGGCTGGTTCTGCGCCTGCGGCGCGTTCCACCCCAACGAGGAAGCTGTTTCCGTCTGCAGCGAGTGCGGCGGCGACCGCGCTTACATCAAGGCAACCCTGACCCGCATCCTGGAGGAAGCCCGGCAGGCCGCCGAGCAGCAGCAGCGCGAAATCAACGCCGTGGCCAATGGCGTTGACCCCGCAGCAGCCCAGGCAGCCCAGGCCGCTGCCACCGCCGCCGCGGCTCAGGCAGCCATCAGCCAGGAGCCCACCGCACAGTTCACCCCGCCCGCCCCGGCCCAGG
>ERZ827156.3520-NODE-3520-length-14014-cov-2.905939_pt1 | contig 14014 bp, 14 predicted proteins | sample MGYA00519919_ERZ827156 | MGnify/ENA primary metagenome ERZ827156 (study PRJEB31778, sample SAMEA3449269) | human gut metagenome | biome: human gut; feature: human-associated habitat; material: faeces | place: United Kingdom | collected 2010/2012 ... | reverse complement strand
CATTATATATGTAATCATTTTTTCAGTTTCTTCATACGAATCAACCTGACACTTGTATTTCTCTGCCTTTCCGTTGGCAGCCAAAATGTTTTCAACTGTTCTATCTGCTGCTTCATCATTACCACTGTAATTAACAATAACCACAGCCCCCTCTTTGGCAAAACGGGCAGCTATAGCAGCTCCTATTCCTCTGCTAGCTCCGGTTACAAGCACTATCTTGTTTTCATATCTTTTTATACAATTATCCATACACATAACACACTGCCTTTCATTGATACAATATTGCTAAAGCCATACCAATATCATGTCTGCATTTACTGCCTGTTATTTTATAACTACTTCCTTTTCCATGCTCTTAGCTATCTTTTTAACAAAGCCAGATAAAGTCTTTCCTAGTCCCACCTCAACAAATGTATCATAACCATCGGCTATCATTTTTCTGACTGACTGTTCAAAACGTACTGAACTATATACCTGCTTTGAAAGAAGTTCTTTTATATATCCACTGGATGTATTCTCATCCACATACTCAGCTGTACAGTTTGCCACATAAGGATACTTCACTTTATCAAAAGTAACTTTTTCTCCTGCTTCAACTTCTAATTTTTCTACGAAAATTGCATCACCAGCTTCAACTTTTAATTGTTTTCCACCTGTTTCGATAATTGCGTACATACCGCACCTCCTATAAATTTTTTCTAAGACTCGCCAACCAAGGCAGCAAACGCATTTAATACCTCTTATGTGCGGTTGTAGTCTAGAGGTCTACAACAAGTGCATTATACTGAATATTCCAATTAAAGTCAATGCGATTTCTTAGATTTTATCAAATAAATTTTTATTGTGTCAAAATCATAAAATCGTTGATGAAAATGATAGATATTTTGATAAGGTCGAAAATATTCAAGATGTTTATTTATTTTCACTCTTTTTTTACTAAGATGATCACTCATTAATGTTTCCATATAAATCAAACGATAATTTTTAAGATATAAAATAACTTGATAAAATAAATACCCTAAAATAATTTTTCTCCCTATTTGTTTCGTAATAATCCATAAAATACAAATAAATAATAGTGAAACTTTTATTTGTATTTGCATAGCTTTTTGATAATCTATGAAATAAGATAAAAATAATAATAAAAGTTTTGAACCATCCAAAGGATAAACTGGAAGTAAGTTAAATATTAAAATATAAATATTGATTTTAGCTAACAATGGTTCCTTTATAAAAAGAAAAAAAATAAAACAAATAAGATTAATAAATGGACCACAAAGAAGCATCCCTATTTCTTCATAAACATAATGCTTTCCTAAATCTTTTAACAATAAAAAAGCCCCAAAAGGAAGTATCATGATCTTTTCAATTTCAAAAGAGAAATAAAGAGCAACGAGATAATGTCCTATTTCATGTAAAATAGAAAAAAGTAAAAAAGCTACATAATAAGAAGATCTTGATATAAAAGCTAAAAACAAATAAAGATAAGTAAGGGGATGTATTTTCATTTTACATCCCCAAATATTCTTGATAAGTGATTTGTTTTCCTAAATATTCAAATATCATTTTAAACTTTTGTTGATACAAAGCAATTGTATCCCCTTGTTTTATTTTTTGAAATTTTTTTACTTGAATATCTTTTAACTTAGAAAAAGTAATTTCCGTACCATTTTCATCTAAAATAGTCACTTGTTGTTTTTTTACATCAATCACTTTACCGTTATTCATTGCAAGAACCTGATTTCCTGTTCCTTTATAATAATCATCCTTGATCAAGGTATATTGTAATTCTTGACTTACTTTAACATCTTCTGGTAAAAAATCTAAAACACTTTGTGAAACAAAGGTAATCAATTGTTGTAAATATTTTTGATTAAATATTTTTTGTTCAAGTTCTGGATTTTTCAAAACAATCAACGAACCTAAAACAACAATCATCATGACCATCAAACGTACCATACCATTATAAAGCTTTTTGAAATTATGATCATTAAGTGGTCTTTTCCTTTTTTCAATACGTTTTCTTACATCATCCAAATCTGACATATAATCACCTATTACATCATATGAAATCATCCCAAAAAGATACGACTTAATAAACCTCTCCTTTTACATTTAGCAAAAGCTCTTTTATGTCCTAACAAACGATGTGCGATATTATCAAAACAATCATGTAAAAGATGACCCTTCAACAAATAAACAGGGCGTCCTTTATTATTAGCTTCAATCATTTCATGATCTTCATAAACAATTCCTAAAAGTGGTAAGGACAAAATATCTAAAGCATCATCGATCGTTAATGATTTGCCATCTTCAATATCATCTAAATTCACTTTATTAATAATCAACTTTAAATCCTGTATTCCCTTTTTAAGCAATAGGCCAATCACTCGGTCATTATCTCTTAATGTTGCAAGATCAAGATTAACAACAATAATTGCTTCATCAGCAATTGATGAGGCATAAGTAAACCCTTGTTCAATTCCTGCTGGTGAATCTACAATAATAAAATCAAAATCATTTTTTAAATAATCAATCAGTGCCGCCATGATCGATGCATCTAAATTTTGAAAAGACAACGTTTTACACGCTGGTAATAAATAAAGCGTTTGTTCTCTTTTATCTTTGACCAAAACCTGATGAATTTCACATTTACCAGAAATCACATCATTTAAATCATAAACAACTCTATTTTCCAATCCCATCATAACATCTAAATTCTTTAAACCAAAATCTCCATCAATCAAACATACTTTTAAGTTTTGATGTGCCAAAGCAATTGCTAAATTAACACTGATACTACTTTTACCCACACCACCTTTTCCAGATGTCACAGTAATGATTCTAGACATGTATGTAATCCCCCTTTTCTACAACGATATCATTATCTTTATAATAAACAAGTGACATTTCGAAAGTTGTAAAATGGTGTATAGATTTTCCAAAAAAGCGAATTGTTGCATTCTTAAATCTTTGACTAGAAATACAAGCTTCTTCACTTTGGCCTTCTATAATCCCAAAAACACCTTGCATGACATATAATTTAGCACACACTTGAACAATGGCCCCTGGATTGATTTTACCTGTAATTAAAGTATCTTCATAAATTTCTATTTTTTCTCCTGCATGTATAGAAGCACCGATCATTCTTAATTCTTTTTTCTCCTCCGTTTTTTCTTCTATAAAACCACCAAACAAGAGGCTTTTACATTCTACAAGAACGCCAAAAAATTGTAATATCTCATCATTTTCCAAAATTCGACCCTTCAAATCAAAAAAGGCCTTTGGGTAATAATCCTTCTTTTTAAAGAAAGATTGCACCAAAAGACCTTTTAATTCATTTAATAAAACTTCAAAATCGACTTCATTATCCATTATAAAAATCAAACGTCCATTAAGATTCTTAACTAAAATATACATCAATATCACCTTCAAATTTTAATTTATCGTGGATAAAATACACCCCATTAAAAATAACAATATTGAATAGTAATGTTGGTAGTAGTCTCTTAATTAGAAATGTTGTTATCACTAATTGAGTTGTATTTGTTATCCACATTAAAGAATATAACACACTTTCCTGTACAAAAATTGTCAAAACAACGATGACAATTGCCTCAAAATAAGTCATAACAGCTTTTTTCATATAACGCTTTTCAAAAAAAGAATACATAAAGAACAATAAGACATATACAAAAATAGAATTTCCATAAATTACACTAAAATAAATTCCACAAATTCCTGCAAAAATATAACGATGATCTTCATCAATTGTATTCGTCAATAAATCAAACATCATCACACCAACATAAGGAACAATTGTCAAATTTAATTTCAAAATTGAAGATGGTAAATAAAAACGTAAAATACTGTCGATAACAAAGGAAATAAACATGATAATTAAATATCTAACAAGCTTATTCTTCATTACCATTGACCTTCTTTACTACACTTACATAAGATAAATCTTTAAACTGCGCAGCCATTTTAACAGTTAAAGTCATTGTTGTTCCATCACTTTGAGTTACCAGTTTTTTTGCTTTACCAATATAAATTCCTTTAGGACATTTTCCATCTCCACCTAAACCAGAAGTATAAACTTTCGCATTTTTTTCTAATTTATCAATTCCTGAAAGTAAAGTAATATTTAAAACTTTCTTATTAACATCATAATTTTTTAATAATCCATAAATCGTTTGATCACCATTAATAATCATTACTGGAATTTGATTTGATGGATTTTCACTTGTAAGTAACGAAACAGTAGAACTAATTTCCGTTACATGACTAACAACACCGATCATTCCTTTAGAATCACAAACTGCCATTCCTTCTTGCACATTATTTAAACTTCCAGCATCAATTGTAATTTCATCATTCCAATTTGTTTGATCACGTATTTGTACACTAGCTGCCTTCGTTTTATAATCATTTGGAAGATAATCCATTTCTGTTAATTTCTTTAATTTTTTTATTTCTGATTGTAAAACTTCATTTTCAGATTCAACATTGACATAAGAATCTAACTTTTCTTTTAAAATTCTATTTTCATCATAAACATCCTTTAAATCATTATATTCATTAAAGATATCATTTACAAAAGAAATAGGTTTTTTAATAATATAGTATTCAATCATAGAAATAGAATTACTTAATGTCTTTTCTAAACGGGATTGTTTTCTCCCTACAAAAAAACCAATAACTGATACTAAAATAACAACGACAAAAACACCAATAATAATTCTTTTATTTCTTTTTTTTCTACGATTGTTCATATAATCACCTCTAGTATCATTCATTATATAGAGTTCCCTAAAAAAAATCAATCTTCTTTATTTTGATAGATTTTTTTTGAAGCAAAACTATAAAAACAATGCTTACCAACAATTAGATGATCTATGAACTCTATTTCTAAACAATCTGCCATTTCTTTAATCTTTTGCGTTATTAGTTCATCTTCTACAGATGGTGCAGGATTTCCACTTGGATGATTATGTATCAAAATAATTCGATTAGCACCACATCTAAGTGTATGTTGAAATACCTCTTTTGTTTCTAACATAGAAGCGTCTCCACTTCCTATAAATAATAATTTCTCTTGAATGATTTCTAAACGGCTATTTAAACAAAGTAAAATGACTTTTTCAAACATCAATTTATGTTTAATATATTCATAACCATCTTGAGGTTCTTTAATAACAAATCTTTTTGTATTTTCTTTTTGCATTCTTTTCGCAAGTTCTATACTTGCCATTAATTCAATTGCTTTTGCTTGTTTAATACCTTTGATCTTCGTTAATTGATAATAATCTACATCTTTTAAAGCTTGGAACCCTCCTATTTCTTCTAATAATAAAGAAGCCAAATTTAAAACAGACATTTCTTTATTTCCTGTTCTTAAAATTACCGCAATTAATTCTTGATTCGATAAAGTTTCAATTCCATTACAAATTGCTTTTTCTCTTGGTCTTTCAAAGCGAGGACAATTCAACATCATTTAAAGCTTTACTTTTATTTTTTTACTTAAACAATAGGCTAATACTATTTTTATAAGATCTCCAGGTATAAAAGGAACAACACACATCATTAAAGAAGCACTTAAATTCATCTTCGTCACAAACATAAACCACAGTGTTCCAATAAAATAGCAGATCACACTTCCAATAATACATGCTAAACCAATAGGAACTCTTGTTTTTAATTTTGAAATAACATAGACCATTATTGGAAACGAAAAGATATATCCCCCACTATAACCTAAAAGTGATCCCATACCGCCTTGAAATCCAGCAAAAACAGGTAAACCAACCGCACCCATCAACAAATAAACAACACATGCACTAACTGCTACTTTACAAGGAGCAATCAATGCAATTAAACAAACCATAAATGTTTGTAATGTAATTGGTACATATCCCGGTAAATCAATTTTAATTTGCGAAAATATAGCCATCATACATGCCATAAGTGCGCAATAACACATTTCTTTTACTTTGAAGTTCAAAGCTTCCACCCCCTGAAAGCATATTATCAAAGAGTGACTTCCTTGTCAATTTGTTTTTAAAAATTGATAAATTGCATTATATTCTTTTTTTTCAATCTTCTTTTGATAACGATCATCTATAAAATATTCTTTAACCACACATGTATTTCCTTTTTCAGCAATCTCTTTTGCTTGTTGATGTGCCTCTTTTTGTTTTATAAAAATATCAGTAATAACAACATACTCTTGATCTTGATACATAAAACCCTTATACCCTAATTCTTCTATTTGTTTCATTGTATTTTCAGCATTTGCTTTTTCTTTATAGCGTCCTACTTGTACAACATAGATATTGATTTCTTGCTTAAGCGCTTGACTTACATAATACATAGTTAGTGTATTACATAAAAGCATCAAAAAAGTAAAAATAAGCATTCCTTTCTTTTTCATAGACTCACCTCTTTCTAGTCTATGAAAATTAATAAAGAATATGAAGGTACCAAAGTACCTTCATCTATTATCTCCATTCAATAGAAACAAGTCTTGGAATTGAAATACGACCACTAGAAGAATATAACATTTTATAAACGGCTGCTCCCACAACAACACAGACGATCCATGTTCCTACTCCTCCACCAATAATTTCCATTTGATTTGTTAATTGTAATTCTTGCATTTTCATTTCCTCCTTTTTTTATTTAAGGAACAGACACCCACTAACTTCCTCACTATTTATATAGACATTTTTTGAGTATTTTTCTTTTAAAAATTAAAAAAAATCAAGTTTTTTCAAACTTGATTTTACATAGCTGCTAATTTTTCTTTAACAGCATTATATTTAGATGTATAATCTTCTAATTTTTGACGCTCACTATCAACTTTTGCTTGAGGTGCTTTTGATACAAATTTTTCATTACTTAACATATTTGTACAACGTTTAATTTCCCCTTCAAGTTTTTGAAGTTCAGCTTGTAATTTTTGTTTTTCCGCTTCTTTATCAACATACGCACCAAGTTCAACGATCAATGTATTACCACCTTGAATCATAGCTGTCGCAATATCTTTAGAAGCTTTTTGATTATAGCCAACACAAGTTGCATTACATAATTTCTTTAAGTAAGGAACACATTGGTCTAATAAAGCTTGTAAGTTTTCATCTTTTGTTTCAATTGAGTATTCCACTTCGATTGCATTTTTAATTGTATAGTTTGCACGAATTTCACGAACACCTTTAACAATATCCATTAAATAAGTAAATTGTTTGTTGATGTTTTCATCATTGAAATCAGGATTTACTGTTGGATATTTAGAAATACAAATTGATTCTTCTAAATGTGGAATTGCTTGATAAATTTCTTCAGTTACAAATGGCATGAATGGATGTAACATTCTAACGATTGCATTTAATACATAAACAAGAGTATGGGCACTTGCTTGTTTTTCAACTTCATTATCACTATTTAAATGAACTTTTGTAAGTTCGATATACCATGAACAGAAATCATCCCAAATGAATTTATATAATTCGCTACCAACATTAACAAATTCAAATTTATCCATGTTCGCATCTACTTCTTCAATTACGTTATTTAAACGATTTAAGATCCATTTATCACATAAATTTAAATGATTAAATTTTAAATCTTTATATTCTAAATCTTCATCAATATTCATTAAAACAAATCTAGCTGAGTTCCAAATTTTATTAATAAAATTCCATGATGCTTCTAGTTTTTCAGGAATATATCTTAAATCCATACCTGGTGCTGAATTTGTAGTTAAGAAGAATCTTAATGTATCGGCACCATATTGATCGATAACATCCATTGGGTCAACCCCATTACCTAATGATTTAGACATTTTTCTTCCTTGTTCATCACGAATTAAACCATGAATCAAAACATGTTCAAATGGTCTTTGACCTGTAAATTCTAATGATTGGAAAATCATACGACTTACCCAGAAGAAAATAATATCATATCCTGTAACTAAAGTATTTGTTGGGAAGTATCTTTTAAATAAAGGATCTTCTGTATTAGGCCAACCTAATGTTGAAAATGGCCATAATGCACTAGAGAACCAAGTATCTAAGACATCTTCATCTTGTGTCCAGTTTTCGATATCTTCTGGTGCAGTTTTCCCAACATAAACTTCACCTGTTTCTTTATGATACCATGCTGGTACTTGATGTCCCCACCATAATTGACGTGAAATACACCAATCTTCGATATTTTCCATCCATTGTGTAAATGTTTTTTCAAATCTTTCTGGTACAAAGTTTACTTTAGAATCTTTCTTTTGATTAGCTAAAGCAGCTTCAGCCAATGGTTTCATCTTAACGAACCATTGTTTTGATAAATAAGGTTCAACAATAGCTCCTGATCTTTCTGAGTGACCTACTTGATGTAAATGTTTTTCAATATGATCAACAATACCCGCTGCTTCAAAATCAGCAACTAATTGTTTACGACATTCAAAACGATCCATACCTTGATATTTATGACAAAGTTCATTCATTGTTCCATCATCATTCATACAAATAGGCATGTCTAAGTTGTATTTTTTAGCTAAGGCAAAGTCATTTGGATCATGCGCAGGTGTACATTTCATAACAGCTGTCCCAAAATCCATATCGACATAAGAATTTGCAACAATTGGAATCTCTTTATTTACGATTGGAAGAAGAACCATCTTTCCAACTAAATCTTTATATCTTTCATCATCAGGGTGAACAAAGATAGCTTGATCGGCAAACATTGTTTCAGGACGTGTTGTCGCAATGACTAATTCTTGATCACTATCTACAATTTTATATTTGAAATAATACATTGCCCCTTCAATTTCTTTATGAATAACTTCGATATTACTTAAAGCTGTTCTTTGTACAGGATCCCAGTTAATAATTCTTTTACCTTGATAAATATATCCTTTTTCATATAAACGAACGAAAACTTCTTTAACCGCTTGAGATAATCCTTCATCTAAAGTAAATCTTTCTTTCGAATAATCTAAAGATAAACCTAATTTTTCCCATTGAGCACGAATAATAGAAGCATATTCTTCTTTCCAAGACCAAGCTTTTTCTAAGAAACCTTCTCTTCCTAAATCATAGCGAGAAATTCCTTCTTCTCTCATTCTTGCTTCTACTTTAGCTTGTGTAGCAATTCCGGCATGGTCCATACCAGGAAGCCATAAAGCATCATAACCTTGCATTCTTTTATAACGAATAATCATATCTTGTAAAGTTGTATCCCAAGCATGTCCTAAATGAAGTTTACCTGTAACGTTTGGTGGTGGAATAACGATGGCATAAGGCTTTTTAGAAACATCTCCTGCTTTAAAATATTCTTTTTCTAACCAATGTTGATATTTACCTTTTTCAACACTTTTATGATCATATTTACTCGCTAATTCTTTTTTCATTTTCATCATCCTTTTCAATAAAGCTTTCTTTATGTTCTTTAATATATTCTCCTAATTTATCACCAATTCCTGAAGAACGTAATAAAGAAACAAATTCATTTGTAAAATCAGAGAAATTGTATGTAGCGTATTCACTTGTTTCATCAATTTCATCTTCTTGATCATTTTCAATTAAAATAGCTAATTTTTCAGCTTCTTCTAATAAATGAGCAATATCATAACATTTCATTGTTTCAAATGCTTCTTTATAATAAGGTCGATAATTACAATAAGGTTCTGTTATAAAAAACGAATGGATTGAACCTCTTCCCCCTTCTAAAGAACATTCTAATTGGTACATTGTATAAATCAATAATTCCTCATGTGTTAAATAAGGAATAATATTTCCATCATAGTTATCATCTTCATATAGACGATCTTCTTTCGCATTAATATGAAAAATAACAGCTCTTGTTAGATCAATTGGTTCAATCTTATCAAAAACATCACTTGTAAGATGAGAAAACATATCTTTTTCTTGAGCTAATTTTTCTTCATATTGCTTTCTTTTTTCTTTTACTTGTTTAAATTTTTTACCATAAAAACTAAACAAGAACACACACATGATAGCAAAAATAATCCATACATACCAATACTCTGTAAAATAATTCATCTTTTTCCTCCTTAAAATAAAAAAGCCATCCCTCTAAGGACGACTTATATCGCGATACCACCTTAGTTCTAAGTATAAAACTTAGCACCTTAAAACTTTAACGCAGTTCTACGTGTTAAACTACTTTATTTCATCTAACATGCTCCTTGGCTACCTTCACTCTTTTCATTTATCCCTTTCCAGCAAACGGGACTCTCTATCAAACAAAGAAGAACTACTCCTCCAAATCATTGCAGTTCTATTCTATCAAATAGACTATTTCTCGTCAATCATTAACTTTTTGAATATTTCTTGTAAGCCATCTAAATAACAAATTAATTTTGACATTTGATAAATATTGGCTTCTTCTTGTAAATTTAATTGAACTTGCGGAACAATTGATAAAATACATTGCATTAAGATTTTTTCTTCTTTTAAAAGCTTTACTTCTTTTAAATAATATTCTAATAACGGTAAACTCTCATAGAGTTCATCATGATTTTGAAAAATATCTATCAAATCATAAATACAATAATTAATTTTCATTCGATCAATTGAAATAAGTGTTTCATCACTAACAAAAATATGTTCCTTATTAAAATGATTATACGTTAAAGAAAGTCTAATTTCATTTTTACCTTTCATTATTTCTTGATATTGACTTAAATAATAATGTGCTTGATTTAAATAATGAACGATACGATAATAATTTAAAACAAGCATCCAACCTGCTGGAGATTTAAATTTTCTAAATTCAAATTCTCTCATTAATTCTTCATAATCATTTTTTCTTTGTTGAATCAAAGAAAAAAGATCATCATACTGCTTTTTAAAAAAAGCATCTTCTTCATGTTGCATAAAAAAAGAATGATTGTGTAAATACGCTAGGATTTGATAATATGTTTTTATTTTCATTTCTTTTTTTATATGATTATCTTCTTGTAAATAAGGCATAAGATAGATATATTGATCTTGAAAAGGTGTAAAATAGTGTTGTTCATTATTTAATATCAAATGAATAAAATGATGGAGATGTAAGGTATTAAGATGTTGATAAGCAACTTCTAGTTTCTTTTCATCAACAATCTTAACACAATAAAAATGATTAGCTGTTTTCACTTTATAGACACGCGGACTGATTTGAATCAGTCCAATTACGTCTAAATCATACTTTGTTTGAATGATCTTTTGGAGCATAAGGAATAATAAGGATTTGTCCTGCATCTAAATTTAGATCTTGATTATAGTCTCTAATCATTTTTTCATCTACCTGATATTGTCTAGCTATTGAGGCATACGTATCATTTGGTAAAACGACATATAAATAATAAACACCTAGATCCTCGTCATCATCAACCTTTTCTTCTTTTTCTTTCGTTTCATAAATTTTTTCTTGTAACTTTTCAACATCATGAATTTCTTCGGGTGCCTCAGCAACGACTTGTTCATTTATCGTTTGAGTCTCAACATCCCTTGATAATTTTTCAATTTCATCAATAGGATCTTCATCAAGTTGAATATAACGATTTTCACCTTCTTCAACCCCATACACTCCAACTTCAATTTTAATTTTCAAATTACCATCAATAATATCATAATGAAAATCTTCAACCTTTAAATGAAAATCTTGACGATCTATAATCTTTTGATCATCCGCATAAACATCTAATTCCACATTTTCTAAAAAATGTCTTTTTTCTTGACTAATATATTCTCCTTTAATAGCAAGACTCCCCACCGCTCTAACACCATGATCTTCAATCTTATAGTCGATAGATTCATCAACCGTTAAAGAAACTAATTCCTTTAATTGATGTAGTAAATCAATTTCCTTTTCGTAAAATATTTTTTGCATAGTCATCCTCCTAACAAAGTCTATGCAACAAATCATCAAATATGAAAAAAAGTAGGTTTCCCTACTCAAAATCTAAATCACACAATTCATAAATTGCATTCCAAGCTTCTTGAATTCCTTTTTTCTTTAAACTTGAAAAACGAATAAATGTATCACTTGGATCAAAATGTAATGTATCTTTAATTAATTTTTCATTTTTCTTTAAATCATTACGTTTAAGTTTATCTTCTTTAGTCGCAACGACAATGACAGGTACACCATGATGTTTAACAAACTCATACATCATCACATCATCTTTTGTTGGTTTATGACGATAATCTACAAGTAAAATAAAACCTCTTAAAGTTTGTCTTTCACTAATATATTCATCCATCGTTTTACCAAATTGTTTTGTGACATTATTAGCAACTTTAGCATATCCATATCCAGGAACATCTACAAAATAAAGTGCATCATTGACATTAAAGAAATTCAAAGTTCTTGTTTTACCTGGCGTACTTGATACTTTTGCAAGACCATTTCTAGATAACATTGTATTAATAAAACTACTTTTTCCAACATTTGATCGTCCAGCTAAACACATTTCTGGAAAGCTTTCTTCAGGCCATTGGCTTTTCCATGCAGCCGATAAAATATATTCTGCTTTTTTAATTTTTACCATTTTTCTCACCTTTTTTATTGTACAAAAAAAATAACGGAAATTCAAGTTTCCGTTATTTAACAATTGCATGTTCTAAAACTGTATCGATATGATCAGCTAAAACAATTTCTAAATCATTTCTTACTGATTCTGGGATATCTTCGATATCCTTTTCATTTTCTTTAGGAATGATGATTTTTCTAATTCCAGAACGATGTGCTGAAATAGATTTTTCTTTTAATCCACCAATTGGTAAGACATTACCACGTAAAGTGATTTCTCCTGTCATGGCAACATCATCTCTTACAGGTTTATTTGTAAAAGCTGAATAGATTGCAGTTGTAAGAGTGACACCTGCTGATGGACCATCTTTTTTGATAGCTCCTTCAGGAACGTGAATATGAATATCTTGTTTATCAAAGGCTTTATCATCTAAACCATATTTTTCTTTATTAGCTTTTAGGTAATCTAAAGCAATTGATGCTGATTCTTTCATAACATCACCTAATTGACCAGTAATAATAAATTTACCAGTACCATCAAAATGATTAACTTCGATTGGTAAAATATCTCCACCAAATTGAGTATAAGCCATACCAGTAACAACACCTACTTGAGGACGAGGAAGTTTCTTAGTATGATCAAATGGTGCTTTTCCTAAGAATTCAACAAGTTTATCTTGATCAATTGTAACTGATTCAACTTTTTCTTTTAGGATAGCTAAAACAGTTTTACGACATAATTTAGCAATATATCTTTCAAGTTCACGAACACCAGCTTCACGTGTATAGTGTTGAATGATTTCCATGATGATATCATCAGAAATAATCATTTGTTCAGGTTTTAATGAATGCGCATCTAATTGTTTTTTAATTAAATGTTCTTTAACAATCATTAATTTTTCTTGTTCTGTATAACTTGAAACTTCAATAATTTCAAGACGATCTCTAAGTGGTCCAGGAATTCCTCCTAAATCATTAGCAGTCGCAATGAATAAAACTTTAGATAAATCATATGGTTCTTCGATATAGTTATCAGAGAATTGAGAATTTTGTTCAGGGTCTAAAACTTCAAGCATTGCACTTGTAGGATCTCCTTTATAATCACTTGCCATCTTATCAATTTCATCTAATAAGAAGACAGGATTTACAACACCAGCTTTTTTCATTCCTTGAATGATACGTCCAGGCATTGATCCTAAATAAGTACGACGATGTCCACGAACTTCTGCTTCGTCTCTTACCCCACCTAAAGAAGCTTTAACAAATTTACGATCTAAAGCACGGGCAATACTTTTAGCAATACTTGTTTTCCCAACACCTGGTGGACCTGCTAAACAGATAATTGGTGCTTTTAAAGATTGTGTCATTTGTTTAACTGCTAAGTGTTCAACAATTCTTTCTTTTACTTTTACCAAGTCTAATACTGTGTCTCTTCCAAATTGATCGTCTGCAGTTGTTACATAGCCAATTGGTTTATTTA
>ERZ827156.3519-NODE-3519-length-14019-cov-3.910627_pt1 | contig 14019 bp, 17 predicted proteins | sample MGYA00519919_ERZ827156 | MGnify/ENA primary metagenome ERZ827156 (study PRJEB31778, sample SAMEA3449269) | human gut metagenome | biome: human gut; feature: human-associated habitat; material: faeces | place: United Kingdom | collected 2010/2012 ... | reverse complement strand
CACAGCCAGCGCCGGCTGCACCGTCGCCAGCCGCTCCACGCACGCCGCGCGCTCCGCCTCCAGGCGCTCGCGCTCCTGCGCCGCCTGCTGCAGCCGCGCCTGCTGCCCCTGCAGACTGCTGCGCACCTCGGCTAGGTCCAGCTCCAGCGCGGTGACCTCGCGCAGCAGCGCGCGGCGGTCCAGATCCATCTGCGACAGCGTGACGCTCAGCGAGGAGGACTCCGAGTCCAGCGCCGCCAGCTCCTCGCGCGCCTGCTCGATGCGGTCGCGCGCGTCGTCGTACTGGGAGTGCAGGGAGGAGAGCGTGTCCGCCAGCGTCTTGCGATTCACATTGCAGCGATTGATCTAGCGATGAGTTATGGACGCCGCCAGCACTTCCTCCTCCTTCTCGCGGATGTCGGAGGAGGCGAGGAAGTACACGCAGATGCGCCGCTCGCGATCGTACTGCTCGTACTCCTCCAGCGCCTCCTTCTCCGTCTCCAGCTCCTACCCTTCAAATCATAAGCATATACCCACCTTCAGACTGTTGTTCATCTCCTCGATGAGATCGTGCACTTGGGCGATCTTGAGACTGGTATCTTCCAGAACGGCGCTGGACTCTTTGCGGCGCTCCTCGTAGACACGCGTGCCGGCGACCTCCTTGAGGAGACGGAGACGGCCCTCATCGGAGAGCTCGCACAGCTGCTTGACACTGCCCTGCTCAACCATGTAGTAGGGGTTGTCTCGGGAGAAGCCGGCCGTCTCCAGAAAGCTCTCCATCTCATTCTGGGCATGAGGACGAAATCGAAGTGCCACCTTTGTGTACAGTTTGTTGTTGACGTAGAAGGAATCGTTAGAACCGCTGATCGTGCGACGAATGACCACTTCGTCCGACTCAATCTAGAGGGAACGCCACCGCAGAGTCCAAACGGGAAAGCGCTCGTCCGAGTTGTCGAAAACGATGTCGACTCGCGCAGTGGACACGGCTTCGTGGCGTCCTTTCTACTCTTCAGCGACGCCTTCCTCTTCCCACATAAAACAGCTCCTTCATGTGCTCTTCGTCGATCTTCAGAAACTTGGGGCTCAGCACAAACTGGATGGCTATTCTCAACAGAACGACTCCAATCCTACCTTTGAAGAAGTTCGACTTTCCGGATCCATTCACCCCCACTACAATTCACCTCGCATTTGCATGCCTACGGATCGCGATAATTCCCGGCTCAAAGAGTTCGGGATTCTCCGCCCTGCTGTAGCTCCCGAATCCTTGGATGATGACCTTCTTGATGTGCATGGGAATCGCAGTTTCTGCTTGCCAGCTTCTTTTTGGCGGGGTGCTTGAACGAAGTCGGGCGTTTCGTTCTCGCTTTCGTATCAAAAAACAATGGCATTCCATTACTATCAAAGCCAATCTCACAGGAAATCGGCGAGTTCGGACGCGGACTCGGAGATGGGAGTAGGCTTTTCCTTCTATGGCTCGTAATTGCGGTTTAGATCAATGAGAGTGCCTTCTCGTTTCTGTTTTCGGAATTCATCAGCTACGAGAAACGGAGAGTATCGAGCAGCGCCGAACTTGAACAAAAGTGAGAGGGCTGCAGTTTTCGGTGATGAGGTAGAATGGATCAAGCGGGATTTGAGGTTGGATTCAAGATTCTCGAGTCGTTGTATCCGCGCGTGAAGCCGGGACGGAGGCCCACCAAACTGATGGACGTCCTGCAGTTCATCAGCTCTCCCTGCTGGAATCACCTCTTTGGAAGGACGATCGATTCGCTGGAAAAGGGCACGGATAATGACAATGAGTACATCCTCACGGACTACCAGCCTCTCTGCAGCAAGTTTATTTCCGTTCCGAAGGTACATGTCGTGAGTGATGCTGATACCTAGGAACTCGGAGAGTTCAGTTGCTGCTCATATGTGGGAGGCATCATCCGTGGTATCATGTCGGGCGCTGGTTTTCCGTGTTCAGTGACTGCCTATGATATGAAGGACGAGGAGAAGGAGGGCTATGCTCTATACCTGATTCGTTTAGAGAGTTCTTAAGTTGTATCATGTTGTTCCGGGGTTGTTGAACACACTCTGAGTGACGGTGGGAGGAATCACTCTCCTGTTCTGAGCATGAAGCGCAGTATGGAAATGAATCGAAGATTGATGGATAGAACGGGAGGGCAGTCATAATGGTGAAGAGTATCGGCATTGGAGGGTTGGAGTGATTCCGAAGAGATGCATCAAAGCGAAATGCTGAATCAACAAGGGATAAGGATGTCATCCGTTCTGTACTGGAAAACAAGGGGAATCAGGAATAGGCGCTCCAATTCCTCTATTCGAAGAAACACATTGTAGTCATAATGGGCGCGGGAGTGAGTGTGGATGCTGGAATTCCTGACTTCCGATCGAAGGTATTCAGCGTTCTTTGCCTCTGAGCATCAGAATGGCTTCTTTGACCGGATCAAGCATACACTACCTCCACACTATTCTCCTGAAGACGTTTTCGACATTTCCGTCTTCAAGGAGAATCCCTCTCTCTTTTACTCCTGCATCCAGTCCCTTTCATTAAGTGAGTCTGCCATTTTCTAGTTTAGGATAGATGAGTTTCGCCCTTCCGTGACCCATCTGTGGCTGAAGGCCATGCAAGCCAAGTTCCACAACATCCAACACATATTCACACAGAACATTGACGGACTGGAGAGTTGCATCGACTGCCCCATCACCAACCTCCATGGTTCTCTCCATCAGGGTCATTGTCTCCGGTGTGGGTATTCCCTCTTCATCTCATTCACATACAGAAAGAGCATCGACTATTCTCTCCTCCAGCAGGCCTATCGTTCTGGAAGCGTGCTGCATTGCCCATGTGGGGGTGTAGTGAAACCCGACATTGTATTCTACAACGAGTGCGTGGACAGTACGTCCATGGAGCGGATGAAGCAAGCATCTGTAGTCTGCGACTTGCTTCTCATTCTGGGCACATCACTGTCGACACATCCAGTTTCGGAGTGCGTTCGGCTCTTTGACCACTGCGATCTGTTGGTGCTGAATCAATCGAACATACAGATTCCCGAGCGAGGTGATGGTGTGAAGACCGTTCAGATCCTTGGCTCCTTCCGGGAGCTGTTTGGAGAAGATGGTGACGCGCTGACGGAGCCGGAGCCTCTGAAAGACAAGTGCGTGTATGTGTTATCCGTTGCCATTCCGAAACGGTGTAACCCTTAGAGCGGCGTCCTCCAGAAGAGAAAGTACTTGAACTCCTGGACAATCGTGTTGTGTGTTTGTTTCCTCACGACTGCCGCTCATGATCCCCAGAATCGGAGAGGTGATGTTGAATAAACTCATTTCTGCCTTTCTGTACTTGCCTCCACGATGCACCTACTGCACAAACGATCCCCTTTTTCGAGGCAGTTTCTTTGAAATGTGAATGGCTCGAATCCTCCCTTCATCGTAGTAAGGACTCGGCAGGGAACTGCATCCCATGCGTGTATGTGAAGGCGTCGAGCCAATCGCGCTATACTGTGCTGTACAGCCATGCAAATGCAGAGGACATTGGAAATCTGTTTCTCTTCCACTCCATTTCGATGACGAGTAGAATGGGCTTCTTCCTGTGGATGTCGAAGCATCTGTTTGTAGATGTGATCGGATACGACTATCCGGGATATGGACTGTGTGGGTATGCTGTATAAAATGAAATTGACGTGCAGAGGGACTCCCAACGAGAAATCGGTCCAAGCCTGCGCCGGCACCGTTCTAAACTACATGATCGACACCATGGGGATTGGTAACAACCAAATCATTCTGTATCTTCTCCATTCGCCTCTGAATTCTAGTTACGGCCATTCATTAGGAAGCGCCGTAAGTGCCTACTTGGCTGTCTACGCGTCAAAGACGCGTTCCAGAGGAGTGGCAGGCGTCGTTCTCCAAGTCCTTCCCTCGCCTTCCCCTCATCTCCAGAGTTGCTTCATGTCCATCTACCGACTGGTCTTCGACTTGCGATTCAGCGCAAAGCGCGACCTCTACGAGACCGTGGACATCGTATTCCTTCCATCTCCGCTTCTCCGTAGATCAAGGACATCAGCAGCCCCGTCACGTTTATCCACGGCATGTGCGACTGCGTCGTGCCCTTGTCCCATCCGAAGGCGCTCTTCACGCTCGTTCCGGAGGATTTGCGGTACAAGTGTCTGTTTGTGGTGGAAGTGGGTTGTACACGTCAGACGTAGCCCGCCGCCGGTCATAACAACATCGAGCTGTTTTGCACGCCCCGATCCCTGTTCGCAAACCACCTGCTTGATTTCCTTGTGGCGATGGAGCACGCGCCTGATCTTTAGACCTTTGTTAGCCTACGGGAAGAGCAGAGGTAGAGCCTTCAGTGCCTAGTGGGTGTTTAGGAACTTAGTTGCTTTGGATTGTTTGTTAACCGCCTCAGTCAACCACTCTTTATGACCCGTTCCCTTCACACGGTTTCGTTTCTGGATAGAGCTGGAAAAATTCACTGTTCCTGCTTTTACGATCACAAGTGGGTCTAATAAAGCCAGAAACCGACTGGTATTTCGTTCTCAGTTTAATAGACTATAACAAGTCTTATTTCCTTTATCGACTGTTGTTTTGGTAGATTCACTTCTGTGCCTTTACAAGCTAGAATCCGATACAAAGAATGCCTAAGAATGGGATTGGAGCGTATACCCTGCTTTACATGCGTAACGAATAGCGGAAAGAAGCCCCGCATGCGATCTGACCTGATGAACACCGGGGGCCTCGTAATTGCCACATTCAACAGAGGTGCTTTTCTGTGTAATTCCTTATGGATAGACAGACCGATCCCACGCAGTAACGAGATCGAGGTGGACTCCTGGGTCTCCCACGTTCCGATGGCCGTTTTTGTTGTTGTAATGGTTTCAAGTATAGTTTTGCAAGACACCGAAACGTCCTCGTGGATTGGGAAGACGGGCGAAGAGCAATAGGGAGAATACCGCCTCCATTAAGGTGATTCCTGGAACCGAGTCGGTAACCCAGGACTTACATCTACCGACCCTGGAGAACCTGAGTTCTTTTGTGGGCCACTCGCTCCTTGTACTGATGGGTAGGAGCTTCCTGCGTTGGAAGAATACTACCCTCTGTGGTGCAAGGGCGTCGTGAGCACGATCAACCATCGTATCAACAACACGTCCTCACGCGCGTGCAATCTCAGCAATGTGGTCGTGTACTGCAACCGTATTATCGAGGCTGCGGGCATCATTGCGATGCAGGACCTGCCCGCTGCGAAATCGCTGGATATCGGTGAATCGTTGATGGAGGTCGTTTTCCAGGAGGTATTCGTCTTTTGCTCTTCCCACACCTAGCTCTCGATGATCCAATACGAGATCCAGCGCAACTGCTCCGAAGACGACATTGCCCAATTGGCCTCCTTCCTCGAGTACCCCACTCCATTCCATTCCACCCTAGCGACCGCGCCAAGACCCTCTCCGAGCTGCGCGACACGCTGCACAAGAAGTACAACATCGTGCTGGACGCCAACTGGATGGCGGCGGCTCTGGGCTCCGACGGTGCGTTCACCCTTCCTCTCTCACGCCTAGTGAAGGACCGCTACGAAGTCTTCCTCTTCCAGTGCGCCTGGCTGCTGCTGGGCCTCGTGATACTCAAGCGCGAGGCCAAGCCCCGTGGCCTCTTCTCCCCCTTCTCACGCACAGGCGCCGAATTGCTGCGTGACGTGTCGTGGTGCTTCCAGTACGCGTTCCTCCTGCACCGCGGATTCGGCCGTGCGCGCGCCTATCTGGGCGGCGTGTACGCGATGAAGGAGAGCTTCCTGGACTCGGTGTACTACAACATGAGCAGCATGGTGAGCGACCTGCCGTACGAGACGCGCGAGTCGCTGGAGTACGTGTTCGGGCTGTGCTCGCAGCAGCAGCACGCCTTGGAGCAGGAGGTGCGCGGCCGCAGCGCGGAGGAGCAGGACGCGGTCTGCGTGCGGCTGTTCGGCCTGCGCTTCCTGAACGTGATCCGCTGTCTGTGGACGAACGTGCGCGCGGCGGCGGTGGGTGAGGCATAGATCAATCTGGACGTGGTGCCGCAGTACGCCGCGCGACTGTCCTTCTCGATGCGCCAGCTGCTGGCGCGGTGGGAGAAGGACGAGCTGAAGTATATCCTGAGACGCCGTGCGCTGGGTTCCTTAACGCCAGTCAACGGCTGCATCCTGCAGCGTATGATGACGGTGCTGCTGATGGTGATCTCTGTCCTGCTCAACGACCCCCAGCGCAAGAAGGAGGACATGACCGAGCCGCACGTGATCGTCGTTTCCAACCGCGACACGCGTGCGGCTCTGCGTGCGGTGTGACTCCCAGAGAACATCCGCGTGTACATCGCCGTGCAGGTGCTCTATCAGTTCCTCTCGACGCTCTGTGTGTGCTACTGCAGCAGCCCCGTGCACGCCAAGGACATCCTGCCCGCCATCGTGCTGGGTCTGCACTTCCTCGTGCTCAACAACTCCCTCCTTCTGATGAGCTACGAGCCCAGCGAGACCATGGACAAGCCCGCGATGGCCTTCGCCGCCACCTGCGCGCCCTTCTTCTCGCTGTTCCGCGAGGCCACCGTGGTGGAGTGCGCGGCGACGGTGGACGAGGCGGACCTCTCCGCGGTGAACGAGGAGTACTTCGACTGCGCGGGCGTGGCCATTCTGGGCGACCTTCTGGTGGGCGCGTCGGCGCGGCGTGAGTCGTAGCTGTCTGCACTGCCGACACGGGAGATGACGAGCCATGCCAGTGTGGACTCCGTGAAGAGCTCTGTGCGTGCCTCCTTCATCATGTACGCGCTGAGCATTCTGATGGGCTACGGGCTGCTGGAGGACCGCAACGGCGAGATCCGCGGCGTGGGCGAGGCCGCCAGTCTGGAGGAGATCGCGGGCGGCGACGAGGGTCTGGAGCTGGGCGACGTGGCGGCGCCCGCGGGCCAGGACCCCGTGTTCCTCGTGCAGCGAGAGGCGGCCTCGTCGGATGAGTCGGACGAGTCGGATGAGGGAGAGGCGGCGAAGGAGCCTGTGAAGGAGCCTGTGAAGGAGCCTGCGAAGGAAGCGGTGGGCAAGCCGAGACGTGTGGTGATGTCGGACTCGGACTCCGATTCGGACTCCGATTCGGACTCCGAGGAGGATGAGAGAGCGGCGAAGGGAGAGAAGCTGACGAAGGAGCAGAAGATCAAGAAGGAGGCGCGGTACCTGCTGAAGCGCCAGAGGAAGAACGGCCGCTCGGTGGCGTACCTGGGCGCGAGGATCGACCCGCGCTGGCTGATCGTGATCGACGGGTACAACGTGGCACGCAACCTGAACAAGGACCGCTTCGACGCGAAGTGCATTCAGATGGCAGTGGAGTACTTCGAGAAGCTGGGCTGCCACGCGTACGCGGTCACGCACGACTTCTTAGAAAGCACGAACAAGAAGGGAACGATGATCATCACCAAGAAGGACCAGGAGCTGCTGAAGGCAATGAGACAGAAGAAGCAGGTGTACGTGGTGACGGGCCAGGCCTACGATGACGTGTATGTCGTGAAGACGGCGATGGAAGACAATGGGCTGATCGTGACGAACGACAACTACAGGGACTTCAGCGACAACAAGCACTTCACCGTGGACATGGATGTGCTGCGCAGCCGACTGATCTCCTTCAGCTTCGTGGGCGACAAGTTCCGCATGAACCCGGAGTTCGAGTGCCCCACCTACCCCGACGACTTTACCGACGACGAGTGAAGCGATCCCTGTGTACATCACGATACTACTCTTTGACGGATTGTGCGTGAAGACTGCAGTGTAGTATGTGTTTACACTATCTGTTTGTTGACCCCTGCCTTTCGGAGATGGGTGTGTCTCTCGACTTGGGAATTCAAATTGGGTGATGTCTCTGGTCTTCCCTGTTGATTCGTGTCAGAAACGCTCCAATCGATGGAATGAATGCAACTCGGCTCTATGCTTTCCAATAAACAAAAAATGCGTCTGTGCACACGAATTGCAGCTAATTCTATTCCCATTCTTCTCGGAAGATGGTTTGTGTAAAAGACAACGCGGCAATAGTTTGGACCTGTACGGCGGGACGACATAAACGAGCCACTATTCTCTGTCTCAAAAAAAGCTATCTAGAATGAACAAGTTCTTTGTTGTTGCTACTATCCTTGCCGTTGCGCTCTGTGGATGTGTGTTCTGCGGTTTGTTGCTCACGGTGTAGCCTGCGGTACTTACACCAACGACTGCGGTTCTTCTTTCTTGACCAAGTACAGTGGCAGAAGCACTGCCTATGTTAGCTGCAGCCTGAACGGTTATGTGAGCGGTGTGGAGATCAAGCAGAACGTGTACCCCCAGAGCGGATGCAAGGGCGACTCCATGTTCATCTTCAGAAACACCTATAAGACCACCAAGAAGGCGGATGCCACCGACAAGCGTATGAGCCGTGTTCAGATAGTGACTCCTAGTGAACGCTCAGTATGACGCTCTGCTCGAGAAGATGACGGTGAAGAGCAACAACGTGAACGCCATCAAGGAACTCTATCTTACTTGCTCCCCCGAGATGAAGGAGGGCAAGACCTACAACATCCAGGACATCTCCTGCACGCTCCTGGGACTCGATCTGTTCGCCGGCTGGAAGTCCTCTGTCGGCAAGACCTCCGACATGTCCATCAAGTTCGAGGGAAAGAAGATGACCATGGTGGGCAGCTTCTCGGGTGAGCTGAACAAGTCCAGCAGCTTCTGGGGCTGCTTCCAGGTGTGGAGTCTGATTCTCCTCATCGTGGTTGTGATTATCGTGATTGTGGTCATTGTGCTCGTTTCTGTGAAGTGCTGCTGCTCCAAGAAACTGCCCAAGAAGAGCAAGAAGTAAATCTGCTTCTTGATCGCTTTGTTTCACACGCCTGAGCAACAAACAGGCCACTGGTACATGGCATCAATCTCCTTCGCGTAGTGCTCCTGCACCACGGCTCTCCTCAGCTTCATCGTGGCCGTCAGCTCGCCGCGACCGATCGTAAACTCCTCCGGCAGAATGCACCACTTGCGAATCTGCTGGGCGCGGCTCACCGCCACCTCATTGTACTTCTCCACCACGCCGTCGATGTAGGCCTTCACCTTCTCGTCGGTCATCGCCTGCTCGATCGTCTCCGCGGTCGATCCCATCGTCTTCAGGAATCGCTTCACGTCGGGCGCCAGTCTGTGTGTGGACTCTCCGTCGGGCGTCATTTCGCAGCGAATGCAGATGAGGAGGGAGATGAACTTGCGCTTGTCGCCAATCGCGACGCAGGAGCTGAAGATGGAGCTCAGCTCCATCACCTTGTTCTCGATGATCACCGGGGAGATGTTCTCGCCTCCGGCCGTCACGATCAGCTCCTTGATTCGGCCGGTCACCTTCAGGAAGCCGTCGCTGTCCTTCACGCCCTGATCGCCCGTGTGGATCCAGCCCTCGCTGTCCAGCGTGCGCAGCGTGTCCTGCGGCAGCTTCAGGTAGCCCATCATGGTGTTGCGGCCCTTGTACATGATTTCGTTGTTCTGGGGGTCCACACGGATCTCGATTCCGGGCATGGGAAGACCGACGGTACCGATCTACGCATCATCCGTAATGGACGCCACTACCTTCCACCGCTGCTCCACGGGCGAGCAGGTGGCGACGGGCGCCGTTGCCTCGCTCTGGCCGAGGAGGTCGTAAATGGGCATGTCAAACGCGGCGAAGAAGCGCAGCGTCTCCTCCGTCACCGGCGCAGCACTCACGACGAGCGTGCGGCACCTACGCGTAACCTCCTTCCCTCGCGCCCACTCGTCGAGTCCCAGGCCCTGGCGCACCTTGTCGAACACGAGCTTCTTCGCCAGTCCGTACAGCCAGGGCTTCTTGAAGGTGCAGCCGTACTGGCGCGTCATCGCCGTGCGGTAGCCCACGCGGCGCGCCCACGCGGCGATGCGCTTCTTTAGCCCGGAGTTCTTGGCGCCGGTGGCCACCACGCCGTCCATCATCTTCTCGTAGACGCGCGGCACGGCCACGAACACCGTGGGCTTGGCCTTCTTCATGGTGGCGGTCAGCGTACCGCGCAGCGCGTCGGGCGCCGCCATGTAGACGGTAATGGGGTGGCAGAGGAAGATCATCGCGTCGACGTACTGCGCGGCCACGTGGTTGAGCGGCAGGTAGCCCACGACGCGCTCGTTGCCCTGCAGCCCGATGGTGGAGACGATGGCGCGCGCGTTGTAGGTGCAGGCGTCGTGCGAGCACATCACGCCCTTCGGGTCGCCGGTGGTGCCGGAGGTGTAGATGAGCGTGGCGCAGCTGCCCGGCTGCGTGCCGGCGATCGCCGCGTCCACCTGCGCGTCGGGCACCGAGGCGCCCAGCTTCAAAAAGTCCTCCCACTTGTAGAGGCGCGCGAAGGCGTCGTCCTTCACGGCGGGCAGCTCCTCGTCCGCCCAGTACACCACGATGGCCTTCAGCAGCGGCAGGCTCTCGCGGATGGACAGGATCTTGGTGAGCTGCTTGCCCGACTGGCACACGCACACCACCGCCTCCGAGTGCTTCAGCACGTAGCAGCAGGCCAGCTCGTTGTTGGTCGTGTAGATGCCCGCCGTCACGCCGTCCGCCATCCACGTGCCGTGCAGCGCGAAGTGGTACTCAGGAGAGTTGAATCCGATGATGCCCACGGCATCTTTGGGATGGAAGCCAATGTGCAGCAGCGCCTTGGAAAAGGCGAGAGCATTGTTGTAGTAGTCCGTATACGAGTACACGACGTCGTCCTTGCTGACGATGGCGGGGAAGGATCCCCTCTCTTTGCAACAACGCTTGAATTCCTACGGCTGAAAGGCACACTGGGTAGCGTACTTTGGGGAGTGTGGTCGGTTCCGGGTTGAAGGAGCAGTTTGTGTTGCGGCGGATTTCAATCAAGTCCGTTTTGTTCACGGCTCTGTACTTGTCTGGAAGCGTCGTTTCCATTTCCACGGCGTTTGCAAATTGTTTTGTGGTGTGTCCCTCCCCGCGTGCACGACGTTGCCTCTTACGTTGCTCGAAAATCGGGACCAGACGGACCAAAATGTCCCAAAGGCTTCTTCATCGGAAGAGGAGCCACCTCTTCCCCAATCCCCCTTTGTTTCCACCTTCTCGTCACTGGAATAACCACATACACAATAGCAACAATGCGGTGAATCATGATGAAAACAACACATTAACCACCTTCATGCGCATACACTCACGGAGGAGAAAGGAACAAAGATAGGGAACAGTTCAATGCACTCCGGAAATAGTGCCGATTTTTGCACACTCTTTGTTGCGTTCTTTCTCTACAAGCAGTCAGTAGAAACCGTTTTTCGTAATTCCATCGTCTCTTTTCATGTGATACGTAGAGAGTCATGCCAAATGATTACGCCTACGTGGGTCCTTACCGTTTGGAAGAGACACTCGGAGCAGGATCCTTTGGCAAGGTGAAATGTACGAGCATCGCTAGTTGTGCTGATCCGTAGTGGCAACGCACATGCCTACTGGAATCAAGGTGGCGATTAAGATTCTGAGTAAAGAGAAAATCAAACAGCTTGAAATGTCGGAGAAGGTGAAACGAGAGATCCAGATTCTCCGCTCCTTCAAGCATCCCCACATCGTCCGTCTGTGGGACTTTCTCCTCCTCTTCATGAGCTTATAGATACGAAGTGATCGACACTCCGTCTGATTTGTTTTTGGTCATGGAATATGTTCCCGGGGGCGAGTTGTTCGATTACATCGTCCGCAAGGGGAGGGTGCGTCACATGATGCTTGCCTTATTGCTAGTTACCCGAAAACGAGGCGAGGCGCTTCTTCCAGCAGATCATCAGTGGAGTGGAGTACTGCCACAAGCACAACATCGTGCACCGTGACCTGAAGCCGGAAAACCTTCTTCTGGACGAGCACAACAACATCAAGATTGCCGATTTCGGTCTCGCGAACTGGCTCGAGGACGGCAACTTTCTGGACACGTCCTGCGGCTCCCCCAACTACGCTGCGCCTGAGGTGATCTCCGGTCGGATGTACGCCGGCCCCGAGGTGGATGTGTGGTCCTGTGGCGTCATTCTCTACGCCCTTCTGTGCGGCCGCCTGCCCTTCGATGACGAGAACATCCCCGCGCTGTTTCGCAAAATCAAGAGTCGATTCCAGTGGACGTGGTGATTCGCAGATGGTGTGTACCGCCTGCCGAGCTTTCTCTCCAAGGGCGGCCGCGACATCATTCCGGAGATGCTGATGAACGATCCGGTGAAGCGCATTACCATCCCCGAAATCCGAAAAGAGCCCTGGTTTTTGGTAAACTGCCCTCCGTACCTGCAGGTGCCGTGGGAGGAGTACGAGAATAAAAACATGTTGTGGAAGCGGAGACATGTCATATGTAGCACGGTTCATGTGAACAAGCCGGAATTCCTGGAATTGCTGATGCAGGGCCCGTTCAAGGGAATGGACCGTTCTGCCGTGCTGGCCGCGGTCACGGACGAGAAGCACACGTCTCCCGTGAAAGTGACCTACGAATTGAAGTTGGACGAGGCGCTGAAGATGGAGCGCCAGAACCAGATCCGCGAGAGTGAAATCGCTCCGACGGAAGAAACGCCGGATATGGGAGGAAGAGGTGGGAATGGATGCAATGCTTCACGTGTAGTGCGAAACCAGACGATGAACGACACAAGTGGAGGACGGGGTGAAATGTAAGGCGTAGTGATCAAAACCAAGAGGTGGTTCCTGGGCGTGCAATCGCGAAAGGATGCCGCGGTGATCATGATCGAGGTGTGCCGAACCATCCAACTCCTGGGCTACGAGTGGTTCTTAGAGAATGAGTACCAGATTCGATGCAGACAGGTGTTCCATGCGAACCATGTGGACCACATGACGGAGATGAGGCTGCAACTGTACAAGGTGCAGGAGCACGCTTACCTGTTGGACTTCCAGAAATTGGACGGAAATGTTTGCTCCTTTATGCACATGTGTGGAACGGTGATTGACCAGCTGCAGAAGGGGCTTTCGAGAAATGCACAGTTGATGTGTACGCGTATCTGCCGTCCTCTCACAATTAGCTCATGTTACCATGAAGGCTGGTTAATGTATAATACTACGCTTGTTTGTTTTGCTACGGGCGAGCTGTTTCCCTTTGATGGGGTCAGTTCTCTTCGTTTGGCCCCTCTCATTATTCCGATGTTCCTTCCTCTCCTATCGCTTTTACTCCTGTCGCTGTGTCATTCCGCTATCGTGGAAAGAGTATGGGTTCGTCCCGCATCGACAATCGGACAGGACACGCCGCTGTCCTCTACGACCTTGCAGTCCATCTCCGTATCGTCGTTGCAGCAGGCGCTGGATATTGGTGTACAGTTCTGTCCGCCGAGCTCAAATGCGCGGTTTTCCTCGCATCAAAACATAATCAGTAGATTCACGATCAAGTTCACTGTGAAGGGGATAAACCACGAGTCCGTCCATTTCACGCACCAACTCCAATCCTCTTCAACGGAGTGCTTGTCCATCAGCAGCGCGGTCTTCTCGGACGGAGAAAGCTTCTGGTACGCGACGCAGGGCGTGTACTCCATCATCATCTCCATCCACGATTCCTCCCCGTACGCCATCTTCTCCACCTCCTACTCCCTCGCCGTCATCCGTCCCGCCTCCATCCAGTTCCAGCTGTCCTCCCCGCTCTCCGCCTCCTGCACCCTTCCCCTCTCCTCCCTCGCCAACACTCCCTTCACTCTTCTTCTTCCCTCTTCCATCACCCCCACCGCCGTCCGCTGGATCCTCGACGGCCGCGAAGCCGCCTCCACCACCCACACGTGGCCTCTCTCCCTCCTCCTCACCTCTAGGCACTCCTTTCACCCCTCCCTGACCGAAGGCACCCACTCCCTCGTCGTCCTTCTCCACACCGAACCCTACGGCTTCCCCGAGTACGCCCAAGCCCTCTCCTTCACCGCCACCTCCACGCAGGCTCCTACCAAGGCTCCTACCAAGGCTCCTACCAAGGCTCCTACCAAGGTTCCCACGCAGCCCCCAGTGACCCCCACAATTCCACCGCACGTGGCGCCCACAGTGCCGCCGAAGGCCGAAGAGAGTCGCAGCTACTGCGGCGACG
>ERZ827156.3517-NODE-3517-length-14031-cov-3.698769_pt1 | contig 14031 bp, 11 predicted proteins | sample MGYA00519919_ERZ827156 | MGnify/ENA primary metagenome ERZ827156 (study PRJEB31778, sample SAMEA3449269) | human gut metagenome | biome: human gut; feature: human-associated habitat; material: faeces | place: United Kingdom | collected 2010/2012 ... | reverse complement strand
TCATCAATCAAAGCACACAATTCTGTTAAATTAGGTGTAACAATTGTCGCATAAGGCATGAGTTCTCTCATTTTTTCTTGCATTTCTTGCGTATAAGTCGGATAAAGTTTCCCATGATCACCCATGACTGGATCTACTAAAATAAAGTTTTTTTCTGTTTTAAAATCTTTAAAAAATTCTTTTACTATTTCTATTTGTTTCGCAGATCCTAAAAAGCCACTGCATATTCCATCAAAATCAATATTCATTTTTTTATATGTTTCAATATAATCATTCATCTTTGATGTATAGTCATCAAAAAAGAAATCTTTATGATATGTATTGATAGATAAAATTGCTGTTGGTACAAAAGCTGTTTCAATTCCCATAGCTGAAATAATTGGCAATTGACAGGCTACTGAACATCTTGATAATCCTGTTACATCATTTACTAATACAATTCTTTTTTCTCTCATCTTTAAAACCTCTTTCATGTATTTTAGCACAATCAAGTCTTATTGAGTATCTTTTTTTCATAATTCATATTTGTTATAATATTGAAAGAGGTGAAATAAATGAAAAAAATGCTAAAAGTACTTTTAGTTTTAATGACTGTTGTTTCCATTGCTGGATGTTCTTCTAAAACAACAACAGAAAAAGCAACTAAAAAAACAAAAACTTTATCAGGAAATTATCAAGTTGAAATTAAAGTTAAAGATTATGGAACAATTTATGCTGAAATTGATGCTGATACAGCACCAATTTCAGTAACAAACTTTGTAAAGTTAAGTAAAGAAAAGTTTTATGATGGTTTAACTTTTCATCGTATTATTGATGGTTTCATGATTCAAGGTGGAGATCCTAAAGGAGATGGCACTGGTGGAAGTAAAGAAACAATTAAGGGAGAATTTTCAGATAATGGGGTAAAAAATCCTTTAAGTCATACACGTGGAGCTCTTTCTATGGCAAGAAGTCAAGATAATGATAGTGCTTCTTCACAATTCTTTATTGTTCAAAGTGATTCTACTTATTTGGATGGTCAATATGCTGTTTTTGGTTATGTTTATGAAGGCATGGACATTGTTGATCAAATTTGTAAAGATGTAAAAGTAGAAGATAATAATGGAACTGTAAAAAAAGAAAATCAACCTGTTATTGAATCGATTTGTTGTAAAAAGATATAATGAAAAAGAAGCTCAGGCTTCTTTTTTTAAGGCATTTTTTAATAATAAAACAGTAATAATAAACGCTGATAGATCCGCAACAGGGACAGCTATAAAAATACCATCTAAACCTATAATCGATGAAAAAATTATGATACAAGGAATTAAAATAATAATTTGTCTCAATAAATTTAAAACACTTGATATTTTTATCTTACCAATCGCTTGAAAATAGTTTGCACACATTACTTGTGCACCAATAAGCGGTAAACACATAAACCAAATATGTAAAGCATGGCTACATAATTTTACAACATCTGCTTCATCATTAAACATATAGACAATACTTTTTGTAAAAAATTGTACTGCGATAAAACCAATCAGAGCAATCATTGTAGCACCTATAATTGCATATTTTAATGTTTCTTTAACACGATTCATTTTTAAAGCACCATAATTATATGAAATCAATGGTTGTTGACCTTGCATCAAACCAGTAATTGGCATCAAAATAAGTGTTTGAATGCTTGTAACAATACCAATAGCACTTAACGCTAAATCTCCACCATATTTAACAAGAGACGCATTCAAAATAATATTTAAAACACTATTCGATATTTGCATTAAAAATGCAGGTATTCCTGTTTGAATAATTTGTTTTGAAATATTCAACTGTAATTTCAATAAAGTTGCATTTAAAGGAATAATCGTTCTTTTTCCAAATAAAAATGCAAGTTGCCATAAAGCACTTAAAAACTGTCCACCAATCGTTGCAAAAGCAGCTCCTTGCATTCCCATATGTAAAAGACAAATAAGAATATAATCAAATAGAATATTAAAACCTGCTCCTATTAATTGAGAAATCATTGCATTTTTAGGATTACCTTGTGCTCTAGAAAAGTTATTACCAGCCATCGCTACACATTGAAAAACAGCCCCATATAAAATAATACTTAAATAACTTTCAGCATATGGTAAAACAGTTTTAGAAGCACCTAACACCTTTAACATCGGTGCTAAAAAAAGATTTCCTAAAATCATAAATAAAAAACCTAAAATAATCGTTAAAGTCAACCCATTTCCCATATATTTACCTGCTTCTTCTTTTTTACCTTGTCCTAAAGCAATAGAAAAACGAGTCGCACCACCCATCCCAATCATTAAAGAAATAGCCATTAAAACAAGGGTTACTGGATAACAAATACTAATACCTGCTAATCCAACAGATCCAAGTTCTGGTGCATTTCCGATAAACATACGATCGACGATATTATAAATTGCATTAACTAACATTCCTATAATTGCTGGAATTGAAAATTCTACTAATAAAGGTAATATATTTTTAGTCCCCATCTTATCCTCATTTTTCATACGTATCCTCCAAATTCATTTTCATTTTTAATAAAAGTTCTTCTAAAAGAATAAGCTCATTTTGATCAATATCTTTAATCATCATCTCTGTTGTCTCTTTAATGACATCTTTAATTTTAGGATATAATTCTTTTCCCTTAGAAGTTAAAGACAAAACATGATTTCTTTTATCTTCTTTTGAAGTTTTTTTAATAATAAATCCCTTATCTTCTAATGTTTTTAAAATTCTCGTAACTGCACTTTTATCAATTTGTAATCTTTTATTTAAATATTCTTGTTTGATATTATTTTCTTCATAAATAATTTTTAAAGTAATCGCTTGTCCATGGGATAAACCAAACTCTTTAAGTTGGACATTCATATAACTATTTTTTTGATTATGAAGAATAGAAATTAAGCGTGATAAATTCATATTCCCTCCTATAGTTGACACATCAACTATAGGGTATTTTATATTTATTGTCAATAAAAAAAGAAATATATATCGAATATATACTTCTTTTATATTGTGTTATTTAAGAATTGAAAGAAGAACTTTTTCTATCTTATTAACATCTATTGGTTTTGATATATGTCCATTCATCCCTTGAGCAACCGCCTTTTTTCTATCTTCCTCAAAGGCATTAGCTGTTAAAGCAATGATAGGAATCGTGGCTTTGTCTTTATTTGACAATTGACGAATAGTTTGTGTTGCCTTATAACCATCCATATGAGGCTTTGAATATCCATTAAAATCAAATCATAGCTTTTAGCAGGCATTTGTTCCATTTTAGCCACACATTGAATCCCATCTTCAACACGCTCAACTATTAATCCCATATCTTCTAAAAGAGTAATCGTAATTTCAGCATTCAAATCATTATCCTCTGCAAGTAAAATATGTTTCCCCCGAATATTTTTATTTGCATTCAACAAAGACAAATCTTCATTTACTTGCGCGTAATATTTTTCATCAGCAAGGTGATGTTTTAAAACAACTGTAAACTTACTTCCCTTTCCTAATTCACTTTCTACATCGATCGTACCACCCATCACATCAACGAGTTTTTTACAATCGGCATTCCTAAACCCGTTCCTGCAACAGCTTGTTCATATTCATATCCATAACCACTACGCTTCCCTTTTTTCCCTGTAATATGATAAGAATCTTCCTACCACCCTACACGTATTTTTCCTTCATTTGCTCGTACAGGAATTGAAAATAATGAAAAAACCAGGATAAAACCTATAAAAATGCATCCACATTTATTTAAAATATGGTTTATTTTTTCATCATTTCTCCCTCTTTTCATGATTAAAATATTTTGTAAATACATCTTTTAATTTTTCTATATCAACTGGTTTAGCAAGATGTTCATTCATTCCAAGTTGTAAAGCATGTTTTCTATCTTCTTCAAAAGCATTTGCTGTCATCGCAATAATTGGAATTTGAGCATTTTTATTATTAAAACTTCTAATTATTTTTGTTGCTTCATAACCATCCATAATTGGCATTTGAATATCCATTAAAATAAGATCATAATATCCTTCTGGCATCTTTTCTAATATTTTTATACATTCTTCTCCATTTTTAGCTAAATCTATAATTACTTTAAAAGTATTTAAAAGTTCTATTCCAATTTCCGCATTTAATTCATTATCTTCTACAAGAAGAATATGTTTTCCTGAAAAATCAAGTGTTGATGTATTTCTTTCATTGACATTTTCAACTTGTAAAGAAGTTAAAAACGAAAGTTCTACAGTAAACTTTGTTCCTTTATTTAACTTACTTTCTACTTGAATTGTTCCATTCATCATATCTATAAGAGATTTAACAATAGGAAGTCCTAATCCTACTCCAGGTACTTTACTTTCTGTACTTGTTTTTTCTCTAGCAAATTCTTCAAAAATATGTGGTAAAAAATCTTCTTTCATTCCTATTCCATTATCTATAATTATAAAATGATATTTTACTTTATTATTTTCAAATGAAATTTCTTGGATCAATAATTCAATATTTCCACCTTCTGGCGTATATTTAATCGCATTAGAAAGAATATTTAAAACAATCTCTCTTAATTTAGTTTTATCACAAATAATATGATGATGTTTAATCTCCAAATGATAGGAATAATGCAATTTTTTCTCTTTAATTAGCGGTTCAACTACAACATTTATATTTTTAACTAAATCATCTAAATCTCCTATTTCCTTTTTTAAATCTAATTTACCACTTTCTATTTGTGTCATTTCAAGAATATAATTAATCAAAGAAAGTAAAATCGTACTTGATGATTTAAGTTTCAAAATATAATCCAATGCCTGTTTTTTATTATCTAAATTATTTTCTAATAATTGTGTATAGCCAATAATTGCATTCATTGGTGTACGAATATCATGAGACATATTAAATAAAAATCTTGTCTTTGCCTGATTGGCATGTTGTGCTTCAGTAGCCACTTTTTCAATTTGTTTTGCATAAACAGCTTCTTTTTCACGTCTTAAAATAATTTGCCAATAACCCATTGATAACAAAATAGCTACCAAAACACTTACAATACTTCCAAATATCTTATAAGACATTGGTATCCAACCTTGAAAAGGAACAATTTCAAAATACCATGTATCATTAGGTACTTCACAAGCAACACTTAATGTATGATTTAAAGAACTATGACCACATGACATAATTGTCACATGTTTTCCTTTGTTGCCCTCTTTCCAAACTTTAAAATGATAAGTGGCATCTTCTAATTTATCTACTTCTAATTCTTCTAAAAAAGCATCCCAATTTAAAACAAGAATAGAAAATCCCCAAAATTTCTTTTCATTTCCATCATTTATATAAATAGGGTCAAACAATAAAGCCCCTGTACCACCTTGTTTTAATTCATATGGACCAGCAATTGTATATTCTCCACTTTTTCTAGCAATATTCGCTTCTTTTTGACGTTCAGGAAGTTCCAACGTATTCATACCTATCACTTTTTCATTTCCTTTTAATGGATAGGCCTTTTCAATAATCCCATTAGGTGCTAATTCATATGCTTCAATAACATTTTTATTTTTTTTCATATAACTTGCAAGCTGATTAAACTGTTCATCACTGATTGTATGTTTTGAAGATATAATATTTTTAAACATTTCAGAATTTTCTAAATATCTTCCAAGCTGTGTTTCTATTTTTCGAACAGTATCTTCTGCAGTATAACTTGCACTTATTTTTTCTTTATTTACTTCAAATTGAATTAAAAAATTAAAACAAATCAACATGACACCCATCACTATAATAAAAAATAGGCCTGTTTTTCTTTTTAATTTATTTAATTGAACAACTTCTTCTTTATTCATTACTTCTACCTATCTACTCAAATGATTCTTATGAGTCCATTATACACATTTATCTAAATTTTCTCTATAAAAAGCTTGATAAAATAAAAAAGAGCAATCTTAACGATTACTCCTTTATACAAATTAATATGCTTTTGCAAAGTAAACAACTTTTTTAGCTGGTTTACCACAAATTGGACAAACATCTCCAAATGGTTCTTCATCCTCTTTGATACATCTTGATGTAGCACCTGTTTCTTCTTTAATTTGAGATTCGCAAGCTTCATCTCCACACCACATCATACGAATATATCCAGCTTTTGTATCTAAGATTTCTTTAAATTCATCATATGTTTTTGCAGTTCTAATATTTTCATTTCTAAATTTTAATGCTTTTTCATACATTTCATCATGAATTTGATCTAATAATTGATGAATTGTTGTAGGTAATTCATCATTTAATGCGTAAAATTCTTTAGTACCATCAAGTCTTTTAGCTAAAACACATTGACCTTTTTCAATATCTTTAGGACCAATTTCTAATCTTAATGGAATACCTCTCATTTCAGCATCTGCAAATTTATATCCTGGTGTTTTATCACTCGCATCTACTTTAACACGTAATCCTGCTGCTTTTAATTGTTTTTCAATTTCATAAGCCTTATCTAAAACGCCCTCTTTATGTTGCATAACTGGAACGATCATTACTTGAATTGGTGCTACTCTTGGTGGTAAGACTAAACCATTATCATCACCATGTACCATAATAATTGCTCCAAGTAAACGTGTTGATACTCCCCAAGAAGTTTGATAAACATATTCTTGTTTATTATCTTTATTTAAGAATTTAACATCGAAAGCTTTCGCAAAACCTTGACCAAAATAATGAGATGTTCCTGATTGTAAAGCTTTTCCATCATGCATTAAAGCTTCAATTGTATAAGTTTCTTCAGCTCCAGCAAATTTTTCACTTTCAGTTTTACGTCCAGTAACCATTGGAATTGCAAGTAAATCTTGTGCAGTAGAACGATAAATTTCTAACATTTGTAAAGTTTCTTTTCTTGCTTCTTCTTCACTGGCATGAATTGTATGTCCTTCTTGCCATAAAAATTCAGACCCACGTAAAAATGGTCTTGTTGTTTTTTCCCAACGTACTACTGAACACCATTGATTATATAATTTTGGTAAATCACGATAAGAATTAACAATTTTTGCATAATGTTCACAGAACAATGTTTCAGAAGTAGGTCTAATAATTAAATTTTCTTCTAATTCATTTAAACCACCTTTTGTAACAACGGCACATTCTGGTGCAAAACCTTCTACGTGATCAGCTTCTTTTTGTAATAAAGATTGAGGGATCAACATCGGCATATAAACATTTTCATGTCCTGTTTCTTTAAATTTTTTATCCATATGATTTTGAATTTGTTCCCATAAAGCATATCCATAAGGGCGATAAATAATAAACCCTTTCACACCACTATAATCCATTAATTCAGCTTTACGACATACATCTGTATACCATTTAGCAAAATCAACATCTCTAGCAGTAATAGCTTCATTTTTCTTGTTATTTGCCATCTTTTTTCCTCCTCTAAAATGCTCCTCTATTTTACTATAGAAATGATAAACAAGCAAGATTAGATCATCTGAATCACACTTTGTTTTTGTTTTCTTTCAACTACAAGTTGTCGTTCAATACGATCTTTTAAATCACTAACATGTGAGATAATTCCAATTAATTTATTTTCATGATGCAATTCCATTAAACAATTCATTGCTTGATCTAATGATTGACTATCTAGAGAACCAAACCCTTCATCAATAAAAAGCGTATTTAATTCAATTCCTCCAGCATAATCTTGAACCATTCTTGAAAGTCCTAAAGCAAGAGATAAAGCCGCTTTAAAGGATTCCCCACCAGAAAGTGTCTTAATACTTCTAATATTTCCACTTTCTTGATCAAAAACATCTAATTCTAACCCTTGCTGACTTCTTCCTTTACCTGCATCATCTTTCCTTAATAATTGATATCTTCCTTGACTCAATTGTTTCATGATCACATTGGCATAAACCAACATATTTTCAAAATAAGTTGCTAGTACATATCTTTCAATCGACACTCTTGCATTATTTTTACCACTTGCTAGATTATAAAGATCTAAATATCTTTGATAAGTATCTTCATCTTTTTCTAATTGTTGATTGATTTTTTGAATATCTTTGATCATTTTTTCTTTTAATGAATAATCTATTTTTAATTTTTCTAAATCATCATTTTTTTCTCTCAATTGTTGATTTACTTCTTTAATTGTTTCACTTAAAGAAGATAAATCAACATATGTTGAATCTTTGACTTCATTTTCTAATGAAATAATCTGTTCATTTAAACTCTTTAAAGAAATTAAATAATCTTGATATTTCTTTTCTAAGATACTGATTTGATTGATTTGTGTTTTTAAATTTAAAAATTCTTCTTCATTTATAAATGCATCTAAAGCAGTATGATATTTATTATCTAATTCATCATATATTTCTTGTTCTTGAATAATTTGTTGATTCAATGACGAAATTTTTGTTTTTATTTCAAGATATTTATTTTTGACCTTTTCATAATCCTGTTGAATAGTTTCTATTTCTAATGAAAGTTGACGATATTCTTTTTGAACTTGTTGATAATTTTTATTAACTTCTCCAATTTCATACTGTCGCAGTGAATCATCTAATTTACCAGATAATTGATGAATTTGTACTTGAATATTCTCTAGACTTTGTGCTTGTTTTAATTCTTTACTTTCATAAGTAGACATATCTTTCAATGAAAGAGCCACACTCTTTTTAAGCTTTTGAATATATTTAAGTTCATCTTGTAATTCAAGATATTCTTTTTTCATTCTTTTTTCATCTTTTGATAAATGATCTAATTCTTTAATAAAGATTTCTTTAGATATCTCTTCTTGAATATTAAGTTCACTTGAAAGTTGTTTTGTTTGTTTAACAAGCATTTCCTTTTTTTGATTAGACAAGAGTATTTTTTGTAAGATATCTTGTAACCTATGTTCTTGTTGTTTTACTTTTTTAGCTTGTTGATCTAATTTTTCTTTTGTTATATCTTCTTTTTCAATTTGTGCCGGATGAGGATGATGTAAAGAGCCACAAATAGGGCATGGTTGATCCTCTTTTAATTGTAATGCAAAAATACCTGCTTGTTTTCTAAAATACAATTTTTCCATTTGATTATATTGCATTTTTTCATGATCAACTTGTTTTTCAACAACTGTATACTCTTCTTGTAAATCACTTTTATTTTCATTAAGTTTGAGTATTTGATCATAATAATCCGACAATTGATGAACTTTTACTTTTTGTTCGTTTAAACGAACATATTGTTGTTTGATCAGTTCATATTTAGATTGTACTTGTTGTTCACTTTGGATTCTTTCTTGATCTCTTTGCAGCCCATTTTCAAATTTTTCTTTCTTTTTTAAAAAGAGTTTATGTTCTTCATCTAACATTCTATATTGTTGTTTTAGAGTTTGTAAGTTTTGATAATCATTTTGATATTGATAGATTTGATTGATTAATTGTTTCGTTTCTTGAATTTGGTTTTGTAATTTTTCTTTTGTTTGTTGTTTGTAGTCAAGAGAATCTGCTTGTACCTTTTTTTCTTGATAATCTTTTTCAAGTTTTTTTAATTGTTTTAAAAAATCTTCTTGATTTAATTTTAAGGTTTGAAGTTTCTTTTGTTGTTTAATATAAGAAATATATAAATAATTTGTTTCTTGTGCTTTTTTTAAAGTATCTACAGTTTTATTTAATTTTTGATAATCATTTTCTTGTTTCTTTAAATCTTGAAATTGTTGTTTTAAATCTTTTAATTGTATTAATCGTTGATTTTGCAAGCGATAGAGTTGTAATTGTTGTTTCTTTTGATCTAAATCTTTTTTTAAATCATCATATTCTTTTTGTTGACTTGCGATAAGTTTTGTTTGTTTAGATAAATATTCTTGATGATCTTCAACTTGTAATTCTTGCATCAAATCTTTCCTTTTATTCAATAATAAATCATATTTATCCTGATACGTTTTTAGATGAACTTTAAGTTTTTCTTCTAACTTTTGATACGTCTCACTATGAAATAACTCTCTTAATACTTTTTCTCTTTCATCACTTGAAGCCATAATCAATTTTGTAAATTCTCCTTGAGCAATCATACAAATCTGTTTAAATTGTTGATCATCGACCCCTAATAAAGAAATCATTTTTTGATTGACTTCTTTAATACCTTCGACCATTTTGCCATCTGGTAAAGTAAGTAACGCTGAAGGTTGTTTAGGTGTTTTTTTCCCTTCTAGATAATATTTAGGATTTCTTTTAATTGTATAATTTTGTTGATGCAAAGAAAATGAAAATTCAACAAAAGTAGGAATTTCATTTAAGGCATGATCACACCTTAAACTGTCCGTTTGTCTAATTTGACCACTTGTTTTACCATATAAGGCAAAGATCATGGCATCAAAAATCATCGTTTTTCCACTACCTGTAGGCCCTGTAATTAAAAAGAGACCATCTTCTTGAAATGATTCAAAATCGATTGTGATTGTATCTGGATAAGGTCCAAACGCTGATAATGTAAGGCTAATGGGCATCATCTTCACTTACCTCCTCTAGTAATTGTTGAATAATTTCTTCACTTTCTTGACTCATTGCTTCACCTTTCATTTTTTCATAGAATTCTTTAAATATTTCTATTGGAGATTGTTTTTCAACATCTAAGGAAGAAGCTGTTTGATTTGTTTTAAGTTTTTCTAGTGATTGATAAGTAATTTGTAATAAATAAGGGTATTTTTCTTTTAAAAAATCATATGCATGACCTATGACTTGTTTATCTAATAATTCTACCGCTACAAAATCATTTTCGTTATTTGGATAATGTAAAACATCTTCATATTTTCCAACGACCTTCACTAGATCTTTTTGTGGCTTTAAAGGAATAATTTGCGTAGAAACCCCAGTTTCATCAATAGTTACTTCAACCATTCCTTTTTTTTGATGAACTTCATCATATGAATACTTCATTAAACTTCCTGCATATCTTACATAATCATATTTAATTTTTTGACTTGCATGAATATGACCTAAAGCTACATAATCAAAATCTTTACATAAATCAACATCAATAATTTCACTACCACCCACGGAAAGAATTACTTCACTTTCACTTCTAATCACTTCTTTATTTCCCGCAATAAATTGATGTGTTACAAGAACTTTAGGATGGTCTTCAACAAATGTTTGTTGACTTAAATAATATGCAAAAGCATCCTGATACGTTTTTAAATCATCTTTTTCATATAAATAACGTATATAAGAAGGTTTAAAAAAAGGAACCAAATAAAAATAAACACCTTCTATTTCAATTGGTCTTATTTCTTTTTCAGGATAAGAAACAATATACAAACCTTGACTTTGAAGTAAAGAACTTGCAAAATCAAGTCTTTCACTGCTATCATGATTTCCTGAAATGATCAATACTTTTTTATGATAATGTAAAATCATTGCTTCTAAAAAATGATTTAAAGCAACTATACTTTCTTTAGAGGCAATCGCACGATCATAAACATCTCCAGCAATTACTAAAGTATCTATTTTTTTTTGAACCATATAATTCATCACTTGATTTAATAAATCAATTTGAATATCTAATAGATTATTTTGATAAATAATTTTACCTAAATGTAAATCCGCTAAATGTATAAATTTCATAACTCCTCCAAATCCAAACAATATATTCTTTTTATATAATCACCTTGATCAAAATCTTTCTTCAAACATGCAGGTACTTCTTTTGTTTCAAGATACTTAAATGGCAATGACTCAATAATCTTACGACTTGCTATATTATCAGGAGAACATGTAATCATTAATTGTTTAAATCCTTTTTCTTTTGCTTTATCAAACAATAATAAACAAGCATCTTTACTATAATGATGCCCTCGGTATTCCTTTTCTATCGTATAACCAATATGTCCATCATAATATCTTTCTTCATTACTACCTTCTCTTAAGACAATTCTTCCTACTTCTATATGATCGACCATGATTAAATATATATAATAAGGTTTCCAACCACATGGAAGATTTTCTTTTTCATATGTTAAAAGTTCTAATTTCATAAAATCACCTATCCCTATTGTATCATGTATCTTTCAACAAATTAATATAATAATCTCTTTTAAATCCATTTATTTCCACTTTAAAAATTTATTTTACATATTCTTTATTTATTTAAAATATGCTATTATAGATAGTAGGAAGTGATAAATATGTATAATTTATATAAAGAATATCTAGAATCTGAAGAAACTGATCTAGAATACTTTGACTGATTAGATAATCAAATACTTTTACGTTCTCGTGATAGAAAGCTTGAAGAAGCAAATAAAAAATATGAAAATCTAATCAATGAAATAAAAGAAATGATTGATGAAACAAAAGAGAGCATTACCAAATACTCTCAACTAAAATTTCATGAAGATATAAGCAGTTCTATAAATACTCTTTCTAAATATCAAATTTTTGATCTTTTAGATCATTTATATGATTTTAAAGAATTTGAAGAATTAAAAAAACATCTTCAAAACTTAAAAATTTTAATTTTTTGATAAAAAAGAAGAAAAACACTCATAAAAAGTCAATATAAATAATGGAGGACTTTTTATGAACAAAAATAGAGAGAATTTTAAAAAATATTCAAATGATTTATATTTTCATCATTTGCTTGTTGAAAATGAAAGAATTAGAACCCTTATTTGTCAAGAGCTTATTTTAGACAGAGAGATTGTTTCTACTAAATTAAAAAACGCACAACAATATGGTAAAAATTTCTATGAAAAGAAACTTATTTTAGATATTTTAGCTATTGATGATGTAGGTGATCTCTACAATATCGAATTACAAACTTATGGTTTAAATGAAGAGATACTTGTTCGTTTTGAACTTTATAATGCTGAACTTTTAAGACAACAAGTAAAACAGGGAGAAGATTATACTAGTGCTCATGTTGTAAGATCATTAATTATTAGTTATGGGCATATTTTAGACAATGCTCCTCTTTATAAATGTCACTTTAGAATGGTTGATGATGAACATCATATTGTCTATCCATTTAATCGCATGGAAATAACAATTATTCAACTCGAGTATATCAATCAAGTAATCAATGAAATGACGAGTTTTAATCAGTTGATGTATCTCTTTAAAAACGAAAAACCATATGATAAAATTGAAATAGATTATAGAATAAAGGAAGCGATACAAATGCATGACAAATATATATCTTCTGAAGAATCATACCTAGAATATCTTGATCGTTTAGATAATGAAATATTGCTTCGTTCTCGTGATAGAAAAATTAAAGAAGCGAATCAAAAAGCCGAGAAAGAGAAGAAAAAAGCGGAGGAAGCAAACCAAAGAGCTGAAAAAGCAAATAACGAAATAGATAGTATTCTTGATGAAACAAAGGAAAGTATTATTAAGTATATTAAAATGCAATTTCATGAAGATATCAGTGATTTTATAAGCACTTTTTCTAAACAACAAATTCGTAATCTTCAAAAACATCTATAAGATTTTGAAGAATTTGAAGAATTAAAAAATTATTTTCAAAAACCAAAGGGTTTGTCAAGAAAAGTGTGTAAGTAATTTAAAACTTACTAAAAAATAGGTTATTCAAGTTTGTAATTATTTCTTGTAGTGTCACTAAAAGAACTTGTATTTAATAAACAGCAATGTTAAAACCTATCTTTAATACTGCTGCTTTTTGCAGTATATAAAAGGTTATGCAATATATGAATAATTGCATCCTTCTCAAATCAAAAGAATAAGCAGACTCGCTTATTCTTTTTAACTATCTTATTAATTGTCTTAATTCTCCAACATCAAGAGAATATCTTTCTGCTACCATACGATTTACTTTTCCAGTATTTACTAAAGTAGCAAGTGATGCATTTAATGTTGTCATTCCTTCATTTCTTCCAGTTTGAATCATTGTATCTATTTGATGACCTTTATTTTCCCTAATTAAATTTTTAATAGCGTCATTAGCAATCATGATTTCTAAAGCAGCTGCTCTTCCTTTACCACTTGCAAGTGGTAAAAGTTGTTGAGTAACAACCGCTTGTAAAACAGAGGCTAATTGAGCACG
>ERZ827156.3515-NODE-3515-length-14043-cov-2.681656_pt1 | contig 14043 bp, 10 predicted proteins | sample MGYA00519919_ERZ827156 | MGnify/ENA primary metagenome ERZ827156 (study PRJEB31778, sample SAMEA3449269) | human gut metagenome | biome: human gut; feature: human-associated habitat; material: faeces | place: United Kingdom | collected 2010/2012 ... | reverse complement strand
GCCGCTTGTCCGAAAGAATCCCGAAGTTCCGGGTGCCGGATCAGGGTCATCATATTTTTCGCCAAAGCCTGCGGATCACGCGGATTGCATAACAGTCCGGTTTCTCCGTCCGAAACGACCTCGGGAATACCTTCCACGTTGGTCGCAACTACCGGAAGCCCGTAATGGGCGGCTTCGACGAAAATCAATCCGAAAGATTCGTAGATCGAAGACATCGCAAAAATATCGTGCGAAACATAGAACGATGAAACATCTTGCTGCCATCCGGCCAAATCGATACTGGCCGTCAAACCATTGTCTCGGATAAAACGCTTGCACTCCCCGTATTTTTCGCCGTCTCCGACCATAGTAAACTTTGCGTCGGGGTATTCCCCGATAAGGATTTTCGCCGCTTCGAGAAAAGTCAGAGGGTCTTTCGGCGTATCCAGCCTGCCGACAAAAAGAATCCGGGGCGTCGTTCCTTTCTGAGAAACCGGAAGATGTCCCGGATAAGCGGAAAAATCTATCCCGTTATAAACGGTCGAAACTTTACGGGCGCACCATTTGAAATATTTGCTGTAATAACGGTTGACCAGGATGATTCTGTCGCAAAACAACGACGCAAACATCTCGCATCCCCAGTAAAACAGCCACCGGGGAAGCCCGACGAATTTATGAAAGGCCAGTCCGTGCACGGTATGTATTACCCGCGGCGTACGGGCCAACGTCGCCGCTATGCGCCCGACCACACCCGGTTTCGTGGAATGGGTATGTACGATGTCAAATCTTTCCCGCCGGCATAACCGATAAATCTCCCGGACAGCTCCGATATCCGACAATCCGATCGCTCGCTTCATTTTATTCGAGTAGATAACCCGAACGCCGGCTCTCCGGAATTCTCTTTCACACTGCTCCCGATCGCCGACGTCCGTCGAATCGCTGAAAAGTATCCATTTGTCATACTGGCTATCGGGCAGACTCTTCATAATCTCCAGAGATACGCGTTGTACGCCGGATAATTTCGGAAGCACCTGAATGTGCAGAATTTTTGTTTTCATAATTGATATATGCACCGAACAGTCCTATACGGGCAGCAACAACGCGGCGCCGATACAGGACTATCCTGTATTATTTGTTCGATTGAATTTTAAAGCCGAATGTAAACAGGGACAATAACTAGCGAAACAGAATACCGAAAGTCATAACAGAGATTCAATCGGCAACCTGCGCATCCTACAGCGCACTCAGATTTTGATTCACACGCTTTACGATCTCCAGATAACGGTAACCGTTTCTCAAGTCGGGTTCAAGATAAGCGCCTTCCGACCATTCGTTCCATGCATTGAAAAACACATAAGGAGAGTCGTGCTCCCGCGCCTTTTTCATGAGTTCGGTCAGGTTGTTTTCCATGGAGTCGAAAGAGAGCCCCCGGTATATTTTTGCCTTGTTTTTGTAGCGGGCCGTATTATCCCAGTCAAAAAACGCCGTTTCATAAATATCGACAGACTCTTTGAATTCGGGACAATAAGCATTTTTTAAAATCACCTCCCACAATTCATTCGCATCGATGATTTGATAGCTGCGTATACTTTGATTGATTTTACGCAAATAATTTTGAATGCTTTCCGGGAGTTTGCGCAGCCAGTAAAAACGATCCGTTAGATTCTGATGTTTGAAATGTTTCGAACCGAAGGCTTCCCGTGGCTGCGTTTTTAACAAACCATCATATGATTTTAGAAAATCGCAGGAAGGATATTGGTGTCCTTTGACGGCCATCAGGTATAAACCGGGCAGGCCGCTTTCTTCCGCCCATTTACGCCAGTATCCGAACATTTCCTGCGTATTCGCAATAATAAACGGCTGATAAATCAACAATAAAGGCTTATTGTCGATGCGGATTGCCCGCTCGTCTTTGAAAAACGGCAACAGGTAATCGAAATGCCTGCGCCACAGATCTACATTGTCCGTATGATTCTGTTGTATCAATACCGCTTCGGGATGTCCTATCCATGCCCGTGTCCAGGTCTCGTTGGCCCAGGTCAGACAAAACGGAATATCAATCTGCTTATGTTCCAGAAAAGTCTCCAGCGGCTTCTCCAGCATCAATTTACCGTCGAACCAATAATGATAAAAAGAAAATCCTCCGACACCGTATTCCGAAGCCAGCCGAGCCTGTTTGGCAAGCGTCTCTTTATCACAGGGGTTGTAATAGTTTCCATCTATGGGGATACGGGGTTGATAGTGTCCGTTAAACAGCGGTTTTGCATTTTGCACCAGTTGCCAATCATGAAATCCGGCCCCCCACCACACGTCGTTTTCCGGAATAGCGTGAAACTGAGGGAAATAAAATGCAATAAGTTTCGGAATAGTCATAATATGTCTTTTATCGTTAGTTCAAACTGATGATTGAGATTTAGAAGGCGGACTTTATCATATCCGTTAGAAGACAGCCTGTTGCGAAGCCCTTCCTCCTGTAATGCTTCCAAACACTTATACAATTCGTCTTCGTCGGACGGGTCGAAAAACAGGCACTCTTCTCCGGTCAGTATCTCGTGCAAACCGGTTTCCGTCGTCGTAATGACCGCCTTCCGCTGGCTCATGGCTTCCAAAACAGTCAATCCCCACGATTCGTTCAGCGAAGGCTGGACAAGCATATCGATATCGGCAAAAAAGCCGGACACATCGTTTTGAAAAGCCCGGAACTCGGTAAACGTCTCTACATGAAGCGTACGGGCCAAATCCTGCAATTCATGCAGGCAAGGCCCGCTTCCGCATATCAGCAAATAAGGAGGATCCTGCGGATGAGAAGTATGCAACCGCGCATAAGACCGCACGAGCGCAGCGACGTTCTTCCCCGGAATCAAAGCCCCCAGATAACCGATCGTGAGAGCCGTTCCTGTTTTCTTCGAAACCGTTAAAGGCAGCTCTTTCAACGGAGGATAAGCAATCCTGTAAACGGGGAAATCGCACGCTAATTTTTGACTCCATAACCTACGGCACCGTTCGGTCACGAATACGGGAGTGATATTGGATGCCGTAAACAGTTTTCGATAGGTCGAAATCATCCAGCGGGGGAGGTAATCGGTATGTGCATTGGGCTGCTCATGAATATGCCACAGACAGCGTTTCCCCGTAATGTAAGCGACCCATGCTCCGGGGAAATTAACAGCGCTGTTCACATAAATCCGATCGGTCTTGCGGAACAGGCAGACAGCGATAAGCCACAAAATCGTCGGAAGGCTGTACAGGAGAACAATCAATGTCTTTAATGAGCCCGAAGCTATATTCCGGTAAGGCAATGCGCAACATCGCCTTACGGTTTCCGAACGAAGCGCTGTTCTGAAAAGGGAACCCGTTCCCAGCGGGTAATATACATCCGTTTCATACCGGGAAGAATCCGACAACACGTTGTTGATCGCGTGCGCCAGCACGGTCTCCGCCCCTCCCATATAACCCGAATGCGCGACGATGAGGAGCCGGGTTTTAGTCATTATTTTCACGATTCATCAATTCGTACAAACGCTCCTCGCCGTTACTGGGGAGCTTAAAGATTTTATGCACGATGTAATTCTGGTACGGCGAAAAAGTCGGGATCGAAAAGAAATAATTCTGACATTGATACCAGTTGACAAAAACGAAAACTACGAAGGTCAACTGCCGGATCAATTTCCGGGATACGATCTCGAATAACAGCGGAAATCCCATCGTCATGCCCAACGACATGTAAAAGCCCAATCGCATATCCAGTTCGACGGATTCCCACAATACGTTTCTGAGCAGCACAAAAAGGAAAAGCAGATTCAATATAATATTGAAATAAGGAAAACGTTCCGCCAGTTTATTTCGGTTATATACGATGACAAAGAGTATGGCCAGGTAGAAGAATACTTTAATATTGATCGGCCAGGGTTCTATATCGGAAGTCGTATAATACAATACCTTGTATAGTATATTCGACGAGAAAAGCGGTGAAATCAGATATTCGGTTATCCAACCTATAATCGGCAACTGCAAACCGATTACCAGCAATCCTGCCACGGACGTTCCCACGATCAGCCGGGACGATATTTTTTTATTCAAAAAGAAATATAACGGATAAACGATGATCACCGACACATGAAAAGTCGCAGCTAACAGGATACAAAGCGTATAACGCCAAAACTGGCGCCTGTAAATATATCGAAGCGCCACGAAAAATACATTCAATGCGATGGCCTGTCTCAATCCGCTCATATCCATTTGAAAATAGATGAAAGCGAAGTAAGTCAACAATCCGAGGTATTTATAATCGGGCAGATAATCTTCGAATGAACGGAATAACAGTAAAGTCGTACAGAAAGAGATAAACAGAAACATGTAATTGACATCCACTCCCAACGAAATGAATATGGAATTAATAAACAGATACCCCGGTTCGATCATCGGCACATCGAACGTACCCGTATGCAATAAATGGCTGAGATCGGAGGAACTGTCGAAAATCCGGACATACGCCAGGTAATCCGTCCCCGTTTCATACCTCCATCCGGCCGTAAACCAGAAAAAGATAAACAACAAAAATTGCAATCCCCGTTTAGTTTCCGGAGACAAACGACCGTGCAGCGAGAGGCTGCAGCATACGACGATAAATAAGAAAAAAATGAGGTAGTACATCCGAATAAATGCCGCTCTATCGATTACGGCAAGCGTTCGCCATGCGGCCGATGCTTTTGATCAATCTTATGGGGAGAACGTACAGCCTGCCCCGAATTCCCCGGAACCGACGTCGACAGACGACTTCGAGGCATATATGCCGGGCACTATTTACGCTCCCAGCCAATAGTCGAATTTTAGGGATATGTCGTTCCCCGTTTGTTTCAAATAATCGTTGATCGCCCGGATGTCCAGCGGGTCGAGTAAAATATCGAGTGAATTTTTATAAATCCTTTCGGTCAGATGCACCGCCGACAGCGTATCGAAGATACGATCGTTCATCCGCGTAAAAGACCCGGCCAACGGAATGACGACGAACGGTTTATTGAAAATAATACTGAACACCATTCCATGGAACGAATTGGTGACGACGTACCGGGCATTCCGGATCAGACTGAGCCACTCGTCCACATTGGGATAGATTTTGTCGTATGCGTCCTGCCGTCCCTGACTTGCGACGTATTTCACCTCGATATGCCGGCTTCGAGCCCAAGCATAAACTTCGGCCACATCGAAATCGATTTCATTGCCGAGCAGGTAAAGCAGCAGGTAATCCTGCGAATATAGGCACGGGGCGGCTATCGACGAATAATCGTGCACGGACAACAGCAAAGTAGGATCGGGTACCAATGAAGCGTCGCTGCGTCCCAACTCCCTGCATATTTCCACGCCCTGTCGCTCCCGCAATGCCAGTACGTCGAACCCGGATATGTACCGTTTAATCTTTTTCCGGAGGCTCCCGGCGAGTTTCATACCGCCGAACGACGGCGCATAAGCAATTTTTTTGCAACCTTCCGGCACGAACATCAGGTAATAGACCGGATCGACCGATCCCCAGACCTGATCGCTTCCGGCGATGTATGCATCCGCCCCGGGCGGATCGGTGAAAATATCATATTGATCATAGACTCTCGAAGTGACCGCAATAAAGCGCTCTTTGAATGTCGAAAAATGACGCGGATGGGCAGCATTCTCCTGCCTCACGATCCGGTTCATTTCTTTAAATCGCTGCGAAAAACGGAATTCCTTCCGACGGAATAACCGTAGCGAGATCTTCCTGACGATTCTACACGGAAGAGACAAAACCCATTTCAGGTTTATTTTCCGTCCGGGCGCATATCTTATCAGAAAAGCATCGTGCCCTTTATCCCGCAGAAAACGCTGAAGAGCATAACACTGAAGTATTTGACCGTAATTATCCTCGCTGTTCCAGAAAGTTACGATTCCAATTTTCATATTCTGCAAATATTCTTATGAGACAAAAAGCCAATAGTTACCGGCCCAGCGTTTTTTTGATGAAACTTTTTTGTTTTTCGCTCATAACCGATCGTGCGAAATCCACCAACTTCCCTGTCGTATTCTGTTCGACGGAGCGAATGGCGCGAAGGGCATCGCTCTCGTCCCCGCTGTCGGTAAACACTTCGAAAAGCATCGGCCGGGCGGCCGGTTCAGGAGAGAGGAACCGCTCGTACAGCGCTTCGAATTCATTTTTGTCCGAAGCGCACATGTATTCGAATCCGAGATCTTCCGCATAGTGCCGGATCAATGCCTGCGATTTGTTGCCAAAATGCCCTGCCGCTGCGATATAAGGATCGGCTTCGTCTCCGAAAAGAGCTCCAGGATGGTCATACTGACGAAATTCGGTTCCCCGGCCGTTATTGATTATCAAAATCCGGACATTGTTGCCGACATGACGATTTCCGACCGCATTCATATCGTAGAAAAACGCAAGATCGCCGAAAATACCGAAACAAAGTCGGGTCGGGTCGGCCAACGAAGCCCCGATCAGCGAAGAGACGCCGCCGTCGATCCCGAACCCGCCGACGTTCGAATCGGAAAACACGGACTTCGGTATTTCGAAGAAATTCCACGATCGCAGCGTATTCAGAATGCCGAAATGCAACACGGAGTTCTCCGGAAGAAGAGGCGCCATTTTATACGCCGTCCAAACATTCGAAAAGGGCAAATTCTGCGGAATAGCGTCGTAAACTTTTTGATAAAGCGCCCGACAGTTTTTCAGATATTCATCGGAATGCCTATCGGATACACCGGCATAATGCCCGAAAAAATTCTGCTCGGACATTTCGAATACATAACGCAGTTTGGTCAGGCAGAGTGCATGGGGCCAGCGGGGTCAGGCGGGGCGGACCACCAGGCGCTGGATCTCGCCGTCCTCGCTGACGCGCCATACAGTCCGAGCCGAAGGATAGTAAGACGCGGATACCTCTCCGATATGAATCAGCAAATCGACGCTGTTGGTTTCGGTTGTAAGCATCTTTTGATTCTGCACCAACGAATAAAGAACCCTGTATCTCCCTTTGTAATTACTCGTATGATCGCAGAAAACGACGGCATCGTGCGCCTCGCAGAATCGATCGACCGCCTCGGTCTGCTCCGAAGTCCATTTCGGATGGGAACCGACGAAAACGGCAACTTTACCTTCAGGAAATTCCGGAAACCGGTCTCCTGCACAAATCCTGTCGATCACGCGGACGGACGGCAGTTCCTTCACCGAATAATCCCTGCTGTAAGTGGTCGCCAAATTGATATGCGCCGGACCGCCGCCGCGATGCTTGAGGGCCAGGATCGCCTTATTGGCATTTATTTCGCAACTCCACGCTTCTTCCTCGTCCCTTACGGCCGGAAGCGAAACGCTTACATGAACGATATCGTTGAGCGGTCTGCTGCGATCGATTACCTGAGGTATATGATGCCCGACCCTGCCTTCGTACTGCGTCGACGTGATCGCCAGTACGGGCAACTTCCGGTAAAAGGCTTCGGTCAGCCCAGGAAGGTAATTTCTCGAAGCTGTAGCGCCCGTACAGCTCAAGACGACCGGCTCGCCGGACTCTGCCGCCAGACCGCACGCCATATAGGCCGCCGAACGCTCATCGACCGAAGAATAGATCTCGAAATAGGGATCCTGCTGTATCGAAGCGACGAACGTTATGTTCGTAGCGCCCGGAGATGCTATGATTTTACGGATGTTATTAGCTTTCAACAGAGCGATCACGATCTGCGCATTGCGTTCGGAGGTGTAATACTTTTCCATGATATTTGTCTGACGATTATCGAAAAAAGGATCAATTACCGTTTGATAAGTTTTCGTATGAGTTCAAATAAATTACGGGGCATATACCTTGCCGCCAGATACGCCAAGCGGAATTTTACGGACGGAATCTCACGAAGCGGAGTCCGTTCGCCCGTGATTCTGTCGCAACGGGCTTCCGCCGTCCAAACGATCTGCGCGAACCGCGGATTCCGAACAAAACGTTCCAGACAGAACCGCAATCCGTCGGCCGGTTTCGTAAAACCGGCCGTGTCGCAGAACCGGTCGATTTGCGTATTGTCGAATTTGCGATCATACCATCTGTCATATCGCACCTGATATTGCGTTTCCGGATTTTTCAGGTTGGGAGCCGCGTCAGGCATCACCACTCCGGGACGTGTCCCCAGATGAGTTTCAAGTACATCGAGGTATATTCCCAGCACATCGCTCCATCTGATCGCCTCCGCAGCAGTAACATGAAACGCACGGCCGTTAGCCGCCGGTTTTCCGGCAACAGCGGCTATACCGCACGCCACATCGTAACCATAGGTCAACGTAGTCATTTTTTCCGCGATATCTTTCGGAAAAACGATTTTTCTACCGTTCATAGCCCGGTATAGCCACTGCTCTTTTTCCAGTACGCCCAGTTGCAACCGTATTTCGCTGTAAGTTATATAAGGGCGGACGATCACCCAGTTCGTTTTTCCGGACTGCGACAGTAAATTTTCTTCGCGGGCCTTTGCAAGGGCGTATTCGTCGGTTCGCAGGTAAACTTCATCGTTTACGGTATCCAACAACCTCGGCGAGGTTTCGACGATCGGCTCGTTCGATCCGGCATAAACCCGGGCCGAACTCAAAAAAACATATTGTTTGCATACCGACAACAAGAAATCCACGCGCTCCCTGAATTCGTCGGGCGTATAAACCATAAAATCCACGATGCAGTCCCACTTCGCCCCCACAGGGACAAGCGATCGGACAAAGCCGATATCATGGGCATTTCCCCGTACGTACCGTATACAACCGTTTTCGACGGAGGGAAATTCTTTGCGGGTGGTAACCGTCAGTTCATTCGCAGGATCGGCCGCAAGGATCCCGACCAGGTGCGATCCCATGGCGCCGGTACCTCCCATAATTAAAATCCGCATACTTTTTCAGACATTTTACCGGCCTGTCAATTCGGAATGAAATAATCCGGACATGTATTCTACAAGGAGTCTCCGCCGAGAATTTCTTCTTAAAAAATACCGAAATGAAGAACCATTCAGCAGACGCCTGTCTACGAGGCATCAACCGGACTACTCAGAGCCGTACTATTTTGCGAATAGGCTTTATGAACAGGTCGCGTTCATACTGATTCATTGAGAACCGATAGATACAGGGAAAATATATCAACGAAAAAACAACCGCAACACACAGGAAAGAGAGTACGCTGTCTACCGATACGTATTTCAACAAGATGAACGCGCCGACAGTAATGATCAACGGAGCGACACTCATCCGCGCGATCTCCGTCCAGAAAAGCGGTATATCCAAATGAATTTTGCGCTTATAATAGATATTCAACAGGATGCCATGTCCCAGCACGACCGCTACGGAAGTTACCGCCGCCACACCGAAAGCTCCGAACTGTCTGGCTGCCGGGATGGCCGCAGCCAGACTCGCCGCGGAAACCGCCAGAATAAGGATCGACCTGTATTTCATTTCATTCCTCGCCTGAAGAATCGTAATTCCCAGATTCTGAATCATCGGAATCAGGGTCGAAGCAAAAAACATCAACGCGATAACATAAGTTTCGTCATACCCTTCGCCGGCCCACAACGCGATAAACGGCCGCCCCAACAGAATAAAAGCAGACAGGACATATGCCAGTACGATGTACTGGATACGTCCGATACGAATAAACAGATCGGATACGGTCTGCTCCGACGCGCCGGTAGTGATCATTGCCGTAACTTTGGGTAGGAAAACGCCGGATATCGAGGTCGAAAACGAATAGTACATATCTTTCAGGTAAATCGCTACGGCAAAAACGGCCACGGCTGCGGTGCCGACGGTGGCTCCCAACACAAACTGCCCCGTACCCCAGTAAATGCGGTCCATAATCGCATTCAGAAATATCCAAAACGAATAAACGGTCACTTCCCGGAGAAACCCCCAGCGAAAACGTCCGAAAACGATCCGTATCCCGATTTTGCGACGACAGTAATAATAATTCAACAACAGTGTAACGAGATTGAACAGCGTTTGCACGACTACCATCGCTACGGCCCGATACCCCATTTTCAACAAACAGATCATCACGACGGTGTTAAGCAAGATGCGGACGATCTGAACGACTTTCTGAAAAATAAAATCTTCGTAAGCCGTAACAACGGCTCCGAAAATACTCAGAGGAAAAGTGACGGCCAAATTAAAAATCAAAATGATCATCAACACCTTAGCCCGTTCGACCTCAACGACGGTCATCGTATCTCCGAACAATGCTTCGACATTGAAATACAGTCCCAAGCCGGCTCCGAATGCAAGTATACCGATCACTGAATAGAGGATCAGAAACATTCCGAACATGGCGTATTGCTCCTGCTGTCTGCCTTCCGCGCGAAATTTAGCCGTATAACGGATAATAGCATTTCCAAAGCCGAAATCCATGATCGTCAGATAGGCGATCACAGACGCCACGAGCGAATAAAGACCGTATTCGCTCTGCCCCATCATCCGCAGCATATAGGGCGTATAAAGCAGCCCGACCAGCGAGTTCAGCCCGATCACTACGTAATTTAGAACGGCTCCGGCTTTCAGTTGATTTACGACCATCGGATTTTACCCATTACTATGTCCGAAAAATAAATCTTTTGTAACAGATATTGCATCCAGCACCGACGCATAAAGCGAGGAGACATTCTCGAAACACACCCAATATCATATCCCTATAAGGCCGGTACGAATGTCTCGTACCGCCCGAAAGACACGGGATTACCCCAATACGTACAGGCAAATTCATTCGGCCTCCTGCATTATTTCATGCTGCACCCTGTCCATAATATCGGAGCAACATTGCTCGACGGCGTAACTGGTAGCAAGATACCATGTATCGGTACGAGTCTCGACAGTATTCGCCACCCCTTCGATCAATCCGGCAATCCGCTTCGGCAGATCGTGCTCACAAGGGAACGCACCGGAAATCCGCAACAGATCATACCATGCCGTCAACAACGGAAGTTGTTCGGCGACAGCGTTCTCAGGAAGAACCAAACGTTTCTTATAATAGTTATACGCACGCAACACCGCATCGTGAAAACGATCGTCCCGGAAAGCATCGCTATAATTTTGCAGCAACTCGATCCTACGTACGGCTATTTCCTGAGGAAGTCTTCTCCAGCAACCCTTCGTATCCAGTTCGCCGACCCATTGCCCGCACTTTGCTCGGTAAAACGGGTAATAATCCAATTCCGTATTATCACCCATAACATTTCCCAACTCATAAGCTATACAGCGCAGTACATCCAACTCCTGTCCTGGATCGGGATCTTTCAAATAACTGTCTAAAAGTCGGTAATATAATCCGCTACATTCTTCGTCTTTTTTTCCGTAAACGCCCCATGCGGATTCTTTAACCAGGCGATACATCCGGCACAAACCATTAACCGAGGTACGATCCATGATCTGATAAAGAATGTCCATCTTGCGGATAATTTTATTGCAATTCAAATAATCACAAGACGACGCAACACAACACAACATACTAATCGACAAATACATACGAAGAAGAGCATCGATACGTACTTCGCTTTGTCCTTTTATGCGGTGATTACACAAAAACGGAAGCAATACCTGTAAATCTGTTTCGGTCATGGAAATTCCGGTTATGGCTGTTAAAATAAGAGATGAACGGGATGAAACGACCGCTGTCTATTCGGATAAAATTTCGATCAGATCGGGATTGACTTCAACCGCGACAGCCAAAGTATTGGGCAACTCTATCACCAGCCGTTTGGCCTTTGCGCCTTTTACCTTCATAAATATGCCTTCAATTCCATCAAACGGCCCTCCGTGAATTCGGATTCGGGTTCCTTTATCGATATTCAACTCCTGAGGCGTAAAATAAATGGGACGTTCCGATCCTTTCACCGCATTGATAAACTGTTCCATCTGGCTGTCGGGAATAATAAGAGGTTCTGCCTGTCTGCCGCCCCGGCGGTACCGATATTGGAAATAATTATCGGCTTCCAAAAAAGGAGCTAAAACTTTTTCGGTAGAATGAACGAACAGCAAATCCCATATTACAGGAACGTAAGCGCGTATTTTCTTACCATTTCGATTTTTAATCTCGCAACGCATAGGAACGAATGTTTCGACAGAAGCTTTATCGAGACGGTCCCGCGTATCCGATTTGCGATTATACAGAAAACGCATTACATACCAAACGAGTCGTTCTTCCTCCATGCATTGTGACATTCGAATTCTCTCTGCTTTCAGGCTTAATCATCGCTAAATTTGAGCTATGGACATAACTCTGAATCCCCTAATATCACCTATATCACTAATACTAAGGTCATTGGAAACTAAAATTCTAAATACGCACTTTCGTATCAGTATCGTTTCTTTGTAAGAGACGGCATGGAATAATAAAATACTGTAAACAAGTGTAATAAACAATGAGAGAGTAGCGTTTATACATCATTCAGGATAAGAGATATATAAATTGGGCAATGGGATCGTCGATTCGATAACGTATTCCGAACTTTTCCGGAGTAAATGCTGTTGCGATTTGAAAGTCACGTATATAATTATATAAATCAATGTGTTAGTAATACATAAAAACGCGCGAAATAGCTATAAATGATAATGGAATATTTGGCCGTTAGATTTATATTTCCAATATTTGTACCCATAAAGTGCCGTCTCTTACAAAGAAACATCCTAAACCTATAAATTACCAACAGCGATCCGCAACAAAGAAAACATTGATACCCAGCCCTTGGGGATCATCCTGCATCTCTTTCGTATAGATTCCGGGATTCGCTTTTAAAGCTATTTTTCGCATTCGGTTATCGAAAACGAGCCGCCGCCATTATAATGATTTTGGAGGAAAATACCGGAAAAATTCTCCGGTTCCGAATAAACGGTTATCTTTGCAAGAAACATCAGATGATATGATGAAAGAGCGACCGGATTCGGTCATACGGAAAAGATCGCTGGCCGAAGAGTTGGCCGAACGGCTCCGCCAACGGATTACGGACGGGCAATTCGAGGTAGGCGAAAAACTGCCGGCCGAGCCGGAACTGATGCGTATTTTCGGCATCGGCCGTTCGACGGTGCGCGAAGCTGTGAAGATACTGGTTAACATGGGGTTCCTGAAAGTGCAACAAGGAGCCGGGACGTTTGTCGAGAGCCGGGCGGCGGCGGACGACCCGATGGCGCAACGTCTCCGCCGTGCCGACATCCGCGACCTGGACGAAGTGCGGAGAATACTGGAGGTCGCCATCGTCGAGCGGGCTGCCGGACGGCGTACGGAGCAGGATATCGAAAAGATCGAAAGATTCCTTGCGGAACGCGGCGCGACGGCAGCGGCGGGGCGGTTGGAGGCGTGTATCGAAGCGGATATCCGGTTTCATGTCGCTTTGGCGGAAGCTACGCACAACGAGATTTTGTACGAACTCTACCGGTCGGCGACCATCCACCTGCAAAAAGGTTTCGAACACATTTACGTCGATACGGGCTATTTTCTCGCATCGCAGCCTACGCACGAACGGTTGGTACGGGATATAATCGCCCGGGATGCCCGGAAGGCGCTGCATACGATCGGCATTATCCTGAAAGAACCGTAACCCATGAATACGAACTCCTCCTGCGCGCGGCCGCTCCGTAATCCGATGAACCGGACAGTTTATCCGATCCTGTTGATGGTTTGCACCACTCATCTGCTCAACGACATGATGCAGTCCGTCATTCCGGCGGTCTATCCGCTTCTCAAAGAGAAATTCGGCTTTACATTCGCACAAATCGGCGTCATCACGCTGGTTTTTCAGATGACTTCGTCGCTTTTGCAGCCTTTCGCCGGACGTCTGGCGGACCGTCATCAGAGGCCCTACTCGCTAGCCGTAGGGATGTGTTTCACGCTGGCCGGACTGCTCGCGCTGTCCGTAGCCCCCGGCTTTGTCTTTATTTTGGCGGCGGTCGGCCTGATCGGCTGCGGTTCGTCGGTTTTCCATCCCGAATCCTCGCGGGTAGCGCAGCTCGCCTCGGGCGGGCGCAAAGGACTGGCACAGTCGATCTTTCAGGTCGGCGGCAACGCGGGAAGCGCTATGGGGCCGTTGTTG
>ERZ827156.3512-NODE-3512-length-14073-cov-4.148238_pt1 | contig 14073 bp, 15 predicted proteins | sample MGYA00519919_ERZ827156 | MGnify/ENA primary metagenome ERZ827156 (study PRJEB31778, sample SAMEA3449269) | human gut metagenome | biome: human gut; feature: human-associated habitat; material: faeces | place: United Kingdom | collected 2010/2012 ... | reverse complement strand
CAATTACTCTTTCGCAGAAAGGAAGAATTTGCAGGAAATACACTTCAAGCCGCCGAATCAAGCGCGACAGCAGACCTTTGCATCGGATAAAACCAAACCGGTGATGACAGGGAATGAATCCGGGATAGCGGTAATAGATGCAAATAGAAGAGGAAATATCATAGCCGGCTTACAAACGGTAAGGAGGATGATATAAAAGGATAGAAAATACGTAAAACAGTGGGGCGGACAGCCAGGACGGACTTTCTGGCGGACTGTCTTGGAACTGCGGGCGGCAATATTCTATATCGCCGTCCGTAAATTCAAGTCTGTCCGTGTCCGTCCTTTGCAAAAGTGGCTTTGCGTACTTTATGTAACGTGTTACACAAAGTGCGCAAAGACTCTTGAGGCAAACTGTCCGCTCTGTTTAAGGATGAGTATCAGGTTATGAGAGGAGAAAAACGAGCTTTACAAAGGGAATCAGAGGGTTGAGGATGAAGCTGTGGCATCATAAGCCAAACCCGGATAGAAAACCGACCGTGCAACAGTCTGTTTTCGACATCCGAATGAAATGAGGTTTGGCGATTATGCGCTTCGTCCTATATTCGCCGGCGAAAAGAGAGAGAGGCAGACCGGCAAAAAAATGCGGAATCCACTTAAAAAGAGCGATTTATTTTGGCTGTCTCCAGAAATATTGTACTTTTGCATTGGATATGTCGCCAAAAAACTTTTTTTTGGCGACAAAATAGAGGTAGAAATGGCATTAAAAAGTATTGAAAATAAGATACTTGCTGCAATAAAAAGAAAAAAGAACGGAGCTATATTGTTTGCAAGTGACTTCGCAGACATTGGAGAGCGTAAGACTATTAATAAGGCTTTTGAACGTATAGCCATGTCCGGCAAGATTATTCGGCTTGCGAGGGGAATCTATTGCAAGCCGAAAATCGATACCGAATTTGGCTTCGGTATCATGTACCCCAGCGTGGACGATGTTGCTCAATCCATTGCCCAAAGGGACAAATGCCGCATCGTACCGAGTGGTGACGCGGCACTGAACAAGCTCGGACTTTCCACGCAAGTGCCCATGAACGCAGTCTATTTTACCGACGGCACACCTCGTAGATTAAAAATCTATAATGGTAGAGGAATCCTCTTCAAGCACGTCGTACCCAAACGGCTCGACTTCAAATCGGAGCTGATTATGCTGATTACTTTCGCTCTTCAGACGCTCGGCCAAGGCAATGTAAGCAAAGAACAACTCAATCGAATTGAACAACTATTATCCAATGAACCCAAAGAGCGGATTGCCGAAGACCTAAAACTGGTTCCGGGCTGGATACGCTCTATAATATTAAAAGCGTATGAATAATTTTCTTCAACTTCCTGCGGACAAACGTCGCACCATCTATGAACAAGTCAGCCTGCGTCTGGGCATCGACGATCCCAAAGCGATAGAAAAGGATATTTGGGTAACTGGTGTTCTTCAGGCGATCTATACACTCCCGTATGCGGACAAGTTGGTGTTCAAAGGCGGTTCGTCATTGAGTAAAATATGGAACTTGATTTTGAGATTTTCGGAAGACATTGACCTTGCCATCGACAGGAGCGTCTTCGAACTGGAAGGCGATCTGACGAAGAAACAACTGAAAAAATTGCGTAAGGCGTCGTCGCTGTTTGTCAAGGATGTATTTGCAGTGGACTTGCAGAACACAATCCATGCGAAAGGACTGGCCGACTATTGCACGATAACCGCAGATCCGGACGGCGAAGGAGATGCGACCTATCCGGAGCCTCGGAAAGTGCATATCGCTTACGAGTCGGTATACGGAAATACCGGCCCCGATTATTTGCAAGCCGAAGTGTTGTTGGAAATCGGGGCAAGGTCTCTGTTCGAGCCGACAGCTAAAGCCAAAGTCAAGTCGTTGGTAAGCAAAAATTCCACGATAGATACTACCTTCGTCGATGTTGATATTATCTCCGCCGTACCTGAAAAGACTTTTTTGGAGAAGGTGTTTTTGCTTCATGAACTGTTTACCACCGACGGTTGCCGTACTGCCAATCGCAAGTCGCGCCATCTTTACGACCTGATGAAAATGATGGACGAGCCGTTTGCCAAAGATGCTGTCCACGATAACAAGCTGTGGAATACCATCCATCATCACCGGGAAGTGTTCACCTCCATAAAGGATGTGGACTACACGCCCGACATACGCAAACGCATCGTCCTGTTGCCGCCGGAAGAGGTGCTGAAAGTATGGCAGGAGGATTATAAAGCCATGCAGGAGTCCATGATATACGGGGAGCAGCTTACGTTTGAGCAACTTTTGGCGAAGATACAGGAGTTGCAGACACGATTCCGTTCTATCTGATTTTGCTGTGGAATCGAAGTTCTTGTGCCTGATCCTGCTCTGCCTCGTCGGAGGATTGCTATATACCATCGGCTTCTGGAGACGGAAAGCCGCAGAGGCGGCGTTCGCTGCCGCGCAGACGGCTGGCAGTGAGGAGCAGCGCGACCGTTACTGCCGCATGGCTGTGATGGCCGGTCATCGGGATGCTTGCCGGATGTTCTGCTTCGCCCGTTCAGACTTTTTTCAAGAGAAACAGCCACTCAAGCCGTTCAAATCACGAGGCATCCGGATGGTCTTTTACGGACATTACTACCCATCAAGGTACAAAGAACTGCTCGATGATGAACAACGGGCGTTCTGCCGCTCTATTTATCAGTTCAAGCAAGGAGAGATACATGGCATCGAGTTCTTCAAGGCGTGCATGACCGCCCTGCAAGCGGACGGCAAGCCCTATCATATCATGTTCATGCCGTGTAGCAACTGGATAAAATATGGCCAACGCTTCAAACGCCTCGACTGGTATATCGGCAAGCACCGACCGGAGCTGACATCGGGGCTGTGCGATGTGGATGTGTTCGAGTCGCGAGAAAGTCTGCATGAAGCCAAGGGCGGCGAGAATCGCATACTCGAACGGAATTACAGTATCATGGGGAATATCAAAGGGAAAGAGATTATCATCATCGACGATGTGCTGACGACCGGACAGAGCGTAGCCGACTACAAGGAGGAAATCGAACGGTGCGGCGGCAAGGTGGTAGCGGCTATCTTCTACGGCAAGACCGTTACGATGCCGCCTTTGTTTCTGATCAAGGCACGTGTATGGGCTGACCACATTGTAAATGGAATCAAAGGGAAGGCAAAATCATAACTCTGCCAATGCCGCCACGCATTCCTGCTGCGTGGATTTGATATAGTCGAATAGTATCGACGGATCGACGCTCTTGCCGTCGAGTTTGCAAGTGATATGCAGGTGCCCGCCGGTACTGCGTCCTGTCGAACCGGTGATGCCGACCACATCGCGCGGACGAACGACCGTACCTTTGACGGTAAGGATACGTGAGAGGTGGCAATAGCTGACGGTATAGTTGCCGTGCCGCAGGATCACATACTTACCGGAAGTCTTGTCTTGTCCGACCTTAACGACGACACCCTCCATCATGGCCAGCACTTCATCATTCCGAGCGTGCAAGTCCAAGCCGGCATGAAACTTTTTCTTCCCGGTAAACGGGTCTTTCCGGTAGCCGTAGGGCGAAGTGACCCGGATGTCCCGCAACGGGTAGCACACGCCGAGGTAGCGATCAATCCACATTTTCTTACGAATATCAACGGTTGACGCAGACGCAAGTACGTCTGCCGATACGCCTTGTATAGGAGCCGCGCTTTCGGGCGTCGGTTCCGCTTTGTCCGTGCCCGGTCGTAGGACTTCCACTTTGTATCGGTTGGGTATTGCGGCAACGGTATGGAATTGCGCATAAGCGGGTATCGCGCAGAGCGAAATACCCGACATCATTATCAGTAACATTTTTTTCATGCGGCAAAATTAGCACGCTCTTTTTATGACGCATCAAAATTGTGTCCTTTTCATTTCTGAATATGGTTATTTAACTATTCAGAATATGATATTTATTCTATAATCATATTCATATCATAAAAATAGTGTATTATAACCGTTTATATAAGAGTATTTTTGCTTATCGGATTGAAATCATCCTATCTTTGCGGAGTATAATTCATAATATGAAATAGAATATGAAAAAAGAACGATTTGAATTGGGAGAACTGCCCTATCCGACACTTGCCCGCTTTGGGTTGACACAAGAGATGATCGAAGACTTGCCTATGCGCGTTCTGGAAGACATCGGGCAAGGGAGGTATTCGCCCGTGCTTCCCGTCCGCGTTACCGACGAGAGCGGGGAACTGATCGAGAGCCGCACCCGTTTCGCCTTTATCCGTATGGACAATGGTCAAGTGGATGTGGTCTTCTACCCCGCACTGAAATCCTCCCCGTTGGAACGCTACGACGAGGCGCAGCAGAAGCAATTACTCGACGGCAAAGCGATCATCGCGGACGTGGAAATGGCGGACGGGCGGCACAGCAAGGCTTTCGTACAGATAGACGAAGGTACGAAGCAGGTAATGTATGTTCCCACGCCTATTATCGGGCGTAATCTGCAAGTGCTGGCCGAGGAGCTGCACCTCGGCGCAATGGAGGTCAACGGAATGCAGCACGGCGATCCGCTGACGCTGGTTGTGGATAACGAACCCGTAACGGTGGGTATCGACCTGCACGCCAAAACCGGCATCCGCTTCTGTTCGGGCGACGGGCAGCAATGGCGCGGGCAGTCCAAGCGCGAGTGGGACAAGTACACCTTCGGCTGTTATGGCTGCTGGGTGATGGACGGTGACGGGAACCTCGACTACGTTCCGGAGGAGGAATACACCGAAGAGTTGTGGAACGAACAGAAGAAGAGCGGCGAGCGCAACCGTGCGGCGGCCCTTCATAAGTAAACCATTCATCCGCATGACTATGACACAGCATCAATATTATCCTGAAGAGGTACTTATCGAGAAAATGGAGAGCGGCGAATACGGCTGGCTCGATTACGTTAATCACTTCTCTGCCGAGTGGCAGGAGGAGTACGGCCGCTACTGCGAGGAACACAGCCTCGCCATCGACAACGCCTCTGCCGCCGAGTTTGTCCGTTACAAGGACGAGCAACTGGAGGCGGCAATGGAGGCAGGCGACGCGTAACGGACGACAATCATAAGATCAGACTATGGCGATACGAACGAATACCAATCCCCGACAGATGGACTTGCAGCCCGAGATGCACAAAATACTGATGCATAATGGACTTCAGGCCCATGTGGCTTTTGACGGAGGGGGCTACCGGCTGCTCGTGCAAGGACACGACTCACCGCTGCTGACCTATCCGATTACCGAACGGCAAATGTTGGCACTCACGGACTGGGGAACGAACACGGCCAACAAAAAAGCCTACAACGTGCTCACAAGCATCGTGGCAAAGGATTTCTACCTGCCCAAGAACTTCGTACACGCCCGCAATGCCAACGGCCGTGTCGCTATGGGGCTGCACGGCTACCGTATCGGTATCGGCGAATACGGGCGTGTGGGACGGCTGGGGATGCCCCCGCCGTTCCTCGGCTGGACACCGCGTAACCAGTGGGGCTTGCACCTGCGCAGGGTCGGCGGGCAGCTCTTTTTTCCGGGACCGTCCATCGTCCCCGAACGGCCGGACGGACGCATGAAGCCCGGCGAGCTGCAATCGGGCGGCTACGGCTTCTACTATAAGGGCGGGCAGCCGGCACAGCCCGTACAACAGCGGGATGTCCTTCGGGATTTGCAGGCGGTCATCACACCGATGGTCAGCCGGCCGCGCAGTCAGGAACCGGCACGCCCGTACAAGGAGTTGATCTCTTCACCGGTCTATTTCTCCAACGAGAAATGGCAGGAATGTCTTACCACGCACGGCCTTATCGTGGACGCTGAGAAACGGACGCTGACCGTGCAGTCGGAGAATGTCAATGCCGATATGGTTTATGACCTGACGGAAGAAGAAGTAAAGACACTGGTCGCCGTTCCGATTGAGGAGCAGCCCGTCGAGAAGCGTCTGGAACTGCTGAACCGCATCATCGGGGCGGACTTTGCCGATAAGGTTACGATGGAAGCCCTCGACAGCAAGCAGCGCATCACCATCGGCCTGCATCCCGAAGTGCAGCAGGAGTTGGAACAGCGACAGCAGCAGGAGCAAGAGTTGCTTGCGCCGCTGGAAGCATCCATGCCACACGAGGATATGCAAAACGGTATCGGTGCAGCCGTCGATGGACGCGACCTCCAGCTCTTGAAGGAGAATAAGGGCTGGTACCGGGAGGAGAGGCACGGTCGGGAGGTGGAAGTGAGCGAGATTGCCGTACATCCGGCCGAAACAGCGGGGATGTACAGAATGACCGCCGTTATCGACGGGCAGGTTATCAGCCACGAGATTAGCCAAAAAGATTACGATAAGTTCCTCGCGGTAGATGACTACCACCGGATGAAACTCTTTTCCAAGATTTTCAACGAGGTAGACATGAAGACACGCCCGGAGGCGCAGACGGGACTTGGCGTGAAGATATTCGCCGCACTTACCGCCGGTGCGGTGGTTGCGGGGGACGTTGCGCACGGCTTGCATCATCATCACCATGCTCCGGAGCTTTACGGCGAGCGATTCGGCGGACCTCCACGTCCGTACTTCAAGCCCGGCGTGGATACGCCGAGGGATGTCGCCATCCGAAACTTCGAGGCGGAGATGAACCGGGAGATAAACGATATGAGAATGGGGAGGTAAGCCTATGAGAAACGGAGAACTGAAATACGACGATTTCCTGCAAAGGCTGAACATTCAGGATGTGCTAATCGACGCAGGGTATCACCTGAACCGACGTGACGGCCTGCGCTACCCCTCCTACGTCCGTCTGGACAGTGACGGGAGGCGCATCCGTGGCGACAAGTTCATTGTCACGCAGAAGGGAAAGTGCTGCTTTAAGGCACAGCAGCAGAAAGTGTACAACATCATTTCCTTTATCAAGGAGCATCCGCAGTTTTTTGCGGAGTATCACGCAGGCATCTCGCCCGACCGGCTGGTGAACCTCGTCTGCAAACGGCTGCTGAATCAACCCATCGAAGAACGGGAAACGAGAATCGTCCAACCCAAGCGGGATGTGAAGCCGTTCGACAGGACGCAGTACGACCTGCACAAGTTCAATCCACAGGACAGGGAGACGCAGAAAAGGTTCTATCCCTATTTCAAACATCGGGGCATCGACCTTTATACGCAGTATGCCTTTCATCGGAATTTTTGTCTGGCGACGAAACATCGTGAGGACGGTCTGAAATATACGAACCTCGCCTTTCCGCTGACCTTACCCAAAGATACGGAGCAGGTCGTCGGCCTGGAGGAGCGCGGTCGTCCCCGCATGGACGGCAGCGGCAGTTATAAAGGCATGGCCGAGGGAAGCAATTCGAGCGAGGGGCTATGGATTGCCAGTCCTGCCCGTACACCCCTGTCGGCAGCTAAACATATCTACTGGTTCGAGAGTGCTTACGACGCAATGGCTTATTATCAGCTTCGTCAAGCGAAGAACAAGGAGTTGCGCAAGGCGGTCTTTGTTTCGACGGGTGGTACTCCCACCGAGAGGCAGATGCGGGGGATGCTTTCACTTACCCTCTCGGCCAGACAGCATATCTGTTTCGATACTGACCGTGCAGGCATGGAGTTCGCCAAGAACCTGCAAAAAGAGATGTACCGTGCGGTACGCTCCACTGTTGAATCGACGCCTGAACGGAAGCGTTATCTCGACACCGTTTCCGACGGCGCGAATCTGGACAGTGGTGAGGTCGAACTATTGCCCAAGGCTTTGCTATCAAGTTACGGGAAATATGAAACCGCACTGGAGGAAGCCTTGTCGATGCAGTCGAGCGGCCTGTGCCATCCTGATGACATACAGGATCAGGTGGATATTATGAACGAACGTTACAGGGAGTTTCGCGAAGGACTGCGGGAGTTCCTCGGTCTTGACAAGACGAATGACGCCTCCTTTGTTCGGGAGATGCCTGTATATCCCAGCAAAGACTGGAACGAGCAATTGCTGGCTGAGCGGAAGCAGGAAGAGTCCGTCGAGGAAAAGCCGGTCAGAGAGGAGGAATCCGAGCAGGAACAACAAGTACGCTTTCACCGATGATGACGCCGCAGGCCATAAGAAACATACAGGGAATCGTGCTGCAACCGCACGCCGGGCAGTTCGTCATCGACGAGCTGCCCACACTCGTGTTGTGCTGCGCGGGGTGGGTCTACGGAGGAATGGAGGGCCTGCCGCTCACGGCTCTTACCGTGCCGGTCGCCCTGCTGCTCTCACTGATATTGCTCTACCGCTTCGTCTACCTGCGCCGGATACGCTACCGTATCGGTACGGAGCAACTTGTCAGCGAACACGGAATCATCCGCCGCAAAGTGGACTATATGGAACTGTACCGAATCGTGGATTTTCAGGAGCACCAAAGTCTCCTGCAACAGCTCTGCGGACTAAAGACGGTAAGCATCTTCTCGATGGACAGAAATACACCACGCCTCGATCTTATCGGTGTCAGACGCAGTAACGACATCGTGGCGGTTATCCGCGAACGGGTGGAATATAATAAACGAAAAAAGGGAATATATGAGATTACGAATCATTAGTTTGAGTTTGGCTGTGGTTCTTATCAGCCTGCTGCCGCAGTGGGCGGAAGCTCAGATCGCTTCCTCTAACCCGTTGGAATGGGCCGCGCTGGCCGAGGGTAATGAACTGATAAACGGTCAGATCGAGAAGCAAATCAAGGGGCAGACGAAAACGACCTTGTTACAGAACAGTATCGCGGCCGAGTTCAACCGCATACATAAGTGGGAGAAACAGTATAACAGTTATCTCAAGACGGCGAGCGGCTATGCTTCGTCACTGAAAGCCTGCACGCATCTCTACAACGACGGCGTAAGAATATTCCTCACATTGGGTAAGCTGGGTAAGGCTGTAAATAATAACCCGCAGGGCATCGTCGCCGGGATGAGCATGAACAACCTCTATATCGAGACGGCAACGGAGCTGGTCTCCGTCTTCACGCTGCTGAATGACGCCGTAGCCAAGGGTGGAAACGAGAATATGCTCACGGGAGCGGAGCGCAGCAAAACCCTGTGGGCACTGAACGACCAGCTTTCTGCTTTCAGCCGGAAGCTGCACCTGCTCTATTTGAGCATACGCTACTATACGATGAACGATGTGTGGAACAATGTGACGGCCGGAATGCTTGACCGCAACAACGGGGAGGCGGCACGCATGGCCATGTCCCGTTGGCGCAGAGCAGCCGTTCTCGCACGATAAAAAGGAGTTGACGATGAAAGGGACGATTTGGATAGGTATTCTGCTATTGTGCATCGGTATCGGCGAGGCTCGGGCGCAAAACGACCCCGTGCTGGCCGGGATGATCCTGCTATATACCGACAAGGCGGAAAAGGAGCTGAAGAATCAGGAAAAGGTGATGCTGATGCAGACCACGGGGCATCTGTGGACGAAGGAGGAGGTAAAGGCCACGACCGACCTACAACGGGAGTTCAACAACTATCTGAACTCTTTCCGGTCGATAGTCTGCTATGCGGCACAGATTTACGGATTCTACCATGAAATATCGCAACTGACGGACAATATGGGTGACTTTACCCGGCAAGTGAACCGTCATACGACCAACGCGCTGGCAGTCGCCCTCTCCACCCGGCGGAACAAGATCTACCGGGAGTTGATACTCAGTAGCGTGGAAATCGTGAATGATATACGCACGGCCTGCCTCTCGGGGAACAAGATGACGGAAAAGGAGCGTATGGAGATCGTCTTCGGCATCCGTCCGAAGCTCAAGATGATGAACAAGAAGCTGCAACGGCTGACCAAGGCGGTGAAGTACACTACGATGGGCGATGTCTGGAACGAGATCGACGAGGGGGCACGCCCCGCCGCCGACAAGCGCGACATCGTGGAAGCCGCCAAGCGACGCTGGCGGCAGATCGGAAAGAATGTAAGACCATAAAAAACGGAACAGAGATATGGGATTTTGGAGTACAGTATTGAAATACGGCGGCATGGCCGTAAAAGGTGCCGGCACGGCTACGGTAGCCACCGGCAAGAGTGTGGGCAAAGCGGTGCTGAACCCTTCGCAGACCCTACGGGGTGCGGGACAGGCTGTCAAGACGGCTACCATCGGCGGAGCGGTCGGTTATGTAGGTTGGGAGAAGCTGACCACCGACAAGAGCGTGGTGCGGATCGTGAGTGATGCCGTTGTCGGCGAGTCGGCCACGAATGCCATCGCAGGCACGGCTGACGACGTGCGCGAACTGAAAGACAAGGCGGGGGAAGCCGTCGATGCGGTAAGCAACGCAGCGATAGGGATAGACTCCAAGCTGGGCGGAGTGTCGAACTTCCTGCGGGGAGCCTCCGGAGGCGGTCTTCCCGATATGTTCGGCAGCTTCTTCCGCAATCTCGGACAGGGAAACGTATCGGGATTGAGCATCGCGGGACTGGTCGCCGCTGCGTTCCTCATATTCGGACGCTTCGGCTGGCTGGGTAAGATCGCCGGCGCACTGCTGGGTATGATGCTTATCGGCAACAACGCAGGTGTTCTCCGCACACCGAACACGGAGAGCGTGTCGAGAGTGCAAACACCGTCCGTTCCCGTCGAGGAACAAAGCCAAAGCGGAGGGATGAGAAGGTAGAAACATGAATAAATATAGATCGGAATGAAATATACAGAAGAAATGATCCTGCACTCCGAGAGCGGTTACTGTATGCCTTTCGAGGAGCCGCAAGGCAAGGATGTGGAGTTGTCGCTCGGTTACGGCGAGCAGACGGACCCGGAAACGGGAGATAAATTCTTTCATCACGGCATCGACTTCAACGTGCGATGTTATATGCTGTCGGCCGTCGCCAGCGGCATCGTGTCGGGCGTGGGCAATGATCCTGCGCTCGGCATCTGTCAGACAATCCGCTATGGCGGGTACGAGGTAACATACGGACATCTGTCGAACGTCTTCGCCCAGTTCGGGCAACGCGTCAAGGCCGGACAGACGGTGGCTTTGAGTGGCGATAAGCTGCATATCGGGGTGTGCTTCAAGGGCGAGGAGCTGAACCCGCTGGAGTTCCTGACCATGCTCTATGGTAATATCCGCGCGGTACGTCAGGCCGGCGGCCACAAGACGGTGGCTTTTCCCGATATGGAGATGACACTGAAAACCGACTACGAGAACAATAAACGGGAGATCGAGGAGCTGATGCTCCGCTTCCTGCCACACTACATGAAGGATTTGCAACTCGGAGAGTACACGCTGCCGGAACACACGGAGCAGTCGCTCCGCCATATCTTCACGGTGGGTGCGATGAAGAAGTATTTCTATGAGGATATGCCGAGCATGGCCAATCCGCTCGGTTTGGGACGTAAAGCCATGCCGCTGGCCTGCAAGGTTCAGAATCTGCTCATCGCGGATTTCCTGCACTATCTTGCCCTGCGGCACGACGTGTACCTCTCCACGATGGGCGGCGACGTAAAAAAAAACTTTATGACGAAGCCGTAACGGCCGGCGGCTTCATCGATCCTTTGGCAGAGTTGGACATCGACATACAGAGTTTCGATATACCGAGGGTGGTTTCGGTCTATCCCGACCGTGCAGGGGTGCGCTGGTGGACGAAAGCATGGTTCAACAACCGGGAAGAGGGCGAGGCGTCCGTCGAGATCGAACGGGAACAGGCGATACTGTTCATTCACGACATCATCGAAAAGGACACGTGGCTCGAAGAGTTTTTCCCAAAACAGATGGAGGTCTATCACAACGCTATCGAGCAGACGAAAGAGCAACTATTGAAACAGATAAACATATAGATACATTATGGATGGAATCAAGCATAGCGGACGGTTCGCGGAAATGGAACGCCTCATGAGCGACTATTTCTACTGCCACATCGCACCCGTCATGTCGAAAAAGCAGGCTTTCCTTACGGAGAAGCAGGGTGAAGAGATGAAAGAGTATTCCACTACTCTGGGCGGCATACTCAGTACGATGGCGTCTTCAGCGCAACCGCTGGGCGACCCTTATCAGGTGCTCAAGGTAACGGGGGAATGGAACTCGAAAACGACGGAGGACTATATCGAGATGTGTAAAGCAGAGATCACCGGCTCGGCGGCGATGCAGCAAGATCTCGTGTATATGGCCGGACAGTGGCGCGATGCCGTCGTACAGGAAGTGGGGCGCGAGCGTTACGATGAGCTTTCGGAACAACTCGGTGGCGACCTCGCCTACGCATTCGTGGATTACCGGGTGGAACAACTGATGATTGACAAGCTGGTCAAGGAACGTATGCCCAAATCATCGGCCGACTATATCATCCGCAATGCGGGTGAGTCGAGCCTGCTCGGATTGTCGCAGACATTGAACCGCTCGCCGCTGGCCGAGGAGATAGAGGCACGGGGCGAAGCCGCCTACCGTCCGAGCAAGTTGGAAAAAGGCGCGGGATGGGTGCTGGGTGCGACGGCAGATTCCGTTATGTTGGGCGGTGTGGGTTCGTGGGCGACGCTGGCCAGGTTCGTGGGCGCAGATGTGGCCATTTCGGCGGTTGCCAACCATTTCGAACCGGAGATGCCAGATACGCTCTCGGTCGAGCAGTGTATCAGCAAAGGTGTTTTCGGCAGCGAGGGAAACGTGTTCGAGGATTTCCGCAGGGAGGCTGCCACGATACCTGCCAAAGAGAACACGCTCGTGGCTACGGCAAACGAGCAACTGAAAAATAAAATCCCCGTCGTGAGTTCCGATTTCACGGAGTGGATGCAGGCCGGGAACGGCGGTTTGTCGTGGGTGGGCGAATATGGCGAGGAGCAGCGGAAGCGGGCGGAATGGTATAAGGATGTACCGCTGGTCGTGGCTCCCGGACAGGAGGAAGCCTACCTGCAAGATATGGCAAGAAAGAATGAATCGGCGACGGTCGTGCCGGAACAGGCGCAACCGGAAACGGAACAGAGGGAAAGAGTAGAAAAAGAGGTGCGGCAACCGGTCGTTTCTGCCGGAGAGGAAATGCGGGGAGAACAGACCGTGCAAGGCAATGCGAACGGCTGGGACGGACTGCTCGGCTCGCTGGGATTGAACGGAATGGGTGATACTATCGGTAACCTCGGTTACGTGATGGCCATGCTGCCCGATGTCCTGCTGGGAGCGTTCACGGGCAAATCGCCCTCGCTGCGATTCGGGGACAACCTGCTGCCGATAGCGAGTATCGTGGCAGGTATGTTCGTGCGCAATCCGATGCTGAAAATGCTACTTATCGGTTTGGGCGGCGCGAACCTGCTGAACAAGGCGGGGCACGAAGCATTGGGACGGGGGCAAACAGAGGGAAAAGAAAACAGGACTGCGGACGGAAGAAATGTGCAGTACAGACGCTATTCCGATGAACCGCTTAACCCGCGCATCGTGAACCCGGTACTACAAGGCAGTATGCTGATCGCAACGATAGACCGTGTGCCCTGCACCATACAGCTCTCGCCGGCTGTTGCGGATGCCTACCGTACCGGAGCATTGCCGCTGAACACGCTGGCCAATGCCTTGCTTGCCAAGAGCGACCAACTCCGTCAGGCAGCCTCGCGGAACTACGACAACGGACAGCAGGAAACAATTGTCCGGACGCGGGGGATTCAATAATTCGATCGTTGAAACCAGATATACATATATGATATGAAAGAAAAATCGCAAAGAGAAAAAATCGCTGAAGAGAAGCAGGTCGCCCTGCTCTCGACGGCTTTGCGCGAAGCTGCGAACGCCGGAGGGCACTGGCTAAACGCATCGGGCAAGAGATACCCGCGCCTCTATCCGGAGGGTTTCTCCGCCAGCGCATTCAATGCCCTGTTCATGGCCTTGCACTCGGACAAGAACGGGTGCAAGACCAACCTGTTCACGCTCTACTCCGATGCGAAGGCAAGGGGTGCTGCGGTTCGGGAGCATGAACAGGGTGTTCCGTTCCTGTACTACAACTGGAACAACTATGTACACCGCAACAATCCAGAGAAGATCATCAACCGGGGTATCTATCTGCAACTGGACGAGGAGGAGCAGAAACATTACAAGGGCATACACAACCGTGAAATCCGCACGCTCTTCAACATCGACCAGACGACACTGCCTTTCGTGGA
>ERZ827156.3509-NODE-3509-length-14090-cov-12.889277_pt1 | contig 14090 bp, 12 predicted proteins | sample MGYA00519919_ERZ827156 | MGnify/ENA primary metagenome ERZ827156 (study PRJEB31778, sample SAMEA3449269) | human gut metagenome | biome: human gut; feature: human-associated habitat; material: faeces | place: United Kingdom | collected 2010/2012 ... | reverse complement strand
TGCACAATTCGTCCTAGCAAGGCGTCAGCCTTGCGTCGTCCTCATTGTACAATCTTACGAAAAATCTGCGGCTCAATCTGCGCACCAGATTTAATCAGCGCTTCCCTATTTTCGGGTTTCCCCGGGAATTACTCGCTGACTGGTTTTCCCTCGCGCGCCAGTCTTTCGCGCTCTGCCTGCGGGAGCCTGAGATAACTCGGCATGAGCGCTGCAGGGTCGATCTGTTCCTTTCCCTGCGCCGCGAAGCACACACCGCTGCCGCGCTGATAGCGCAGCGTATATGGCGCAAGTTCGTACCTCTGCCCTGTCGCCTTATGCGCAAGTTCCGCACCGTCGCCTGCAAGAATTATCCTGCCGGACATGCCGGAAAGTTCCTGCGCAAGGTCCTCAAGGCGTATCGCGCGGTCTGCGCACATTCTCGTGATGACGCCGCCCTCGCTGCGGAATATCGCGTTATAAACCTGTCCGCAGCGCGCGTCCATACAGCAGACTATCGTGCCGTCGATGCCGGGGAAATTATACGCGATGGCTTCCAGAGAGGAAACGGCAACGCATTTCTTCCCGGCGCCGAAGCACATTCCCTTGACGGTGGAAACGCCGATACGCAGCCCCGTGAACGAACCGGGACCCACCGTAACAGCCGCTGCGTCGATATCGTCGATAGTCACGCCTGCGCATTTCATCATGCTTTCCACCATCGGCAGGAGCGTCTGGGAATGCGTATGCTTCGTATTGAGAAACTGCTCTGCGATTATCCTGCCGCTGTCGTCCATGAGGGCGCAGCCGGCGCTTATTGCGGAACTGTCTATTCCTAAAATCATGATCTCACTTCCTTTTCACCCGCGGGAACGTCACAGATACCGCTTGTTATCCAGTTCGTCCCAGAACGGCTTAAGACCGTGGTTTTCCATGTAGAGCGGGAATGTCGTGCTGTTGTCGGCGGAAATGCGCGCCCCTGTCCAGAGCGCATTGCATGCCCCGCAGACGCGCACCGTTTCACCGGTCCGCTTCACATCGGCGCGGAACACTTCCCCGCCGCATATCGGGCAGACGATATGCCCGCTGACCTTTATGCGCCGCTCGTTCTCGCCGGATTTCTCGATGCGTATTTTCAGTATCGTGCGGGAAGCGTCCCCGGACAGTTCCTGCCCGATGCCCTCGATGTTCTCGCTCCATTCTGCTGCGATTATTCCCCCGCGGTCGAGGTAATCAAAGAACCCGATCGCGTACAGGTCGTCGTAGCTGTCAATGCGGTATAAATCGAAATGGAACAGCGGTATTCTCCCCTCGGGGTACTCATTCACCAGCGCGAATGTCGGGCTTGTGACGGGGTCGTTGATCCCCAGCGCTGCCGCAAGTCCCTTTGTGAACGTGGTCTTGCCCGCGCCCATGTCGCCCTCGTACAGAATGATGTCCCCTGCCCTCAGCTGCGAAGCCACCTCAGCGGCTATACGCGCGGTGTCCTCGGGGCTGCGGGAGATGTATTCAGCGTATTCTTCCATCAGAACAGACCGGTTATCTTTCCGTCAGCGTCAACGTCGATGTTATCGGCAGCGGGGACTTTCGGCAGACCCGGCATTACCATAACGTCGCCGGTGTAAACTACCACGAACCCGGCGCCCGCGGAAGCCCTGACGTCGCTGACGGTTATGGTGAAATGCTCCGGCTTGCCAAGCTTGGCGGGGTCGTCGGACAGCGAGTACTGCGTCTTTGCAACGCACACCGGAACTCTGTCCAGACCGAGCGCTTCTATCTCCTTGAGCGCCTTTGCAGCCTTGGGTGTGAAGTTCACGCCGTCTGCGCGGTAGATCTCCTTTGCGATGATGTCGAGCTTCTCTCTGACGGTGAGTTTCTCATCGTACAGGGGCTTGTATTCGCTCCTGGTGCTCTCGATGGTACCGACAACTGCGTCTGCAAGCTCAATGCCGCCTTCTCCGCCCTTAAGGAACACGTCGGAGAACGCCACCTTTGCGCCGTGCTTCTCGCAGTAATCCTTAACGACTGCTATCTCAGCGTCGGTATCGGTGTAGAAATGGTTTATCGCAACAACGACCGGCACGCCGAACTTCTTGAGGTTCTCGATGTGCACGCCGAGATTAACGATGCCCTTTTCGAGCGCTTCCACGTTCTCCTTGGTGAGGTCGGGCTTTGCAACGCCTCCGTTGTACTTCAGCGCGCGGATAGTGGCTACCAGCACGGTGCAGTCAGGCTTGAGCCCGGCGCAGCGGCACTTGATGTCAAAGAACTTCTCAGCTCCGAGGTCAGAGCCGAAGCCGGCTTCAGTGATGGTGTAATCAGCAAGCTTCATCGCAAGCTTTGTCGCCCTCACGGAATTGCAGCCGTGTGCGATATTCGCGAACGGACCACCGTGGATAAGCGCGGGGTTGCCCTCGAGGGTCTGTACGAGGTTCGGGTTGATCGCGTCCTTGAGAAGCGCGGTCATAGCGCCGACTGCGTGCAGGTCGCGTGCGAAAACCGGCTCCCCGGAATATGTGTAAGCTACCAGTATATTTCCAAGGCGCTCCTTTAAGTCCTCAAGGTCGGAAGCAAGGCAGAGTATCGCCATTATCTCGCTCGCAACGGTGATCTGGAAATGATCCTCGCGGGGGATTCCGTTGACCTTGCCGCCCATGCCGATAACGCAGTTGCGCAGCGCCCTGTCGTTCATATCGAGAACGCGCTTGAAGAGAATTCTGCGTACGTCGATGCCGAGTGCGTTTCCCTGCTGAATGTGGTTATCCATGAGGGCTGCGAGCAGGTTGTTTGCAGCGGTGATGGCGTGCATATCCCCCGTGAAGTGCAGGTTAATGTCCTCCATCGGCACCACCTGGGAATAACCGCCGCCTGCAGCGCCGCCCTTGATGCCGAACACCGGTCCGAGGGACGGCTCGCGCAGGGCAAGGATAGCCTTTCTGCCGGTCTTGTTCATGGCTTCGCACAGGCCAACGGAAGTCGTGGTCTTGCCCTCGCCTGCCGGGGTAGGATTGATGGCGGTCACAAGTATCAGCTTTCCGTCCGGCTTGTCGGCAAGTCTGTTGAACAGCTTCTGGGACAGCTTTGCCTTGTAGTGCCCGTAAGGCTCCGTCTCATCTTCATCAATGCCGAGATTTTCAGCGATCTCGGTGATCTTCTTCATTTTCGCCTGCTGTGCGATCTCAATATCTGTGAGCATGTTATGTCCTCCGTTTTCAGATGAGTGTTATCTGGTCTATATCTTCGTCCGTTGCCGTTCCCGCTGAGGGAATGGACTTTATGCGCAGCGCCTCGATATCCTTTACGCCGCTCTGTTCTGCGGGATAAGCGCCCGCAAGTTCCGCTTTGGTCAGGCGCATTACCTGCACGCCCTGGGTGTCGCGTGCAGCCTTGGGGAGCACAAGCGCCGTGTTGAACGTCAGCGCCTTGCCCGCGGTGGATTTCAGCACGAAATCCGCGTCGTCCCTTATCAGGAATATCCCCACAAGCTCCGACAGGTCGGAGTATGCGCCGGAAAGCTTCCTGCGGCGCGTCTTTGTCTCATAGCTGGAAAGCGGCACCTTCGCGCACTTTCCGTTGCGGAAGAACATTACGAGGGTTTCGCTGTAATCCTCCGTCACTGCCATGAAGCGAATGCTCTCGCCGTCGTCGAAGCCAAGCTTTGCGGGGACGTAATCCCCCATCGTACTCGCCTTTGTTTCGTCGAAATCAGCGCAGCGCGTCTTGTAGACCTGGTGCCTGTCCGTGAAGAACAGAAGTTCCGCGCCGCCGTTTACTTCGCCGGAATAGATTATCTCGTCGTTTTCTTTCAGCTTATGCTGATTGCTCATGCGCAGCGACTGCGGGGTTATCTTCTTGAAATACCCCTCCCTTGTGAGGAATATGTTCACCGGACCGTACTTCACAGGCTCCTCGACGTCGGCTGCGGACTCCTCCACGTCGTACAGGAACATCGTGCGGCGCGGCTGCCCGTATTTCTTGGAAATATCGCGGAGTTCCCCGATTATCAGCTTGTTCACGCGGTTGTCGCTGCCGAGGATATCCTCCATGTCCGCTATCTCTTTTTCGAGGTCGGCTGTTTCCTGGGTGCGCTTGAGGATATATTCGCGGTTGATGTGGCGCAGCTTTATTTCTGCGACGTACTCAGCCTGCACCTCGTCGATGCCGAAGCCTATCATCAGGTTCGGCACTACCTCGGCTTCCTCGTCGGTCTCGCGGATAAGCTTTATCGCATAGTCGATGTCAAGAAGTATCTTCTTCAGACCGTTTAACAGGTGCAGCTTCTCTTTCTTCTTTTTGAGGTCGAACGCCACGCGGCGCTTTACACAGTCGCGGCGGAATATCGTCCACTCGTTCAGTATCTCGTAAACGCCCATTACGCGCGGAGTTCCGTTTATCAGCACGTTGAAGTTGCAGTTGAAATTATCCTGCAGCGGGGTAAGTCTGAACAGCTTGTTCATTACTGCGTCGGGGTCCTGACCCTTTTTCAGGTCGAATGCAAGGCGAAGTCCCGATAAGTCCGTTTCATCGCGGACGTCGGATATCTCCCTGACCTTTCCGTCCTTGACGAGTTCCACCACCTTGTCGATTATCGCTTCGATAGTGGTGGTCGGGGGTATCTGCGTTACCTCGATGCAGCGCGCGTCCGGGTCGTAATTATACACCGCGCGGACTTTCACCGCACCCGTACCGGTGCGATAGATCTTGTTCATCTCGGCTTCGTCGTAAACGATGTAGCCTCCACCGGGGAAATCAGGGCCTTTAAGCGTGGAAAGCGCGTTGTGCTCCGGGTCTTTCATCAGCGCGATGGTAGTTTCGCATATCTCGCTGAGGTTGAACGAGCAGATGTTGCTTGCCATGGAAACTGCCAGACCGAAATTACTGTTGACCAGCACTGCCGGATATCTCACCGGGAAAAGGCTCGGCTCCAGCATGGTGTTGTCGTAATTGGGCACCATGTCCACGGCGTCCTTGTCTATCTCTGCGAAAAGCTCGCCGCTTATCGGCTCCAGCTTTGCTTCGGTGTATCGCGAAGCCGCATACGCCATATCGCGGGAATACGCCTTGCCGAAGTTGCCCTTGCTGTCAACATAGGGGTGCAGGAGCGCTTCGTTTCCGCGTGCAAGGCGCACCATTGTCTCATATATCGCAGCGTCGCCGTGGGGGTTCAGCCTCATGGTCTGACCTACGATATTCGCGGATTTCGTGCGGTTTCCCGTCAGAAGTCCCATTTTATACATGGTATAGAGCAGCTTGCGGTGCGACGGCTTGAAGCCGTCTATCTCCGGCAGCGCGCGGCTGACGATGACGCTCATCGCATAGGGCATGTAGTTTTCTTCCAGGGTGCTTACGATGTCCTTCTGCTCGACTATTCCGCTGCCCTCGATGTAAGCCCCAGCTATCGGGGAACTGAACCTCCTGGGCTGCTTCTTTGGAGTGTTTTTCTTCAAATCTATCTTCCTTTATCGTGGAATTAACTGATATCAGCGGCGGCAAGGTATTTGCTGCCGTTTTCCTTGATGAAGCGCTTGCGCCCCTCAAGGTCGTTGCCGAGAAGCACGTCGAACATCTCGCGGGTGGCTTCCACGTCGGTGGGATTGACCTTTATCAGACGGCGCGTTTCCGGGTTCATGGTGGTGAGGCTCATCATGTCGGGGTCGTTCTCACCAAGACCTTTGCTTCGCTGAATGGTGTACTTTGCGTCGCCTATCATGCCGAGTATCTTCGTCTTTTCAGGCTCGGTGTAGGCGAAATAGGTGCGCTCCTTCGTGGTTATCTCATACAGCGGGGACTCCGCAATGTAGACATAGCCCTTTTCAATGAGCGTGGGGCAAAGCTCCTGTATCATCGTGAGGATGAGCGTGCGTATCTGGAAGCCGTCCTCGTCGGCATCGGTACAGATAACTATCTTGTTCCAGCGCAGATTGTCAAGGTTGAACGTGGAAAGCTGCTTGTTCGCCTTTGTCTTGACCTCCACGCCGCAGCCCAGCACCTTTATCAGGTTGGTGATTATCTCGCTCTTGAATATCTTGTCGTAGCTTGCCTTCAGGCAGTTGAGTATCTTACCCCTTACCGGAATGACCGCCTGGAATTCCGCGTCGCGCGCGAGTTTTACTGAACCCAGCGCCGAATCACCCTCCACGATGTAGACCTCGCGCCGGGAAACGTCCTTGCTGCGGCAGTCCACGAACTTGTCTATGCGGTTGGTGAGGTCGATGGTTCCTGTGAGCTTCTGCAGAGTGCTCTGGCGCACCTTGTCGGCATTCTCGCGGGAACGCTTGTTTATCAGCACCTGGGTGCCTATCTTTACGGCTTCGTCGGGGTTCTCAAGGAAGTAGACTTCAAGCTGATGCTTCAGCCATTCAGTCATCGCTTCGGTGATGAACTCGTTGGTGACGGCCTTTTTCGTCTGGTTCTCGTAGCTTGCCTGGGTCGAGAAATTGTTTGAAATGAACACCAGGCAGTCCTCAACGTCCTCCCATTTGATGCTCTTTTCGCCCTTGTTGTACTTGTTCCCGTTTTTAAGGTAGCCGTCTATCTGGGACAGAAACGCCTTCTGCAGGGCTTTCTGCGGGCTTCCTCCGTGTTCCAGCCAGCTGGAGTTGTGATAGTGCTCGATGAACTGGACTTCCTTGCTGAATGTGAATGCGACATTCATTTTCAGCTTGTATTCGTCCTTGTCCTCGCGGTCGCGGCCCTGGCGCTCGGCAGTCCAGTGCTGGGGAGTTGTCAGCGACTTATCGCCGACTACTTCCAGCAGGTAGTCGCTGATACCGTTTTCATAGCAGAATATCTGCTCGGCGAATGTTCCGTCCTCGTGCTCGTCTTTCAGCACAAGTTCCACGCCGTCGTTGACTACAGCCTGCCTGCGCAGGATATCAGCGAGGTAATCTGCGCCTACGTTTATATCCGTGAACACCTCAAGGTCCGGCTTCCAGTGTATCTTTGTGCCGGTGGTGCCGTCGCCGCGGGACTTCTTGAACCCGCGCTCGTCCTGGGTGACATTGAAGCCCTTTTCAAAGCGCAGGGAGTAATTCCACTGCCCTCTGTGGCTCTCGACTTCCATATATTCGCTTGCGAACTGCGTCGCGCACAGACCAAGACCGTTAAGTCCCAGGGCAAAGGAGTAGTTTCCCCCGGAATTGTTGTTATATTTGCTTCCCGCATACAGCGTGCAGAATGCAAGCTCCCAGTTGTACTTATCCTCAGCCTTGTTGAAATCAATCGGGATACCGCGTCCATAGTCCTCGACGGTTATGGACTTATCGGCGTGCAGCGTGATGATTATGCGCTTTCCGTAGCCCTCGCGCGCCTCGTCGATGGAGTTCGAGATTATCTCAAAAACCGAGTGACGGCAGCCGTCCACGCTGTCCGAACCGAAGATAACGCCCGGACGCAGGCGCACCTGGTCAGGACCTTTCAGCGACACAAGGTCGTTGTAATTGTTTTCCTTTGGCATTTATGCATCTCCTGTTTACCGCAGTAATGCCGCAAATGGGCATAAGACTGCATTATCTTATTTAGTATATCACACTTGCTGAAAAAATGCAAGGTTTTTTTCCAGCGTTATAAACCACAATCTTTTGTCAAAAAGAAAATGCCGCCCCGTAAAACGGGACGGCATAACTATCGGCATATCCTTTAGTAAGGACGGCGATTCTTGCATTCCTTGCAGGTCATTGCCGTACCAACATTAGTCGTGCCACAGCGCGGGCAAGTCCAGTACTGGGGATTTGCCATCATGATTCTTCTGAATTTAGACATAATATTACCTCCAAGATTTATTTTGCACCTATATAAGTGCAAGATTATTATAGCACAACCTTATAATAAAATCAAGCACTTTTGCACCTATACAAGCACAAAAATTAAAGGAGAAATTTAGCAAAAATGAACAAAAAAGTCGAAACGCTCATCGGGAACAATATCCGTAGGATACGTGAAGAAAAAGGGTTGACGCAGGAACAGGTCTCCAGCAGGCTCCAGGTCTGCGGCTGCGACATAACACGGAGCGCCTATGCCAAAATCGAAGTTGGCCAGCGGCATCTTTATCCAGATGAAATTATCCTGCTGAAAACAATACTTAACACTTCCTATGAGGAAATATTCCGCATAGACAACAAGTGATGAAGCCGATTGACAAACGCGCCGGTTCATTGTATAATTACAATAATGAACACGCAAAAGGAGAAGAAAAATGAATAAGGCACTGATTTTCGACCTTGACGGCACCCTCTGGGACAGTTCTGAAAGCGTATGCGCTTCGTGGAACATCGTTTTCCGCAGGTACCCTGAAATAAGCAGGGTGCTCACCCCCGCCGACACCCGCAGCTACATGGGAAAAACGCTGGACCAGATATTCCCGCTTGCGCTGCCGGACGCCCCGGACGAACTGCGCCGGAAAGTGCTCCGGGAGTGCGTGATATACGAGCTGGAATACATCGCTCAACATGGCGGGGTACTCTACCCCAGGCTCCGCGAAACGCTGGAAACGCTCAAGAAAACATACACGCTGATAATAGTCAGCAACTGCCAGGACGGATACATACAGTGCTTCCTTGATTTTGCAGGAATGCGCGACATTTTCGACGATTTTGAGAGCGCGGGCGCTACCGGGCTTTCAAAGGGCGAAAACATAAAACTGGTCGTTGAACGAAACAATATCGACAAGGCGGTATACATCGGCGACACCCAGGGCGACCTTGATTCCGCGGACTTTGCGGGAGTTCCGTTCATACGCGCGGCGTATGGTTTCGGTCAGATGAACCGTCCGGTGCCGGAAATACGCGAGTTCTGCGAGCTCCCTGAAAAAGCGGCAGAAATGCTCTGATTTACTCAAATTATCAAGACAAAAGCCCTCCTTTACGCTATAATGTAATTGTAAGCTTACACTAAACCGAAAGGGGAACCGACATGGACGCCGACAAGCTGAATTCGCTCACAGCCGCGCTGGAATACATCGAACATGACCTGTCCGGTGAATTCTCGCAGGAACAATGCGCCAAAGCCGCCTGCTGCTCGCTTTCCGGGCTGCAGAAGCTGTTCCGCAGCGTGTTCAACAAAAGCGTCGGGGATTACGTCACGCGCCGGCGGCTCACCGCAGCAGCCCGTGAACTCCAGCGGACTGACCGCACCGCGCTGGATATCGCGCTTGAATTCGGCTGGGGCAGCGCGGAAGCTTTCACACGGGCGTTTTCCCGCGTGTGGGGCGTTACTCCGTCTGAATACCGCAGGAGCTGGCGCTTTTCCGGTCTGTGTCCGCGTCTGGATTTCCCCAGGCACTTTATGCGTGAAGGAGAGCTTATCATGACGAACAAATACGATATTTCCGAGCTTTACGATTATATCCGCTCAAAACAGGGGACTTACGCACTCAGCTTTGACACCTCGCATCTCATGGAGATAAACGATAGCTTAGGGCACGAAGCCGGCGACAAGGTCATCCTGGAATGCCTGCACCGAATTGACCGCGAATGCACCGACGGCATGATGATGTTCCGCATAGGCGGCGATGAATTCGTGATGATGACCGGGCTTTCAGACAAATCGGCCGTGGAAGCGCTTGCGAAAAGGGTACTCTCGCACAATGGCGAATGCGTTCCCCACAACGGCACTGAAATCCCCGTGAGCATGCGCGCAGGCGCCGTGCTGCTCAAATCAGGGAAACTCAGCTACAGCGAGCTTTTTGCAGAACTCGTCAGCGCACCGTCAGACGTCCCCGGGAAAGTTAAATTCTAATTAGAAATTCGGAATGCGGAATTCGGAATTATTGTATCCCGCTTTGCGGGATACTATCTCAAAAGATTTAATATAGAATACACAGGGCGAAAGAACCACTTTCGCCCTGTGTTGTTCATATCAAAGTTTTTAAAATATGTCTGCGAAGCAGACACCACAATTCCGAATTCCGCATTACGAATTCCGAATTGATTTCAGTCTGCGTAGTCTGAGCCGTATTCGCGGACTTCCAGCGCATTTATCGCTGCCACTGCGTCCCAGTAGAAATGCTCCTCACCGATACGCTCGCGGAAGCCGGCTCTGTCCATCATCTCGCTTACGGCAGTCTGTACGCCGGTGAAAGATATCTGGGTGCCCTTTTCGCGAAGCACTTTGTAAAGCCGCTCAAGCTCAGACAGAGAGATATCGTCTGCGGTAGGCACGCCGCGCATCGACAGGATTATCTGCGGATTTCCCGCCAGCGCTTCAAGCTGGTTTATCAGCTTTTCCTGGGTGCCGAAGAACAGCGGGCCGGAAACATATACCACCTTGAATTCCTCGTGGTGCCCTGAATGTACCTTGCCCTTAAGCTTGTCCTCGTCGATATCGCTGGAAGTAACGCGGAGCTCGCTGCTCTTTACAACGAACACTACCATTGCAGCGACAACGCCGATAACGATGGCAACGGTCAGGTCGAATACCACGGTGGAAACCATAGTCAGCACATACTGCAGGATAGAGGACTTGAACTTCTTTCTGAAAATGCTCTTGATAGCAGCCCAGTCATTCATTCTGAATGCAGTAACCATCAGCACGCCAGCCAGCGCCGCCATCGGGATACGGCTCATTACGCCGCCCAGCAGGAACATCGAAAGTATCAGCACAACAGAGTGGAACACGCTGACAAGTCTTGTCTGTCCACCGGACTTGATCGCAACCGAGGTTCTCGCGATAGCAGCAGTCGCCGGAACTCCACCCAGAAGCGGGATTATCATGTTGCCGATGCCCTGCGCCACCAGCTCGCGGCTGGCGTCAAGCCGCTCGCCCTTCATCTTGCCGGCGCTGGCACCGCAGAGGAGGCTCTCTATCATTCCCAGGGCGGCAATGGAAACCGCGGGCATGATAAGGCTGGTGATATTCGCGAGGTCAAAGCCCTTGCGAATTATGCTGTCGTCAGTGATAAGGCTGCTGGGAATAGCGCCGACTTCTGCGACGGTCCCCTGCTTGAAGAATACCATGTTGACGATGAGCGCAACGATTATTCCCACCAGCGAAGATGGAACTACCGCGTTCCACTTTTTCGGGTATACCACCATTATCAGCACGACCAGTCCGCCGAACATGACTGCCCACCAGTTCGGTTCAAAGCTGCCGGTACCGCTGAAATAGGAACCTATCTTTTCGATCTGGTTCTCACCCACGGAATGAGTTCCGAAGAAATTGTCGATCTGACCCAGCGCAATGATTATCGCGATACCTGAGGTAAATCCGGTGATGACCGGCGCGGGGAGATAGCTTACCAGCTTGCCGACCCTGCATACAGCCGCAATAATGAGTATCGCGCCGGAGAGAAATCCCGCAGTCAGCACGCCGGTTATGCCGAACTTAGCAGAAACGGACAGCAGTATCGCCGCCATAGCGCCGGTAGGTCCGGAGATCTGGTAGGACGCACCGGACAGCACGCCGATAACGATACCCGCTACGATAGCCGTCACAAGTCCTGATGCGGCGTCCGCACCGGAACTTACGCCGAATGCCAGCGCCAGCGGGAGCGCTACCGCCGCTACCGTGAGTCCTGCCATGAGGTCCTGGGTCAGCTTTTTGCCGTTGTAGCCCCGAAATTCCGTTTTCAGGTCGCTGATGTACTTTTTAAACATTTTTTGCCTTCCTTTTGTTCTTTCTGTCTTTTTGTATACCAAACGAATATAATTATACGCCTGTTTGCCGAAACTGTCAATAAGCACTAATCACATAGTTTTATGCACTTATCCGACGGATTTTGTGTAATTCGCAGCCGATGAGATTTTCTTCTTATTCAAGAAGCAGTGAAAAAAGCTATTGCAAAATGTCCGGAAATATGTTAAAATGATATTGTGCTGTTTTCAGCAACTGAAACCGAAAGGAAGCATTAGCTTGGAACTCAACATAGTGCTGGTGGAACCGCAGATACCGCAGAACACCGGCAACATCGCACGCACCTGTGCCGTCACCGGCGCAAGGCTGCACCTCATAAAGCCGATGGGCTTCACCCCGGACGACAAACAGCTGAAGCGCGCCGGGCTGGATTACTGGCACTACCTTGACATCACATATTACGACGGGCTGGACGATTTCTTCGCGCGCAACGACGGGGAGTATTTCTTCTTTTCGACAAAGGCAGAGAACACTTACAGCGACGTCGGCTACCCCGACAGGAGCTTTCTTTTCTTCGGCAGGGAGGACGCCGGTCTGCCTGAAAGGCTGCTGTTTGAGAACAAAAGGCGCTGTGTGCGCATTCCCATGCGGGAAACGCTGCGCAGCCTGAACCTTTCAAACAGCGTCGCGATAGGCGTCTACGAGGTGCTCAGGCAATGGAACTTCCCCGAACTGCAGAACAAGGGCAGGCTTAGGGAATTTGACTGGAACAACGCGGATTGACCGCAAAAAAGGAGTAAATTATGGACAACACGATAAGAATAATCACCGACAGCGGCTGCGACATCTCCAAGGAAAACGAGGAACTTTACAAGGACATTCTGGTGGTAATACCGTTCATGGTGACCATTCAGGGCAAAAGCTACGTTGACAGGCAGGATCTCCAGCTCGACGAGTTCTACAAGGTGCTCAAGGAGCAGCAGGAAATCCCGAAGCACTCGCAGATAACCGCTATCCAGTTTGAGGACAAGTACCGCGAACTGTACGATCAGGGCGTCCGCACCATCATCGTTGACGTTATCAACGCTGCCGGCTCGCAGACTTTTTCAAATTCCGTTCTCGCAAAGCAGAATGTAGCCGAGGAACTCAAGGATCTCACCATCTACAATGTTGACTCCCAGAACTACACGCTCGCTTACGGCTACCCCGTCATCGAAGCATGCAAGAAGCTGCAGGCCGGTCAGTCCGCGGAGAGCGTTGCCGCTTACCTTGACGACTGGGGCAGGCATTCCGACGCGTACATAGTCGGCTTTGACCTGCGCCATATGAAGAAATCCGGCAGAATAAGCGCCGCTGCAAGCTTCCTCGGCGAACTCATGGGGCTCAAGCCGCTCATCTACCTCGGCGGCGCAAAGACCGAAGTTATACGCAAGGCGCGCGGTGAAAAGGCTATCATCGACGCAGCAGTTGAGACCATCGCTTCCAGAATTATCCCCGAGACCCCGTGGTGCGTTGTGACCACTACCCGTCCCGACTGCGAAAAGGAATTCATCGACAAGATGACAAAGAAGCTCGGTTACGGTCCCGCTATGGTGGAGAAAACCGGCGTGGTCGTTGCCTGCAACGCTGGTCCCGAGATGATAGGCGTACTCACAAGAGGTCAGGAGCACCCGGCAAAGGACTGATTTTCACCAAACTTTTACAAAAGAACTATTGCAAAATAAATAACTTTGTGGTATAATGCGTTTAAAGGGAAAAGTTCCCTTTACGTTCTGATAATTGAAAGGAGTTTTACCATGAGCTTTTTTGATGATGTTATCAATACCACTAAATCCGCAGCTGCAACCGCAGGCAAAAAGACCGACGAGGCAGTAAGATTCACCAAGCTGAAGATAAAGGAGTCCCAGACCACCGGCGATATCAAGGCGCATTTTGAGAAACTGGGTCAGATGGCTTACGAAATGAACAAGGCTGAGAACCCTGATTCCGCGCTGTTCGACGCTGAGATCGAAGAGATCGACAAGCTCTATGAGAAGCTTTCTGAGATCAACCTGCTGCTTGACGATCTCCGTCAGGAAGTAACATGCACAGCATGTGGTGCAAAGACCAAGAGCGATAATTCATTCTGCCCCAAGTGCGGCGCAAAGCTCCCCGAGAAGCCCGCTCCCGTTGAGGAAGCCGCTGAGGAAGCGGCAGAAGAAGTGACCGCTGAACCCGCAGCAGAGGAAAAGAAGGACGAAGAAACCAAGTGATCCTTCCAAAGCATAACACAAACCGGCAGCTTTTCGGGCTGCCGGTTTTCTTTTTTATTCAGCGTTTCCCTAGGGACACGCTGAATAAAGCGAAGCGTATCAAATTCAGCCGCGTGAGTATGCACGTTTGAACGGGGCGAATTTGATTTATTCAGCGTTTCCCTAGGGACACGCTGAATAAAGCGAAGCGTATCAAATTCAGCCGCGTGAGTATGCACGTTTGAACGGGGCGAATTTGATTTATTCAGCGTTTCCCTAGGGACACGCTGAATAAAGCGAAGCGTATCAAATTCA
>ERZ827156.3507-NODE-3507-length-14093-cov-2.562473_pt1 | contig 14093 bp, 13 predicted proteins | sample MGYA00519919_ERZ827156 | MGnify/ENA primary metagenome ERZ827156 (study PRJEB31778, sample SAMEA3449269) | human gut metagenome | biome: human gut; feature: human-associated habitat; material: faeces | place: United Kingdom | collected 2010/2012 ... | reverse complement strand
TGTTATTCGCGGTGCTGTCTTACCTTATTTACGTTGCGGCGCTGATGTGCTCCCATCTGTCGGCGTTCCGGGTGGCGACGAATCTGCGGCTGGCAGTGTCGGAGCGTCTGGCAGTGCTGCCGCTGGGCTTTGCCGAGAAATTCGGCAGCGGCAAGCTGCGCAAGATCATCCAGGGAATTCCCGGCGGCAGCCCGAGCCCCAAACCCGGGGCCGCCGATATAAACGGCATCGGCCCCGTGATCAATTGCCGCACGTGCTACATCCGCATCTCGCGCCGGTGCCAAAAGTTCAAGCGGAAAACGCCGGGCGGCGTCTGCGGGAACCATTACTTTTTCGCCGGCTGCTTCACCGGCTCCAGATGAATCAGCATACGGGCTTTGCCGTCCGCGGCGCTCGGAAGCGCTTCGGAATACACCTTCGCCTTGGGCTTCACGCATTTTTCGACGGCAAGATAGTCCCCCAATTCCTTGTCGCCCGCGCGGGTTGCGGCCGTCGCCGGGGATTCCCCGCGTTCCGTGCAGAGATCGCGATAAGCGCCGTGTTTCAAAAGGAGCATCACTGCCTGGCGGGAGGGTTTGCGGGCTGCCATGTATAAGGGCGTTACTCCGGCGCGCGTCTGTACGTTTACATCAGCCCCCAGATCAAGGAGCCACTGCATGAGATCAATGTGACCTTCGGTCGCCGCGTAATGAAGCGGCGTCCAACCGGATTTATTGACCTTGGCCCCCATCGCAACCAAGCGTTCCGCCGTCTCTTGGTCGCCCTTTAAAGCAGCCATCATGAGGGCGTTCTCCCCCAAGCGGCTTTCAAGGTTGACGTCGATCCCGGGGGCCGCGAGAAGAACCTCGACAACGGGCTTATTGCCCCAGCGCATGGCGCGCACGAGTGCGGGGTCGCCGTCCGCTACCAACGTATTGGGGCTCACCCCCGCCTTCAACAGATCAGAGACGACGTCGGCACGGTTTTTATCGACGGCACCCGCGAAATTGGCCCATGTTTCTTCCGGACCCGCGGCTTTCACGGACGTCGTTTGATTTTCAATGACGCCGAAATCATTGGTTTTCGGCTCCGAGGCGCAGCCCGCGAGAAGCACGGCGAGCGCTGCAGAAATAAAAATGTTACGCATGATTCAAATGGAAGAAGGTAAGGGCGTTCTCGGTCGTGACACGGGCAACTTCCTCAAAGGAAAGATCTTTCACTGCCGCGATTTTTTCCGCGACCTTCGCCACAAAAGCCGGTTCGTTTCGTTTGCCGCGGTAGGGGACGGGGGCCATATAGGGGCAGTCGGTTTCGACCATCAGGTTCTGCAAAGGCACGACCCGTGCGGTTTCGGCAAGCGCTGCCGCACTTTTGAAAGTGACGACGCCCGTAAAAGAAACGAGACCGCCGGCGTCCACTGCCCTAAGCGCACAATCGGTCGTGCCGCCGAAACAATGAAGAACGAACCCCGCGTCGCCCGCATGCATCTCGGTGAGAATGGCAAGGGCATCGTCTTCGGCTTCACGCGCGTGCACAATGATCGGTTTTTTAAGGTGCAGCGCCGCATCGATGTGCCGGCGGAATCGGTTCTTTTGCCAGGTGAGGTCACCCTTGCACCAGTGATAATCGAGCCCCGTTTCACCAACGGCAAACATTTCCGGTGCGGAACACACGTCGATGATCCGTTCAAGCGTCACTTCCGGATGCTCATCAGACACCTCGTACTCGGGATGCAGTGCCCAGGCGCCGTAAAGAAACCCGGGATTGGTCCGCACCAAGTCGGTGACCGTCCCGATTTCCCTTTCTTCGCAGCCGATCACCATCGCGCCCACAAGCCCCGCCGACCGCATGCGGTCGATGACGGCGGCACGATCCTCTGCAAACTCCGGCGCGTTGATGTGGCTGTGACTGTCAAAAAGCGGACTCATTATCGTTTCTGACCGTTGTAAAGGGCTTCGATTTCCTGCGCATAGCGTTCGGAAATCTGACGGCGCCGCAGTTTCTGAGTCGGAGTGAGAAGTCCGTTTTCCACCGTCCAAACGTCCGGCACAATCGCCACGTTGCGGGGCTGCCCGTAGCGCGGGAAGTCACGCGTAGCGGTTTTGATGCGTTTTAAAACCGCATTGCGCACGTCACGGCACCCCATCGTCGAAGGGTCGTTGGGATCCAACTGCAGATCGGAACAGAGCGCCTTCCATTTATCGTTGCGCAGTACCACGAGCGCCGCGATATAAGGGCGGTTTTCGCCGATTATCATCACCTGTTCGAAAAGGCGGTCTTCCTGCACGGCAAACTCAAGATCCACCGGGCTGATTTTTTCCCCGGTACTCGTGACGATGATTTCCTTGATGCGCCCCTTGATGCGGATGCGACCGCCGTCGGACAAATCCGCCTGATCGCCCGTCTTAAACCAACCGTCGTCGGTGAACGCCGCCTTGGTATCCGCTTCGCGCTTGAAGTACCCCACCATCACTTGGGGACCCCGAACCTGCAGTTCGTCATTTTCACCCAAGCGGGCTTCTGTCCAGGCAACCGGTTCCCCGACCGTCGTCGGATGGTTCGCAATGGGGCGGCAGATACTTAAAACCGGCGACGTTTCCGTGAGCCCGTAAGCCTGCAGCATCGGAAGTCCCATACCGAGGAAGAACTGGGCCACGGACTGATTAAGCGCAGCACCGCCTGAGAACATCATGCGCATCCGGCCGCCGAAAAATTCGCGCACGGGCGCAGCGACGCGGCGGTTCAGATACCCCCACATGAAGTTGTCCATAAAGCCCCGAACGGACTTCGGCACCGACAGATCATTCTGACGGCAGAAACGCCGCCAACCGATTTCACGCGTCCAGTCAAAGAAGAACGTCTTCTTTGCGGACATCTTCCCGCGCACCGTCATGAGGTGGTTATAAAACTGCTCGTAAACGCGGGGTACCGAACTCATGAGGGTGGGGCGCGCTTCCGTCAAATCATCCCGCAACTGACTCACGCCGCGGGAAAAGACGAGGGCAGCCCCGGAAGCTACCCCGAGGTAGTAACCCACGGTACGCTCGAACGTATGGGAAAGGGGAAGGTACGAGAGAATGACGTCTTCTTCCGTTGCTTCCACCACATTCCACGTCTGACGCACGTTCGTCACGATGTTGCGGTGCGTGAGCATCACACCCTTGGGGCGTCCGGTGGTGCCCGACGTATAAACGATGGCCGCGAGATCCGAGGGCGCAGGCGGCGGAGGGAGTTCCGTGACGTCATTCCCCGTAGCAAGCCACTCTTCAAGTCCCCCGTAGGAAATATGGTCAAACGTCGTCCCGGTGTCGGTGTCGTTTGTGAAGACCACGCGCTCAAGATGCTTCAGATCGTCGCCGGCGTCCGCGAGGCTGTGCCAACGGGCAAGGCTCACGGTCACGAGAAATTTCGATTCCGAGTCATTCAAAATGTAGCGGGAACTTCCGGCGGTGTCGCTTGCGTGCAACGGTACCGGCACCAGTCCGTTTGCGAGCGCCGCCTGATCGAAAGTGAGAGCGTCGATCGAACTCGGCAGGAGCATCGACACCTTGTCGCCTTTTTTAAGCCCCATGCGGGCAAAAGCTTTGCGCCAGCGCAGAACCCGTTCGGAAAATTCACGCCAGGTGACGGAAACCCAGCCGTTGGTGGGGTAGTCGTACCAGCGGTAAGCCTCGCGTTCGGGCCAAATACGGGCGGTGCGGACAAGGAATTCCGGCAGGATGGTGATTTCTTCAGGAAAGCGAGGCAAGGGTGACAACTCCTATTTTGCAAATGACGGCTATTCTAAACGGGAAAAGAAGATGGGATTAAGTAGCTTTCAGGCAGCCGTTTTCTGAATTAAGCACTCGTGCACCTTAGCCTTTCTGTCGTAATTGATACCGACGAGAAGAATTTCGCCGGTGTAGTCCGAGAGAACGGCCGGGTAGTTTTTATTTTTGATCTGATCCAAAGCGGTCTGACAGTCCTTATTCCACTTAAGTTCAATCACCATGGCTGGGTGCGAAGCAGCATAAAGCGCTTTAGGAACAAAAATAAGATCCGCGAAGCCTCTCCCGGTCGGCATTTCGCGCAACGGTTTGTAATACCAACGCATGGCACCGAGGTAGGCAATGGAAAGGACACAGCTCAGTGAGTTTTCGTCGTTATAGCGTAAAATCGAAGCGTAATCAGTGTGAAAACGATCCAGTATCCTAGCAACCGTATGAGTATCATGATGTAAAGTCGCTTCGACCAGTTTGGCCGATTCTTCCTGCAGTCGGATGATATCTTTCCAAGCGTTCTCTTCGCTGACGGCCAGACGGAATTCTTCCCGAATTTCTTCATTGGGAATAAAGACCTGACGAGAGTCAGCATCGTAGGCGAGATAGCCTAAATGAATGAGATAGGTGAGTACGGCATCGCGACTCTTGCATTCAGACCAATCGATGCGTGGTTCGAGACCAATGGCAGCACCAGCGAGCATTTGAATGACAGCATCTTTTAAACCGTCAAAATTCATGTTGATCAGATTTTTAACGGTACGGTAGGTACCGGTCTGAGACCAGTAACTTTTAAATCGGCGCATCCGAATCAGTTCTACGACAGCTCGAGGATTGTAAATGTGATGGCTGTCAAGAAGATAACCGTCGTACCAATGTTTTACTTCGGAAAAAGACAAACGATGTTCGGAACATAAAGCTTTTACTTCGGGTTCGGTAAAACCAAAATAGGGCGCCAAGGGACCAGCTCCCAACATCGTATAATCATAAAAATCGTTGAAGGCGGATTCTGTCTCGATCTTAATGGGCGGAAGAATGCCGGTAAGAAAAGCCAGTTCAACGAAATCCTGACTTACTCCCCCTTTAAAAAGCCCCCGGAGAAACTCAAGATAGCGATCTTTCGTTTTGGGACTGACGTCCGATGTGCGGAAAAGCGCATCCCATTCATCAACAATAATGACAAATCGTTGTTGGGATTCTTGAAAGAGTTTGGTCAATGCCAGAGGCAACCAGTCGATTCCCTCCAGGGAGACCGAGGGAAACAGTTTCTTCAACTCAGCCACAACAGCCGCTTGTATTTCATGGACGACGTCTTCTTTATGTTGTGCGTTGACATAAAACCATTGAACGTCGAACGAAATCACGTTGTGCTGATTAAGATGCTTAAGAAAATCAGGATGCCGTGAAATATTGAATTTAGAAAATAAAGCAGCGGAATCGCAGCCTCGGCTGTAATAGGCCGTCAACATATTGGCCGTTGTCGATTTACCGAAACGACGAGGCCGGCTGTTAGCCATCCACCGTTCACTGGAATTGATAACCTGGTTGGTTAATGATAAAAAATCAGTCTTATCGACGTAAACCATGGAATTAACGGCTGCAGCAAACCGACCATTGCCCGGATTCACATAACTTCCCGAAATAATCCGCTCGTTTGTCATTTTGTGCCCTTTATGTTTACGCTGATATTGACAAGAATTAATTTTACAGACTAAAGTTTAACCTGTACGTCGAATAATTAATTCCGGTCGCCCGTCTTCAGTCACCGTCACCCAACCGTAGCGACCGTTCGCTTCCCCGTCAAGCCGCCAATCGGGAATGACGCAGCGGGGAACGGCTAAGTCCGTATGGTTCGCCGGTTTATGTGTGTGCCCGTGAATGACATAGGTGCAGTTCTCACGTCGAGCACTCGCTTGCACCTCGTTTTCAACGACATCCATCACTTCAGGCGTCTTTACCTTTTTCTGCGTCTTGGAGTGGCGTCGTGCTTTTAAGGCATAGGCAATGCGCCCGCAGAACGTTTTTTCAAGCGCCATCGTCTGCCATGCGGGATCGCGCATCATAGTGCGAAAAGCCTGATAGTCCGGATCCAACGTACACCATTCGTCACCGTGCGACAAGAGAATTCGGGTTCCGGCCGCCGTGACGACGGGGGTTTGCGGCGCGAGAAGTACGGCACCCGTCGCCGCCGCGTAATCCGCTCCCAAAAGTTCGTCGCGGTTTCCCTGCATTAAGTACAGCTTTCGTCCCGAGGCCGAGTAAGCGGCGAGAGCCTTCGTCACCGGCCCCGCAATCCAGGCGGCATCGTCCCCCAACCAAAATTCAAAAAGATCCCCGAGGATAAAGAGTTCCCGATAAAGCGGCGCCGTCGTTTTCATGAAGTCGAAAAACGCCCGCGCCGTGCGACGTTTGAAGGGGGATAAGTGCAGATCCGCGATGAAAACGGGATTCACGAGCGTCGCCGTAAGGCGCGTGCCGGCATGAACGGGGAGAAGGGAGGGAACCATGGAAAACCGCCGAACAAAAAAGCCCGTTCCACCGCGAAAGCAGAACGGGCCGAATCCGTCATTTAGATGAGTTCAACCTTTTCGATCACCACATCCTCCACGGGCACGTCGGAGAACATGCCGCGGCGGGAGGTGCGGACTTTGCCGATGGCATCCACAACGTCCGTACCCTTCACAACCTTACCGAAGACCGCGTAGCCCCAGCCCTGCGGCGACGGCATCGTGTAATTCAAGAAGTCGTTGTCCGTGGTGTTGATGAAGAACTGAGACGTCGCGGAGTGGGGGTACGAGGTACGAGCCATCGCGATCGTGTACTTGTCGTTCTTAAGCCCGTTGGCGGCTTCGTTTTCGATCGGATCGTGCGTTTCCTTCTGCTTCATGTCGGGGGTGAAGCCGCCGCCCTGAATCATGAAGCCGTCGATCACACGGTGAAAGATCGTGCCGTCATAGAACCCTTCCTTCACATAGTTCTTGAAGTTTTCGACGGTCTTGGGGGCGGCCTTTTCGTTAAGTTCTACTTCGAAAGTGCCCTTGCTGGTCGTAAAGCGAATCATGGTGCTTGTCCTTAAAAGAAAAGTTATTTCACGAGGCGTACCGACTTAATGGTCACGGTCGACAGGGGAACGTCCCCCATACCGGCCTTAACACCCGTGCGGGTCTGTGCGATTTTATCGACAACGGCCATGCCGCGGGTAACGCGGCCGAAGACGGCATAACCCCAGCCGTCGCGCGCTTCGCGGGCATCAAGGAACGTGTTGTCGGCGACGTTGATGTAAAACTGCGAGGTAGCCGAATGGGGTTCCCCCGTACGCGCCATGGCAATCGTGCCGCGACGGTTGGAGAGGCCGTTGGCGGCTTCGTTCACAATCGGCGCATTCGTCTTCTTCTGCTTCATGTCGGGGGTGAAGCCGCCGCCCTGAATCATGAAGCCATCGATCACGCGGTGAAAAATCGTACCGTCGTAAAAACCCGCCTTCGCGTAGTTCGTGAAGTTCTTCACGGTTACGGGGGCCCGGGCCGCATCCAACCGCAGAGCAATGGTGCCGAGGTTGGTTTCGATTTCAACGTTCACATCGTCAGCAGCCGCGGCGAACCCCGGGAAAAATGCGGCCGAAACCGCGACGCCCGCAAGCGCCAAACGAATACGGGAAGAAAAAGTCGTCATAGTCAATGTCTTTGAGTAGATATATTGAATAAGGGCAAAATCGATCGAAACTTACCGGGCCAAAAGCGCATTGACGCCGTCAAGCCGCGCTTTCACCGTCTTGTCGCTTTTGAGACTCTGGGCGGTTTCATAAGCGGCTTTGGCTCGGGCTAAATAGAGGTTGCCTAAATTCACGTGGGCCTGACGGAATTTCGGTCGGAAGGCCAGTGCACGCTTTAGGTACGTCTCCGCTGCGTCGAGTTCCCCTTCGCGGCTTAAGAGCGCCGCGAGATTGTTGTACCCTTCAGGAATTTCGGGGTAGAGGCGGATAAAGCGCTCCAATTCGGCTTTGGCCTGCGCCGTGTCCCCCATCTTTTCGAGAACGACGCAGCGCTGGAATTTAAGCTGAGCCGATTTCGGGTTCTTCCGCAGGCCGAGATCGGCAACGTCAAGCGCTTTCTGATACTGCCCTTTGGCGGCATAGGCGTCAATCGCGTCCGAATACTGATCTTGCCTCAAGGAGGAGAGCGGCAGATCCGTGATCGACTGCGAGAAACGGGAATCCGCCGCCCAAGTCGGAGCCGACGACAAAACGAGCGCCGAAGCCGCAAAGACAAACAAACCGGAAGCAATGAGGCGACGAGTCATGAAAAGTCCTTAAAAATGGCCTGCCGAAGCCCAAAAAATCGGCCGCGAACCGCAAAAATAACGCCCGCGCGTCTTATACTGCGGGCCGTTGACTGCGGATTGTAGCCCGAAGACGCCGTCCGACAGGGATGAGCGGCCATTTCCGCGGTGATTTTTTGTTAAGAATTTCTATGGCACTGTCTTTTTATTCCACTCTGCACCACAAGGTGGTTCCGTTTGAACCTCTTACCCCCGGCAAAATCGGGATGTACGTCTGCGGCGTTACGGTCTATGACTATTGCCATATCGGTCACGGCCGCACGTTCGTCGCATTTGACGTCATCCGCCGTTGGCTTGAGGCGTCGGGCTTTCAGGTAACGTTCGTCCGGAACGTCACGGACGTGGACGACAAGATCATCCGCCGCGCCGCGGAAAAAGGGATTACGACGGGCGAACTCACGGCGACCTTCACAAAGGCGATGCAGGAGGATATGCGCGCCCTCGGGTGTCTGGATCCCACTTATGAGCCGCACGCCACCGAGTTCATTGCGCAAATGCTCGACATCGTGTCGCGGCTTGAAAAGAAGGGGCTCGCCTACGCCGCCGAAGACGGCGACGTCAATTACGCCGTGCGTAAGTTCCAAGGGTACGGAAAACTTTCGGGCCGGACGCTTGACGACATGCAGGCGGGCGCCCGCATTGAAGTCGGCGCCGCCAAGCGCGACCCCATGGACTTCGTGCTCTGGAAACACGCCAAACCCGGCGAACCGCAGTGGGAATCGCCCTGGGGCCAGGGACGTCCCGGCTGGCACATCGAATGCTCGGCGATGAGTTGCCACTACCTCGGCGAAACTTTCGACATTCACGGCGGCGGGCCGGACTTGATTTTCCCGCACCACGAAAACGAAATCGCCCAGAGCGAAGGGGCCAACGGCAAACCCTTTGCCCGCTACTGGATGCACAGCGGTCCGTTGCGCGTGAGAGACGCCCAGGGCCACGAAGAAAAGATGAGCAAGTCCCTCGGGAACTTCTGGACGATTCGGGATGCGTTAAAGGAAACGAATGAGAAGTTCGGCGAAGGAAACGGCGCCGAGACGTTGCGTTTCTTCATGCTCCGCAGCCAGTACCGCAGCCCCATTACGTTCAATCCGGAATTGATCGTTGACGCGCATAAGGGACTCACGCGGCTTTATCAGGCACTCGCGGACACCGCGCCCGAAACTGTAGAAATCGACTGGACGAACCCCTGGGCGGCGAAATTCAAGGCCGCGATGGACGACGACTTCAATGCACCGGAAGCGGTGAGCGTCCTCTTTGAACTCGCCACCGAAGCAAACCGCACCAAGGACGGTAAAGTGTCGGGGCTTCTGAAGGCCTTGGCCGGTATCTTCAACATTCTGCAGCGTGATCCGGCGATCTTCTTAAAGGGCGCCACGGGCGACGTGAATGCCGAAGACATCGAAGCGAAGATTGCGGCGCGTGCGGCGGCGAAAGCCGCGAAAAACTGGGCGGAAGCCGACCGGATCCGTAAGGAACTTGCCGACGCCGGCATCATGCTCGTGGACGGCCCGCAGGGGACGACGTGGAAAAAAGCGTAAGCCCCGTGCGCTGCTCTTGGTGGGACGACGCCGTCAGGCACTTGGCGACGGATCCCGTCATGAAGCGCCTCATCCTCGAAGATACGTCGACGGGGATGACGGCTTCGGGCGACCTTATGCGAAGCATGGTGCGTGCGGTGACGGGCCAACAGGTGAACAACACCGCGGCCGTTGCTGCCGCACGCCGCGTGACGGAGGTTGCAGAAGCTCAAAAGGGCGACGCCTTGGCGCGCGGCATCGTGAACGCAGGCTCCGAGCGGCTTAAAGCCGAAGCACGTCTCACGGCGACGAAAGCGAAAGCCCTCACCGCAATCGCCGAAGGGTGGCTTGCCGGGATGTTGACGCCCGATGCACTGGCCTCGCTCACTGACGAAGAAATTCTTGAGCGCCTCACGGCGCTTCCCGGCGTCGGCCCCTGGACGGCGCACATGATCCTGATTTTCGGGCTTAACCGCCCCGACGTTTTCCCCGTGGGGGATTTCGGCGTGCGCAAGGCCTGCGAAAACGAGTTCGGAAATCTCGAAGCGGCCGTTAAGGCGAGCGACGCCTGGAAACCTTACCGCACGGCGGCCACGTGGCTTTTGTGGCGCAGCCGCACGAAAACGCCCATTACCTATTAACAACTACAATGTCGGCCGTCGGCAATGGTGCCGCAGCGACAACAGATACGACTCATGGCAAAAAAAGTCTTTTTAGAATTTGAAAAGGAACTCGGTGACATCAACGCTCGGATTGAAGCATTGGAAAACGAGGAAATCGAAACCGGTAAATCCGACCGGGCTGCCATGATGCAGCTGCAGCGCGAAATGACGGCGGCGACCGCCCGAATTTACGAAAAGCTGACGCCGTGGCAGACGGCCTTGGTGGCCCGTCACCCGAACCGCCCGTACACGATGGACTACATCGAAGCATGCATCGACGACTTTCATGAACTGCACGGCGACCGTCAGTTCGCAGACGATGAGTCCATCATCGGGGGACTCGGCCGCCTCGGGGAACACCCCGTCATGGTGATCGGACACCAAAAGGGGCGCGACACCCGAGAACGCGCCCGCCGCAATTTCGGCATGAGCCGTCCCGAAGGGTACCGTAAGGCCCTGCGTCTTATGAAGCTCGCGGAAAAGTTCGGGATTCCGGTTTTGACGTTCGTGGATACCCCGGGGGCCTATCCCGGTATCGGCGCTGAAGAACGCAACCAGTCCGAAGCCATCGGCCGCAACATTCTTGAAATGAGCAAACTGAACGTCCCCGTCATCACGACCGTGATCGGGGAAGGGGGCTCCGGCGGCGCTTTGGCGATTGCGGTTGCCGACGTCGTTCTGATGCTTCAGTACGCCACCTATTCCGTCATCAGTCCCGAAGGATGTGCTTCCATTCTCTGGAAGTCGGCGGAAAAGGCCTCGACCGCCGCGGACGCTCTGGGGCTTACCTCCGGCCGCCTTTTGGAATTGGGGCTCGTCGATAAAGTCATTCCGGAACCTTTGGGCGGCGCACACCGCGATCCGAAACTGATGACGGCCGCTTTGAAAAAAGCCCTCATCGATGAACTGCGGAAAGTCATGCCGCTCACCGTTTCGGAACTGCGAGAACGCCGTCTGCAGCGCCTGCTCAACTACGGACGCTTTACGGTGGAGGGCGGCGCGAAAAACGATCTGCCCATCCTGGAAGTTCCTGTCACTCTGCCCGAAATGCAGGCGGAAGCGACGGAAGCAGCGACGAAAGCAGAACCCGCGGAAAAGCCGAAGAAAACCGTTAAGAAAACCGCCCAGACGGATAAAAAGCCGACGGTAAAGAAAACGGCCGCCAAAAAGACGGTGAAAAAGGCCGTGAAGGCGACCGAAGCTGAATCGACGTCGGCGGACGAGCCGAAAAAGCCGGTGCGCCGCCGCACGAAGAAAACGACGGACGTGACGGACGAATTGAAAGCTGAGTAAGGCTTATGGCGACGAAGGAGAAAAAGCCGGTCAAGAAGGCCGCGCCCCGAGGGGCGGTGCTTCGGGCATTGGAAGAGAAACTGACGGCGGCGGTGCGTCATTCGATTGACGCCGTCGCGGAACGCCGTGCCTTGGAACCAGGCGACGATTTTTGTCTGCGTCCGATGAACCCCGTGCGAATCGTGGCTGCTTTTTCCGGGGGCCGCGATTCAGCGGCGTTGGTGGACATTCTTTCCCGACTTTTTCATCGACCGCATCAGACGGCAATTGCGGAAATCACGGTGGTGCACGTGCACCACGGCTTGTCCCCGAACGCCAACGCCTGGGCGGAACACGCCGTGAAGATGTGCGAAAAGTGGAAACTTCCCTTGGTGATTGAGCGCGTCTTCGTAAATAAAAATTTAGGGGTTGGCGTTGAAGCCGCAGCCCGCGAAGCCCGATACCGCGTGCTCGAAAAAGTCGCCCGTGCGAAGAAAGCGGACGTCATCATGACGGCGCATCACCAGGACGACCGACTGGAGACCTTCCTCATTCAGTGGATGCGGGGTGCGGGCCCTGAAGGGCTCGCTTCAATGACTTCCATCCGTTCGGTGGAAAGCGCCACGGCGGACGATCAGCTCGTCCTCGCACGTCCTTGGCTGGAAGTGAGTCGCGACGACATCAACGCCTACGTCAAAAAGGCGAAGGTGAGTTTCGTGGAAGACGAAAGCAACGCTGACACGCATTACCTCAGGAATCTCCTTCGCAACAAAGTGATGCCGCTACTTGACGAAGCGCGTCCGGGCTGGCGTCAGGCTGCCGCCCGCAGCGTCGTTCTCGTCGAGCAGGCCGCAGACGTCATGAAGAGCGTCGGCAACGAAGACGTGGCTCGATGCCGCGATGCGTCGGGGCACGGTCTCGTGATTGCAAAACTTTTGAATCTCCCGCTCGCGCGCCAAACCTTGACGATGCGCAGCTGGCTCGTGGATGAGGGGGTGCGGCCCCCCTCGAAGGTGCGTCTTTACGAAGCCCTGCGCCAAGTGCGGGAAACGCATTCCGACAGTCGGCTCACCATCCGCTGCGACGGTAAGGAAATTCGCCGCTGGGGGGCCAATATCGTTCTTCGAGATACGGAACCGCAGACCCGCAACATGGATCGCGATATGACGATCGAGTGGCGCGGCGAATCCGAAATCAGTCTCGGTCTCTGGGGCGGCGTGATGCGCTTTGAAACGTGCGGCCCCGACGAAGATGGGTTTGACGCCGAGTGGCTTAAATCGGCGCCGATTTGCGTGAAAGCTCGGCGCGGTGCGGAAAAAATCAAACTGCACCGGCTGCGCCCGAGTCGCAACCTCAAATATCATTACCAAGCGGCAGACATAGCGGCGTTTGAACGTCCGTCTCTACCCTTGGTGTGGTTTAACGACCGGCTGATTTTTGCGGCCGGTTTGGGCGCCGACGTGCGCTATTACGCGGACAAGGACTTAGTGCCAAACCGCGTGCGCCTTGTTTGGATACCCGACAAACCGCTTTTGAGCGTCTGATGAGGACAGAACATGGCAACCAACCGTAAAGCCGTCAGCGCCCGCATGACGGATCTCTTTGACGATCAGATGCTGATGGATTCGGGCGACCTCATCGCGGGCGTCGATGAGGCGGGGCGGGGGCCGCTCGCGGGCGCCGTCTACGCTGCGGCCGTGATTCTGGATCCCAACGAACCCATTGAAGGGCTGCGGGACAGCAAGAAACTCACGGAGAAAGAGCGCGAACGCCTTGCCGTCGAAATTAAAGAAAAGGCGATTGCCTGGAGCGTAGCGGACGCCACCGTCGAAGAAATAGAGGAGATGAATATCCTCAAGGCGACGATGCTCGCGATGCGGCGCGCGGTCTTGGGGCTTGCCGTGGAACCGAAGCTCGTCCTCGTGGACGGCAATCGCCTTCCGGAACTCCCGTACCCGGCGAACGCCATCGTAAAGGGCGACGACAAGATTGCGGCGATTTCCGCCGCGTCCATCATCGCGAAGACCACGCGTGACCACCGCATGATGGAATTGGAAGAACTCTATCCGGGTTACGGATTTGCCAAGCACAAAGGCTATGGCGTCGAGGCTCATATCGCTGCGATTAAGAAGCTCGGCGTCTGTCCGGAACACCGCAAAACCTTCGAACCCATTGCGACGATGCTCGGAATCAGCAAAAAGAAAAAGGCACCCGATTTCGAGCTCAAAGCAGAATAGCGTACTCTCAACCAATCAAACGCCGGCCGATGTGCCGGCGTTTTGTTGTAAATTTACAACACTTTCGTCAGTACCCTCTCTGAAGTTCAAAATCGACTAAGGAAATGTCCGGTAAAGATTTTTGCTTAGCAGTTGGTGTATTGATTAATAAAGGAATATTTCAATGACGATTGCATCTCTACCGAGAAGAACGCTTCGGCATATGGGGAAGAGGCTCAAAATCACTGGCCCCCACCTTAAATCCGTCGGCGAAAAGTTTGGACGGAACGCCGCTGATGCAATAAAGTCGCGCCCTGAAAAGTGAAGGGGGTAACTGTTTTCCTCCTTCGT
>ERZ827156.3501-NODE-3501-length-14108-cov-3.856685_pt1 | contig 14108 bp, 30 predicted proteins | sample MGYA00519919_ERZ827156 | MGnify/ENA primary metagenome ERZ827156 (study PRJEB31778, sample SAMEA3449269) | human gut metagenome | biome: human gut; feature: human-associated habitat; material: faeces | place: United Kingdom | collected 2010/2012 ... | reverse complement strand
TCTAATCCAAACTGCTTGAAGTTCAAGGGCATTATGAAAAGTTTCCTCAAACGAACACAACGATAGAACACATAATCCATGCATACGTTCCACTCTTTGCTATTTGGGGTGCTGGCATGCTCTCTGTGTGCATTCTGCAGAGGGCTTAGCACGGAAGGAGAGCATCCTCTTCATTTCCATTCTATGAGCAAATCACTTGCCATTGCATTACTGAGCGGCACGCCCTTATGTTCGCACGGCCCGTTCCGAGTAACGTGTAGATTGCGGAAGATACACGACCTTTCGCGCCACCAATAATACGGGCAACTGCTAACCCAGTGAATTCATGATTTAGATGCTATGATCCAGTATATCTTCCACGGGAGCAAGAACAAGATGCCTACGCGGTTTGAGCGGCTGCAGATTCCCAGACTTACCTACAACAGCAGTGCGATGTATACCGACGAGGAGAGCCTGCTCCTTCTCGACATTCAGACGGAGTCGCGTCTTTTCTCCCGTTTTACGTGTAGCTGTACCGTCGAAGCGGAGGGGAGCACGACTGAGCGGCTCTTCTACTCGGTGTTCAGCGCCACCGTTCTCTTCCATTCCGAAGAAGAGCTTGCGTTCTTTCGCTGCAACTCTTCCACGCCGCTCAACACGCGCATCCCGCTCTCCACGACGAACTGCTCCGCCTTCGCGTTTTCGCACATTCAGCTCTCGCTCGAGAGTGAGCGACTGACCACTTTTTTCGGTACTTCCTTTGTGCCTTTTTGACGTAGACGCGAACGACGTTCTGGTGTCCGATTGGTTGGGCGAGATGACGCTTCCCTACACAAACAGGGACGGTGCACATGGAGGAACAGTCTGACGCGTAGCCTGCAGTAGCTCCTTCGTGGGCCTGCTGGGAACCTTCCTTTCCTTTTTCCTGATCGTGGGGTTCCTCTTCCTGCTGCTGTTCGCGTACAACACGAAGAGGCGGCCCCGGTTCGTGGGGAACGGCATTGACGTGAAGAACATCCAGTACATCTCCAAGCCCTTCTCTAGCGGCATCAATCCCTATTCGAAGAAATCGAAGGAGATCCCGGTGAACCCCGAGCCGAAGCAGCACACTCCGTTGGAAGTGAACACGATCCAGCTTCAGCGCGGGACTGTGCGAAGCAGCTTCTTCATGAGCTGAAGTCCGTCCTCCTCTCTGTCATTTTATGTTTATCCCCCTCTTTGTTGCGATATGCGTGGGACATGGGTGCGTTGATCATCAAGGACGGTGGAATGACGGAACGGACGGGCGTTTCGTTGATTTGATGCAGGGTTTTCTCTAGAATTGCAAGGTTTCAAAGCACCCGGGGCAGTCGATTCGAATGGCCAGCGTAGATTTGAAGTCAGCGAGCGTTAACAGTTACATAGCCGAGTTCTTGAAGGAAATCGACAAATCCTTCCTAGACCCAAACTTTGATTCGTACGATTTGCTGGGTTCCCGTTAGCAACGTAGTCTCTCCTATATCATCGACATGGTGGACAAGTCGCAGACCATGGCTGGTGCGCATTGCGTTGGTGTGTTCATCGCTAGGAGAAGCGAAGGAGCGGGCCTTTCTTCAGAAACAGATGGATGCGATTGAAAAGTGCCTCACCCCGATCGTCCAGGCATACTACGCGGACTACAACAAGAGTCTGGAGAGTCTGACTGCGATCTGCGATGATTTCCGGAAAAACCAGAAGGAGGTGCAAGAGTTGGTGAAGCGGGTGCAGGACGTGAAGGCGCGCCTCGAATGCAACCGGAGCGGCATCAAGGACCTATACTACGAGAAGGTATCCCCTCGAAACGCGGGCTGATGGATCTAGCTGCTCACGGAGTACACCATGAAGTCGCTGAAGAACATCGAATACATCCGCCAGTCGCCGAAGATGATCGACCACTTCCTCGAGAACGGCTTCTACATCCACGCGAGCAATCTCTACAACGAGGTGGCGACCATCCTCAGCGACAAGGCCATCTCGGAAGTCCCCACCGTCATGAGTCTACAGGGCTTCTGGGACATGAAGAAGAAGGACATCGAGAATGCGCTGATGGACCGCCTGCTCTCGTGCGGGCACTCGCCTCACCTCACGTGTAGGGTGGTGTACCCGAAGGAGGTGATCGAGTGGAGCTCCTACACGGACGAGGGCTACGACTACTTCGTAGGGGCGCGGCGCGGGTGCGAGCGTAGGCGCTGACAGAGGAGAAGGAGAAGGAGCTGGTGACGAACGGGCGGTTCAGCTGCAGCAAGTACACGGCGATCGCGCTGATCATCAAGGCGGCGACGATCATCGGGTGCAACGTGGCGGCGCAGAACCGGCTGCAGAGCAACAGCGTGAACAACATCAACGAGATCGTGGTGAAGAACGTGAAGAAGTGCGGCGAGCGTGTGGCCAGCGCCAAGGTGGGCGCGACGCGGCGGCGTGAGGCGTAGGACCCGCTGGAGAAGGGCGAGGCGGCGGTGGAGAGCGCGCTGAAGAGCATTCTGATCGCGTGCGAGGACGTGTTCAAGACGCACATGTGGGCGCAGGCGCGGCGCGTGAGGCGTAGCTGCTGCATCGAGTGCTTCCAGAACAGCTGCGTGGCGAGCAAGCTGAACTACGAGGAGAACATCAACACGCAGTACAACACGCTGTCTGTGTACAGCAGCATCCAAATCGCCATTCAGGGCTTCATCGAGAAGTTCATCACCGTTTCCTCGCGCTCCCGCGGTTATGTCTAGCTGCCCACCACCTCCTCCGCGGCCAGCGCGCTGAAGCTGGCGCGCGACAAGAAGGGCCAGGGCAGTCTGATCAGCTTCTCCTTCTCCGCCTCGCCCGCGTGGGTGAGCAGTCAGCAGTCCGTGCTCAACGGTGACAGGAGCGCGCGGGCGTGAGGCGTAGACCTTTCGGACAAGAAGATCAGCAACGACCTGTTCGCGGCACTGGCGGAGCCGGACCCGCTTCTGTTGTCCATGATCACCTTCTATGTGAAGTCCTTCTCACAGAAATGCACCATCCTCGCCAACAGTGCCTGCAATGCGGCGAGCTCATGTCTAGGCAGTCTGGAGAAGATGAACGCGCAGCTGGCGACCTACCCGCACAAGCCCGGCGCCGAGGCGGAACAGGACATGACGGCGCTGATGGGGCTGTCGAACTTCCTTGAGGAGCACATCGAGGTGCGCATGATGCCAGTCACTCAACCGTAGGCGGACCTGGTCCCGGCGCTGCACGCGCGCGCCGTGTCCATTGTGCAGGCGGCGACGGGGCGGCCGGAGTCGTACCTGGTGAACGAGGAGGACGGACACATGCTGAACGTGGGCGCGGCGCGGGCGCGTGAGGCGTAGTGCGTGCTGGACATCTGCCGCGGGTTCGAGGAGCTGCAGCACGCGTGCCTGCAGCAGCAGCAGAACTACTACCAAGTGATCGAGTGCCTGAGCCAGCTGGTGGCCTCCGCCTGCTCCAAGTTCACCAACCTCATCGACGAAATGGTGCGCACCAGTTTCGCGAAGAAGCGGTACGACTGGGCGAGCAACGGCGGCAAGCTGCTGCTGCTGAACAACGCGCAGTACCACGAGGCGCTGCGCGAGATCCCCGACTTCCCCGCCTTCGTGGGCGAGCCTGCGCGGCGTTAGGCATAGGAGTACACGGTGCTGAGCGCGCAGGAGCAGCAGGACGAGGACAACGCCATCAACAGCGACATCTACTCCTTCTTCGTGGACCCGGTGGGCGATCGCGCGGCGCGTGAGGCGTAGCCCGTGGACAAGAACAGCCTGCTGGTGAACGGGCGCGTGACGCTGCTGTGCAACCTGTGCGAGGGCTGCGCGGGGCTGATGAAGCGGCTGCTGCAGCGTGGGCGCGGCGCGGGCGTGTGAGGCGTAGTCAAGCAGCAGCAGCACCGGAACATCGACGTGGCGGCGCCGCTGGACCTGGTGGGCGCGGCGCGGCGGGCTGAGGGCTAGACGCTCTACGACGAGGTGGTGGAGAAGGGCGTGCAAGCGCTGCGCGGCGTGTACGACTACGCGCTGCAGATCCTGATGTACGAGATCACGGGTCGCTGCTTCCACTACATCGAGCGGTCCCTGCGGCGCGGCGGCGTGACGCGTAGCCTCACCACGTCCTTCCGCAGCGTGAGCTACAACAACGTGCCGACCGTGGTCATGGAGCTGATGAAGGACATGAAGGGCTTCTCCGACATGGTGATCAAAATCGTGCCGGTTTCGGGAGGGCGTCAGAGGTAGTGCTCACCGGGCCGCGTGAAGCTCCTCGGCTGGCAGCTCGAGTTCGTGCTCTCCACGCTGCTGATGCGCGTTGGCAGTCGCAATGCGCCCTCACTCGTAGTGCCTGACCCACCTGCCCGTGGAGGAGGTCGACGTGTCCATCATCAACACGCTGAAGCAGAGCGGCGTGTGCTGCTCGCAGATCATGACCCTGCTGCTGCCGCTCGACGCCACGATCGCCATCACGCGCAAGCTGAACGACGTTTTGGATACGGTGCGGGGTCACGCGTAGTACTTCTCGCTGGCGCTGCTGAAGAAGGAGGAGATCCGCGACTACATCAAGAAGAACCCGACGCGCTTCACGAACATCGAATACATGAACCTGTTTAAAATCACGACGGCGAACAGAGAGCGGGACGATGCGGCCATCGATTGGATTGAAGACATTTTGAAGGCGTCGGAAAGGAAGAGCGCGGCGGCGGGGAAGAGAAGATGAGGATTCTGTTTGTATTGTGTTTCTTCGAGGAACGAAAGGGGTCGGGGCCATTGGGGAGAGCATGACCCAGTAGGTGTTTCGCGCTGAATCACGGCAGACTTGTTTGAATCTTATACACAACATGAGCGTCGACGCACTTTATGTGAGAGCCTACCTGATGGACAGTGATGTGGGCGAGGAGGACAAGATTACGGCGTTGGTGACCGTTCTTCAGTCAATGGACTCCGGACAGGCATTCCCGCAGCTGCTGCTCGATGCCCTGATTAACGCACGGAGTTGGGGGGCTTGGATCACGCATAGTACGGTATTGACCGCAAGCAGGGGTCTCCCACCATCAAAATGCTTTCATACGAAATTCTCGGATCGATCGCCTGCGACGGCGATCAGAAGGCCTCGGAAGCCATCATGGAAAACGTAAAGACGGACATTGCCGGTATTTCCTGCTTCGCTCCGCTTGACTGGGTAGGAAACAATGGAGAAGTCGTGTACGCGGCCCTGGACGCGCTGAACAGTCTGACCGGCTCCTTCTTGGTGGAGTTCGTTCGCACCATCGACGTTTCCCGCGCATCGTGGCGCTCACGTGTAGCTCGACAAGATCGTGCGTAGCAGTCTCAACAACAGCTACCCCATGGTGCGCAAGGAGGCCGTCGCCGTCTTCTCGCTGCTGACCCTTCGTTGCCTGTGCGCCATCAACGGTCTTGCCTATAAGGCAGGTCTTTTTCCCCTCCGTTACGCGTAGGACGCCGCCTACGATTCGTCGCGCGGCCGCACGGAGATGATCCAGGAGACGCTGACGAAGTGCCGTGAGGTGATCCGCTGTGTGGCGGAGTCGCTGTACGACCCGGACGTGCGCGTGGTGGCGGAGTGCTGCAAGTCGCTGCTGATGTTCATCGAGGAGAACAACAAGCACATCTTCAGCGCCATTGACGAGGGCTTCAACTACCACACGAGCGAGGAGGCGAAGGAGGTCCGTGCGGCGCGGCGCGTTAAGCGTAGACGCTGATGATCTCGCCGTCGCTGGTGTGGGACCTGATCCCCGAGGTGGGCGAGCTGCTGTTGGCGCAGACCTACAGCATCGCGGAGCGCATCCACCAGGCGGAGGGACTGGAGGCCTCGTACATGATCGAGGCGGTTTCGGAGGCGCTGCTGCTGGCACTGTACTTCAACGAGTGCGCGGGCTACGAGTGGACGCCGCGCGTGATCCGCCTGGAGCACATGACCACGCCGCAGAATGTGGCCTGCGACGAGGTGGCCTCCTACTGGGTGCGCAGCGTGCTGAGCGGCTTCCTGTGCAGCGGCGAGCCCGAGACCATGTTCATGGCCGGTGGGCGCGCGGCGCGGGCGTGAGGCGTAGCCAAGTACACGGTGCTGCTGGCGCGCTACAAGCTGCTATCGCTGAACAAGCAGGCGTGGGCCTGCGCGGCGTTCGTGGCGCTGCTGCGCGTGATGCAGTCCTCCTACGGCGTGATCGACTCCGCGTCCATCGCGGCGCTGATGATCGAGGCCATCCAGTTCGTGCCCAAGGAGTTCTACTTCCCCGCGAGCGACTCGCTGGTGTTGAACCTGCACGGGCAGACGGGCATCCCCTCCACGCGCGAGCTGATCCTCATCTCCGCCACGCCCGAGGCCATCCAGAAGGAAATGTTCAACATCCCCACCGTCTCCGCCTGCTACCGCGCCGTCTACACCATTCACGTGCTCGAGTCCGGGGGGCGTGAGGGGTAGAACGTGAAGTCGCGCATCGGGCTGCTGCTGGCGATGGCGCGCTCGCTGGTGAAGAGCATGCTGGGCGAGGGCAACGTGGACTACGCGCAGCGCGTGATGACCTCCACCTTCATCACCAACATCTTCAAGCAGGACGACGGCGACGTCTTCCGCGAGGAGGTGTGTGTGCGTGCCGCGGCTCACACGTAGATTGTGTCGTCGCTGATCGCCGCGGTGAGCGAGGAGAAGCCCGCGGCGGGCGCCTCGCGCAAGGACGCGTTCCGTTGGATGAAGGTGTGTCTGAACATCCTGTACAGCTGCGCGGTGGACGAGGCGTGGGCGCGTGACGCATAGGACTGCCTGACGTGGTCCTCGCAGAGCGGCGTGGCGGTGGAGAAGTACCTGAAGGTGCTGTACGAGCTGGGCAGCTCCGTGGAGAGCGAGAGCCCCGCGCCCGCCATGCCCGTGACGCCGATGACGCCCACTACTCCAGCGAGGGAGGAGGACGATGACGACGACGACGAGATGCGCCAGGTGCTGCTGCAGCGCGTGCTGCAGCACATCGTGATCAAGGTGCTGCCGCGCGTGCAGGACGCCTCGGAGCGCATGCAGGTGATCTGGGTGCTGGCGCAGTTCGTGAAGGCCAGCGAGCTCCAGAAGGTGCTGCTGGGCCTGGTGCTGCGCCGTCTCATGATCCAGGAGCAGGTGGAGGTCAAGCTGGAGGAGCGCTTCGCGCAGTACCAGCATGTAAGTGCTTCTTCTCCGTGTGAGGCGTAGACGTCGCTGGCGTACGCGGGCAGCGTGGTGTTCGAGGAGAAGACGTCGACGAAGGAGGACCTGGTGCTGTCGGATCTGCTGCTGCGCTGCGTGCTGCTGATCGTGGGCGACAACGCGGAGCTGGCCGTGATCGCCTACAAGGCCATCCAGGAGTACCTCACGCGCGAGGACATCACACTCCCGGCGCGCGAGAAGTGAGTGTGGGAAGAGTCGCTGAGGCCTAGCGCGCTGCTGGTGCTGGCACGCGTGTCGCTGTCGCTGCCCGAGGGCTATGTGAAGAAGGGCTACCTGATCGCCAACGAGGGTGCGGGCGGGCGTGTGGGCTGAGGCGTAGACGAGCGCGTGGAGACGATCTACTCGTTCATCGGCGAGTACGCGCCGACGCAGGACACGGACTGCACGAAGCAGGACACCATCCACAACATCCACGACCCCGCCGAGGTGTACCGCCAGTCGCTCCAGAACGCCTTCGTGCGCTCTGGCGAGGAGGCCGCCGAGGCCAGCCTCAAGCCCAAGCAGGCCAGTGGGTGTGAAGTGCGGTGATGAGGCGTAGGCCACACCCGCGCGCTGGTGTACAAGTCGCCGGCCATCCACCTGCGGTCGACGCTGGCGGGCAGCTCGGACCCGCTGCTGATCGTGGGCAGCTTCCGCGCGCAGAGCGACATGCACCAGCTGATTCTGCGCATGACGCTGTACAACGCGACGCACGTGGACATCAGCGGCATCAGGTGAGTGCGGCGGCGGCGGGTGACGCGCAGTGTGTCGGTGGCGGCGCAGGGCTCCATGTCGATGAACGAACTGCGCCGCGACGCGCACTTCGACATGCAGGGCGTGCTGCGGCCGCGCGCGTCCATCACGTGGGAGGCGCCGCTGGAGGTGAACCGCTTCGAGCGCGGCACGGCGCAGCCGCTGGTGACGCTGAAGCGCGCGGAGGAGACGGTGACGACGATGAGCGGCATGATCAAGGAGGGCACGGGCGATCTCGTGCTGCCGTACACGCCCATCGAGATCAAGTTCACGGACCTGCTGCTGCCCGCGCCCGCGCACCTGCTGGAGGCGCAGGCCTTCCGCGCGCTGTGGGACCGTCTGGGCTGCTTCATCCACATGGACGGCGTGATCGAGCAGACGGGTGCCTACCTCTCCGAGCGCCTCGCCTACGAGGCCATCCGCGGCCCCGAGAACGCCGTCGGCTACGTGAGCCTGCCCGAGATCCCCACGGGCAACCACCTGCAGGCGGCGGGCCTGTGCCAGACGTGGAGCGGCGAGTGGCTGGCGTACTACTGCATCGGCGCCTTCACCGTGCAGCCCGCCGAGGAGAAGACGCCCGCCGAGGAGACGCCCGCCACGGCGACGGTGACGCCCACGCCGCTGGACGAGTCGGAGGCAGCAGCGAAGAAGCGCCAGGCCGTGTGGCGCGTGCAGTACGAGTTCCGCTCGACGAGCGAGCAGGTGATCGAGGCGCTGCGCACGAACGGCCAGCAGTGGCTGGACGACCTGACGGAGGAGCAGGTGAAGCTGGCGAACGTGTACGGCAACTGCCTGGACGAGAACTACCATAAGGTGGAGAGCGTGATGTTCCCCGGACTGAGCAACCTGCAGCTCGAGAGCGACATGAGCATGGACGACGTGCTGTACAAGTGGAACGTGATGAAGAGAAATCGCAAGAACCGCTACGTGGAGCTGAGCGACGACGAGGAGTGAGTGTATTTGCTGCGTTCCCTGTTTGCTTCAACAAAGAACCGACATGTTACATGGCCTGGCTCCTCTCCTGCAGTTTCGTGAAAAAGTTGTTCCATACCTCTGCGATCCTGGCAGTGTCGTTGCTCTACCCCTCACGCCAAGGAAACACGCCCCTACGACTTCGATCAGCTGCTCCATATTCATGTTCAGTCGCTTCATCGAGCCAACGATATCCTCCAGTGTCTATTCCTTACGAATATGCGAATTGCGCGACAAGGGTGATGTCCTCGATGAGACGCTTCTTCTCGCGAGCCTCCGGAGTCTAGCTGTCAGCCATTTAAATGGGATCTACCGAATTCATCTTTTGTGGGAATGCCATCCAAGAGGGAGTACAAGAAACAAGCGATTACGCTAAAAACCGTTTCACGGTTTCATACACAGTCCAACTAACGGCGGCAGAGGGCGCTTGCTGAATCACCCTCGTCGACACTCCCATAAACAGGCTCTGAATGCCCTCCTCCTTCTACTCCTCACTCTTCCCCCATAAATCCCACCACCATCAGCTTCAGCGTGCGCCAAAAGCCCACGTACTTCCGAGAGGCGCCACCCGCCTGCGTCTGGATGCGCGTTTTGATCACGTCCAGCGGGCAGGTGACGAACCCCGAGAGCGCACCGGCGAAGAAGCCGCTCACGAGGAAGGCGCCGTAGTTCTACGCGTGAGAGTTTGTGTCGAGACGCACCTGCTTGCCGGAGGGGTTGAGGACGCTCTTCATCCAGTCGTTGGTCACCACCAGCACGGCGGCGTTCGGCATGTTCATCAGGATGGTGGTGAAGTACGAGGAGTACAGCGCGCACACGCCCTCCGTGCGCAGGATCGAACGGAGCGCCACGAATGGCCGCGGGTAGAGACCCAGCTGCATCCGCTGCTTCACCACGTCGAGCGGCGTCATCACCGCGTCGTGGGCAAGAGAGGCGAGCGCGCCGGCCACTGCGGATGCATCGGCATGGAGTGGGGTGAAGAATGAACCGAAATCTTAAGGTGCAGGATATTACCAGTGTTCTTGCCTCCGAGATAGACCTTCGTAGACTCGTATATGGAGAAGTAGAGGGCATGCGCCGGAATGCAGGCGAGCAGCGTGGGAGACATTCCGTGCCACAGCACGCGCATGCCGTTGTTGTGGACAGATGATTTCACGGTAAGATACTTCCGGTATTGTTGGCTACAGTACTAGGAGTGAGAAAAGACGTGAAAAGAAACGCGACGCGGTACGCTCATTTCAACGGTATTATGTATGGCCTTCGAAACGGCTTGCAGATTCGTCTGTTGCTTATGCCCTTCATACAGTACCATACGCGGAGTGTGTCGATGGGGAAAAAGACGATGTGCTCAGAAACGCCGGCAGCAATACCGGCCAACATGTGATGGCGGAAGGACAAGCTCGTAGGGTCCCAGACCTCCCAGTCGTATTTGTCGTCCATTGCGAGTGAGGTGAATAATGAGAAGAACGAGACAGAGAAATGAGGGTAACCTTGATCATCATAGAGTCACTGAACAGTTCGCGCATGTTAAGAACTCCGCGAATACACATGTATCCGCGATGATTCATCATGCATTGGACTGAAAACGGGATGAAAGGGGTGATACGGTTGCTTACTCCCTCCACACCTTACGGCACGCATTGTCCTTCTGCCTCACTCTGCGGGTTCCCAAATTGGAATGCACGCTTTCCGTCGAATTATACCTGCAATGCCAGCACTTGTTTGGTTCAAAATGCAGAAAACGGGAATCGGTGAAATGTGGGGGAGGAATCCCTCTCGACCCAGCGTTTTGTTTTGGCGAATATAACCATAATCTTTGCAGTAGAGTGCGATTTTGCTTTTTGTTTCTCTAAAGGATGGTATTAACGTTGCTGTAGACAATGCAGGAGAAGGATAGTGGTGCCACTCCGAATTACTACTATGGAGATTCCGTCTTCAAAGAAGTGATGCAATCCGTCATGGACGAAGCATGGATCGTTGGACCGTGACATGAAGGATGATCGATAGGCCGAGTGGGACAAACTTGCTCTGCGTGTGAAGAACCGCAAATCGGCCGATTTGGAGGAGTTCAGAACTGGATTGAAAGAACTTTCATCGCTGTACAATTCCGTGTGGCTTAAGAATGTGATTAAGAAGTGCTACGGCGACCTCTTTGATGTTCCCTTGCATTCGTGGCATGACGCAATAGACGTTGAAAGTGCTTCTGGAGAAGCTGTACGATGATCGCATCGAGTGGAAGTACGGGGAGACGGACTTCTCTTCGCTTCGCAAGAAGGCCATCAGCAAGCGTCAGTACCTCCCGATTCTCATTTTCGGACTGCTACCGAAGCTCAATTCGGATCTGCAGGATCAGATCCTCTCGTTCCTGATCGACTGCGTGAACGTGGTGCAGCCGCAGTGGCGTGATGCGTAGGAGCGCATCCACAACGTGGAGATCTTCTTCGAGATGGACGTTCTGCGCAAGCTCATCTTCATGCTGATGTCCATCCACAAATACAACGTTTTCGACGTGCAGCGCCCGGAGGAGATTCCCTCCTTCGACATCGTCCTGTTCCTGCTTCCCTCCATCCTCACGCGTAGCTCCGACGACGCGATCAAAACCATCTACGACCTCATCTACACGCTCGCCTCGCACGTCCGCCCTCTTTTTTCTTCTCACTCCCAGAACGTGCGGCCCCAAGATTTGAAGACCATGCTGCTGCCCTTCCGCCTGGGCACCTTCGCCTCGGAGGAGGACGAGACCAAGGAGGGCCTCTTCCAGTCCGCAGACTACCTCGCCACGCTGCTGCGCATCGCGCAGGCGGCCGACGCGCCCGTCATCATCGTCCACACGACGAACCGTGCTTCTCTTGACGAGATCGCCGCGGCGCGCCGCCGTGGGCAGACCGTGTATGTCGAGACCTGCCCGCAGTATCTGGCGCTCGACGACGGCGTTTACTACGATCCCGACTTTTCCTCCGCCGCGCGCTACGTCTGCGCGCCGCCGATCCGCTCGCAGGAAGACAGTGAAGCGCTCTGGAAGGCGCTGCGCCGCGGCGAGGTGCAGACCATCTCGACCGACCACTGCTCGTTCACGCTCGAGCAGAAGGACATGGGCCGCGACGACTTTACGAAGATCCCCGGCGGTCTTCCCGGCGTCGAAACGCGTGGCGAGGTCGTCTACACTGTGGCCATCAATGAAAACAAGCTCTCGCTCGGCGGCGTCTGCCGCGCACTGAGCGAAAATCCCGCCAAGCTCTACGGTCTCTACCCCCGCAAGGGCGTCATCGCTGCGGGCAGCGACGCCGACATCGTCGTCTACGATCCCGGCGCGAGCCACGTGCTCCACGGCGCGGACATGCTCTCCAAGGCGGGCTACACGCCGTTCGAGGGCTTCCGCACGAATGGCGGCGTGTCGAAGGTCTACCTGCGCGGTCAGCTGCAGGTGGACGGCGGCAAGGTCGTCGGCGGCAAGATGGGCGAATACTTGAAGCGCGGCAAATGCGCACTGTGAGGTAAGATATGGATCTGAGGGAAATTTTATTTGCGCAGTTCCCTGCGTTTTTTCTGCTGAGTCTGCTGTTTTTGATCGCGCACCTGCGCGTGCGCAAGCACAGCGCCGTCAAGTCGGTGCTGTGGGTGCTGCTGTTCGGCGCGGCGCTGGCCGTGTCGATCCTGTTCTGCTTCCTCGGCATGCAGGCGAAGTACTGGACGGTCAAGACGCTCTTCGAGCTCAAGTTCTGGAGCTGGCTCGGCCTTGCGATCGTGGTGTTCGTGTTCGTGCTGCGGCTGGTGTTCAAGCTGCAAAATAAGCACGCTCAGCACATGGTCGAAAAGGAGCGCGCCAAGGCGGAAAAGACCCGCGAGGAGGCCGTAAAGCAGGCGCGCGAAGAAGGCCGCGCCGAGGCCATGGCCGCTCAGAAGGCGCAGGAGTCCGAAGCTGCCGCGGCAGAGCCCGCAGCGGATGAGTCTGCCTCCCCCGCTGCCGAGGAGACCGCACCAGCAGAGAACGCCGATCCTGAAAAGGCGGTCGAACGTTAAGTATGGAACAGACGCAACCGCAGCGCATCGCGTATTTCGACGTACTGCGCATTCTGGCGACCTTTGCCGTTGTCGTGCTGCACCTGTCCGCGCAGCACTGGGCCGATACGGACGTTCACACAAGAGCATGGCAAGCCTTCAACCTTTACGACAGTGCCGTCCGCTGGGCTGTTCCGGTTTTTGTGATGATCAGCGGCGCGCTGTTTCTCTCCGGCTCGCAGAGCATCGGGCACATTCTGAAAAAGAACGTGTCGCGCCTTGTCACAGCGTTCATCTTCTGGTCGGCGCTCTACGCCGTCTTCATGGTGAGCTTCGAGGGATGCCCGACGAACCTTATTTTGCAGCAGTTTCTCAACGGTCACTATCACATGTGGTTCCTCTTTATGATCGTGGGACTGTATCTGATCGTACCGTTTCTTCGCCCCATCGTGCGGGATGAAAAGCTCCTGCGCTATTTTCTACTGCTCACGCTCATCTTTACGTTCCTGCTACCGCAGATCGCGTCGGCCGTATCGCTTCTCTCGTGGCAGTACTGCGCTGAATTCAAGGCGCTCACGGGCAAATTCTATTATCATTTCACGCTCGGCTTCGTCCCCTACTTTGTGCTCGGTTACTATTTGGTCCGCAAGGAGTTTTCCTTGACCGCAAAGCGTGTGCTTTACGCGCTCGGTGTGCTCGGCTTCGTCCTCACGGTCGTGCTGACGTCGTTCGCCTCGCGTTTGCAGGGCGCGGCAACAGAGCTGTTCTACGGCTACGATTCGCTCAATGTACTGTTTGTCTGCGTGGGGCTGTTCGTCTTTGCCAAAGAGCATCTGAACTTCCCGAACTTAAGCGAAAAGTGTCACAGGTGCATTCGCGCGCTGTCGCGCTGGAGCTTCGGCGCGTACCTCGTACACCCGCTGTTCATCGAATCGTTCGACATTTTTCTGCACTTCAACACGCTGTCACTCAACGTGTTTTTCTCCGTTCCCCTGCTGACATTGCTCATCGGCGCGCTGTCGTTCCTCGTCTCAGCGCTGCTTCACCAGATCCCATTTGTCAAAAAGTATTTTGTATAAAAAGAGCCCCGCGGATCATGCAATTCACGGGGCTCTTCTTTTTCTGTTACGCTTCGGTCCTGATACCGCGCTTGTCGAATTCCTCGACGAGCAGGTCAAGGTCGTTCGGCAGGCTCATCGGCTCGCCGCAGAACTTGATGGCGT
>ERZ827156.3497-NODE-3497-length-14118-cov-4.284434_pt1 | contig 14118 bp, 19 predicted proteins | sample MGYA00519919_ERZ827156 | MGnify/ENA primary metagenome ERZ827156 (study PRJEB31778, sample SAMEA3449269) | human gut metagenome | biome: human gut; feature: human-associated habitat; material: faeces | place: United Kingdom | collected 2010/2012 ... | reverse complement strand
AGAGTGTGAACGATGTGAATTTGAACATGGACCGTGTGAAGAAGGGAATGGAAGAAGTGAAGAAGAACATGAGCGAGATGAAGAAGGGAGCTGAGGAGAACAAGAAGAGTATGAACGAGGTGAAGAAGAGTATTGAGAATAGCAAGAAGAATGTGAATGAAGTGAAGACCTCCCTAACTGACGTGAAGAAGAGTGTTGAAGAGAACAAGAAGAGTTTGACTGCGAGTGTGGAGGAGGTGAAGACTTCCCTGGCTGAAGTGAAGAAGAGTGTCGGAGAGAACAAGAAGAATGTGGAGGAGGTGAAGACTTCCCTGGCTGAGGTGAAGAACGGACTGGAGAAGAGTGACGCCAGTGTTGCCGAGGTGAAGGCTGACATGGCTGGCGTGAAGCACACCGTCACTGACCTGGAGTCGTCCCTGGCCGCCGTGCAGAACAGCGTGGAGGAGACGCAACACGCCGTCACTCAGGCCAGCGAGGCCTGCCAGGCCAGCAGTGCCAGCAGTGCCAGCCAGGCGGAGCTGGAGGCGCTGAAGGCCGATGCGGCGGCGCACTCGCAGGCCATCGCCACTCTCACCGAGCGAAGCCAGGCCGCGGACGACAGTCTCGCCTCGCTATCCACCTCGCTGCAGCAGTGCCAGGCGTCGCTCGCCGACCTCTCCACCTCCGTGCAGCACCTGCGTGACCTGGTCGCCGAGCCCGCGGCGCCCGCGCAGGACCCCGTGTACGACGACTCCTTCATCAACTCCAAGCTGACCGAGATCAAGCTGAAGGTGGTCATTCTCGAGTCGCGGCTTCAGGCCGTACGCCCGTCCTTGCAGGTCATTCCCACGCTCCAGGCGGACATGCAGACGCTGCAGGCGACGGTGCAGATGCTGCGCAAGGACATGGAGGACACCCTGATCAAGCAAGGGGCCATATCGTCGCAGATGTCCGTACTGACGGAGGATTGGGACAGTCGGCAGCAGGCGGTGCTGAAGGAGTTCACGCTGATCAAGACGGAGTTCGACGAGATGGTGTTCAGCACGGGCGGCTCGCGCAGCAAGGGCCTGTTCCACTCGAAGGGCGGCGAGGACTTCGCGGACTCGCTGGCGGTGCTGCGCGAGGACGAGAAGGGGCTGAAGGAGCGTGTGGTGTCCAACTCGGAGCTGTGCTCGGACCGCTTCGTGCGACTGTCGCAGCAGATCGAGGCGGTGAAGGTGATGGTGACGCAGCTGCAGAAGGAAGTGAGCGACAAGGGCGAGAACCAGACGATGAAGATCGAGGGCATTGCGAGAGACTTGCGGGAGGAGGTGGAGAACTTGCGTGCGAGTAGTTTGAGCGGCGGAAACGGAAGTGCAGTGGGTAATGAATAATTCCTTGCAATTGTTGCGTTTGTTCCATTTCTCATTTGCAGCCAAGTGCGGAACACATCGTAGCGGCTCTGCTCTGATGGTATCAAAGGATATGGAGTACAAGATCCTTATGGTACTGACGGTTTGCTTGATGATCATGGGGGCTTGTGAGATTGCAGTCTTCTTTTGCTTGTCAGTGTTAGCTGTAGTCGTTCAATCAGTGGGGGAATCCGGACAATCCTTCTCCTCACACAATGGCGAAAGCAGCGAACTCGCAACGGTTTCGGAAGTCCATTCCCTCTCCGGATGGGTACTCCTTGTGTTCCGTCGGATTGATGCATAGATACGGTTATGGAGGTATGTTGGAATCGTTGAAGAAGAATGACTTTTCTCGCTTCCGCGATTCCGTGTACGTGGACTACACGGGTTGGAGAGGCCGTTTACGCTAAGGAATAGGGGCGGGGCAGTATCTCGATTCCCAGATCGCGAAAGCCTTCGAGGAAATCAAGAAGACTCCGTTCGGAAACACGCACAGCAATAGTCCTGCGAGCAAAAACTCGGAGATTGAAGTGGACGTGGGGAATCGCTTCCTCTTCTCACCGATAGAAAGCGCGCAAGCTCATATTGGAGTGGTTTCACACATCGAGCGAGGAGTACGATGTGGTGTTCACTTCTGGCGCCACGGGTGCTTCCCCTTTCCCTCCATCATCCGTAGCCAGTTTGCATCTGATCGGCGAGACGTTTCCCTGGACAAGGAACTCCCATTTCTACTACTTGCGCGAAAACCACAACTCGGTTCTCGGAATTCGAGAATTCGCTCTTCACAACGGAGCCAAGTTCCACGTCATCAACAGCACGGACGTAGAGGACGAGTGCAAGGCTCCGGGTGCAGAACAGTCCTCCGGTGACGAGATCAACAATCTCTTCGCATACCCGCTGGAAGAGAACTTTTCGGGAAAGATGTACCCGAAGGAGTGGATCAACCTCATCCAGGGCAAGAATCGCTTCCACTGCAGCGGCAAGTGGTACGTTCTCCTCGACATTGCCGCATTCGCTCCCACCCACGATCTCGACCTTTCCAAGTACTCCGCCGACTTCGTCGTCCTCTCCTTCTACAAGATGTTCGGTTTCCCCACCGGCATCGGCGCATTGCTCATTCGCCATTCCTCCGCCCCTATCCTGAACAAGATGTATTACGGAGGTGGCAGCGTGCTCCAGACCGTCACGCAGTCCGGAGACCACCGGTAGGGCTCGTCGTGCTCCTTCAGCCCCAGAGTTCCCACCTCCACCACGCGCCGTTTCGAGGACGGCACGCCCAATTTCCTGGGTATTTCGGCCCTGAAGTTTGGGTTTGAGGCGCTTGCCGGGGTGGGCGGTCCTGCGGCGATCAACAAGCACACGATGGCGGTGACCCATTACCTGTTGGGATTGGGGACATATGTGAGAGTAGGTACGGAAAGCTGAAATCGCTTCGGCACTACAACGGGCAGCCCGTGCTGGAGATTTACGGGAACCACGCGTCAGGCGACGACGCGGCGCAGGGGCCCATCGTGACGGTGAATGTGAGTAGGCGCTGGGAGGTGGCGTGAGTGGCAGAGACTCCCGCGGGAGAGTACGTGTCCTTCGCGGAGGTGGAGAAGGCGGCTGCCGAGGCTCGCATTCACGTGCGTGTGGCGAGGGGGCGTGAAGCGTAGTTGCGAGCAGGGTGGCACTGTAACCCCGGCGCGGCGTACGGAGCGCTGGGTCTGTCGGAGGAGAAGATCGCGGAGCAGATCCGGAACCACAAGTGTTTTTCCTCGACTTGTGTGCACCAGACGGCACTGACGGTGGTGAACGGCGTGATGGCGGGCGCGGTGCGCATCTCGCTGGGGTTCATGACGACGTTTGAGGACTGCGACCGCGTGGTGGATTTCTTTAGGTCGAGGTATAGAATGTGGCGTGTTTGTTGGATGAATGGGTCGTGGATGGAAGAAACAGGTCAAACGAATCACTACTCTCCACTTATAGTAATACACAACACGGCGAGTTTCTCTACGAGATATCGGCAGTATCATATTCTATTACTCTAGTAATCTTACCACCCTTTATCAACCACCTTCTCTTCTCTATTCCATTCTCATACTCCCTCTGGTATCTCACATTCCCATCATCATCAAAATCCACCACCCTTCCATGCAATCTCCCACCCTCCGTTCTTCCAATCCGCATGCATTCACCCTTGTAGTAGATTGCACACATGCCAGCCGTCTTTCCTTCACTTCTCGGGTCAAAGCGAATGACGTAGTCTTCTTTATTAGTATCGCCTGTTATCTTATTCCAGTTGCTATTCCTTTTATTCTCTTTTTCAATCTGTATCAATTTGTCAGCATACTCCATGATCTCCTTCTCTTCTTCTGGATTTACAGGGCTGACAACAGGGCTGACAATAGGCGTCACATCAGCAGGCTTCGCAACAGCACACTTCACTCCAACAGATGTCACTTCAACAGGAGCCACAACAGCAGGGTTCACAGGGATGTGGAAGGGATCTGTCACCACCAGATAGCCCTCTAACGGTTTCGTTGAAACGGTCACAGACTCGATCTCCTTCTCGGGAATACTGTGCGATAGAGAGAGTGACTTTTCGTATTCTTTGTCATTCATACTAGGACGACAACGACGGAACTCCTTTAAAGGATCGTGAATGTAATCACCCTCATAAACAACACTTCTATTCGCATACTCCAACATCATGTTATCACTCAAGTACAATCGAAGTAACAACGACTTATCTCCATCAACATACCGAAAACGAATAGGTCTGTTCTTCAAATCAACTTCCAACTCATAATGCGGATAATCCACTCTCTTTCGAATGACTGTTCCTCGTGTTTCCTTGTAATTGCATTTATACTTCACCTTGTTAGCTGCAGTGTAAACAAAGTCACTGTCAGTGGGTTTATCATCATCATACTCCCCTTCGTATATCAAGAACCCACTCAAGTCATATTCACTCCCATATCCTTGTCGCTTACAATCCACGAGAAGTCCCTCTCTTCGAATACGCCCATTCTCCCTTTGCTTGTATTCACCTGTTATCTTGCCATTCGCAATATGCAACTCGAATAACACTTGATTCTTCGCGTTTTTGATGGTCGCCTCTCCTTTCAACTTTCCATTATCTGCCCTGGCTTCCAGATACTCTCCAGCATGCTCATCACAAAAAGACAGCTTGGCAGTACCATGCGGTGGAATCAAGGTATTTAGGGCTTTCTGTGAGAACACATATCCCGCCAATAGTCCTCGAAACGATATGTCCCTCAATCCGGACATATGGATAACTGTCAAAAGCTCAGTATGATCGAAAACGGATATCTTGACGATTCTTTCAGTTCATTCCCGAAATGAAAATGGCAGTGTGGAAACAACCACATACACGAGCACATACACAAGGGAAGTGATAACAAACAGAGCCACTATGTAATGACACATCCAAGCTTCTTCAGAACGATCGTCGCCAGCTCCACAGTTTGCGGGAGATTTGTGAGCGTTGCCACTGTAGCTTGAAGATGATCGATCAGAAGCATCGAATTCTTCAGATAAACCATGCCCTCCGCCGTGAATGACAAAACAGCAAGAGAAGTAACACATTGGTAGATGATCCGCTTATCCTTCGGAAAGATCACCAGCAGCTTATCAATCAACTGAACGAGGTCATTTGCAAGTAGCTTCATTATGATGATGTCTATTTCTCATCGACTCATACTTATTCTACCGCCATTCCTTTGATGCTTTTGACTGGCGACCAATAGGTTTGAAACGATGCCCAGCACCTGCGTGACGATTCCCTTATCCTTCTTCTCCACATAACTCACACACAGGGAGATGATCAACGGAATGGCGTCAAGGTCCGACACCACAGAGCACGCGCTGTAGTCTATTCGTCACGCAAATCCGCAGCAGAAACTATCGTGGAGCAAATAACCCAAACACGATAATCCACAAAACACCATTTCAGGCTCATTACTGTGCTGCTGCAGCAACGTGAGAATGAGAGGAATGCCGCCTTTGCTGAACACCACTTCTTGACTGTATGGCAGCATAAGCAGTCGCGACAGCAGCGCCATGGCTAATTCCTGCACATTGAGCGGCACTCCCGAAACACGAAGCAGTTTGAATAGAAGAGGAATGCAGTTCAGCGTGTACAATGTCTTTCGAATGCTCTCTACCCATGACGACAATGATGAACAATGCGCCTTCCTTGCTGAAGAGGATGAAAAAGTTCAACGCGGAGATCAGCGATTCCGAGTCGATCGAAATAAACTGAATCACGGACACAGACAGGGGAATGATGTCGCAATCATCAATCTCTCTCCGAACACGAATGGCATCCTCTGCTTCTAATCACATGCCACAAAACAAACCGTTCTTCGCATTCGAAATGAGCTCGTACAGAATCGTGAAGGAAATCTTCAATAACCGCGGTTCTCGGTGCTTTTCCAGAACGATGGAAATGGTTTTGATGATGCGTGTGTCGAGAAGATCACTCAGCAAGAACAATTCTGCGGTTGACGAAAAAACGAGCCATTACGCTTCTGCTCCTGAATGTGGAGAATGCTATAGAAGCACTGGATGAGAACGCAGGAGGAGAGAGGGTACGTTTTGAACAGCATCTCCAACAGCATGAAGAACTCGTTTTGAAGAAGAAGGGGAATCCCTTCATCTGCGCATCACCCTCTTCCTTCGTTCAAACCATTTGCGTAGGTGATCACGCGGATCACCTGAATGCACAGTCGAATGGTTTCCTCATTCTCCACACAGCTCTTCGCAATCATCATCAGCAACTCGATTCCTCCCTCCTTGTACATCTCCACGCAGTTTTCCTCTATCTGTGACTCTCGCACCAAACAACCACTTCTCGCGATCATACGAATCAGAACTCGACAGCATTCATCGGCGACGGCAACGTCACCTCGGCATCGCATGTACAGCTCCTTCAACGAAGCGACGAAGCGCTGCGACCGGATGTAGTCCAGGCCCTCGCCTAGGTGTGGAGCAAACACAACGGCATTACTGGAGAAGGTGAGGTGATGAACAATGGAGGCAAATGGGTACACGACCTCTCCTATGGACTGTCGGGTGTTGATTTCCGTTGTGATTTCGGTTGCCATAGAGTAGATGGAGGATTTCACGATTGGCAGTACACCGCTCTCAATGAATGGAGTAATATGCTCCGCATCCTTCGTATAATACATGAGAACAATAGCGATTTGAAGCATGATGTGGTTGTCCTCCGAAAAAGAAGAAGCGAGGGAAGTGAGGCAAGCAAGCAGCTCCTTGCGACAAATGTGCTTGCACATAGCGGCTAGTGGGAATCCAGAATGAGCAGCTCAAACGGTACGTACACAGACAGGCGATGCAATTAACGCAGATCATCACTCCCTTCATATCCCGCTTCTCTCCCTCTATCTTTGTTACGCGAAGTATGTCCGCTGGAAGGGTTTCCACAGCATCGATGGGTATCTTCACATCTACGCATGGAAAGCGAAGAATGCAAGTTGTACGCGATGACAGAATGCGAGTAATGGTTGCTACGATCAGCATCCGGTAAGACTGGTATTCTTCCCTCCATAAGAATTTGCTGCATGCACTCAACGCCTTTCCAAGATCTACTTCCTCTTTCGCTACAAAATCACGATTTGGAGTCCCATCACCAACAATCCGTTCTCCCATTCAGAATGAGCACCAATGCATTCCGGATCGATTCAAATGGAGCGTTTGGATCGGACAGAACGTCTTCCACTTCGATGGAAGACATGGAAATGATTTAGTGTGTGACGGCAAACATAAACACTAGTAATAGAAAGAAACCATGGGAACGATGGTTGCCAGCACGATGTACACCACGTCCAGAATGAGAGTGGCTTTGAAAAAGGGAAGAGTTCGGAATCCAATGCACTTGCCCATCCACATGCAGTGGTGATCCAGCTTGTAGCAGCACGTTCCGCAGTCGTAGCAGTGATAGAACTCGGGGACGACGCGATCAAAGCCACACTCGCCTAATCATCACAAATCACCACAAAGGAATACGGCACCGGTTACTGCACTTATTCGTCGATGGCAGCATTCCGCGAAACACGATACCCGGATTGCTGAGGGTGGTGAGAAGAGTGCAAATCTCGGTGATGAAGAAGAAGACAATGCCGATTATCACTCCCCAGATCTTCCAGGAATTGTACACGTGCATCGATCCCAACAGGGACACGAAGATGATGATGGGGATTGCGTACATCGCAAACGACAGCTTCCAACTGGGTCCGGCGATCGCAACAAACGGGAAATAGTCGTGTTTCAGCTCATCTCCCCAAAGAAGATAGCAATTGCCGAGGCGTCCTCCCGTCTTCGGGTAGGTGCAGCATTGAAAAACGGAATGCGGTGTGTTCTCATCAAGAGTTGCCTTCCAATCTACACCCGTTGCGTTTTCCACCTCCTCTGTGTATTCTAGGGGAAAGAGCGAAGTACAAGATTACTGTATGGAAACAGGATCCGCCGGACGGCTTCCTCAGGAAGCTATGCGATCATGTCCAATGCACTCGAGTTTACCTTGTTGCTGGTGGTATCGATAACAACATGCGATGGCGGCTGTGGCGCCGCTTCTGTGGAAGACTGCATGGAAGAAGATGAGTCGTGTATTTAAGAAACCCAGGAGGGAAAGAGAACATGGGAGCTATCACTACCGCATGGCAATGGGCTATCAAACGGGAATGGCTAATGAGTGACAAGGGAGGAAGCTGAGGTGGCGGACGCACTCTTCCCCTTCATCTAGTGATTACCGTGGGGTAAAGCAATCACGGAATACTCATACACGGAAGACTGGAACGGAAGCGTGATTTCTCCCTACGAATAAGGGTAGTTATGAATAACCTTCATAGTTCCGCTCCAGCTTGCGCATACTCTGATTCAATTCGCTAACCCTTGTGTTGAGCTTGTCTATAATTTCGTTTGTCTATTCTTTAAAAGATATAATGCAGGAGCTACTTCTCGGAGAGTTGCAGAGAGCTGCGCCAATTCTTGGATAACAAGGATCTATTCGTCATGACTTCTCTCAAAACGCCACGTCGTTATTCTCAGTGCTCATATGCAACAAAGAAACGGGAATAGCAAAATCAATAACTGTCCTCAATCAAACGGCCCACCACCTCGGGAGTGATGCGCTTGTTCTCCCCTAAAACGACCTTCTTGTCCGTGAACCTACACGTCACTCCTCTCCCCAATCCATTCTTCTTCACCACCTCCTCGATCCACGCACGGTCCTGAGACACCTTGTACTGGCTGATGTGCGTGGGCACTCCCATGGTCTCCTCGTAGAACTGCTCAATGCGGTCCACCGTCTCCATCGCCATCTGCGGGATGATTCCCTCTATCGATCATTCCACTGTGTCTATCTCCCACTCGGAATGCCGAAGACGCGGTTGCCCATCTGGGCCAACTTCATCATCTTCGCATCAAACTGGTAGCGCAGCACTCGCGGCTATAATGATCACCAGCACGCTGCATCCCACCTGAATGCACGCCAGCGTGCGAGCGTGGTCCATGCCGAGGTACGCCGTCAGCTCATGTCCGATCATGTGCGTCGACCAGTCCTGGATCACGCCCTGGCAGATCCACTTGTTCAGCGCCTGCGTCGCGGCCCACATGATGTTACTGCGCGCCTGGTAGCTACATGGGTTGGCCATCACCAGTTTTCCCTGAGCATTACATTATCCAATGTAGCATACGTTGTCAATGAGGACGTTGAGCAGCGCCTCCGAGTAGCGGTCCTGCACGTCCGCATCTACGAATGAAGAATCGATGGTGGCTGCCACGCATGCACACGGTGAGGTACTGCTCGCACACATGAACGAAGGAGTCCACGACTCCGTTGGCAGTCTGGCGCGTGGGAAGCGAGAGGGTCGTCTCAGGATCCAGAATGGCGAACTGGGGGAACAGGAACTGCGAGTTGAATGCGCACTTGGCCTAGCAGTGAAAGGGGTAGATGAAGTGCACGTGAAGCGCTCTGCGGGAGAGAACGGCTCCGTTGTTGCTCTCCGATCCCGTCTACACGATCAATCGATACTCCATCCAGTACGGCAGGCAGTGTCATGATGCAGCCCATAGGAACGGCACTCTCAATGCCCTTCCCTCCAGAAGTCACCATATCCCAGGGATCCGACGTCTTGGAGTACTTGGACGCGGCGGCGATGAACTTGGTTCCGTCAGACACGGAGCCGCCGCCCACGGCAAGCAAGAAGGTGTCGTCGACGCCAAGCTTCTTCACAATGTCGACAGCCTTCACAACGGTGTCGAAGTCGGGATTCGCCTCGATGCCGCTGAATTCCGTGACGGAATAGCCCTTGAGCGCGTCCATCACCTGGTTGTACACGCCGTTGCGCTTGATGCTACCGCCACCGTACGTCAGTAGCACCTTCTTTCCCGAAGGGATGAGGGAGGGCAACTTCGCGATCTGCCCCTTTCCAAACACAATACGCGTGATGTTCGCGTAGTTGAAATTCTTCATAGCGCTCAGCATGGCAATGGATACCAAAGGATTCAATAACTACTGCGAAAACACACTTTCTTTGGTTCGAATAGCGATATGGTGAAATCGGCGCCGCACAAGGTGAAGCCCACGAAAGTCGCGAAGACGGCGAAGGAAACCAAGGATGCCAAGAAGGAAGCCCAGCCCAAGGTGAAGAAGCAAAAAGGGTATGCCCGCAGAGCCGTGAAGCGCGCGGAGCCGAAAATCAACGAGAACCCGAAGTCGGCTATGTTCATTCGTTCAACGACGACCAGCCAGTTTGTCCTGAATGTGATGCGTGATTTGGTATGTGGATTGTACGCGCGTCTCATCGATGTAGCTGCGTTTTAAGAAGCCCTACGGCAAGCTGATGACAAAGAAGAACGAGATTCGCCCCTTCGAAGATATCAATTCGCTCGAGTTCCTCAGTCAGAAGAACGACTGCAGTCTGTTTATGGTGGGAAGCCACTCCAAGAAGAGACCTCACAACCTCATCATGGGCCGTATGTTTAACTACCAGCTCCTCGACATGATCGAGTTGGGCGTGCTGGACTACAAATCCATCGAGTCCTTCAAGTCGATGAAGGTGGGATCAACGGAGGCGGCTTACTCCTAGAGCCAGGTCGGCCAAAAGCCCATGTTCCTGTTCCAGAGCGACTTGTGGCAGTACTCGGAGCGTCACATGCTGGTGAAGAACATGATCCTCGACTTCTTCCGCGGCGAGGAGGTGAGCACCATCAACCTCACCGGCCTGAGCTACGTCATCGCCGTGACGGCCATCGGCGACGAGAGCGACGCAAAGCCGAAGATCTTCTTCCGCGTCTACTGTGCGTCTTTCTTTCTCTTTTCACTCGTAGCGACGGAGCTGAAGAAGGTGGCGGGCGTGTGTCCTCGCGTGGAGCTGGAGCTGATGGGTCCGTCGCTGGACCTGGAGATCCGCCGCGTCCACGAGAACACGACGCAGCTGAAGAAGGTGGCGCTGCTGGTGCCGAAGACGGTGAAGCCCACGAAGGTGAAGAACGTGACGCACAACGTGTTCGGAGAGAAGATCGGCAGGCTGCACATGACGAAGCAGGAGGTGGACAAGATGCAGGTGAGGAAGATAAAGGCGCTGAAGATCCTGCGAAAGGAGAGAGAGAAGAAGGAGAAGACGGAGAAGAAGGCCAAAGAGTAACTGTTCCCTTTATTCACACATTGTTTGTTGGGATGAGCACTGGCGTAGAGGGGCAGCTGAAGCAGTTCTACGCCGCTGTCATGAAGAATGTGCTGAAGGAGTGCCTTTCTCCTAGTCTCGATTTATCCGAATCCGTAACGAGAGAATTGGAGACCCGTTGGATGCAGCGGTATGAATCCATATCCCACAACGCGCTGACTATCGATGACAGACTGGAGGTACAGGAGCCAAACACGACAGACAACTCGGTGGATCCGGTTCTCCTTTGTTTCGTGTGTTAGATGTAGGAAAGCATGGACGTGGAATCAAATCCCCTCCTTCCTGTCATTCTCCGCTGTGACCTAAACCGCCTCCATGTTCCCGGAATTCTAACCAATCGGTGTCCTGATGCGCTTCCCGTAGAAAAGGCGCTGTGTGCTGATCTGTAGATGACGGAGCCTTCCATACCCCAAGTAGCCATGCTTCCATGTTGTGACATTGTAGGCGGATGGCGAAGAGGACGATTCGGAAGCGGAAAAGGATCCTCCTACACACAAGCCCGTTGTGGTGGTGAAAAGGGCATCCAAGCCCCACCTATTAGTGTCCAACAGCCCACTGTACTCCCTCTCCTCCTTATCCAAGACCGCATCGCCATCTCACCTTCGCACGTCCTTTTCCTCCATCTCCTCCTTTTCTGCGTTCAACGCGAAGAGGGATGTGAAGACGAAACGCTTCGTCCCTCGTCCTGAAAGCGCCATCATTCCCCCCAAGAAGCCCGTCGTTTCTACCCCGCCTGCAGTGCAGACTCAGCCAGTGGTAGAAGAGGGTGTTGCTGCGGAGAGTGCTACGGTAGAAGATAACGCTATTGCAGAGAGTGCTTCGGGAGGGAGTGACAAGATGGTGGTTGAAAAGACTGCTGAGAAAAGGAAAACGGCTACGAAGCCGCCTGACCGGACGAACAAGAAGACTGTAGAGAAGGCACCCAAAGCAGCGAAGAAGGCCGGAGAAAAGACGAAAAGAACCGCGAAGAAGACAGTGGAAGAACCAAGGAAAGAAGAGGAACAGACAGAGGCAACGCAGCCATCCGAATCCCGTGAGGCGCTGATCGCGAGGGACATCGAAAGGGAGAAGAGACGGCTGAACGCGATCGTGCAGGAAAAGACGAGTGCAATTGTCCATTCCCAGATGAGGGAAGAGGAAACGTCCTGCGTAATCTTCTCCCAATACGAGGAGTAGTGCTGCACCCCAGCCCTCATCTCTAGAGCAAAGCACTACCAATCCAAGTGGACCTTTTCTCTGCGGAACGGTATCATACGGTATAACCATCGCGAAATGCTCTTCGGACAGTGTACCTGTTCATTTTCCTTCACCTCTCCTGTTTCCTTGATTCACAATCTGTTGTCGTTATCATCACTCCTTCATGTCACTGCACTCATCGCGAGTGCGTTGGAAGGCGCTGAGGGTTGCTTCGCCTCTCATGTCTCTCAAGTGAGCGTCAATCGCGTTTAACGCTGCATTCATTCTGCATGAGTGCGCAGTAATCCGACACGGTAGTTCGGGACTCTATGACTGATTCAACTGTTTCCAGTTGCCCATGTTCCTACGGAATTGCAATGGTTACGGAGTTCTTCTACCCGCGCTGCGGGGGTGTTGAGATCCACGTCATGTCGATCTGCAGAGAACTCATCAAAAGAGGGCACCATGTTCGCTCTTCCCTTTCAGATCATCCGTAGGTGATCGTCATCACGCGCTACGAAGGAACGTGCTTAGGAACCCGCGTTTTCGACAACGGGCTGCGCGCGTACTATCTTCCTTTAGAGAACATGACGATGGGGACGATCTATCCCTATTTCTACTGCTGGATGCCCGCGTTCCGCCATGTACCTGTCTCGCTCCCCTTTCAACTAGATACTCCTGCGGGAACGCATCCGCATCGTTCACTACCATCAGTGCACCAGCGTCATGTTTCACACGTCCATCCGCGAGGCGGAGGTGCTCGGCATCCACACCGTCTACACCGACCATTCCCTCATGGACTCCAACTCCATGGCCGGCGTGGCCATCAACGAGGTGCTCCGCTGCTACTCCTGCTGCATGAACGCCTTCATCTGCGTCTCCCGCGCCGACCGAGACAACTTCTGCCAGCGCCAGCGCTTCGCCTCCCCGCCCGCCAACCTGCACGTGATCCCCAACGCGGTGGACAGCGATCGCTTCCGCAGGGACTACCGTCTCCACCCACTCGTCACCCGCGTCCGCAAAGCCTTCTGCAGTGCCTCCAGCATCACCGTCGTGGTGCTGAGTCGTTTGGTCTACCGAAAGGGCGTCTGTTTATTGGAGACGGTCATGAACCGCACCCTCGCCTCCTTCCCGATGGTCAACTTCCTCGTCGGGGGAACGGGCGACGAGCAGGAGAGGATCCAGCATCTGGCGGACCGGTGGAACCGGCAGTGCGGAGCGCGGCGCGTGCTGGTGATGGGCGAGATTGCCCACGAGGAGGTGGCTCCCTTCCTTGTAACGCACTTCGCCTGGTTCTCGCCTAGAGCTGTGGGGACATCTACCTGTCCTGCTCCCTCACCGAGTCCTTCAACATCACCGTCCTCGAAGCCTTCGTGTAGCGTCTGCTCCCTTGCCTCATCTGCAGCTCCGGCTGCGTCATCGTCTCCACCAACGTCGGCGGCGTGCCCGAGCTGCTGCCCGCGTCGAAGGGCTTCTTCGTGAGTCCCACCGAGGAGGGGCTGTTCCGAGGCATCCGCGCGGCCATCGGGGACGTGCAGAACAACCCCGTCTCCCACCCCCGCGCGCTGTCTCCGGAGGATGAGGAGATCCTGCGCGTGTACGACTGGGGAGAAGTCGCCTCGCGGCTGCTGCGTGTCTATAAGGAGGTGATGAAGCAGCCGGCGGTGGGGTGGAGGGAGGAGCTGCGCGCCTTCTGGAAGCTGGGACTGGTGGTGTTGCTTCACCGCACTGACGCGTAGGGAGCCTTTCTCCTCCTCTCTCTGGACTACCTGCTCGTCTGTCTGTTGAACCTCTTCTGCTGTGTTTCTTCCATACTGCCAACAAACACCCCACATTGCACAATTACACTCAAACGATCCCCT
>ERZ827156.3492-NODE-3492-length-14125-cov-12.268657_pt1 | contig 14125 bp, 12 predicted proteins | sample MGYA00519919_ERZ827156 | MGnify/ENA primary metagenome ERZ827156 (study PRJEB31778, sample SAMEA3449269) | human gut metagenome | biome: human gut; feature: human-associated habitat; material: faeces | place: United Kingdom | collected 2010/2012 ... | reverse complement strand
CATGAATTATACAACAGGAAGAAATGAAGCATGGAAAGCAAATAATATATATGACCTAGTAGGAAATGTTGATGATTGGACAACAGAGGCTCGCAGTTCCGACGAACGAGTTTTCAGGGGAGGCGATTGCTTCGACAATGGTTCTGGCGATCCAGCGGGCCTTCGCAGCGGCAGTGATTCAGACAATTCGAACGACCTCATCGGTTTCCGCCCAGCTTTATATTTGTAATAAGCACAAATTAGAAGGAACCTTATCAAGATTAGTGCATAAATTTTATTATTTTTAAAATTTATACACTATATAATATACTATCAATAAAAAATGTAGTTTTTTTCTAACATAAAAATGTAGGAAAACCTGCATTTTTTATTTTTGCTTAAAAAGATAGAAAAGTGGAAATATTATAGAAGAAGTAGAATTTGGATTTATAGTTAAAAGTAGACACATAAGTGTTTGTAAATTTAAAGTGATGTTAGAAAATAATACAGTAATAAAGGTAAAAGCATATGATGAAAAAGCAGATTATTGTTATAGAAAATTAAAGAAAAATGATTTTATATATTTAAGTGGAAGATTAAACAATGGGTATAAAGTAGAACTGGATAATATAAGTTACATTTAAGTAAGAAATGATTAAAAGTGACAATTCAAAGTTCATGAAATAAGTTAATTTAAAATTTGATAATATATTGTTTTTTATACCTTGGCGAAAGCTAATCCTCGTATGTTCCAAAATAAAAAATTAAAATTTTTTATTATTGGAACGAAAGTAGATTGCTCCAATTCGCACTCGCTTTCGCTCGTTTGGTCGCTTACGCTGTATTTCAAAACAATATAGTATCAAATTTTTTAAATCAGACATTGCTGAACTGAGAATTGTAACACCAAATTTTATAAAGTCTTATAAAATTTAAAAAAATCCCTTGACAAAAAATTCATTTTAATAGATAATACTAGATATAAATAATACCAAGGAGGACTGAATTGATGTACGTGTTTAATAAAATTATTGTAGAGCCACAATTACCAAAAAATATAAAAAGATTAGATGAGATTGCAAATAATTTGTGGTGGAGTTGGAATACAGAATACTTGAAATTACTAAAAAGAATTGATAAAGATTTATGGGAAAACTCTGAAAAAAATCCTGTAAAATTCTTAAAAAGAGTTTCACAAGAAAGGCTTGAAAAAGCGGCTTCTGATTCAAGTTTTGTAAAAGAATATGAAAAAGTATTAAAAAACTATGAAGATTATATGTTTAGTAAAGATACATGGTTTTCTAGAAAATATCCTGAAAATAAAAGAGATTTAATAGCTTATTTTTCTGCAGAATATGGTTTAGATGAAACAATACCAATATATTCAGGGGGTCTTGGAATTTTATCAGGAGACCATTTAAAATCTTCAAGTGATTTAGGAATACCTCTTGTAGGAGTTGGTTTGCTTTATAAGAATGGATATTTTAGACAAAAAATTGAAGGATATGGAATTCAAAAAACAGAATATACAACAATAGATTTAGAAAATTTACCTATATTACCTGTTAAAGATGAAAATGAAAAAGATTTATTAATAAATATAAAACTTTTAAATAAAGATTTATATTTAAAAGTTTGGAAAATAAATGTTGGAAGAGTAACTCTTTATTTAATGGATTCAGATATAGAAAATAATAAAGCAGAAGATAGAGAAATAACACTAAAATTATATGGCGGGGATTCAGACATGAGAATACGCCAAGAAATAGTTTTAGGAATGGCAGGAACTGAACTTTTAAAGAAAGTGGGATTAAAACCTACTATATATCATATGAATGAAGGGCATTCTGCATTTTTAACTTTAGAGTTAATGAAAGATGTAATTGAAGAGAAAAAAGTTTCTTTTGATGTTGCAAAAGATATAGTAACATCTAAAACTGTGTTTACAACACATACTCCAGTGCCTGCAGGAAATGATATTTTCCCTGTTGAATTAGTAGAAAAATATTTTAAAGATTTCTGGAAAGAGCTTGGAATTAATAAAGAAGAGTTCTTGAAGTTAGGAATGAAGCCAACAGAAAGACTAGAGCCTGGTTTTAACATGGGAATATTGGCTTTAAAAATAGCAGGAAAGAAAAATGGTGTAAGTAAACTTCATGGCGAAGTTTCAAGAGAACTTTTTGCAGATGTATGGCCTAATATTGCAGCAAATGAATCTCCAATTACATATGTAACAAATGGAATACATACTTGTTCATGGCTTTCTCCAAACTTGAAAGAGTTATATAATAAATATTTAACATCTGCAACATCGCCATATTGGCAAGATAGAATTTATTTAGAAGATACCTGGAAAAAAATAAAAAATATTCCAGATGAAGAACTTTGGAAAGCTCATTTAGACAGAAAAGAAAAATTAATTGAAATGGTAAAAGAAAATACAACGACAAGGCTAAGAAGAGCAGGAGTTAGCTATGAAGAAATTAAAGAAATTATAGGTTCTCTTTCGCCAAATGATTTATTTATAGGTTTTGCAAGAAGGTTTGCAACATATAAAAGAGCAACTTTAATTTTTAATGATTTAGAAAGAATTACAGAAATTTTAAATGATGAAGAACATCCTGTAAGAATAATATTTGCAGGTAAGGCACATCCAGTAGATAAGGAAGGTCAAGATTTAATAAAATATATACATGAACTTTCAATGAAACCACAATTTAAAGGAAAGATATTTTTATTAGAAAATTATAATATTGCTATATCAAGGTATTTAGTAAGCGGAGTAGATGTTTGGCTAAATACACCACGTAGACCAATGGAAGCTTCTGGTACATCTGGTCAAAAAGCATCTGTAAATGGGGTTATAAACTTTAGTGTATTAGATGGTTGGTGGGCTGAAGGTTATGACCAAACTAATGGATGGTCTATTGGCACAAATGAAGAATATAAATCTTACAGTGAACAAGATTTAGCAGATAGTCAAAGTATATATAAAACATTAGAAACAAAGATAATTCCAAAGTTTTATAATAGGCCGGCAAAAGATAAACCATCTACAGAGTGGTTAAAAATAATGAAAAATTCTATTATAACAACAGGTGGAAAATATAGCACTGCAAGAATGCTTGTAGACTATACAGAAAAGTTATATATGCCATTAATAAATTTAACAAATATGTATTTTTCTGATTTAGAAAAGGTTGTTACATATAGTTCTTGGAAAAAACAATTGGTATTAAATTGGGAAAATATATTAATAGAACAAGATAATAATCCGGAAAATATCAAAATTGAAGCAGGAGAGGCAATTGAAGTTTCATGCAAGGTTACACTTCCTAATTTAGAAAAAGAAGATGTTAGAGTTGAAGTCTACTGTGGAAAGGTTTCTGATGATGGAAGAGTGGAAAATGTTTCAGTTGTTCCTATGAAATTGGTATCTGAAGAAAAAGAATATAGAAGGTATTTATATACTGCTAAAATTTCACTTTCTTCAGGTGGAAATTATGGATATACATTTAGAGTTATGCCAACAAATGATATGCTATTAGATAGTGAAAATTTAGATTTAGTAAAATGGCTAACAAAATAATTTTTTGGAACAGTTTTAAATTGTAAAACTGTTCCTTTTTTAGAAAGTGAGGATATTTTTATATGCAAAAAGTTACAATTTATACAGATGGAGCATGCTCTGGAAATCCTGGGCCAGGAGGTTGGGCTTCTATTTTAATTGCAGGCAAGCAAAAGAAAGAGTTATATGGTGCAAAAGAGAATACAACAAATAATATAATGGAACTAACAGCTATAATTGAAGGATTAAAAGCGTTGAAAATAGAATGTGAGGTTGATGTATATAGTGATAGTGCATATTCAGTAAATGCGTTTAACCAGGGGTGGATTTACAATTGGATAAAAAAAGGGTGGAAAACGGCAGCTGGAGAGAACGTTAAAAATCAAGAATTATGGCAAGAATTATATGAATTAACAAAAAAACATAAAGTTACTTTTCACAAGGTAAAAGGTCATAGTAATGATGAATTAAATAATAGGTGTGATGAACTTGCAAGAAAAGCAATAGATGAGTTGAAAAAATTTTAAGTAGATGATTAGTAAATTTATTCCTTTTTAATATATTAATAATAGGTGTTAAAATTTGTCAAAAAGTTTGTTTCACATCATTGACACATATACAATCACTTACAAAAGATTTACAAAAATGCATTGAATATTAAAAAAAGGTATGCTAAAATAATTAAAGAAGAATAAAAAATTAATTTTTTTTTTAGAAAGGAAAGGTAGAAATATGAGTGTAGATATGACAGAACTATATACACTATTGCAAAATTTAAAAGTAACACCAAAAAATAGAGCATTAGCAGAAGAAATAAATGATAATATTCAAAATGGAGAATATGAATTAGCTTTGACAAAATTAAGAAGTTTGCAAAATGAAAATTTAGAAAAACAAATGTCTAAAGAAAGAGAAAGATATGAAGATTTAAACCAAAAAAAAGAAGAGCAAATGTACCCAAAAGAATTAAGAAATCCGAAGTTAGAAACAGATTTTATAGCAGGACTTTTGTTAGACCCAAAAACAATTGCAAAATATTATATTTTGTATGAAGAATGTTATTTTGAAGATAAATTATTACTTGAAATTTATAAAGGCATAATATTTACAGAAGGAGAAGCTTATGCACCAGATATTGCAAAAAGAAATTTTAATTTTGGAAAAAGCACATATGAAATAAATAAATTAAAACAAGATTTAATAGATGAATATGAATATAAAAATTTAGATATGGAAAAAATTTATGTTGAAATAAAAAAATTATTTGTTTTAAGAAAAAGTTACTTAGAAATGCCAATAAAGACAATACAACATTCAATTGTTGAAATTACAAAATACAAGCTTTATAATAAAATGTCAGAAGAAGAAGTTAAAAATGCAGTAAATCAAGTTGCAGTTACTGAAAAATTTAAACAAGCAGTTTTAAATGAAGGATTAACAGATTTTTTACTTGAAGGAAATAATAATTTAACAAATGGTTTAGAAATTCCTTTTCATATATTGTCAAGTGTATTTAAAGGTTTAAGAAGAGGAGAAACAATGGCTTTTGCAATGCCTTCAAATGCAGGAAAAAGTAGGTTTACAATAAATTTATCTGCATATGTTGCATTTGTACACAAAAAGAAAGTGCTTGTTATTTCAAATGAGATGTCAGAAGAAAAAATGAAGTTATGTTTAATAACAACAATTTTAAATAATGAAGCTTTTCAAAAACTACATGGGCAAAAAATAAAAAAATCTGAAGGAGAATTGCTTGAATTTAAATTTAGACCAGATAATCCAAATGAAGTTAAAGTTGATAAAGATGGTTTTGTTATAAAAGAAGAAAATGAAACACAAAAACAATTTGTTCAAAGACTAAATGAGGTGTCTGATGAATTTAGAAAAACAATTAAAGTTACAGAATGGGTAAGAAAAGAGGCAAGTAACTCTTTATATTTTGTTAATATTACAGACCACACAAATGATGAATTACAAAAAATAATAATGAATTATTATTATAAAGAAGAAATTGGATATATGTTTTATGATACATTAAAAACTGACACAGCAAATATTGGAAATGGTGAAGAAATAAAAAGAACAGCTACAATTTTATCTAATTTAGCACAAAATTTTAATTTGTTTATTGGGTCAACATTACAATTAACAGAAAGTGCTACTTTGCCAATAAATTTAACAATAAATGATTTAGCTGTTAGTAGAACGGTAAAAGAAGTATTAGATACATTATGTTTAATAAAACAAATAAGTAGGGATAATTTGAGTGATTATGAGTATTCTAAAAAAGAGGTAGATACTGAATTTTTCGAGCTAGAAAAATTTGATGACCCAGATGTTAGATATTATGCTTGTGTTGTAGATAAAAACAGGGCTGGAGCAAAACCAAAAGTTTTGTTTAGGTTAAATTTGGCATATAACTTTTGGGAAGAGTTAGGGTACTTAAGGTTGAAACAACAAACAAAAAATTAAAAGTTGAAAGGAATGAAATAAAATGATAGCAATAGGTGCAGATCATGGTGGATATAAATTAAAAGAAGAAATTAAAAAATATTTAGATGAAATAGGAATTGAATTTAAAGATTTTGGAACAAACAACGAAGAAAGAACAGATTACCCAATTTATGCAAAATTAGTTGCAGAAGCGGTTAGTAAAAAAGAATGTGAAAAAGGAATTTTGCTTTGTAAATCTGGTTGTGGAATGACAATAGTTGCAAATAAGTTTAAAGAAGTAAGAGCAGGTCTTGTAAAAACAGAAGAAGAAGCAAGGTTTGCAAAAGCAGATGATAATATAAACATATTAGTTCTTGCAGGAAGAGATACAAAAACAGAGGATGCAATTAAAATATTAAGAATGTGGCTAGGTACAGAATTTAAAAATGGAAGGTACCAAGAAAGAATTGATATGATTGAAAAAATAGAAAAAGAAAATATGAAATAATATGGAGGGTTAGCCATGTGGGGAAATATTTCAATATCATTTTTACTTGCTTTTATTGTAGCATTTATGGCAACACCATATTCTATAAAACTTGCAAATAAAATAGGTGCTATAGACGTACCAAAAGATGATAGAAGAATGAGAAAAAAAGCAATGCCAAAATTAGGTGGTGTTGCAGTAATAGCGGGTTTTGCTATATCTTTTATATATTTAATATCGGTTATGAGTATAGAAGGTAGTTTTAACTTTTTTGATGAAAATCAATATTTTAAAAAACTTTTAGGAATTGGAATTGGAACAATAATAATTACAATTACAGGAATTATAGATGACGTAAAAACTTTAAAGCCACTTCAAAAGTTGTTTGGGCAAGTATTAGCAGCTGTAGTTACAGTTGCTTTAGGAGTTCAAATACAGAATATAAATATACCTTATTTTTATGATTTAGGCTTATCGCATGAAATATCTGTATTTGCAACAATAATTTGGATTGTAGGAATTACAAATGCAATTAATTTAATAGATGGGTTAGATGGTCTATCTTCAGGAATTGCTTTGATTTCTTGTGTTTCATTATTAATAATATTTGCATTAAATTCATCTCCTATTATTGCAGTTCTTATGATAACTTCAATGATTGGTGCATTAGTTGGCTTTTTACCATTCAATTTTTCGCCTGCAAAAACATTTATAGGAGATACTGGTTCAAATTTTTTGGGGTATATTTTATCGGTTGTTTCGATTTTAGGGGTTGCAAAAACTTATACAGCAGTTGTAATTGCTCTTCCTATGCTAGTTTTAGGATTTCCTATTTTAGATGTAACGTGTGCCATAATTAGAAGATTAATAAAAGGAAAATCAATAAAGGCTATTTTTAAAGCAGATAAAGGTCATTTACATCATAAATTAGTTGCAAGAGGATTTTCACAAAAACAATCTGTTCTTATTTTATATGCTGTAAGTGCTGCTTTTGGTATTTTTGCAATTATTATTTTTGAAAGTGGAATATGGAAAGCTTTATCATTTTTACTTATGGTAGTTGCAGCTTTATTTTTGGGGTATAGAAACTTTGTTGATGAGCAAACTGAAAAAGACGAAAAATATGAATGTGGAGTATGTAAATATATTTATAATCCAAAAACTGGTAATGAAAAAGCAGGCATAAAACCAGGAACACAATTTGAAGATTTGCCAGAAAACTGGGTTTGTCCAGTTTGTGGAGAAGCAAAAGATGTTTTTGAAATACATAGGTAGAGGCTTAAAATAAATTTTTCAGAATATGTTGCAAAATTTGGATAATAATAGTATAATATATAGAGTACATAAATAAAAATAGATTAGGAATAATAAATATAAGAGAGGAAGAAAAAATATATGAAATATTTATATTTGTTAAGGCAAGCTATTGTATACATTATAGTAATATTTTGGATATATGAGTTAGCAATAAGTTTATGTTCACTAATAAAATTTAAAGATAAGCCATTATTAAAAAATAAAAAGCATAAATTTATGGCAATAATTCCAGCACATAATGAAGAAGCAGTTGTAGGAAATTTAGTAGAAAGCCTAATAAACCAAGACTATGACAAAGAATTATATGATATTTATGTTATAGCAGATAATTGTACAGATAATACAGCAAAAATAGCAAAAGAAGCGGGAGCAATTGTTTATGAAAGATTTGATGAAGCACACAAAACAAAAGGATATGCTTTAAATTGGTTTTTAAAACAAAAAATTGAAGAAAATGCAGATTATGATGCATTTTTAATATTTGACGCAGACAATATTGTAGATAAAAATTTTATAAAGGTTATGAATAAAAAGCTTTGTCAAGGAGAAGAAGTTGTACAAGGGTATAAAGATATAAAAAACCCTACAGAAAGCTGGGTTTCAGCAGGATATGCTTTCTTTTATTGGACAATGCACAGATTCTATCATTTAGCAAGATATAATATTGGTCTTTCACCATTACTTAATGGAACAGGTTTTATGGTTAAATTTGACTTAATAAAGCAAAATGGTTGGGACACAAAAACACTTACAGAAGATATAGAATTTTCTTTAAAACAAATAATAAAAGGTAGAAAACTTGGTTGGGCTACAGACGCAATTGTTTATGACGAACAGCCAGAGGTGTTCAAAGCTTCATGGAAACAGAGAAGTAGATGGACAGTTGGGCATATACAATGTATGAAAGCATATACTAAAGATTTAGCTTTAGCTATAAAGAAAAATAAAACTATAATGAATTTTGATGGTTTACTATACATAATAGGTAGTATACCAATGTTTATTGTATCAATGCTACTTGTATTTTCAAATTTTGCAATATACTTGTTAGATTCTATGTCAACAACAGAATTAATATTAAATATAGCAAAATTTATTATACCAACATTTTTCTTACCAATACTTACTGCATTGTTTACAATGTATCTTGATAAGAAACCAATAAAACCAATGCTTAAATGGGCATTATATTATCCATTATTTATGGGGTCATGGCTTTTAATAAACTTTAAATGTTTATTTAAACAAGATACATCGTGGGAAAAGATTGACCATGTTCGTAGTGTGAAAATAAAAGAAATAGTATAATTAATTATATGGGCTAGGTTCTAAAATAAAAGTTTTAGTCCTAGTCTTTTATATTTAGAAGGGAATGAAATTTAAAATGAAAAAGACAAAAGCAATACATATAGGAATAATAATATTAGGAATTATTTTTATTTCAATATCTAGCTTTCATTCAAATGTATGGTTTGACGAAAGTTATTCAGTAGCATTATGTGAGCATTCTTTTAAAGAAATTTGGCAAATTGGTGGAAATGATGTTCACCCAGTTTTATATTATATGTTGTTACACATTTTGTATTTAATATTTGGTAGTAATATGATAGTATATAGACTTTTTTCTGTTTTAGGGATTGCCTTAATTGGAATTTTAGGATATACACATATTAGAAAAGACTTTGGAGAAAAAACAGGAATTATATTTTCATATTTATCTTTTTTTATGCCTGTTATGTGTGTTTATGCAACAGAAATAAGAATGTATTCACTAGCAGCACTTTTTGCAATTTTAACTGCAATTTATGCATACAGAATTTTAAAACGAAATTCTAAAAAAAATTGGATTTTATTTGGAGTATCTAGTTTAGCTTTAAGCTATACACATTACTATGGGTTAATGACAGCAGGAATTATTAATTTAGCATTATTTATATTTTCAATTTATAAAAGAAAAGAAGATAAAAATTACTTAAAATATTTTCTAATTCAAGCAATAGCAGAAATAATCTTATATGTACCATGGCTAATTTATTTTATAACACAATTAAAACATGTTGGTGGAGGTTTTTGGATAAAGCTTAAATTTCCAGATACCTTAATTGAAGTTTTAAGTTTTCAGTATAGAGGGCTAATGGATAGTGGAATTCATTTTAATTTAGAAACTATTTTACCATTTGCATTTTGTGTTATAATTTATACATATATTGGATATTTGATTTATAAACAAATAAAACAGAAAAATGATATAAAAGCAGGTGTTTTGGCCTTTGGAGTGTATATTGCTGTAATAGTCGCTGCACTTATAATTTCAAAATTTATGCCTATTTTATATAGCAGATATATTTTTGTAATAACATCAATATTAATATTTGCATTAGCATTTTTTATGTCTACAGAAAAGAGAAAATACATAACAATTATTTTGCTTGCTTTAATGGGAATAATATCAATCTACAATGAATATAAAATTTCTAAAGTTGATTATGCTCCATCTAATATGGAACAGGTTAAATATTTAAAAGATAACATTAATGAAAATGATATAATTATTTATTCAGATGTAATAACAAATAGTGGTGCAAGTATTTATTTTAAAAATAATAAGCAGTATTTTTTAAATTTGGAAAATTGGGGAGTAGAAGAGGCTTATAAAGCATTTTTACCTGCAATGGAAACGACGAGAAATTTTGAATTTTTAAATAATTATAAAGGCAGAATTTGGATTCTAGATAATAATGAACAAACTTTGTTTAATAAATTAAAAGAGCAAGGGTATGATTTAACTATTTTAAATGAAAATAAAAAAATTGAAACAAAATATCATAATTATATTTATAACATAATGTTAGTTGAAATAATGTAGTAAGGAGAATTTTATGTTGGGAAATATAAAGGTTTATGCTTTTGTTGGTCCTTCGGGAACGGGAAAAAGCTATAGAGCACAAATGGTTGCAGGAGAAAAGAAAGTACATTTTATTATTGATGACGGATTATTAATAAATGATAATAAAGTTATAGCAGGAGAGTCGGCAAAAAAAGCATCAACCAAAATAGAAACGGTAAAAAAAGCATTGTTTTTAAATGATGCAGAAAAAAAGGTTATTCAAAAGGCTTTAAGAAAATATAAAGTAAAAAGTATATTAATACTTGGCACATCAGATGGAATGGTGGAAAAAATAGCAGAAAATTTAGGTCTTCCTAAAATTTGTGAAACTATATATATTAAAGATGTTGCAACAGAAGAAGAAATGGAAACAGCAAAAAGAATAAGGGTGACAGAAGGAAAGCATGTTATTCCAGTGCCAACATTTGAAATAAAAAAAGATTTTTCAGGTTACCTTTTAGACCCTCTTCAAATTTTTAAGCCTAAAGGATTAGGACAAAAACCATATGTATCTGAAAAATCAATTATTAGACCAACTTTTAGTTATATGGGAAAGTTCACAATTTCAGATTCTGTTTTTAGACAAATTGCAGAATATCAAGCTGAAAAAATGCCAGAAATATATAAAGTTCTAAAAACAAGAGTGCAAAATTTTGGAGAAGGACCTATAATATATATGGAAGTTTCGGTTGTATTTGGATTTAATATTCAAAAAAGTTTAAAAGATTTTAAAGAAATAATTACAAAAGAAATTGAAAATTTAACAGCAATGAATGTTATAAAATTAGATGTAATTGCAAAAAATATTTATATTCCTGAAGAGTTAAAAAATAAATTGCAATAAAATAGGAGGAACTATATGGATGGAATTTTAAATGAAAAAAAAATTATTATAACAGGAATACGCAATAAATATAGTATTGCTTTAGGGGCTGCAAAAAGTGCATATAATAATGGAGCAGAGGTAATTCTTGCTAGCTCTAAAAGGGATTATAATAAAGTAAAAGAGATAATAGATGAAGAATTACCAAAAGCTAAATTATATGAAAATGGAGATTTTAGTAAAGATGAAGATATTTTAGAATTATTTAATAAAATAAAAGAAGAAAATGGAAAAGTAGATGGGTTTCTTCATTCTATTGCTCATGCTTTTACACATGATTTAAGAAATGATTTTATTAACACTTCAAAAGATGGGTTTGCTCATGCTTCTGATGTTAGTGCATATTCTTTTGTTGCTATGGCGAGAATTGCAAAACAAATTGATTTTTTAAATGATGGTGCAAGTTTAGTAACATATACATATGTAGGTTCTCAAAAAGCTATTAAAGGTTATAATGTTATGGGTGTAGCTAAAGCTGCTTTAGAGTGCAGTGTTAGATATTTGGCTATGGATTTAGGTAAAGATAATATTAGAGTTAATGCCATTTCTCCAGGACCAATAAAAACTCTTTCTGCAAAGGGAATAAATAATTTTGATGTTATGTTTGAAAATTCTAAAAATGTTTCTGCAATAAAGGAAAATGTGACTTCTGAAGAAGTGGGAAATGCTACTAGTTTTTTATTTAGTGATATGTCTAAAGGAATTACGGGAAATGTTATTTATGTGGATAATGGTTTTTCTATATGTTGAAAAATATAAAAAAACATATTATAATATAAAAGTTAATATAAATATAATAAATAGAGGAGGAAAAAATATATGTTACAAGATACAATTCATGCATTAATATTAGGTATAATACAAGGACTTACAGAGTTTTTGCCGGTTTCAAGTTCGGCACATTTGAATTTATTTCCATGGATATTTAATTGGGATAAAATTTCAGATTCATTTGATGTTGCTTTACATTTAGGAACTTTGCTTGCTATTGTTTTATTTTTCTTTAAGGACTGGGTTGTTTTAATAAAAAGTGGTTATAACCAAGTGGTACATAAGAAGCGTTCTGTAGAAGGTAGAATGTTTTGGTATATTGTTTTTGCAACTATTCCAGCTGGAATTTTAAGCCTTATTTTAGATAAGATTTCAGGTAAGTTAATAGGGGATAATTTAAATGTTGAAATGCTTATAATTGCAATTACTTTAATTGTAATGGGGCTAATTTTATATATTGTTGATAAAAGAGCAAAGTCGAATGTTAAATATGAAAAAATTACTTTTAAACAATCTATGTTAATAGGTTTATCACAGGCAATAGCTGCTGCTTTTCCAGGTGTTTCTAGGTCTGGAATTACTATGACTGTAGCAAGAAGCTTTAATATTGATAGAGAGGCTTCAGCAAAATATTCTTTTATGTTAGCAGCTCCTATAACTTTTGCTGCTGTGGTGTTTAATTTAGATAAATTTACTTTTGGATTACCTTTTTTAGTAGGTGTAATTGCAAGTTTTGTAGTTGGAGCTTTAATAATTAAATTTTTATTAAATTATTTGAAGAAGGGAAGTTTTAAAGTATTTGCTATATATAGAGTTATAATAGGTTTAATTGTTATAGGAATATTTTTTACAAGAATATAAAATTTGTGGGTAATTATAGAAAGTGTAAAAAAAATTTTTTTTAAAACTCTTGACTTTTTTGGAGGAATTATATAAAATTAAAACCATAAAAGGAAAAAAAAGAAAAAAGAGAGGTAATTCAAATGACAAAAAAGCTTGAAACCCTTGGGGTTGTACACACACAAGTATTCTAAATAATGAAATAATAAAATTTGATATAGAAAATAAGGCTAAACTTATTGCTGTTTTTGGTGGTAGGTTTTAGCCTTATTTGTGCTGTTTGTTTGTGGGGCTGAAAGAATTAAATAGTATAAACATATTTATTTAAATCGCTTCCGAAAGGTTTTATTTTTAACTCCACTCAGCCCTTCCCACTGACGCTATAACAAATGCTTGCGCATTTTAATAGCCTTCAGCTGTCTCCCCGAACGCTTCGCTTCTTAAAAACAGAAACCTTTCTTACGCTACTCTATTTAAAATAAGTTTTATTATTTGAAAAAATTTAAAGGAGGTGGAAAAACACACTACAAATATTGTCATCCTTATTTTGATATATTATTTTCTTACACCTTGGCGAAAGCTAATCCCCTTATGTTCCAAAATAAAAAATTAAAATTTTTTATTATTGGAACAAAAGTAGATTGCTCCAACTCGCACTCGCTTCGCTCGTTTGGTCGCTTACGCGGTGTTTCTAAAATAATATATCAAAATTTGATGACAACTTTACAAAATCGGATTTTCCAGTTGGCTATTATTTATAACAAAAAACACAATACAAATGTATTGTAAAAAATATTCGATTATGGTATAGTATAACCATAATTGTAAAAAATAAAAGAGTTGAAAAATGATTAGAAAAATTATTTTCCAACTTAAATGTACAAGTAAAAAACGAAAGGAATGATTAAAAAAATGAAGAATTTAAAAACGAAAGCTTTTAAAAGCACAAAAGGAATCACA
>ERZ827156.3482-NODE-3482-length-14149-cov-4.267986_pt1 | contig 14149 bp, 13 predicted proteins | sample MGYA00519919_ERZ827156 | MGnify/ENA primary metagenome ERZ827156 (study PRJEB31778, sample SAMEA3449269) | human gut metagenome | biome: human gut; feature: human-associated habitat; material: faeces | place: United Kingdom | collected 2010/2012 ... | reverse complement strand
ACTTCGGCAAGCGCGCGAAGCGTGCTGCGGAGAAGGCTGCCGAGGCTCAGGAGTAAAGGACAGCTTTCATCAAGGACATCTTTTCCTGCTGTTTGTCAAAGATATGTGTGCATTTTGCCGGCATTTCTCCTCCTTCTCCCGCTCTTTCTAGAAGTGCTCGATGAAGGCTGCCGAGGCGCAGGAGTAGAGTTGTTGTGTTGATAGGACATGGGCTGTTTGTTGTGAATTGCAATGATTTCTCTCACTGGATGTGTTGTTTCTGTTGTTTTGAGTCTTGATGTTGTTGTTATCACTGTCATCTTCACTACAATCATAACAATCACATGATCATTGCAATTACAACAGAAAAGCACATATCACGTATAAAAGGAAACACAGAAAAGATACTATGACACAACTATGGCTGGGCAACCACCTCAGAACTAGAATCGCCACTCTCGCTTTGTAGTTTCCGCTTCATCTCCAGGAAGGACGCCTGCGCCTTCTGCAGCTTTGCCCTTCCCTCCTGCACCAACTTCTCCAAGTCCTCTCGCCAGCCAATCAGATCACACAGCTTCTTCACCCCAGAGTCGCAATCGTCCAAAAGAACAACGTCGCGGAAGCAACAATCCATTTGGTAAAAGCGGAAAGGCCCCACAGGCTCGCGATTGATTAAGAAACGCGGCACGTTCTCCTTCACCTTGTGCACCAGACCTATCCATTAGAGCAACATAAAGAAACCCACTTGCAAAGGGCTGCACCGCCAAGGAGGTTCCGATCACGATGAGCAAATCGCAGCTAGCCATATCGGCCGTCGACATCCAGTTGAACTTCTGCGGAAGCGGCTCGTTGAAAAAAACAATGTCCGGCTTCACCAGTCCACCGCACTTGCAACGCGGAATGATGCGACTCATGATCTGCTTCTTGAACCAGTCAATCTTGTAGGGTCTCTTGCACAGAATGCAGGAGCACGTGGCCATCGTCCCGTGCGACTCCACCAAACGACTATCCGGAATGCCCGCCTGTCGCTCCAAGCCGTCAATGTTCTGTGTGTAATCGCGCAGCAGGATTCCCTTGTTGTTCAGCAACTTAATGAAGTAGTGAGTGTAGGTCGGCATGTACTGCTCGGGGAACAATTCCTACGCTTAACGCAAGCAAACGGCGCTACCATCACGAAGGAATAAAAGGACTCGGGATGCTCTCGGAAGTACTCAATATCGAACATGGACTCGGGCGTTGGCAAGTGGAACTTCTCCAAGTTGTAGTATAATCCGGTGCCAGGCGTCCGAAAGTCCGGAATTCCCGCCGAGACGGATATTCCCGCTCCGGACATGACGACGATATTCTTCACCTCCCCATCCTTGATAATCTTCGCGATGCGCTCCACTGTCAAGTCGCCGTGGAGAATGCTGTCGTTGTCCACGTCATCAATCCCCTCAATATACACGCTCTCCAATTGTCCCATAGCTTCTTAGTTCAATCCTGTGAAAAATGCACTAGGAACGACAACCACAAATGAAAGCACTGGAGAGAGACGCAAGGACTGTGCGGAGTTGCCAAAAATCCCCCCGTTTTCGCACTTCTCTTCGTTTTGCCAATCCAGTGTTGTCGCAAGCACTGCGAAAAGATGAATTCGTCAAAAAGGGAACGGGTACTCCTTTCGCGTGTGTTTCACGGCTAGCATAGGAATCGAAACTACCAACAAGCGTCCCCTCTCACTCGTTTCTGCTAATTGCATGCCATTTCACTTGTAGCAAATGAAATGCGATCCACCCATCCCAGTGAACAGTCGCGTCGGTCCGGAGGCATGGCGCGATCCGGTACCTCTTCCTTCTCATAGTTATTTCGTAGTGAAGCCGATGGTGAACAATGCCAAGATGATGCGCTTTATTCACCATGCCGAGCAGCAGGTTCACAACTACTCGAGGGATCCGCCGCAGGTAGCAGTCCTACAGGCGTGTAACATAGACCGAGTACGAAAAGTGCCTCATCCAGCCGGTGAGCGGAAAGGACAGTCGTCCGAGCAGCGCCCACCCCTTCTCGTTCCAGTCGTTGACGCGTATGGGCCGCATGGGGTTTAAACAGAAGGCCCCTCGTTTGACTCCGAGACGGAGATGGAGCCGTCCTACAGTCGCAGCGCTCCCTTTCGCGGAAGGTCCCAGGCGTTTGCGGTGAACGAATCGCCCTCTCCGCAATCCCCCATTCCCAGCGCCCCAAACGTGCGCCGCGTGCACCGCTCTCTGAAGAAGACGCTTCCCTACGTCGTAGCCGCACACGCTCGCCTTTCCGCGTAGGAATCGCTCTCCTCCGACAGCGATTCGGTGTACGAGGCCAAGAAGCGGAAGAAGAAGAAGCGTTTCAGCATCCACCTCTTCGGCAAGCGGCGGGGCAAGCGGCGAGACAGCAGCGACAGCAGCGACAGCAGCGACTCGTCCTCCTCCTCGCTCTCCACGCTGCAACCCGTGCTGCCGCACTACTCCCAGTCGCTCTCCCCCACCAGTCGGCAGAGCAGACAGACTGCCGCTGGCATCCCCACCGTCGCCAGTAGCATTCCCACTGGCATAGCCACTGGCATGACGAGCACGATGCCGACGGGCGTGGGCAGCGAGGGCTCGCTCCCCGAGGAGGCGGGCGGCCGTGCGCTGCACGCGGTGGTGACGCAGAGCGACCTGCGCGGGCTGAAGGAGGAGGTGACGGTGCAGCGAGAGGAGCTGAAGCGGCTGCGCGGGCTATACGGCTACCTGCAGAAGGAGATGATGGACGCGCCGGTGCGCCACGCCGAGGCCTGCGCGCGCATGAGCCACGGGGCGCAGGGGAACCACGAGGAGATGGAGCGGCTGTGAGGGCTGGCGTCGGGGCGTGAGGCGTAGAAGGAAGGAGCTGCTGCGCAAGAAGGAGGCCAAGCAGCAGGAGCTGATGGTGAGTCTGCTGAACCACTTCCGGTCCACGGTGGAGAGCCGCGTGAAGGACGTGCAGCGGCGCGTGGGGGCGGCGAGCGGCTGAGACGCGTAGATGAACGCCTGCAACCACCGGCGGAAGAAGATCCTGGAGAGCAACATCTCGCCGTTCCAGGACTTCTACTCGCAGCTGCTCGCTTACGCCGTCGCCGGACTGACGGTGGTGGGCAGCGTGTTTGTCTGTTGTTGTTGGTTGGTGGTGGTTATGACTAGACTTCTTCCTTTTCATCCAGACGTGGCTTGGCTTTTCTGCTTCTCTTACTGATAAGTGGTGCTTTTGTTAAACACAGTCGTTCTCTTTCTCTGTTGAGAAGCGAAGCAATCGTTCTCGATGAACAGCAGAGCAATCGGTATTGATGAAAAGCAAAACACAGATATCAAACAAAAAGAGCACAAGAAAAACACAACTATTCAGACTCGCTCACTTCATGATAGGAGTAATCATTCGTCAGCACGGGCGAGCTCCTCAGCATATCGGCGACCTCCTTCTTCAGGAAGGGCATCTTCGCCAGCAGCAGCAGCGTCTGCTGGATCGTCACCAGAATCTCCGCCGACTCTCTCCGCCCCTCCTCCTCGTCCTTGCCCCTCACCTCGATCCTCGGGTCGAAGCAGGACAGCAGCCGCGGCACGACGTTCAGCCTCTCCAGGTACTCGCACATCTCCGGCGTCTTCATCTTGAACAGGTAGTTCAGACACTTCGCCACCATCACCGAGTGATGCACGCCCTGCATCAGACACTGCAGCAGCAGCGCCAGCACCGCGTCCGTCTCCACCACCCTCTTCAGGCACTCGCCGCTCTCCGCCACGCGACTCACCACCAGGCAGCAGCACTCGCTCGCCACGGAGTCCAGCTGCTGCATCGCCTCGCACTCCCTCCACAGACCCACCACCGCGTCCAAGTCGCCCTCGCGCAGGAAGTGCTCCGTTACGCTCGCGTCCTCGCACTCCAGCACGTGGCACACCGTCTCGCCCGTCTGCAGCAGGCGTTGGTGCTGTCGCCGCTCCTCCTCCGCGGAGCAGGGAATGCTCTGTTGTGTGGGGTGGACGCACAGCGTCATTTGTTCCCGCAGCTCCTGCACGGCAGTGTCCAGGAACTGTGTGGGGCGGCGCACGTGGTAGTGCGGCGTCTCCAGGTACAGCGCGACGAACACGTGGCCCAGGCAGCGCTCGCCGGCGATCTGGTCGTAGACCACCTCGAAGTCGTCGGGCAGCGCGTACGGCTGGTTGCTCGTGTACAGCGCGATGAACCGCGCGTACTGCTCCGCGATCGCCGCGCAGGCCTGCGCCCGCATGGAGGCGTCCCAGATGCACTCGGGTGAGATGGTGGTGGCGTCGAGGGTCTCCAGCACGCGCTCGCGCGCGCAGATCATCTCCACGATGTACTCGGGCAGGAAGCGCCGCAGCGTCACGCGGCACAGCGCCTTGATGCTCTCGTCATTGCACCACGCCGACAGCAGCGCCAGCGCCAGCCCGCGCGACGAGCTGCCCTCCAACTTCGAGGCAAACGATGTGTTGTTGGAGGTTGTGTTGTCAATTGCCGTGTTGTCCGAAGCAGACGGGGAATCGAAGGTGAAGGAGGCATTGTCGAAGGCGGAGGCGATCAGGCTCTCAGATGCGGGCGACACGGCACTTCCCGACGGCTGTGCAGGCGGGAGGAGGAGGTGCAGGGAGAAGAGCCAGAGCCCGGTGTTGAAGAGCGTGAGGCTGCGGTCCGCGGCGTGCAGGCAAATGGCGTACAGCAGGGCCACGAGCTGTGCGCGCCGCACTGGCAGCTCCTGCAGCACCGTCAGGAAGAGAATGTCCACCGCCTGGCAGTCCACGCACATGGCGCAGAGCCGCGGCGTGCGTGCCAGCAGCTCCAGCACCGCGCAGGCCTCCTCGACGCAGGGGTCGTCCAGGTCCCAGGCCACGGCGCCGTCGCGACGCAGCGGCTGGAGGAAGCCGAAGAGGACGAGGAGGTCGTCGGCGTCGCGTAGGTGGTCGGCGAGCTGCGGGCTGTTGGCGAGGAGGATGTGGAGCGACCGCAGCATCATGCGCACGTACGTGTCGTTCACGGAGCAGGCGTAGCGCGAGACCCACACGCCGCCCTCCCGGAGGCCCTCGCGGTGCGTGCGCAGGAAGGCGAGCAGCCCGAGGAAGTACTTGGTGTCCTTCACGAACTGCTTGGGCTGCTGCTCGTTGAAGATGCGCACGTACACGTCCGCGATGATCAGCTCGTCCTTGATCGCGTCGAACACGAACCGCGGCGCGTCCGCCAGGAACTGCGACGTAGTCGTCAGCGCCGTCGTCAGCTCCGCCTGCAGGAACGCCAGCAGCTGCTCGCGCATGGCCTGTGTCCACACGATGAATGGGGTCTCGTAGAAGTCGGAGTTCAGGATGGTCAGCAGGTCGTCCGCGTTGGCCTCCAGCAGCAGGCTCACCAGCGGCTTCGTCAGCAGCGGCGACAGCAGTGACGCGAAGGACGCCTCGTTCGACACCAGCAGCGACAGCAGGCGAACCACCTTGCGCGCCACCGCGTTGCTGTCCGCCGTCGCCTTCTCCAGCTCGCTCTCCGGGCCCACCGGCGCGGACTCCTCGGTGGATTTGAGGGCATCCGCGCGGGCGGTGGGCGCGGGCGAGGGATTGAAGTCAGAGAGGTCGCTGACAGAGGAGGCGCGCGAGGAGGAGTTGTGGAGCGTGACGGAGAGACGCAGACACTGCTCGTTGAGGTCCTTCTCGATGAGCTCCTCCGCCGCGGGGTCGTAGTGGAACAGCAGCGGCAGCAGCGTGGTGAACAGGCAGACGCGCGTGCGCAGCAGCAGCGCGCGGAAAGCCGCTTCGCCGGCGAGGTTGGTGAAGAAGTCGACGATGGCGGCGAGGATCACGGGCGGCAGCAGCAGCACCAGGTAGCACACCAGCGCCTCGATCACCTCGACGGCGCCGCAGAGGAGGGCGTGCAGTGAGAGTGACTGCGAGAGCAGCGAGAGCAGCGCGGTCTGGTAGTAGAGGACGACGATGCTGGCGTGGTCGTTGCGCCTCACACCCGCCTCGTTCCAGAGCATCACGTTGTGCAGCACGGTCAGCCCGCACTTGGAGCCGAAGGCCTCCATGTTCTCCACGGAGCAGGAGCACGCCAGGTACATAAGCCACACCAGGTGCGTCAGGAAGGGCAGGTCTACGGCGGGCGCCTCCACCACGTTCTGCGTCTGCGCGACGAGCACCTCGAAGGAGGGGTAGTGGAAGGCGCTCAGCCGCGTGAAGCCGGCCGCGTACAGCTGGCACTGCACGCGCACCAGCAGGAACAGGCGGTCGCGGATGGGCGCCGCGGCGGTGATGGCGAAGCCCGTGAGGATGTTCAGCGCCAGCAGCAGCTGCTTCCGCGTCTCCTCGTCGCTCCGCACCCACTCCCGCCAGTACGCGTCGTTCAGTATGTCCTCTGTGTTTGAGTTATTCTCCTTCACGTCATTCTCCTTCAAACTGTTCTCCTTCACTCCACTCAACTCACCCTCCTTCAAGTGAAGAATAGAGAGGGCCTCTTCACGAGACATGCTTAAACCTCTGCGCTTGCCCTCGCGGATCCACTCGTTCTTTATCGACGTGAGGAGGCTGGTGGGACTCTTCACCACGCTCACGCCGTGCTCGCTCAGGTACCGCAGGTAGTACTTCCCGCAGTACACCTCCTCGTCCAGCTCCGCGTAGTGGATCGGCGGCAACGGCGTGTACTCCCACGCGGGCGCCTCCTCCGTCTTCAGCGCCTCCAGGTACGCGTCCACGTGGCGGTGGATCACGTGCTGCAGGTGCGCGCGCATCGCCTCCGTCCAGATCAGCCGCGCCGAGCGCGTCTCCTGGCTGAACAGCGCGCAGAACTTGGGCTCGGGCACCACCTCCAGCGCGAACACGACGGCGGCGGGCAGCACGCCGTTCAGCAGGTCGTGGCGGTGCAGCGCCGTCTTCAGCAGCTGCACGTGCACCGGCATCCAGGCGGCCGACTGCAGCAGCAGCGCGTCGATGAACGGCGTCTGCAGGAGAATGGTCTGAAGCGAGGTGTCCCCCGCCGTCTGTCCAGCAACCTGTCCAGTCACCTGTCCACCAATCTGTCCAGTCACCTGTCCAGTCACCTGCTCCGCAGATGGCACCACAGGCTGCTCGCTCTGCTGCGAGACGGTGAGGAGGTGGAGGAGGATGCGGGCGACGAAGGCGGTGACGGTGGGCGAGGGCAGGAAGAGGAGCGAGGCGAGCGTGTGGATGGCGGCGGGCGAGGAGAGCGTGGTGATCACGGGCGACAGCGGCAGCAGCGGCGTGGAGGAGGCGGAGGTGGTCTGCGCGAGGAGGTGGAAGAGCACGTCGAGCAGCACCGTGGCGTGCTCCTCGTCGAAGCAGCGGTGCAGGAGCGCCAGCTGCTGCAGCAGCACGGGCAGTGCCTCGGCGGCGTGCTGCACCAGGAACGCGGTGTTGCCCTCCTGCAGCAGCAGCGCCTGCAGCAGCCGCACGTACTGCCGACACACCTCTCCCGTGCGCAGCAGCGCGATCTGCTCCAGCACCTTCCCGCAGTCGCAGAACTCGCCGCAGAGGTCCGGAGTGTCGAAGAACACCACGCGCATGCACTTCAACAGCGTCACGCGCGAGGCGTCCGTGTCGCACGTCAGTAGCCGCGCGTACAGCGACACGAAGAACAGCGCGGGGTTGGGCAGCTCCAGAGCGGGCCGCGGCGTGGGCACGAAGGGCAGCTCCAGCTGCTGGCAGAGGCTCGAGCAGAAGAAGGACACGGGGATAGTGGCCAGCTGGGGGAAGAAGTACCCGAAGAGTACCTGGTGGCGCTGGTAGGCGGAGTACAGCACCACGAACTGCGAGTCGTTCCAGTGCGCGGGCACCTGGATGCTCTGCCAGACGGCGATCTCGCGGTCCAGGCAGTGCTGCAACTCCTGCCGCTGCGCCACGCCCCAGACGAGCTTGTAGGAGCAGGAGTCCTGGAAGCAGAGCGCGAAGAAGGCGGGCAGGTTGAAGCACTCCACGGGGAAGGCCAGCTGGCGGATCTCCTTCCACACGAAGAAGGAGGAACACGTGGGCGTCTCTTCCTCCGCGCCACACGCCAACGCGCGGAAGAGAGTAGGTGCGTGGGGCGTCTGCAGCACGCGGATGAATTCCCGCGGGAAGATGCGCTGCAGCAACGAGAGGAAGAGCGGCTCGTGCTGCGTCAGGAGCGCCAGTAGCGCGCGCGCGATGAGCTGCAGCGAGGGGGAAGAGTCGAACAGCGCGCAGCGCAGGATCTGGAGGAAGCGGCAGGTGTCGACGGCGCGACGCTGAAGCAGGAGCAGGTGGTCGGAGGGCTTGTGGAGGAAGAGCGCGTGCAGGAGGAAGAAGAGCTGCGTCTGGATGGCGGCGTTCTGCTCCTCGAGCAGCGAGAGCAGCTGCAGCAGGTGCGGGCACAGCAGCGGGTGCACGGCGTCCACCAGCGGAACAGGCGGCGGCAGCGCGACGGACTGCAGGATGGCCTGGATGAGCACGGAGAGCGCGCTGTAGCGCGTGAAGGCGGAGGGGCGCGTGAAGGCCGCGGTCGCCACGAACTCCAGGAGGGCGGGGGAGGCAAGGAAGGAGGAGGCCAGCGCCGTGCGCGGACTCACGCCCTGCACCGTCAGCGCCGACAGCGTGAACACAAGCGCGTCGCTGAGCGTCGACGAGGCGTGCGTCAACGCGGTGAACAGCGGTTCGAGGGCGGCGACGATGGCGGACGCGGGCAGCGACTCTTGCACGTGCTGCGTGAGCTCCTGGACGCAGAGCAACAGCAGCAGCACCTCGCGCTCCCGCGCCGGGTCGGCCAGGCGCTGCTCCACCGCTTGTGTGATGCGTGTCGCGACCTCTCTGAACTGCTCGGCGCTCCAGTCCGTGAAGGCGGTGAAGTAGCGGCTGTTGGCCACGAAGCGCTCGGCCACCTCCAGAGTGGCGCCGTCGGCGAGCTCGCGCTGGCACTGGCGCTGGATGTCCTTCACGTCGAGCGAGGTGCCGCGGAAGCGGAAGGCGGTGCGCACGAGCGTCCAGTGGAAGGGCGCGGAGGCGTAGAAGCAGTAGAGCGCGGCGAGGAAGGCGGCGCGGCTGGCGCAGGCGAAGGCGGTGGTGCGGAGGAAGCCGTTGCTCTGGAACTGGAGGACGAGCGCGGACGGGTCGGCGGCCTCGGCGGTGATCACGAGGATGTCCTGGAAGGGGATGGCGCGGTGCACCGTCAGCCCGCCGTCCTCCACCACCTCCAGCACTGCTGTGTTTGTGAGGAAGAGGAAGCGTGGGTGTTCGGGCGTTTCCTTCTCAGAATGTTCATGGGTTGGTCTCTCTTCGGATTGTTCGTTGTCTGCTCTCTCTTCAGACTCCTCAATCACTGATTTCTCTTCACTCTCCTCCATCACCGATCTCTCCTCACACTCCTCCATCACTGACTTCTCCTCCTTGAAATCACTCGCAGCACGCTTCATCGAGGAAGTCTCCTCAATCACTGACTTCTCCTCCTTGAAATCACTCGCAGCACGCTTCATCGAGGAAGAGACCCACGGAGCGGAGTAACCATGAGACAGAAGGGCGGGCAGCGGGCAGTGGAGACGCTCCACGCGGTAGGAGAAGCACGGAGGAGACGAAATGGGCACCTTTTCGGGCAGAGGAGGCTGCTCGCACTGCTTGGTGGTGTCGACGAGGACGCCGCAGCACTTCAGCTCCTTCTCGAGGGCGGTGACAAACCCAAACCGCTCCTTCAAACGGTAGAGCCGCACATCGCCGCGGATCGAAATGGCGACCAGCTCGCTTGTGTTGACAATCTCAATATCGGTAATGTAGTAGATGGGAATCAGTTTTAGCCGGTCTTCTATTCGTGACGAGGGGAAGGCACCATCACCATCGACCAGTCGCATTTGGAGATAGCCGCGATGCACCTCAAACTCAACACGCTTCTCCGTGTCGCCCTTGACTTTGCTGCCGGAGAACGTGTAGTAGGGAGAAGCGCTGGTGCTCAGCAAGTGGGATCTCCCCTCGCACACAATCTCGGGAGCGAGGCAACAGCGGAAGTGGTACTTGTTTCGCATCCTTTGCTTTAGGATCGTTCGAAGGACTTACTTTCCCTCGCGAATAGAGATGGTGAATTTTGAATTCGATGACTCATCGATTGCAATATCTTCCACATCATTCCAGCCCCAATGATTGGTGATGCAATTCTTTTCGGGATTAAACGTATCGATGCCCTCCGGGGAGATGGACACGATTCGTTGGTAGGTCCCTCTCCACTTGTGGATCTTCGTGCAAAAGAAGGATACTCCCTGAAAGACTTTCTACTGGTTATATTCCATACGCAATTCTCCACCTGTTTCAAATCAGCAGTGGAAGCCATTAGGGTGAATGGTGAGGATCCTTTTAAAACGGCAACACACAAAGAGTTGACACAAATCGGGCCCATTTTCCGCTTCCGTTGGGGAAGAGCGCATTTCCCATTCTCTTTTCTCGTTTGCACTGAGGCTCCACCCGCAATGCTTGCAAACGTGTGTCGCTTGCGGCTCTCTTCGCAGTTCGTAATGAAGGTGAAGTCCTCCGGCTCGCCTCACGCGTAGACTTGCCGCGGGTTTGCAACTCGATACTCCTACAACAAAACGATTCCGCAGACCATCTACGCGAAGGAGAACATTGTCCTCAGCTTCACCGACGAGCAGAACAAGAAGGAGTCCAAGAACAAGAAGCGATCGCCCATGACCAAGCTGGGCTTGAGCTCGGGAAAAGCCCTGCCCTCGTCCCAGTTTTACACACGGTGCGTTTCGTTCGACGAAGAACAGAATATAAACAAAGACGAACTGACCCGCTTTGACAAACCCTTCTACAGTCTGATTCGCGACGATCTGTGGGTCCTCGACCCCCTTTCGATGACCGTACGCCCTGAAATTCCACTGAATGCATAGGACGCGCAAATTCCGGACTCACTGAATCTCCTCCCCGTCTTCCCTCCTCCCTCGCTTTACTCCTAGTGCGAGAAGAGCATTTTCGATGTGGTTGCTCCCGGAAGCAAAATCGTGCGTCTGGGCGAGGCGGCCTGCGTATTCCCTCTCTCTCCTCCTGAGCACTAGGTGGGCGTCGGCAACGCGTGCAAGATCACGGCCAACATCGTGACGAATCCGAAGGAGGTAGGGATCGCATCAATCCTTGACATGCAGGCGAAGCGCACGCTGAGCAGCTCCCTGTCGTCGCTGAAGTCGGGTGCGTCGCACGTATGGACGTCGGTGAAGCTGTACGGCCACGAGCTGCACAGCGGTAGCCGGCTGTTCTGGAAGTACATCACGGGCGGGCAGCTGAGCTACCGCGAGAAGATGCAGCTGAACCGCGCCGTGAGCGACACCAGCCGGCTGGTGCCCTTCACCATCTTCGCCATCATCCCGTTCAGCGAGTTCGCGCTGCCCTTCGTGATCAAGGCAGGATCCGCGCGCGGCGCTGACGCGTAGAAGTTCCCCAACTTCTTGCCGTCGACGTTCACGTCGGAGGCGAAGAAGGCGGAGATCCGCAAGGACCTGGTGGAGGCGCGGCTGGCCATGGCGCGCGAGTACTACGACAAGATGAAGGACAATGCGCGCAGGCAGCGCCGCAAGGACCTGAGCGACGCGGAGTGCAGTAGCGTGGGCATTGCTACTCAGAGTGAGGCGTAGGCGATGCTGCAGCAGATCCGCGCGGTGAGTTACGGACAGGTGAGCGACGTGGACGACGTGATCGTGGTGAGCAAGTTCTTCTCGGACGAGATCATCGTGGACTACCTGGACAAGGCGCAGCTCACCTCCATCGCCAAGTACATGAACGTGCTGACGCTGGGCGGCGACGAGCTCACACGCGTGGCGCTGCGCACGAAGGTGCGGCGCATCGTGAAGGAGGACCGGCAGCTGTACTTCGAGGGCGTGGCGGGCCTGACGCGCAACGAGTTGGTGCAGTGCTGCGAGGAGCGCGGCATGGTGTGCGACGGGCTGCTGAAGAACGAGGTGGTGGACAAGATGAACGACTGGCTGCAGCTGGCGGTGCAGAAGCGCGTGCCGACGAGGTGGGCGTGAGGCCGGCGGCTGAGGCGTAGTCTGCTGCTTATGAGCAGCATGCTGTCCGCGCTGAGCAAGGAGGACTCGCTGGAGGACATGCTGCCCAGCGCCATCTCCATGCTCTCCGACGACGTGGTGAAGGAGGTGGGCGCGGCTTTGAAAGATGAGGCGTAGACGATCATCGCTCTGGCGCCCGTGAACGACCGGCTGGCGATGAAGATGCGCTACGAGAGAGCCGTGAAGGAGGACGAGGAGATCAGCGAGGAGAACCTGGTCAAGAAGGAGTTCGCGCTCAATCCGAACGTGGGCGAGGCGCGGGGACGTGATGCGTAGATGGTGATGTTCAACCCCATGCAGAAGGAGAAGAAGCCGAAGAAGGCGGCGAAGCACAAGAAGAAGACGGGAACGATCGAGTTTTACTGTTCTGTTTGTTCCATTCAATCCTCCGCACAGGGACTCGCGATGAAAGACCTTCCGGAACGGTCGAGCCGAGGCACGCGGAAAAAGGTGTTGCAGGGAGCGGCGATGGAGGCGGATATGAACTTCTGGAACCAGGATTACTTCAAGGAGGTGAGCGACGACGAGGACTTCACGGACTCCCACTGTTCCCAATGCGCTGGGTCCTGATCCGTAGCCGATGAGCCGTTGAGCGACAGTGAAGATTCCGACATTGACATCCCCGAAGACGATGATGAGAAGCCATTAGTTGTCGAACGGCCTGAAAAGAGAGTGTGTTGCCGCTCATGGGAGTGATGGGGTAGGAAAAGGTGAAGCGAACCGTGTATTTGGATCCGGCATTCAAGAAGAAGAAGCCGAAGAAGAAGGTTGAGCCACCGAAAGAGGGGAGCGACCCGCAAGCTCCTCCCGTTCAACCTCCAAAGCCAAGTCTTTCCATATGGTTCAAATCACGCATAGGAGCACCTCCCCCTCCGCTGGAGGTGAAGCTGCGCGCATCGACACAATACAAAACGAACGTCTCGGCAACCCAGCGGCAGTTCGAGAAGGAGATGGAGGAAGCGGTGGTGGAGTGTGCGTGTCCTCATGGATAGTCGACCCGGACAAGGAAGAAGCAGGTGGTGCGGCGAATCACACAGTCGCAGATGCTACGGCAGTGCATCACGAACGAAATTGAAAACACAATGTGGTTCATTATCGATTTGCTTGACACGTAGATCCCTTCACCAGATTTTGAAGGAGGAGGAAAAGAAGAAGGTGACGGTGAAGAAGAAGAGGTTCCGGCGGTGTGTCGCCCTCATCCCTAGCATCACGGGGAATCGTCTCTGCGTCCTCTCCAACTCCCGCTTCTCCCACCTCTACCTCTTCTCCTCCCCGCTGCTCGTCCCCGAGTGGCACGCCGCACCCAGGCCCAAGCTCGCCAAGTGCTGCTTTGGCGACGGTCCTGGCCGTTACCTCGATCCGCAGACCCGCCTGCCCTACTGCAGTCTGGCCTGTGCGCTCCGCCTGCGCCGGGAGCGCGCGGCCGACCTGACGCTGTCCCTGCAGGCGCCCGTTGCCGTGAAGCCGGAGCCGCCGAGTTTGCCGAGCAAGCAGCCTGTGTCCAGTGTGCCGAAGCCCGTGCAGCAAGTGCAACAAATGCAACAAGTGCAACAAGTGCAGCAAGTGCAGTCAATGCAACAGAAACAGCAGATGCAACAAATGCAACAAATGCAGCAGATGCAGCCAATGCAACAGAAACAGCAACAAGTACAACAAATGCAGAAGGTGCAGCAAAAGCCGCAACAACCGCAACAGCAAATGCAACCGCAACAACAACCGCAGAAGCCTCAACCCAACCCGCCAAAGCAGGCGCCGCCAAGGCCGCTGCAGACGGGAGTGGGGACAGGCAAGCTGCAGCGCCCGCTGCGCGTGAGCCTGACGACGCCGCAGGGGGAGCTGCTGCAGTACGACCTGAACACGGCGAAGGCGATCTACATCAACAGCCAGGCCGTGAACGTGCCGGTGAACCTGAACCAGGTGTACTACCTGCAGACGGAGGTGAACGGCGAGAAGACGGTGCAGCCGCACCTGATGACCGGCACGAACAGATTCACCGACGGGAATGTGTATTACTGTATGGTGCCGATGGTGCTGGTGTCCTCCACGCGTCCGAAGTAGTCCTGTTTGTTTTTCCTCGCCCCCTCGATCCCACAATTTCGTGTGCACGACGCCAAAACCAAAACCCGGTTGCTGGAGCTTAGG
>ERZ827156.3478-NODE-3478-length-14158-cov-11.735872_pt1 | contig 14158 bp, 16 predicted proteins | sample MGYA00519919_ERZ827156 | MGnify/ENA primary metagenome ERZ827156 (study PRJEB31778, sample SAMEA3449269) | human gut metagenome | biome: human gut; feature: human-associated habitat; material: faeces | place: United Kingdom | collected 2010/2012 ... | reverse complement strand
AACGTATGTGCAAGGCATTTTGATTTATAATAAACGCTTTGCGTTTATTATATCATATATTGATGTTTTTGCCAACCCCCTTGTATTATTTTAATTAGACGTAAAAAATCAAAATTTTTGTTTTTTTATTCTGGAATTTCATGAAAAATGGAAGCTGGGACTTTCAGGAACAGCCTGATTCATTTCACAAATGATACAAAACTACTCCCCGGAGTAGCGATATACGGAAAAACGACGGGGCAAAAGCAACGTTATCCGTGATATCTGGCAGGCAAGTACGGTGCCGGACGAAGAGCGTATGCTGAGCAGGGTCGTAACAAAAGAGCTGATCTACAAAAAGGGCAATATGGACGCTATTTCGAGAATAGCGGAGAACTATCCCACAGCGGTTATTCACGCCGGGAAAACCGTGAACAATCTGTAGTCGCAGGGGCTCCCCGGACTTGACGATACAGATGAGAGGAATGAATGACTGTGTAAACAGTGTCTGACATTCTCAACGGTTTATGAGACAATCTAATTCCTGGAGAAACTGAAATCATAAAAGAAACAGCAGCGCAAAAATGTGCTGCTGTTATGCGTTTTATAGAGAAATTCAATCGTGAAGCAGAAATTTAGAAATTCCCTGAAATTATAAGAATATTCGTCATCGTCAGCAAACGTTTGCTGAAAATCAAAGGAGCGGCTCTGCACCTGCAAACCCGCTCTGTAAGTCAATAAAAACAAAGAACCGCTCCTCTTTCGAGAAGCGGTCATTTGGTCTGAGTGACAGGATTTGAACCTGCGGCCTCTACCACCCCAAGGTAGCGCGCTACCAATCTGCGCCACACCCAGTTGTTCGTTTCAACGTGTTATATTATACCACGGAAAAATCGATTTGTCAATACCTTTTTTAAAAATATTTCAACTATTTTTGAAAAAATCAGAAAAGACGTTACAAATGGCTTGCTGATCAGGGATGCTTGACAATTCCGGATTTTTGATTTATGATGTATATTGACATGGAGGGTTACAATGGAACTATATGTAAAACATTTCAGCGAACTGACCGCAAAAGAACTTTATGGTATATTGGAACTCAGGAGCGCTGTGTTTGTGGTGGAGCAGAACTGCGCATATCAGGATATCGACGGGCTTGACGAGAATGCATACCACATGTGGTTCTCGGACGATGACGGGATCGCGGCATATTTGCGGATACTGCTGCCGGGAGTGCGGTTCGACGAGCCGGCACTTGGGAGGATAATCTCTGCCAGAAGGCGCAGCGGAATTGGCTCGCAGATCGTTCAGAAGGGGATAACTTTTGTGCAGGAACACTACGGTCCGTGCAAAATAACCATAGAAGCCCAGCAGTACGCCAGAGAATTCTATGATACGCCAGAGAATTCTATGAAAAGAACGGGTTCGTGCAAATCTCAGAACCGTTTGATGAGGACGGAATACCGCATATCCTGATGCGGTGGGAATAATTCCGCACGGATCTCATAAAAAAAGCCCCCCGGACGGCAATCCGGGGGATTTGCTTATTTGCTGAAAGAAGCCATAAGCTCGTTGAGCGGGATATCAAGATACTTCGCAATTGTGATCAGCTCAATATCTGTGATAAAACGCTGGCCAGATTCCATACGCTGAACCGCGTTTTTGTCGATGATAAGTCCCATTTCGTTGAGATCGTCAGCGACCTGGCGCTGGGAAATACCACGTGCCTTGCGCACTTCGTGGATCTTGATGCCTACAAGGTTCTTGCGGCCATCTGCCTGATTTTTGAACATTTTGAGTCCTCCTGTCATTGCTGTTTGTCTAATCATTATACAACATTAATATAAAAAAATCAATACCTAAATTGATGTTTTTTTGAAATCAGATGATATTTTTGTGACAGCTTGCAGAGTATTTTGAAACTTTATCAGGCGCATAACGAAAAGAAATTTTCATATACTATATTTATAGTATTTTGTTGCGCAACGCATGAATTAAATCAATGGGTTCAAATACGATGCAGATTAGCATTGTATATAGTGACATCGGACGATAGCTCAATGCGTGAATACATGTCAAAATAGCACACTATCTGCATGATTGCTAATGAATAATCTGTCAACTGTCATATTTTTTCTAAACATTGTGATTATATCACAGAACATTGACTTTTGTCAAGTGTAAAATATCAAAAATAATGCGGAATATTGACAAATCAATGCAAGTGGTATAAAATAATAATGGGGGCGAGAAATTGAACAGACTGAATATTTTTCTGGAGCACATATATGAAGCGTGTTCACAGAATGACATTACCCTGCAGGAAATGCTGTTGCAGGCGCATGATATGGGGTATTCCGGGCTTGAGTGCGACCTCTGGCGGCTGGACAACAGGACTTTGCGCAGCCTCTTTTCCGGCTGCGGAATGACAGCTGCTTCGGTCTACGGACATTACGACCTGGCTCATGACGCTCCGGAAGTCACGCGGGAAAAGGCTCTGCGCCATCTGGAGGCTTCCGCGTATTTCGGGGCTGACAAGATACTTGTTATCCCCGGATTCATCGCACCGGACGACGACCGTAACGCCTTTTTTGATTGGACATGCGCTCGGCTGTCGGAAATATGCGCGCTTGCGCGTACTTATGGCATCACCGTCACCGTTGAGGACTTTGACGACGTGAATTCCCCATGCTGTGATATTGCGGGGCTTATGCGGCTGCTGAGCGGTTCTGACGGGCTTTGCTGGACTTTCGACACAGGCAATTTCGCATATGTGAACGAGGACCCTGCCGAGGCCTGCGGAAAACTCGGGAAGTACCTTGCGCACGTCCACATAAAGGACAGGAGCCGCGACATTGCCCGGGCTGACAGCGACAGAAGCAACGTGAAAGCCGATATTTCCGGGGAAATGATGTACCCGTGCGAATGCGGCGCTGGTTACGTCGGCGCGGAAGCGCTCGTTAAAAAGCTGCTTGCCGACGGCTATGCGGGTGACTTTTCTGCCGAGCACTTTGGCGCTGTTGACCAGCGGGAATACATGCGCCGTTCCGCGGAAAATATCCTGCGGTGGATAAAGGAGAGCGTATGATAAGAGTACTTGTGTGGAACGAATACCGGCACGAAAAGCTGCAGCCCCCGGTCGCGGAAATATACCCCTGCGGAATTCACGCGGCGATAGGGGAGTACCTGCAGAAATGCGGCGATATCAGCGTTGAGCTTGCATGCCTTGACGACCCGGAGCAGGGTCTGAGCGAAAAGGCTCTTTCCGAAACGGACGTGCTGATATGGTGGGGACACATGGCGCATGACGAAGTCACGGACGAAAGCGTCGAGCGCGTATGCCGTCACGTCAATGCGGGCATGGGGTTCATTCCGCTGCATTCGGCGCACCACAGCAGGGTGTTCAAACGGCTGTGCGGGACTTCCTGCAACCTGAAATGGCGGCACGGCGACCGCGAACGCGTGTGGACGGTCATTCCTTCTCACCCGATAGCGCGTGGAATTCCCGGGCACTTTGAGCTGCCGCATGAAGAAATGTACGGCGAACCGTTCGACATTCCCACGCCGGACGAGGTGGTATTTATGGGCTGGTTTGCCGGGGGAGAGGTGTTCCGGAGCGGCGTGACTTACCGGCGCGGGGCAGGGAAGATATTCTATTTCCAGCCCGGACATGAGGAATACCCCACGTTTCACGACCCTGATGTCCTGCGCGTTATAGAAAACGCGGTGCGCTGGGCTGCGCCGACGGAGAATTCCGCACAGATAGAATGTACAAATCCCACTGCACTGGAGGTGTGAACATGTTCAAGCTTGACGATACTGTAAGAATAATCAAGACCGGAGTGGTCGGGACTATCACCGATATCAGCTGCGCAGGCGGCAGGACGACTTATGTCATCGATACCGACGACGGCGACGACGAGGAGGAGACTTTCGGCTCCATGACAGCGGTTTTTTACTGCTCAGAAGCCGATATTGAAAAGGCCGACTGACTTTGTACGCTGAATTCACCGTTCTGCTGCACGGGGCGGTGAATTTCTGTGTCAGGGCATAAAACCGCGGCATGCGCCTGATGTGCAGCACCTGATTTCTTCGGCAAGTTGCTGAAATTTGCGATAATATGTCCTAAATTGCAGAAAACGTGTTGACAATATGAAGAAATTGTGATAAATTAATAACGTATATTCGGTGAATGCGTGGAGCTGTGTAATAATGGCAGGATAAATTCACCATAAGTGAAAGGTAAATCTATAAATGGCAAAGTATAACGTAGTTATCGTCGGCGCAGGCCCCGCGGGAATATTCACCGCGCTGGAAATGCTCCGCAAGGGTTCCCAGAAGAAGATACTGATCGTCGAAAAGGGCGTTTCTGTTGAAAAGAGAGCCTGTCCCAAGGCAAAGACAAAGGTCTGCATGAACTGCAAGCCCTATTGCCACATCACCACCGGTTTTTCCGGCGCGGGCGCGTTTTCTGACGGCAAGCTGTCGCTTTCCTGCGAAGTAGGCGGAAACCTGCCGGAACTTATCGGCGAACAGCTCGCACAGGAGACCATCGACTACACCGACAAGATATATCTGGAATTCGGCGCAGACCCGCATGTCGAGGGCGTCAGCGAACCGGACAAGATACGCGAGATACGCAAAAAGGCGATAAACGCCAACCTTAAGCTGGTCGACTGCCCGATACGCCACCTTGGCACTGAAATGGCGCACCAGCTGTACCTGCGCATTGAGAAGTACCTGCTGGAGCACGGCGTTGAGATCATGTTCTCCACACGCTGCGAGGATATCATCATCAAGGGCGACGAGTGCACCGGCGTCATCGTCACCGACAACAAGGGCGAAAATCGCCAGGAGATCGCGGCAGACAGCATAGTCATCGCCACCGGAAGAAAGGGCGCAGACTGGCTGGAGCGCACATGCGAGAGCCATTCCATCGCGCATCAGCCGGGTACCGTTGACATCGGCGTCCGTGTGGAAGTACGCAACGAGGTCATGGAGGAAGTCAATGCGGTGCTGTATGAGTCTAAGCTTATCGGTTACCCGCTTCCTTTCAAGAACAAGGTGCGCACTTTCTGCCAGAACCCCGGCGGCTTCGTCAGCCAGGAGAATTACGACAACGATCTCGCAGTCGTGAACGGGCATTCCTACAAGGATCTGAAATCCGATAACACCAACCTTGCGATACTCTGCTCGCATAATTTCAGCGTTCCGTTCAATCAGCCGATAGAGTACGCGCAGAAAGTCGGCGAGCTCACCAATATGCTGGGCAACGGGCACATCATGGTCCAGCGTTTCGGCGATATTCTCGACGGAAAGCGCACCTGGGCAAAGGAACTGAACTTCTCCAACGTCAAGCCCACGCTTCCTGACGCAGTTGCAGGCGACATCACCGCTGCAATGCCATACCGCACGATGACGAACATCATCAACTTCATCAAGGCTGTGGACTGCGTAGTTCCCGGTTTTGCGAGCCGTGAAACGCTCCTCTATTCACCGGAGCTGAAATTCTACAGCAACCGCATCAAGATGGACGAGCACTTCAATACCAATATAAAGGGGCTTCACTGCCTGGGCGACTCCAGCGGCTGGACAAGAGGACTTATGATGGCGTCCGTTATGGGCGTACTTATGGGCAGAGAGCTGACAGAGAGGTAAGCGGAGATGGAGCTTTTAAAGGACAGGATAAGAAAAGACGGCGTTATCAAGGAGGGAAATGTCCTCAAGGTGGACAGCTTCCTCAACCACCAGATGGACATTGCGCTCATCAATGAGATGGGCAAGGAATTCCGCAGGCTGTTTCCGGATAAGAGCATCAACAAGATACTCACCATCGAGGCTTCGGGCATCGGCATAGCGTGCATTACCGCGCAGTATTTCAACTGCCCGGTGGTGTTCGCGAAAAAGACCCAGAGCATCAACATCGACGGCGAGGTCTATTCCACGAAGATAAAGAGCTTTACGCACAACCGTACATACGACGTTATCGTGAAGAAAGCGTTCCTGTCGCCTGATGACAATATCCTCATCATCGACGACTTCCTCGCGAACGGCTGCGCGCTGCTGGGGCTTATTGACATCGTGAAGCACGCAGGCGCGAAGATCGCGGGCGCCGGCATAGTCATTGAAAAGGGCTGCCAGTGCGGCGGCGAACTTGTACGCAGCCAGGGCATACGCGTTGAGTCGCTGGCAATAATAGACGCGATGGATCCCGTGAACGGCTGCACGTTCCGCGACGATCCCAATAGCTGATTTTGACGGTACTACCGTTAAAATATATAAACACATGCGGGCGACCGCAGGAAAAGGCGAAAGCCACAAAACCAGGGAGGAAAACAAACCAATGAAGAAGAGATTACTGGCTGCCATCATGGCAGCAGCAATGCTGTTCACCGGCTGTTCCAACGGCAATGGCGGCAGCAATGCAGACAACTCCGGCTCCGCAGCTGATTCCAGCGCTGCAGGCAGCACAACCACCAACAGCACCGTAAAGGCTGGCTTCGTTTACATCGGAAGCATCAATGACGGCGGCTACACCCAGGCTCACGACCAGGGCAGACTTGCCATCGAGGCAATGGGCGTTCCCACCGCTTACCGCGAGAACGTTGCTGAGACCGTTTCCGACTGCTCCAAGGCTATCAACGAGCTGATCGAAGAGGGCTGCAACCTCATCTACACAAATTCCTTCGGCTTCATGGACGCTACCGTTGAAATGGCAAGCGAGCACCCCGACGTAAAGTTCGCTCACTGCTCCGGTTACATGACTGCCGAGAACCTCTCCACTTACTTCGGCAAGGTTTATCAGGCACGTTACCTTTCCGGTATCGTTGCAGGCATGAAGACCGAGAAGAACTACATCGGCTACGTAGCTGCAAAGGCTATCCCCGAGGTTATCCGCGGTATCAACGCATTCACACTGGGCGTACAGTCCGTTAACCCCGACGCTAAGGTAGAGGTTCTGTTCACCGATACATGGTACGATCCCGCTGAGGAAAAGAGAGCCGCTCTTTCTCTGCTGAACAAGGGCGTTGACGTCCTCGCACAGCACCAGGATACCACTGCTCCCCAGGTCGCTGCACAGGAAAAGGGCGCTTACTGCATCGGCTATAACTTCCCGACCCCTGACGCTGCTCCTGAAGCATATCTGACCGCAGCTTGCTTCAACTGGGCTACATTCTACACCGATGACTGCCAGAGAGCTCTCGACGGCACATGGTCCAGCCGCAAGTACTGGGAAGGTCTTGCAACTAACATGACTTACCTTGACGACCTGAGCAGCCTCTGTGCTGAGGGCACACAGGATAAGGTTGACGCTGCCAAGGCTTCCATCATCGACGGTTCCTTTGATCCGTTCACTGGTCCTCTCTATGACACCGACGGCAACCTCAAGGTTGAGGACGGCGTAAGAATGACCGACGACGAGATCTGGAACATGGATTGGTTCGTTCAGGGCGTAGTTGCCAACAACTGATAATTGAACACAGGCAGACGCAGGCTGCAACAGGTCTGCGCTCTGTTTGTTTTCACGAGCGGCGCAGCGATGTGCCGTTTGTGAAAGCAGGCAGACAAAATCAGGAGGAAACAATGGAACCTTACATCAGGCTAACGAATATATGCAAGAGTTTTGGTCCCGTGCAGGCGAACAAGAACGTGTGTCTTGAGGTGTGCAAGGGCGAGATAATGGCTCTCCTCGGTGAAAACGGCTCCGGAAAGAGCACGCTGGTGAACATGCTCAGCGGAATCTACACGCCGGACAGCGGAGAGATCGAGGTAGGCGGCAAAAAGGTGGTTTTCCACTCGCCTAAGGACGCCATAAAGGCTGGCATAGGCATGATACATCAGCATTTCAAGCTGGTGGACGTGCTCACCGCAGCCGAAAATATCGTGATAGGCAGACCTGGCGGCGTATTCACCGATCAGAAGGCGCTCTTCAAGAAAATGCAGGAACTCAGCGACAAATATGGCATGAATGTAGACGCTTCCAAAAAGGTGTACAACATGTCCGTCAGCGAGAAGCAGTCCGTAGAGATAATGAAGATACTCTATCGCGGCGCTGACGTGCTGATACTCGACGAGCCCACAGCAGTGCTCACCCCGCAGGAAATAAAGGGACTTTTCAAAATACTGCGCGAGATGAAGGCACAGGGCTGCTGCATTATCATCATCACGCACAAACTCGCGGAGGTAATGGAGATATCCGACCGCGTGACTGTGCTGCGCAAGGGTGAGTCCATCATGACTGCGGTCACCGCTGAGTCCACGCCCCAGCAGCTGACGGAAATGATGGTAGGCAGCGCGGTTTCCCTTGATATCGAGTGCCCGAAGGAGAAGCTCAGCGACGCGCCGGTGCTCTCAGTCAGCGGGCTCTCAAAGAAGTCGTTTGAGGGCGTACCGCTGCTCAATGATATGTCGTTCGACCTTTACGGCGGCGAAATACTTGGAATTGCAGGCATCGCAGGCAGCGGTCAGAAAGAACTGTGCGAGATAATCGCGGGTCTGATGAAAGCGGACAGCGGTTCGATAAAATTCGACGGAAGCGAGATACTCGGGCTTTCACCCCGGGCGATACTGCGGCATGGGATCAGCATGAGCTTTATCCCCGAGGACAGACTTGGCATGGGTCTTGTGGCAGGAATGAGCGTTATGAATAACGTGATCCTGAAAAGCTACAACCGCAACCGCGGACCATTCCTGGACAGAAAGTTCTCAAAAACGCTTGCCGAGCAGATAGTCAAGGATTTTGACATTTCCACGCCGTCGGTCAACCATGAGGTCAAGAAGCTTTCCGGCGGTAATATCCAGAAAGTTCTGCTGGGACGTGAAATATGGCTCGCGCCGAAAGTGCTGATAACCGCTTACCCTGTCAGAGGACTGGATATCGGCGCTTCATACAACATCTACCGCGTGCTGAACGAGCAGAAGAAAAAGGGCGTCGCGGTGCTGTTCATAGGTGAGGACCTTGACGTGCTCAAGAGCATTTCTGACAGACTTATGGTAATTCACAACGGCGAGGTAGTGGATATTGTCGATCCCCGAAGCGTCACCAAGGAAGATATCGGCATGATGATGCTCGGTCATAAGCCGGGCGAAGAGGGGAGCGAAGCAGTATGACCATAGCAGACAGAATACACATATCCAAACGCAGCAATGCTTCCAACGCGTCGATGGTGCTGACTAACGTCATTGCGATCGTCGCGGCGCTGGTCGCGTCAGGGCTGATAATGCTGATTATGGGGTTCAATCCCTTTGCGGTTTACGGGAATATCGTCACATCATCGATGTCGTCGGCGTTCAGCGTAAGAGAAACTCTCAACACCACGATACTGCTGACGATACTCTCGCTTGGCATTTCGGTGGCATTCCGCATGAAATTCTGGAACATCGGCGCGGAAGGGCAGCTGTACATGGGCGCTTTCGGCGCAACTCTCATGGCGTTTTCATTCCCGGACCTGCCGGCTGGCGTGCTGCTCCCGCTGATGGGACTTGCGGGCTTTGTTTTCGGAGGTATCTGGGCGCTTATTCCGGCGCTTATCAAGGTGAAGTTTTCCACCAGCGAAACGCTCGTGACGCTGATGATGAACTACATCGCGATCGCATTCATAGAGTACCTTGAGGCAGGCCCCTGGAAAGACCCTGCGGCTCTCGGCGCAAATAAAATCGCAAGGTTTGCCGGGAATGCAGTCCTGCCGAGGGTGTTCGGCGTACATGCCGGCTGGATAGTTACGCTGGTCCTTGTGGTAGTCATGGCGATAATGATGAAGTACTCAAAGATAGGCTATCAGATCGACGTACTCGGCGAGAGTGAAACCACTGCGCGCTATGCGGGCATGAATACTCTCAAGATAACGCTGATAGCTGTGCTTGTTTCCGGTGGACTTTGCGGAATAGGCGGATTTATGCAGGCTTCTGCGGTCGAAAAGTCGCTGACTGCGCAGCTTTCCGGTGGACTTGGTTTTACTGCGGTGATCACAGCATGGCTTGCAAAGCTGAAACCTCCGGTCATGGTAGTTGTTTCGTTTGTGTTTGCGATGCTGCTGAACAGCCAGTCCTCGCTGCAGTCCATGGGAATGCCCGCTGCTATGGCAGGTATCCTGCAGGGAATGATCATCTTCTTCGTGTTAGGCAGCGAATTCTTCATCAACTATCGCATATCCCTGCGCAAGACTGAAAAGGAGGGCTGATATGCTTACTGATATATCATTATTCTTACAGACCTCTGTGCAGATGGGTACGCATATCCTGTTTGCGATAGTTGGCGGCATAATCTGTGAAAAGGTCGGAAATATGAACCTCGGCATCGAGGGAATGATGCTTATGGGTGCTGCTTCGGGCTATCAGGTTGCGTGTGCTACCGGAAATCCGCTGCTGTCGGTCCTTGCGGCAGGTCTTGCGGGACTTCTGGGCGCGCTCATATACGCGTTCATAACCATTACGCTGAGGGGAAATCAGGTGGTTACCGGTCTGGTGCTGACGATATTCGGCACGGGCGTCGCAGGCTTTATCGGAAGTTCTGTAATGGCTGACGGCGACATTGTTTCCAAGCACACGATACCGGATTCTGTCGCGAATGCATTCAGGGCTTATGACATTCCGGTGCTGTGCGATATTCCGATAATCGGAAAGGCGCTGTTCTCTCAGGGAGTGTACGTTCAGGCTGCGATAGTCGTTGCGGTTCTGGCATATTTCTATATGAAAAAGACGCGTTTCGGGCTTAACATGCGTGCAGTCGGTGAAAACCCAGGCGCCGCAGACGCAGCCGGAATTAACGTTGCGCTGTATAAGTACGTTCACGTGCTTCTGGGTGGATTTTTGTGCGGTGTAGGCGGCGCGTATCTGTCGATAGCTTCGCTGACGCAGTGGCAGGAAAATGTGACTGCAGGCTCCGGCTGGATTGCTGTTGCATTGGTAATATTCAGCACCTGGAATCCTCTTAAGGCTATACTGGCTGCGTATCTTTTCGGTATCCTTCAGGGACTTAAATACAGCATGCAGGGCTGGGGCGTGAGTATTCCGTCGCAGATACTGACAATGATACCATATGTTGCGACTATAGTCGTGCTGATTTTCATAACCCTTCGCAAGAAACGTGAGCACCAGCCGCCAAAGGCTCTGGGCGATCCGTATTTCAGGGAAGAGAGATAACAATGACCCGTGGGTGTTTCCGCTCACGGGTTTTTTGATATTTTAAGATTTGCTGAAAAAACTCCAAAAAAAGCGAAAAAATTTACAAAAACCTATTGACAAATCCGACGAATGATGCTATAATATATGAGTGCTCAGGAATGAGTGCTAAGCGCCAGTAGCTCAGCTGGATAGAGTATCTGGCTACGAACCAGAGGGTCGGGGGTTCGAATCCCTCCTGGCGTGCCAACAGAAAACCGCTTAACCGTTAGGGTTGAGCGGTTTTTCTTATGTCGTAAGAAAAACCGTTCAGCGCATTTTCCTCTATTTGAGTGCGCCATTAGTGCGCCATAGAATTTATCCGTAGTATTCGTTATCCGTGCTCAGGCACGGATTTTTTCATTTCAGTCTCATTTTCACTTTACTCATTGATCTTCTTTTCTCCGGATCACAAAATTTGCAATGCACTCTGCGGCAGCTTCGTCCGCCCTTGCCATTATGTGTCCGTACTTGTCGGTTGTGGTGCTGACTTTACTGTGTCCTAACCTTTTGCTAATGGTTATTGGATCAACACCGTTATAGTAGAGCAGACTCACCATTATGTGCCGGAACGCGTGTGGGTTGATATGTGGAAGTCCGTATTTCTTCGAGAACGTACCGCAGTAGTTGGTAAGACTTGACGGGTCCATAGGGGAGCCGTCCTCCTGTACGAATACAAACCCGGTATTTTTCCACAGACTGCCCCAGATTTGTGCTTGCTCATCGTACCATTCCTTGTATTTCTTCAGCAGAGCCATAGTTTCCTGCGGTAGCTTTCTTTTAATCGGATAACATAGTTTGCGTATTCTAAAAAGGTAATTCCATGAGTGAGAGTGAAGCCCATTTTGCATTGTTCTTCAAACTTGTAAGCGAATTTTTCGCATTCGGTTCGATTTTTCTTTTCAGACCATTCTGGATTAGCCTTGAAAGTAGTGCAGCTTGGTTTGATACGGTTGCCGAACCTGTCGTATTCGTGGTACACTCTGATTCCGAAACTGATCAGTTCTCCTTTCTTGTTTCTTCTGGGGTGGATATCTGCCATATTAATTCCTCCTATTCGTCGTATATATCAAACCAATCACGCAGAAGCTGCTTGTAATACGCGATCATCATTTCAGCCAGCGGATTTCCCTCCTTTACCAATACATTTGCTGGCATATTTTCAGGACTGTTTTGATTATGCGTGAGCTTTTCACGGTTGGATTTGATTTCATTTGTTATATAATCAACGACTTCCGCTTCGAAACTTTCGGTAAGAGCCTTGTCGTGTGAATCAGTATTAAGTATTCGTTCGATGAGTGCCATATAAGTTTTCCATGCACTGTATTCGCAAACGCTGTTATGCTCGGAAATGTCCGGCAGATTATAATTTGTGTCGTATTCTTTTACGCCGTATTTTTTTAGTTTTGCCGTTTCCTCAAGTTCATTGTATATTCTGTCATAGCAGAAAACGCCTGACAACGGCGACAACATTGCCTGTAAAGCATGGTAACAAGAGTATCCTCCGATGTCTTCATTAGTGAATTCAATGCCGTAAATTCCGCCGCCAAAAAAGAAAGCCGCCCGCGGTACGGCAATACCACAGACGGCATGAGAGAGCAGCCCAGTTACAAGTGCTTCATCTCACATTTTATTGTATCATACATTGGGTGAGATTGCAAGTACATTTTCATCAAAGGAGAATTATTATGTCTGACATTATTAAAGAAAGCAATTCCACCAAGAAGTATATTCCCCACATGGAGAATATCAAGAATACAGCTGAACTGCTGCATCTTCCTACAAACTTTATCAGAGAAAAGGTCTTGACAGGGGAGATAGTTGCAGTCAGGGCAGGCAGACGCTACCTCGTAAATGTTGACAAACTAATAGAGTATCTCAACACGCACACCATTGATCCTGAGATAGAGCCGGACGAGGAGGCTGATAACTACCTATGTCGGAATCCGCGAGTATGACACTCCCGATATCCCAGCGCAAGTAAAGAGCGGGTATCATAGTATTGTTTTTTCGGCATTCAACAGCCGGGTGGTGTTCCGCAAGCGTAATGTTCCTCTATTTCTCAGCGAAGAGGGACGGCAGAAATTTATACACTACTATAATACTGAGATAGAGCCTAAACTCCGTGACAGGTTTGCGGAATGTCAGGACTGGGGCGGAAAGTACCACGGACTTATTCTTCGTTTATCCGGAATATTGCATTGCATGAGTGAATTTTCAAAAGACAGAATGCCGGAAAACGAACGGATATCCGCTGAAACTCTCGGCAATGCTATAAGAATTGGAGAATACTATACCCGTCAGGCTGTTTTCGCTTATACGCAGAATGAATTTGATAAGTCCATAGCAGGGGCAGAATATGTGCTGCGTAAGCTGACAGCTAAGCAGATAAACGAGATCACTCCGCGTGAACTGCTGCATACTTGTCGAAAATTTAAAACCATGGAAGAATTACGAGTTTCAGTTGAGCTTCTTATTGAACACGGATACATAAAAGAATATTCTCGGCGCGTTTCCGGACAGAAAATCAAGACTGTCTACCTTGTAAATCCGTGTTTGTTTGAAAATGGCGTACCAAATGTACCAGAGCCATGATAAGAATTGGTACAATTGGTACGCTGAATAAACTACAATATTTAGATCACCGGGGTGTTCTTCAAGCTCGCTGTTTACAGCGGATACCGCCGCGGTGAGCTGCTCGGTCTGGAATGGAAAGACGTGGATTTTGAGAACAACACGATAAAAGTCCGCAGAACTTCCAACTACACGGCAAAGAAAGGTATCTATACCGACACAACGAAAACAAAGAAGTCCCAGAGAACGCAGAAGTATCCGCAGTACGTTATGGATATGCTGTGGGAGCTGAGAAATGAACAGGACGAACAGTGCGCCCGCATGGGCGACAAGTGGCAGGATTACGACCGTCTGTTCATAAAGTGGGACGGAAGCCCTATGAACAACAATACTCCCTACTTCTGGTTCAAGGAGTTTTGTGAGAAGAACAGCATAAGGTTCTGCG
>ERZ827156.3477-NODE-3477-length-14161-cov-4.722884_pt1 | contig 14161 bp, 18 predicted proteins | sample MGYA00519919_ERZ827156 | MGnify/ENA primary metagenome ERZ827156 (study PRJEB31778, sample SAMEA3449269) | human gut metagenome | biome: human gut; feature: human-associated habitat; material: faeces | place: United Kingdom | collected 2010/2012 ... | reverse complement strand
GCGCAGCGGCCCCAAGGTCAACGTGATGAACGAGAAGGCCTTCCCCAAGCTGTAAGCAAGTTCTCTGGCACTCTTCCGACAGATGCGCTGTTTGCAACAAACACTCGAATCTTGCAAGGGAATGTTTATCGAATAGAGCGGAGAGGACTTCTCCTGGCTGGCCGCGGGGAGCAGGATGGCGTTGGGCACCTCCAACGCGTTCACCTCGGTGGGGATCAGGAAGCCCACGGGCTCCCGGCTGTCCGGCGAGACCAGCTGGGCGATGGGCATCGCATCGAGCGCATGCTCCACACGCTGCACGCGGACGCAGTCGCCGCGCTGCCCAGAGGGGTCCTGCTTGGACTGTAGGGTTATAACACGATTGCTCGCGAATTCGGACGGACGCTTCACGGAAGCGGAACACTGCACAAAGGCCACCAACTCCTTCCGCGACAGCGTAATCAGCGAGAAGGGAAGTGTTGGCTGCAACGGAACGCTCATATGGGAATTGGCATTCACGAGTCCTGGCGGGGGCACCATTGGCACTACTGGCACCGCAGGTATTGCGGATTCTGGAGGCATCACAGGCGACGTGGGCTTCAACTCAATACTAGTGGATGTCCCATCGCCCGATGCATCGTTCGCTTGAATGGCGGCAGGCGCGGATTGCGAAACGGCAACGACTTCCGGAGAGGAGACGCTGGCGCCGACGGGCACGGACGCACTGCCATGGAGCTTTAAACTGAGCAGACTCTGGGCCACCTGCTGGTCATCCGACTCGTCCTGCTTTGAAGCGACCGACTGGTTTGAAGGCGATTGGGGCGCTCTCGGGGAGAGAGGGAACGGCTGTCGCGATTGTAAGAACTAGACGTGAAATGGCGCGTTGAGTCCCACCGATTTCACCTCGTCCTCCATGTTCGTGACGTTCAGCTGCGCATCCTCGAGGCGCTGGAAGGGAATGAAGTCGCACGGCTCGATGGAGTCAAACTCCCTCTCGATGCGTTTCCTCATCTCCTCGTCGCTTGCCAGTGGATACTGCATCAGAGATCCCAGCACCCAGCTCGCAATCTCATACTTCAGGTTCTTCGGCAGGATGTCATCTCGCAGCATAGCCTCAAGCACCTTGGACACACTGTCACTCTTGTTGGGAGCCACTCCAGTCCCATCCCCATTTTGAAAGCTAGCCATTCTCTCGTTTCTCCTCTGCAGCAGCCTCAGCATCGCAGTGGAGTACTTGTCATAGCGCCTATCGCTAATACGAGCAAGCAATCATCACTGATCCGTGTTCTCCTCCGTTGCCTGAAGAACCTCTTGTACAATCTCGTCTTCCGTCTGTTGTTTGCCTTGCACGAACGGCACGAAGGGCAACGGACTTGGAGAGAATACAGTAGGTGACGCCACTTCGCTCGTTGCTGGCCTCTTCCCCTTCGCAAAGTATTTTTGGGCGTGACTTCGCACCTACTCATCACAGCACTCCCATGGCGCCACTTGGATCATTGTCCTGGTCTTCACCACATCGGCAACTGCCTTCCAATCGTTTTTGTACAATTCAAAACCGCGAAGAAAGCGCTGATGCTCTTCATCAGACCACCTTCCAACAGTCGATGAATCTGTATGCGGTATCGACGCTACATTTAAAAAGGAACACAGCCCGCACCACTCATCTCTTGCTACGTTGAATGGAACAAATCACCAAAGAAGGCTTTCTAGAAATACAGCTACGAAGACCCCTGTATTCGAGACGGTTCGAAAGGAAGAAAGGATTGGTGCGCTGAAGTGATACTGCACTTTCCTTACCTATGGGCCCCCACAATTTCAATCCTCGTTTCCAACAAACACCCGCAAAAGCAACTTACTGCTGACCGTGGACCTTCTCCCACTCCTGGTACTTCTCGATGTAGGGAGCGACGACTTCCCACACCTTGTTCTCCTTCACCAGCTTGTGCACCGCCTTGATGTCGGGGCTCATGAAGCGGTCGCGCGTGTACGGCGTCACCACCTCGCGCACCAGGTCGTACACCTTCTGCAGAGGCTCCGTCGGCTTCTCGCCCAGCAGCCACACGCCCTGGCACGCCGCCAGCAGCTCGATAGCGATCACGTTCTCCACATTCTCCGTCACCTCGATCGCCTTGCGCGCGCAGAAGCCGCCCATGGACACGTGGTCCTCCTGACCGGCGGAGGTGGAGATCGAGTCCACCACGCCGGGGTGCGTCAGCACCTTGTTCTCGCTCACCAGCGCCGCCGCGCAGCAGTGGGCGATCATGAACCCGGAGTCCAGACCACCGCGCTCCTTCACCGTCAGGAACGGGTTCAGACCGCCCAGCGCGCTGTTCACCAGACGCTCGATGCGGCGCTCGGACATGTCGGAGATCTCGTGGATGGCGATGGCCAAGAAGTCCAGCGCCATGGCGGGGTACTCGCCGTGGAAGTTGCCGCCGGAGATGATCACGGGCTCGCCGTCCTCCTTGCGGAAGATCATCGGGTTGTCCGTCGCGGAGTTCAGCTCCGTCTGGATGATGCTGCGCACGAAGCGCAGCGTGTCGTGCACCACGCCGTGCACCTGCGGCTCGCAGCGCAGCGTGTAGGAGTCCTGCACCTTCTTCTTGTCCGTCAGCTTCTCGAAGATCTCGCTCTTGTACAGCGGGTTGTTCAGCACCGCGCGCATGCGCTCCGCCACCTCGCGCTGGCCCGCGTGCTTGCGCGCGTCGTGGATGAAGTGGTTGTACGCCGCCGTCGTGCCGCGCAGCGCCTCGAACGTCATCGCGCAGATCACGTCCGCCTCCAGCGCCGCGTGCTCCGCGCGCACCAGCGCCTCCGCGCCCAGCGTCGAGATGAACTGCGTGCCGTTGATGAAGGCCAGGCCTTCCTTCGCGCGCAGGTGCACCGGCGTCAGGCTGTACTTCTTCATCAGCTCCTCCGTCGGGTGGATCGTCAGGTCCGCGGGGTCCCAGCACTCGCCCTCGCCGATCAGGCCCAGGCACAGGTGCGCCAGCGGGGCCAGATCACCAGAAGCGCCCACCGTTCCCTTGATGGGAATCACAGACACCACACCGGCGTTGAAGAAGTCTAATCCTCATCGAGGGTAAGGAGGGACATACCCAGAGCACGCTGCAGAGACTCGTGGCTCACACCGCTGTTGCCCTTGGCCAGCACGTTGCAGCGCAGAGCAAGCATGCGGAGCGATCTCTCGTAGCTCAGGTTCTCACCCACGCCGGAAGCGTGAGAGCGGATCAGGTTCACCTGCAGCTCCTCCACGGACTCAGGGGGGATGATGACGTCCTTGAAGTTGCCGAAGCCGGTGTTGATGCCGTACTTCACGATCTTGTTGTGCACGATATCGTCGACCACTTGTCTGCCAGACTACGCGTTATTCGGCGGGAAAACACCGTACATCGACCTTGGCCCACGCCTCCTTGCTCAGGTCCAGCTTGTACTTTCTGTAGCCGAGCTCCATCAGCTACGTCCTCAGCCCGCACTTGAAAAAGATACCATCTCGGGGGTAAGGGACTCTCCATCCAAATAGTAAACAGGCAGTTCAGCGCTCATCTCGTAGATTAGATTTCTTTGCTTCTTTTGGAACAGTTCCCTGTTTCCACTGTGGCGGGGATTGGCGCACCACTTTTCCGTGCGCGTGTGCATTTGTGAGAATTGGGAGGGATACTGATGAAACAAACAACAGATTATTCGTCTTGGAAAAACTGGGACAGAGCGCCTGCGTCTACGCATGAGTGGGAAACACTATTGCTCACTAGCTACGACAAGAGAGTCTCTGTACTTGAACGGATAGTTGAGATCCACCTCGGTGAGTGAAGGCATGTCTATGACTCACTGCCGACAACGAATGCAGACTCAACAGTCGGACCTGGAACGGAAAACGGAATGTCGTACTGTCCCAACGGTTCGTTATGAGAGTTGTGAGTTTGGGCAAGTCTACTCATGATGGCTCTCCTTCATCACTTCTTTTCAGCTTCAATTCCGTACCCATATCAGACGCAAACGTAGCAACATTCTTACCCAATTTGACAGAGACTAGTTCCGGCAAACCTACTCCTCACCATTCCTTCAAAAGAAAACTCTCCAAAACAAACTCCGTACACTTCTCAAAGCAGTTCCAACCCAGCTGTAACAATCTCAACCTCGGCAAGTCTAATCCTCACCTCCCCCCATCATCCCCACTTTTCAACTCCAACGATGCCTCCTTGAAACAGCCAATTGGGTACTTGTTATCCCAGTCACCCATCACAATCTCCTCCAACGCCGGCACGTCCTCGATCACACATTTTTCCGCTTCATGAAACGCCCCGTTGCCCAGCACCAGCGTCTTCACCTTCGGACACTCCTTCAGACAGAACTGCCCTTCAAATCGTTCGTCGTCCTCCATAAGGAACACGACGTCATCCATCGACGGGTGAATGCATCGCTGAAAGCTCCTCGCGCCGATCTCAACGCGCTCCAGCGACGGCATTCCCTTCAGTGTCACATGCGTCATATACCGGAAGCAGAAGTTGCCGATGGTGATGGTCTTTGCCTGCTTGAAGGGCGAGAAGTCCACGGCGGTCAGCTTCGGGTCGTTGCCGCTGACGTGAGCAATGGTGATGGCAGTGAGGCGAGTGGCGAGTGGCTGAAGTCCTGAGGCGGTGATGGTGACGGCGTTGGGAGGCGGAGGTGAGAAAGAAGGGTGTTGGGCCAGTGCGCCGATGTCTGCGTGTGAAGGGGGAAGAGAAAGAGAACTGGAAGTGTGGAGCGACATGCAGGAGTTGAAGGAGAGGGGTAGGAGCGTGACGGTTGTGAGCGAGGGCAAGTCTGATGGTGATGGGGAGGAGACAAGTGAACTCTCGAGCATGACGGAGGAGCAATAGAAGAAGCTCACAGAAACACTGCCTCCCTCTTCCAGGCAGGTGAGTGTGATGAGTTGGGGCAAATCTACTCATCACCGCCCATAGAGTCCTTCACCTCGCATTATCAGCTCGGTTTTGTCACTGTCTTTGAAAACCAAGGCATTCCGACCGACGGTGAGGTTTTCCAACGCGGGCAGGTCTATTCCGTTAGACTCGTTCTGCAAGCGCACTCTCCAAAGCAACACGCTCGCAGTTATAGAACGCTTCCACTCCGAAGGACAGCAGCCGCAGCTTCGGCAAGTCTGAACATAAGCGCCACTCACAGCAAACACGCTTCAACTCAAACGACGCCTCGTAGAAGTTACAGCTCCGCTCCTTCGTGTCGCCCAGCGCAAGCACTTCCAGAGACGGAAGATTCTCGAACACGCACACATCGTAGTCATCGAACACATCCGTCCCAATGCGGAACTCCTTCAGCAAGGGACAGTCCTTCACAAACAGCCCGCTCTGATCTTCCTCTGTCACTTCCACGTGAAATGATTCGTTCCCAATCACCACGCTTTCTAGCTTCTTCATTCCGATCAACTTCACTCTGGTGATATCGGTAAACGAGCCTTCGCCAATCTGCAGCGTTCGCAACTGCTGGACATAGTGGAAGTCAAGGTGGACCATTTCCTCCTCCAGCTGGATGTTGTTGCCAACAATCAGCTCTTCCACACCGGTGTGGAGGCGCCCCAGAAAAGTATAGTAGTGCTCCACCACCAACTTCGTATACCAGTGATCCATGTCCAACCATTCCCCATCGTAGATCACTTTGCCATTTCGGTCATACAGAGTCCCCTTTCCCCACCGATCCCCATCCCACCATCCTCCTTCATACTCCACCCGATGGAGGTCGGGATAGTACGTCCTTCCGTAACCATCATAGTGGATATACAACCGGAACCCTTCATATACAATCTGATTGTCCTCGTCATACAATACGCCCCAGCCATAAGGGTTTCCATCCAGAACGTCCCCTTCCCATCGCTCTCCTTCATCATTCAAATCCAACACTCTGTTGTGCTGGATACTCTCAATATCCTTCTTTGTCTGTCGTAGCAATCGTTTGCCATGCACGTCGAAAATAGTTACTGTGTGATTCAAGTACGTCAGAATGAAGGAGTCTCCAACCCACAGAACTCCTTCTGCTAGTTCATAAACATCGTCTCCACATGCAAAGACCGAAATATAGGAGTTCTCGTGAGTTGTCTCAATCAACCCATACAGCTCCTCCACACTCATAGAGAGAAGTTTGTCCGCTGTGATCGAGTCATTCGCACTCTCCTTCGTCCTTTTCATCATGATGCGAAGGGTCCCATGAATCCAAGTACCCATCCCTCATTCGAGAATCAGAGGAGTACATATTCAATTCATGGGCGTTTCCCGTACCATCACAATCAACTCCAGTATCTCTTTTCCAAGTCATGTTTGTTACGTGCCCCTATTGCAGAACCAGTTTGAATGTCAATGCGCCGAGCCAATCCATCCAGGTAGGATCTTTTGCTGTGTTTCTCATTTGTAGTGCCCGCAGTGCAGAAACATGATTCCCAGTACTCTTTCATGTCGTTACATTTCATTCATAGTGAGCAATCCCCAGAATCCTGCCCCTCTTCCTTACACTGGAACCGCCCCTGGTCAGCGTCCGAACCCCGTCGATGCGCATACGGCCTTCTATACGGTTAGCCAGAAACGGTTGGATCCTGCTTTTGGCGTGATGCCTAGGCCCCACATCACATGCAAGCAATTGCGCGATGCGCTTGAAATGACGGGACTGTGCATTTCCATGGACTTGTGCAACCAGCTTCTTCTGAAGCATGACAGAGATCGAAGCGGAAGAGTCGATTTCAACGAGTTCAATGCCATCGTGGGAGAGGTCACTCAGTGGTCGGTTCGAGCGTATCACCGTCTTCACTCCTAGGGCGTGTTCAACTATTTCGACACGGATCGCTCGGGTCGCATGGAGTTTAAGGAGTTCTCCGACGCTCTCGTCCGCCTCGGCTATCAGTTCTCCCAGCCCATCGTGTCGCTGATGTTCACGAACCTCGACATCAACCATGCGGGATTCCTGGATCTGAACGGTTTCATCAAGGCGTGCACCGTGATCCAGATCGTGATGATGAAGATGCAGCAGTACGATCCGCAGAAGAGAGGCTGCGTCACGCTCGATGTGAACCAGATGATGGATGTTGTCTTCTCCATTCCCATGTGGTCTGTTTTTTCATTACCATCACATTGCCACTGTTCTAGCAATCACGGGCAACTGGGAGAGGACACGGTTAGCAGTGAGAAAGAAGAAAGGGATCATCGATTGGAGCGTGTCCCTCAACCCACACAAATCGGCCCGTATTTCGTCATTCACGGCGTAATTGTCTTCCGCCGTCACTCTTGTTTCTCAGTCCCTAGCCCTGTTGTTGTTGGGTAGAGACAGTGAATTGTGATTGTTGCCAGTGTAGTCGTGCGCTTTTCTTTCCCTTGTACTTGAATTCTGGTTCCACCCAACAAATGGAATTTCTGTCATATGTTCGTGAGAAGGGCTACTTGCCCATGCCAATGCTAAAACAGTTGTGTGAAATTGTACTGGTCTTCTTTCAAATTGAACCGTAGGCAAAAGAGATCCTTGTAGAAGAGAACACAGTGCAACCCGTGTCAAGTCCAGTGAATGTAGTTCTTCCACGTGCGTTGCAGTGATGGTTAGATTTGCGGCGATATACATGGACAATATAGCGACCTCTTGGAGCTCTTCAGAGTGGGCGGTGAAATCCCGGAGAAGAGCTACATTTTCATGGTGCCCTTTTCGAATGGAAGTGAAGTGTAGGGAGACTACGTGGATCGCGGATACGGAGGCTGCGAAGTGTTCCAGTTGCTGCTTAGCTTGAAGGTTTGGTGGGACTCGCCCATTCTCTGTCATCCCCAGTTACCCTGACAAGATCACTCTGTTGCGCGGCAACCACGAGTCTCGCGAGATTACGCGCGTTTACGGATTCTACTACGAGATTCAGCAGAAGTATAACAGCACCGACCCGTGGGAGTGGTGTACCGACGTTTTCGATTATCTCGGAATCGCCGCTGTTCGCCTTTGGGCTTTTCTTCACCGTAGTTGGTCGACAATCGGATTCTGTGCATTCACGGCGGACTCTCGCCCTCCATCTCCACAATCGACCAGGTGGGTGCCGATCATCTCTCTGACACGTAGATCCGAACACTGAACCGCGTGATGGAGATCCCCTCCAGCGGCGCCTTCTGCGACCTGCTGTGGTCCGACCCCGAGATAACGGACGGTTTCCGCGACAGTCCGCGCGGGGCGGGGTACATCTTCGGCGAGGCTCCAGTGAACGAGTTTACGCAGACGAACGGTCTGGAGCTGATCTGCCGAGGTCACCAGATGATCCAGCAGGGCTTCCAGTACATGTTCTCGCAGAACAACCTGGTCACCGTGTGGTCTGCTCCCAATTACTGTTACCGCTGCGAGAACGTGGCGTCTGTGCTGCTGCTGGACGAGGGATTGAATCGGACGTTCCGGATGTTCAAGGAGGTGATAGTGAGGCGAGGGTGTGACGAGTAGAATAAGGAGGAGCAGGAGAAGGAGATGCAGTCCTCGAGCTACGCATTCTATAGTTTTTAGTATTCTTCCTCTTTGTTTCCCTATCCGTGAGCAGGAGTCATGAGTACACTTCAGAAGCTCGTTCATGCCGTGCACAAGACCATGTATGAGCAGATGGTGACAAAGGTGCTCATCCAGGAATCCATCATGCACAAACTGGCTGTAGTATCGTTTCTTTGTGTTGAGCGTAGACCGCAGAGTGCAACGAGAAGTGCTTCTTGGATGCGCTGAACAAGTGCTGTATCCATCCTCTGTTATTATCGAGTGAATCCTCTGTCTGTTTAATGTGCTATTATCATATATAGATTGCCGTTGACAAGAAATGGTTGTTTTGCATGTAAAGTGTGAATTATAGTTTGCACTGGGACGGACACGCTGTTCCTCAAGTACCAAACGCGATTCTTGTAAGAGTTGGGTGCATCATGGAACATAGGTGTCGGATCGAAAGGAGGTCGTGTTCCCAAACCATCTCGTGATCACAGAAGCCGCATCCTATCTAAACTGCGAAGATGCCACTACTCAAGAACAAGTGCACATTCAGTCGCTGAAGGAGTTGCTGTTTTGCCTGACTGGCTGCCCCAACATGGAGAAGGAGGGTTATCTCCCCTTTGGGCACATCTCACTGCCTCCCTACCAGGTCTTTTACGCCTCCTCCTTCTCCTTCTGCTCGGTCAATCTGAAGCCCTTTGTTCCCGGGCACATTCTCGTCATCCCTCGCCGCAACGTCCCTACACTCGACCTCTTGACCGAGGAGGAGGCTGCCGATCTCATGCTGGTGACGCGGAAGATGATTCGCTTCATCAAGGAGTACTACCACGTGAATTCCGTCACGGTGGCGATCCAAGACGGGCCTCCCGCGGGACAGACAATTCCGGATGTGCACGTGCATATCATGCCTCGAGAGTACGGAGATTTCAAGGAGAACGACGTTGTGTACGACATGCTGGACGAGGCGGATATTCTCCCGCACAGCAACGGCAATCTCAGTGCCAGTGTTTTTCTTTTCACCAACTCATGCATAGAACCCGACGCGGAGCGCATTCCGCGTAGCAAGGAACAGATGACTGCCGAAGCCCGCAAATACATCGACTTCCTTTCCTCGTCCCTTTCGCTTGTTTTGCAACAAACACACCAGTTTCTGTAATTGCGAGGAACACGGAGCGCCCAGGCGATTCCCGCTCTGCAGGGCATCATGGGATGCTATACATAATCCACCACGCCCGCTTCCCACTCCCATCTGCAATGCAATCTCGCGCGGATTGAAGAAGTAGAACAGCGCCGCCTTGCCGATTTCCACAATGTCGATGCCCAGCTCGTCCACCACGTACGACGCGCTGGCCGCATCGCAGATGCCACCCACCGCCGAGCACACCACGCCCGTTTCCTTCTTGATGGTGTGGGACATCTGTTCCTGGAAGTCCCAGTTGCTGGGGATCACCTGCTGGTCCGACAGGCCCGCCGACGAGATGTCCATCATGTCCACGCCGCAATTCTGGACCAGTTCGGTGCACAGCTTCGCCGCCTCGGGCACGTCCCAACTGCTGCCCTCCACCAGATCACTCGCCGAAATCCGCACGAAAAGGGGCATGCCTTCTGGAATGGCCTTTCGGACGGCGCACGCCACCTCCTTCACCAGACGGATGCGGTTCTCGAAGCTGCCTCCGTACGAATCCGTGCGGTGGTTGGACAGGGGCGACAAGAACTCGTGCAGCAGGTATCCGTGTGCAGCGTGGATCTCAATGAAGTCGTATCCACAGGCCACGGCGCGCTTGGCAGCAGCAGCAAAGGCAGCCACCACCTCCTGGATCTCCTCCACGGTCAGCGCATGGGGCTTGCCGTGAAGATCGTTGTAGGCATCATCCGACGGTCCGACCACCTGCCAGCCGCCCTCCTCGGGGAGGATGTACTGACGGCCCTTGGATTCGCCGGGAGTGTAGGTCGAGCCCTTGCGGCCCGCGTGAGCGAGCTAGCGATGATGACGAGAGAGGAAAGGCACCTGAATGCCGATCTTGCCGTTCTCGGCGTGGACGACGCTCACGATTCTCTTGAGGCCGGAAATGAAGTCGTCACTCCAAATGCCAACATCGCTACGATCGAGGGAAGCGCACACAACCTACACAGGAGAAATGCGGCCCTCGGGAGTCACCGCAGAAGCCTCCTGAATGATGCCACCGAAGCCGCGGTGCGCATAGTCAGCATAGTGGCCCACAACAACATCATTCACCTTACCGTCCTTATCGGCAGCAAACTATGCAGTTGAAACCCGGAAACACGCATACCATATCCATTGGGGGGATGAACATGCGATTCGGGAACTCGACATCGCGAATCTTAATGGGAGTAAAGAGCTTTGTATCCTTCATGTGTTTCGTTTAGTATAAACGTGTCGAAGCAAATGACAGTCGTTGGGTCGATTCGTCCCAAATGTCCCCGACCCAAAGAATGGACAATGGAAGAATGGACGATTCCATTCTGGCATTCTCTGTCATTCGAGTGTGTTTCATATCTCTGAAGTACCGAAATGCTCCTGGAGGAGTATGCCGTCCATCTCCATTTTCACCCCTAGAATTTTCATAACACGTAGTGTGATACACCACAAAGGTTTTACCAGCAAAATGGCGGTTGAATACAGCAGAGGAAGCGAGAAAACACGATTCATTCATCTCCGCGGGAATGGAGGCATTTTCCCCAAATGGTCTCGTCAGTCATTACGTCATCGCCGCATCGTCTGTGAGTCGAGTCGATTCACCTTCGAAAACTCACTTTTATTTTTCTTTGAGCTTGTTTTCTTCTCCTCTTCCTATGAACAACCTGAAAAACAGATACCGCACTTCCGACATTCACGATGTTATGGAAATCATTCGCAATCCCTCGTCCGACTATGACCCCGAACCGACCACGCTGCCTGCTGTACTCGGTGTTCGTGCCGGACTCATCGCGTAGGAGTTCACCCGGAACTCCAAATTGTGGGCGGAAACGGACGCCATCGTGAGCAAGGACGGTGTGCACTACACGTACAAGCAGTACTACGACGAGGCTGCCCGGTAACTCCGGTTTCCGCGCGGTCATGAGTAGATTTGCCAAGTCCTGTGTTTCCATTGGAATGGCTCCGCAGGCCGTGGTGAGCATCATCGGCTTCAACTCCTGCGAGTACTTCTTCTCGCTCCAGGGCTCCTGGCTGGCCGGCTGCGTTCCCGCCGGCATTTACACCACGAACTCTGCCGAGGCGTGCTACTACGTCCTGCACCACTCCGAGGCCACCATCTGTGTGTGCGAGGGAGGAAAGAGTGCCACGAAGATCGCCTCCATCCGCGACCGGCTCCCCAACTTGAAGGCCATCATCGTCTACTGGCCGGAGCAGGGCCTGCCGACGGTCAACCAGGACGACGGCTTCGCGAAGGTCTATTCCTGGGACGACTGGATGAAGCTCGGCGCCTCCGTGCCCACCGAGGAAATCGTGCGCCGCACGAACGCGATCAAGCCCGGAAACTGCGCCACGCTCATTTATACCTCCGGCACCACCGTTCGTGTCCATTGTCCGCGTTACGACTAGGGCACGCCCAAGGCAGTCATGTGTTCTCACGACGGTTGCTGCTACAACGCGAAGGTGATCGATTACTACGCACACACCAAAACGGACAACCGCTTCGTCTCCTTCCTCCCCATGAACCACATTGCCGCGCAGTTCGTCGACACGATGATTCCCGTGATGTATCCCGTTACTGTGTACATCGCCCGTCCGGACGCCCTCCGCGGCTCGCTTCTCAACACCCTTCAGCTCGCGCAGCCCACGCTCTTCGTGGCAGTGCCCCGCGTGTGGGAGAAGTTCGCCGACAAACTGAAGGCCACCTTCGCCGAAGCCTCCGTAATCTCACTTCTTCTCCATTACGGATAGTACCTGAAGGGCATATTGATTTCCTGGTTCCGCTCCATCGGCTTCGCCATCTCCTCTTCCCACCAATTCGGCGAAACGCCCTACAACCCCTGGGGCACCACGTTGGCGAAGCACATGCTGTTTGACAAAATCCGGGACAAATTGGGCCTCTCCGCCTGCCGTTTCTTGGCGGTAAGCGCCGCGCCCATCAGCCAAGAAACGCTCGATTTCTTCTCCTCGCTGAACCTGGAGATCCACGACGTGCTGGGCCAGAGCGAGGGCACGGCGCCTCTGTGCTTCAACACGGACACGAACCAGGAGTGGAAGATGTACACGTCGGGTCGTGTGATGAAAGGCGTGCAGGTGAAGACGGACCCGAACACCAACGAGGTGCTGTTCAAGGGGCGTATCGTCATGATGGGGTACATGAAGCAGCCAGTGGAGACGGCCGCCACCATCGACGACGACGGCTGGCTGCACACGGGCGATATGGCTTGCATGGATGCAGAGGGAAGAATCCGCATCAAATGCCGGCGGGATAACATGATGATTATAGCCGGGATCAATATTTATCCCCAGGAGATTGAAAATGCACTGCGGAATGATCCGCGGGTGCAGGATGTACTTGCTTATGCGGCGCAGGAGGATGATGCGCATCCGCACATTGCGATCCGGATTGTCTGCGATCACATGACATCGGATGAAGTGCTGAAACTCTGCCGTGCATGCCTGCCGGCATATGAACAGCCGACGGAAATCCACATCGTGCAGGCTTTGCAGCGCAATGCATCCGGGAAGCTGATCCGACCTAAAGGGGGGACGAAACATGAATGAACCGAGCCTTGTGTTGGCTGCAACCGAAAGCTATACATGGGAAAAACAACTGATGTATCCGAGCCGGTTATGCCGTGTAGCCCCATGTGAATGCGACTTTGAGGATGCGCGCAGCCGTATGTATGTTGCATTTCGGATCCCGCAGGAACTGCTGAACAGACCCGTTCGGCAAGCCGTACTTTCGCTGACGCAGGCGGAGGGAGAATCGGGCGGCACCGGGAAAATCGGCGTGTATGCCGTACACGAAGCGCTGAGAGCCGGCGCATTCGATCCGACGGCGGCGGCATATCCGCTGGACTACAGCCGTGCGCAGCGCAGCATCGGCGCGCTCTCCCACCTGTGGGATATAACAGATTGCCTGCAATCGGCAGGGGCGGCGTTGTATCTGGAAATCAGAATGGTGGACGAAACGGATACAGACGGCAGCTATGCCTGTTTTTATGGGGTCGGAGCCGCGGATAATGCCCCCAAACTCCTGTTGTATACGGACGCAGAGCCGCAGACTGACGCTTTGCCGCCGGTTTCCGGCGGCAAAGTCGCGGAGACGCCCGGTCCGGGCGAAAATATGCTGATCGGGCACGGGATGGAAAACTTTGCGGACCTGGATGCATGGACGCCGCGGTATCATTGCGACGATTTTGAGATCTGCATCCGGCACAGCGGCGCCTTGTTTGGCGGTGCGGCGGCGATGTTTCGCGCATACACGGATGCGGATACGGAAAGCGGACTGTATCAGGCGGTTTGCCTGCGTGAATTGGGGACATACAGCTTTTCCGCTTATGTGCGGGTGCAGGGCGATCCGATCCGGAGTGACATCCCGAGCGTATATCCGGGGGTATATCTGCGGATTCGCACGGTTGACGGAAAAGTGCTGCAAAGCCGCAAAATCGTATCGTCCCCTTCTTATACGCGCTTATGCCTGACTTTTACGGCTACGCGCTGCACGACGGTCTATGCCGAGGTGCTGATGGATGGGCGCGGAAGCGTATGGGT
>ERZ827156.3474-NODE-3474-length-14176-cov-13.987395_pt1 | contig 14176 bp, 13 predicted proteins | sample MGYA00519919_ERZ827156 | MGnify/ENA primary metagenome ERZ827156 (study PRJEB31778, sample SAMEA3449269) | human gut metagenome | biome: human gut; feature: human-associated habitat; material: faeces | place: United Kingdom | collected 2010/2012 ... | reverse complement strand
TTTTTCCACCGGCTGGTCGTATCGCGATCTACGGGAAACTCCATATTGGACTGCCCCGAACAGAGCCACACTTCTCCGATAAGGACATTTTTTATCTCGATGGTATTACGACCTTTCACGGTCAACGAGACGGGTTCGGTCGAGGCTACCGGAGTAACGATTTCGACCAGCCAACTGCTATCGGCAGCGGCAACGGTCTTCTGTTTTTTGCGACTCCATGAAACAGAGACGGTGATTTTCTCACCGGGTGCGGCTTTTCCCCAAATGCGGGCACGGGTATCCTGTTGCAAGACCATATTATCGGACAAAACAGCCGGAAGTTTCACATCGGCTTTTGCTCCCGAAAACGAGAGTACAAAGAAAAACAGGGCGAGAGAAAATGTGATTGCAGGTGCTTTCATCGGTATTTCTTAAATAACTGTTCGCAACCGAAAGGAAGAATAAAAACAGAAACCTACCCCAGCCTGTCGGCAGACAAGGCAAAGGTAGGTATTTCCTTATAAATTTCCAAACGGCCGCCCTCTGCCGCTGTCGTCATTCCGAGCAGAGGATAGCCCGATAAATGCGGACATATCTTCTTCTCTATCAAACAGAAGCGTATAATAATGCTGTTTGGTAAACAAGTCATCATGCTTCCAGTTATGCTCCTCGATATTCGTTTTTTTATCTCCATTGTAGTAAGGCAACGGAAATTTCACACGCTGACGCTGCAACACGTCATCGGAAGCAAAATTGTAGATAAAATCATCGAAAGATTCATCTGCCTGTATAGGTTGCGGATCTTCCGGCGATTCATCACAGTGAATAGAATCGGCTACCCGCCGGATAGAATCCACTTCTTTTGTGATAGATGCGAAGGGGTCAATGTTTGTTTTCTTGTTTCCACAAGCACCCAGTATACCGAGCAACATGACCCCTACAATTAGTTTTTTCATTATTTTAGTTTCTCTCTTAACTTTTCAAGCATATCTACCGTCATGCTTTCCAAATCGTAGGCCGGCTTCCAGCCCCACTCTTCACGAGCGCAGGTGTCATCCAGACTATCGGGCCAGCTATCGGCAATGCGCTGTTTCAAAGGATCTATATCATAGATCATCTCAAACTGCGGCACATGCTTCCTGATAGCCTGATAAATCGTCTCCGGGTCGAAACTCATCGAGGCGATATTGAAAGCATTTCGGTGTATCAATTTTGTCGGATCAGCTTCCATCAGCATAATTGCTGCGTTCAGCGCATCCGGCATGTACATCATATCCATCAAAGTGCCTTGCTTAATGGGGCACACAAATTTTTCTCCTTTCACCGCCGAGTAATAAATATCGACAGCATAATCGGTCGTACCTCCTCCCGGAGGGGTCACATTCGAAATAATGCCCGGAAAACGGACAGCACGGGTATCAACACCATATTTATTAAAATAGTAGTCACTTAGCAACTCGGTCGTTACCTTGGTGACTCCATACATGGTGCGCGGACGCTGAATAGTGTCCTGCGGTGTTTTCGTATGAGGCGTACTAGCGCCAAACGAACCGATAGAACTCGGAGTAAACACTGCACATCCTTGTTCGCGTGCCACTTCCAATACATTCCATAATCCATCGATACCTATTTTCCAGGCCAGCTTGGGCTTCGACTCGGCAACTACGGACAGCAGAGCAGCCAAATTATAAATTGTATCGATGTGATACTCTTTTACCACAGATGCGATCGCTTCTCCATCCGTTACATCAGCAATTGCCGACGGTCCAGACTCCTTTAATTCCCCTTTAGGCTCTGCACCCGGAATATAACCTGCTACTACATTTGCATTTCCGTAACGTTTACGTAGCTCCATCGTTAGCTCCGACCCTATCTGTCCGGTAGCTCCAATAATCAAAATGTGTTCCATTTTTTCTTCTGACTTAGAATATCAAGCTTAAATAGTGCGCAAAGTAAGCACTTTTTTTTCAGATTTTAATCAAAAAGACATTGTTATTCCAAGAAAAATTGTGTCCTTTGCAATATAACTTAATCACCCAAACACTATGTACGGTAAAATGCAAGAATATCTCTGCCAAACATTGGCTGAAATCAAGGAAGCCGGACTTTATAAAGAAGAACGACTGATTGAAAGTGCGCAGCAAGCTGCCATCACTGTAAAAGGTAAGGAAGTGCTGAACTTCTGTGCTAATAATTACTTAGGATTATCCAATCATCCCCGATTGATTAAGGCTTCGCAGGAAATGATGAATAACCGTGGCTACGGAATGTCGTCCGTCCGCTTCATTTGTGGAACACAAGATATACACAAAGAACTGGAAGCTGCCATCTCGGAATATTTCCAGACGGAAGACACGATCTTGTATGCTGCTTGTTTCGACGCCAACGGCGGTGTATTCGAACCGCTTTTCTCTGAAGAGGATGCCATCATCTCGGATTCTCTGAACCATGCTTCTATCATTGACGGAGTACGTCTTTGCAAGGCAAAGCGCTACCGTTATGCCAACGCTGACATGAAGGACTTGGAAAGATGTCTGCAAGAAGCGCAGGCACAACGTTTCCGTATTGTTGTGACGGACGGTGTGTTCTCTATGGACGGCAATGTAGCTCCAATGGATCAGATTTGCGATCTTGCCGAGAAATACGATGCACTGGTAATGGTGGACGAGTCACACTCTGCCGGTGTGGTAGGTGCCACAGGGCATGGAGTAAGCGAGTTGTATAAGACTCATGGACGGGTAGATATTTATACCGGAACATTAGGTAAGGCTTTTGGCGGTGCACTGGGAGGTTTCACCACCGGTCGTAAAGAGATTATCGATTTGCTTCGTCAACGCAGCCGCCCGTATCTGTTCTCGAATTCTTTGGCTCCGGGCATCATTGGTGCCAGCCTTGAAGTTTTCAAGATGCTGAAAGAGAGCAATGCATTACATGATAAACTTGTTGAGAATGTAAACTACTTCCGCGATAAGATGACGGCTGCCGGATTTGATATCAAACCGACACAAAGCGCTATCTGTGCCGTTATGTTGTATGACGCGAAGTTGTCCCAGATTTACGCTGCACGTATGCAGGAGGAGGGTATCTATGTGACAGGTTTCTATTATCCGGTAGTGCCGAAAGATCAGGCACGCATCCGTGTGCAAATCTCTGCAGGACACGAGAAATCACATCTTGACAAGTGCATCGCTGCCTTTATCAAGGTAGGCAAAGAGCTTAATGTGCTGAAAGCGGAATAACTCCGGGGCAAGGTTTACTTGCAGCATCCATTTTTAGGCACGGATTACACAGATTACGCTGTTGCTTTATACAAGCATATTTCTAAAAACGTGAAATCCGTGTAACCCGTGCCAAAAAATTCTCTTTTATAAAATGAATTTTGAACCGCTACTTGACTATAAAAAAAAGATTATGGAAGAATTGACTCTCACTACTCCTGCCCTACTTTTCTCGGCAGTTTCATTGATATTGCTGGCTTATACCAACCGTTTCTTATCGTATGCCCAACTTGTGCGCCAACTGCGTGACCGCTACATGGAAAACCCTTCGGATATCACCGAAGCACAAATCGAGAATCTACGGAAACGGTTGAACCTGACCCGTAGGATGCAAGGACTAGGTATTGCAAGCCTTTTTTTCTGTGTAGTCAGCATGTTCCTTATTTATATCGGGCTTCAATTATTCTCTGCTTATGTATTCGGATTGGCATTGATTCTGCTGATAGCTTCTTTAGGCGTATCTTTCCGCGAAATACAGATTTCCACCCGTTCACTGGAAATTTACCTGGGAACGATGGAGAAAGGGAAAAACAAGAAATAAGATTGTTCGTATTCCCGTTAAAGTCTATCATTATCAAGATACCACCCGGCAAGGAAGAATAACCGTAAAGCGGCTTCCCTTGCCTACTTCGGACTTGAGTTCGATCTTTCCACCCAGCTTCTCTATAATCACCTGACAAATAGAAAGTCCCAATCCTGCTCCCTGCGAAAATTCGTTTTGTTTGTAGAAACGGCTGAAAATCATCCGTTGTTCTTCTCGTGGAATCCCTCTTCCGGTATCTTCTACATAAATCTGCACTTTGCCTTCATCCGGCAGATAACTATATCCTAATTTGATATATCCGGTTTCCGTAAACTTACCGGCATTATTCAGAAAGTTTGTCAGGACTTGTATCAAGCGCTCTCTGTCCACATTGATTTCCAAAGGTGTATCATCCACTTCTTTCAGGAATTCCAAATGTGGAGCAATCAGAACCTGATGTGTCATATAGATATCGTCAATCAACTCTCTCACCTTGCATCTCTTGAATGAGAAAGACATATATCCTGATTCGATACGGGAAAGTTCCAAGATATCATTAATCAGTTTGAGTAATAACTCGCTGTTCTTGTTAATAGTACTGATATACTCTTCGCGTTCTACGGAACTCAATCCATCTTCCAATGCCAGTATATTGGCAAAGCCAACGATTGAATTAAGCGGAGTACGTATCTCATGGCTCATATTTGCGAGGAATGATTGTTTCAATTCCGCCTTTTCAGCCAATAAGCGTGCTGCTTCCAATTCTTCTTCACGATCTTTTATATCCTGTATATTAAGCAACAAACCTGCGGTTTTATATTCGCCTCCGGGTAGCTGTTTGGTAGTATAACGGAACTCCCACCACTGATAGCCTTTGCCGTCGAAGTTACAAAGCTCCTGCACAATCTTTTTATGAGCACTTTTCAGATTTCGCCAGTTGAACTTCACTCCTTCCCAATGGTCGGGATGGATAAAGCTCATGAATTCCTTAAACGAAAGTTGTCTGGGATTTAACCCTTGCGACGCCCAGAATGCATCTTCAAAAACAAAACAACCGTTATCCAATCTCCAGGCATACGTCATTCCACCTTCAATGGCTAATGACAATGTTTCTTTTTCATCAGCCAATGCTATAAGAGCCTGCTTTTTCCTCATCTGTTCCCGAAGGTATAGCCACCAAAGAGAAGCGAAAAGAATAATTAGTATAAGAATGAACGATGCGACTGAAATTCCCCACAACAAAGGGTATTTATCACTAAACGGAATATTGATAATACGATATTTAGCAGGAATACTTTCCTTACTCAAACCTATTTGCGTCATTGTATTCCAATCAACAACATACTCTTTCCGGCTTTCAACAATAGGCATGTCCGCCGGACTCGCACCGTGTAATATACGAACGGCTGCTTTCACCTCTTCTTCCACCTGAATAGGCAACGAAGTGATGTATCCACCCAGCAACTTTTCACCAAACCCGAAGGCTTCATTGATGGCAGTCAGACTGGGACTGCCACAGATGCTTCCAATATTAATGGTAGTATAATCACGTTTCAGCTGAATATAACATTGATCGCGATAGCTTCTGTTCAACACCCACATAAAGGTAGCATCCGAATGATTTCTGGCATTACGTAAAGGAATAGCCATGAAACGAGTATAACCTTCCTCCTGCGTCAAACGTATCTGTTCTTCAAGAGAAAGTTCGGGGTTATCGATGAATCCGGTCACTTTATGACCTTTAAACTGTTCCTTTGCATCTCTTCTGATTTGTTTATCGATATAAGTGGTATCGAGCATGGTAAACAACCGGACGCGTTCACCGAAAAGTTCTTTTGCCACACTGATATTTTCATTAAAGGCGATCTTATCATGAAAACCCGTCACATTAGGATGGCGTTTCAGCAATCCCCAATTCGGGTAATTGACACCACCAAAAACCACAGGTACTTCTTTACCCAACTGAACCCCACATTTCATCAATGAATAAGTAGCCTGGTCTTCATTCACCAGAATCACTTCCGGCCGCCAGTCTTTCGAAACAGAATCAACCAGAAAACGCATTCGTTCCAACTCCGGTTCTTCCCAGTAGGACTCGCAATCTAAATAAACGGTACGGATATCAGCATCTATTTTCTCTTTCTCAAATTGCTCCGCTATCATCCGGTTAAATTCCGGATAAGCCGCGTAAGTCTCCTCATAAGAGTGGATAACTAAAATACGCCGTTCCTCTTTTTGAGAACAACTGCTCACCCCCAAAAAGAGCAATAAAAATATAGGGAGCAATCTAAAAATTCCTCTGTTCACACCATTCATTTATAATAATCGGGATTAATTTCTCTCTGACTCTTAATACAAAGGTAGTTTATTTCCAGATACGAGCCAAATAAGTGAAAAAAAAGAAGCTACTTGAAGAAATTTCGAGTAGCTTCTTTCTATATAAAGAACTATTTTTTCAGAGTAGCATCATTAACGCTGTCCCAATTGTGAATCTACAAAGAAAATTCCGGTATCACCGGCTTTCTTGATTTTATCAACAATGCCTTGCGCTGTAGCTTCTTCTTCTACCTGTTCACGAACAAATCCCCACAAGAAATCCTGTGTTGCTTTATCCTTTTCAGCAGCTGCTACGTCTACCAGCTTGTCTACCAATTGAGAAACATGACATTCATGTTTGTAAACGTGTTCGAATACTTCAAGAGGTGTACCCCATCCGTTAGGAACAACATCTATTTTATCCACTTTAGCAGTTCCTCCACGTTTGATGATATAATCTGCCATTGCATAAGCATGTCCCATTTCTTCCTGGGATTGCTTTTTCATCCAATGAGCAAAACCACTGAAACCTTCTTTCTCAAAATAGAAAGACATTGCTAAATACAGGTTAGCAGACCACATTTCAGCAGTAATCTGTTCGTTAATTGCATTCTGTAATTTTTCTGAAATCATAATCGTATTTTTTTATTAAGTTGTTAATGTAGTTTCTTTTTGAACTCATTACAAAAATAACACGCTTTCAGTTAAAATTGTTCCATGCACCCTATATTTTTAAACTACATTCACATTTTGATTATAGCGGTTCATTTTTTACTTACACCATTTCGTCGGAAGTATATCCTTTCGGCAGTTCACGACAGTTATATCCGGAAGCCATTATTTCACCGTACGCACCGGCAGAACGAAGGGCGATCAAGTCACCACGCTTCACTTTGTTCAAGTCAATCGCTTTTCCGAAAACGTCTGACGATTCACAGATCGGTCCTACTACATCGTAGGCTTCCAATGGTTCTTCAGAAGTTATATTTTCCATTTTATGGAATGCCTGATACAAAGCCGGACGGATCAGGTCGGTCATACCTGCATCAAGGATGGCAAATTTCTTCCGCGTTCCTTGTTTTACGTAGAGGACTTTGGATATCAAAGAACCACACTGACCTACAACAGCACGTCCCAGTTCAAAATGCAATGTCTGATAAGGACGCAATTTCAATTGTCCGGCATAGGTAGCAAAGTAATCCTTGAAATTCGGGACAGCCTGACGGTTGGGGTGTCCGTAATCAATACCCAAACCACCACCTACATTGATATGTTCTACCAAAATTCTTCGTGCTTCCAGTTTGTCCTGCAACTCATTGACACGATTGCAGAGGGCTACAAAATCACCCATATCCAGAATCTGCGAGCCAATGTGGAAGTGAAGACCGATAAACTTTACGTTTTTCATCTCTTGTGCTACGTCTATCACCTTGTCCATGTCCTGCATACTGATACCGAATTTGTTTTCTGCCAAACCGGTAGTTATATTGGCATGTGTATGTGCGCCGACATCGGGATTGATACGGAAAGCAACATTAGCAATCTTATTTTGAGCGGCAGCCAATTCATTGATTACTTCCAGTTCGGGGATAGACTCGACATTGAAACAGAAGATGCCATACTCCAGTCCGAGATTGATTTCCCAATCTGCTTTGCCGACTCCTGCGAAAACAACTTTATCGGCAGGGAATCCGGCACGGATAGCGGCACGGATTTCTCCGCCGCTCACACAATCGGCTCCCATTCCGCTCTCACGGATAATGGTAAGTACTTTCGGGTTGGCATTGGCTTTAACAGCGTAATGCACTGAATAATTAGGATATTTGGCAACCTCCTGGTTAATAGCCGACAATGTATCACGCAGCACTTTGGTATCGTAATAATAGAAAGGTGTCTGCAAAGTGCGGAATTTATCGATTGGAAATATTCCCTTCATAATTCGAAAAACTTGTTTAGTTGTTTAAAAAAGAGCGCTTTTATCAGTTCGGTAAAAGCGCTCGTGTTATTTGTGGATTTATTTGTCGTTGAAAAGCATATCACTCAACGACTGTAAAGCTACTTTCTTATCGCACTCCCGAATGAGGAAGGAGATATTGTAGTTACTTCCTCCGAACGAGATCATTCGCACCGGTATATTCCGCATCGCATCAAGAGCTTTCGCTTCAAAACCGACATTTTCCCATTCAAGGTCACCTACAACGCAGATGATACACATCTCTTTATCAACGGTTACTGTTCCGTATTTCTTCAAGTCGTCCAGAATCTCGTTCAGATGCTTCGTGTTATCGATTGTTACAGATACACCTACCTCTGAAGTACAGATCATGTCGATAGACGTCTGATAGCTTTCGAAGATTTCGAATACCTTACGCAGGAAACCGTGAGCCAATAACATACGGCTGGATTTAATCTTGATCGCAGTAATGTTTTCTTTTGCGGCTACTGCCTTGATTTTACCTTTTTCCGTGTCGTTGGAAATCAGTGTGCCCGGAGCTTCCGGATCCATTGTGTTCAACAGACGAACAGGGATATTGGCATATTTAGCAGGCTGGATGCAGGTAGGGTGCAGGATTTTTGCACCGAAGTAAGCCAACTCGGCTGCTTCTTCGAAGTGAAGTTGACGAACCGGAGCGGTCTTGTCAACAATACGCGGGTCGTTATTATGCATACCGTCGATATCTGTCCAAATCTGGATTTCAGAAGCGTTTACTGCGGCTCCGATCAGAGAAGCAGTGTAGTCACTACCACCACGTTGCAGATTGTCTATCTCACCGTAAGCATTGCGGCAGATAAAACCTTGTGTAATGTAGATTTCTGTATCCGGATAGAGATCGAGCTGTGCGCGCAATTTATCCTTAATATATACAGGATCCGGTTCTGCGTTCTTGTCAGTACGCATGAATTCCAAAGCCGGAAGCAACACGGACTTCACGCCACATTCCTGCAGGTAGAAGTTTACCATTGCCGTAGAAATAAGCTCTCCCTGTGCTAAAACCACTTTCTCTTCGAACAAAGTGAAAAGGTCTTTAGTATAGGAGCGGATGTAGTCGAAGTGGGATTTGACAACTTCAAGACCTTTCTGTTTATATTCCTGGGTTGCAAAAAGTTCATCAATGTGCTGTTTATATTTTGCTTCCAGCTTATTGATAATCTCGTTGGCACCCTCCGGATTCTTCTTATACAGATAGTCCGAAATTTCCACCAATGTGTTTGTTGTTCCTGACATAGCAGAAAGAACAACAATCTTCTGTTCACCATCGGTAATCAATTTGGCTACTTCCTTCATGCGCTGAGCAGAACCTACGGAAGTTCCTCCAAACTTTAAAACTTTCATTTTCGTTACTGTTTTAGTTATCTATATTTAAATCTATTTCTATTGTTCTCTGTCTGGGCATGTATTCGGCTGTCACATCTACAATCTGATGGTCGGCGCAACGATATACCCTGCCCGGATACTCTTTCAGCAATTGCAGGTTGTGTGTTGTCATCACTACGGATGAACCGGATTCACAGATATTGTGCAACAATTCTACAATGGCCTTACCGGTCTCTACGTCCAGATTTCCGGTCGGTTCATCCGCTAGAATAATAGCAGGAGAATTGAGTACGGCACGTGCAATCACAATGCGCTGTTGCTCGCCACCGGAAAGCTCGTTCGGGAGCTTATAACCTTTGTTGGACATTCCCACCAGCTGAAGCACTTCTTCAATACGATCTTGGATTTCCTGTTTGTTTTTCCAGCCTGTGGCACGAAGTACAAATTCCAGATTATTGTATACAGTACGGTCTGTGAGCAACTGAAAATCCTGAAAGACAATGCCTAATTTCCGACGCAGTTGCGGGATATGCTTACGTTTGATAGAACGCATGTTATAACCCAACACTTCCGCTTCACCGTCAATTACGTCCAGTTCGCCATACAGAGTCTTGAGCAAACTCGTTTTTCCCGAGCCTACTTTTCCGATCAAATAGACGAACTCTCCTTTGTGCAGCTCCAGATTTACATCGCTTAATACACAAAGTTCCTGTTGATGGATTTCTACGTTCTTATATTGAATCAACGCCTCGTCATCCATACTGACTCCCGTTTTAATTTTTAATTATTAAATTTTAATTGTTTAATGCTTCTTCCATGTACTACTGTGTCTTTCCTGCAATTCACGTGCAAGGTCTTCGAGACGATAGCCTTTTGAAGTAAGCAATACAATCATGTGATAAATAAGGTCGGCTCCTTCGTAGATCAAACGTTCGTCAGTACCGTTTGTTGCTTCGATTACTGTTTCTACAGCTTCTTCACCTACTTTTTGAGCTATTTTATTGATTCCCGACTCAAACAGACTGGTAGTATAAGAGCCTTCGGGCATTTCTTCATGACGTTTGTCAATGAAATCTTGCAATGCTTTCAGGAACATAACCGGTTCTTCGTTCTTCTCCCCCCAACAAGTATCTGTACCAGTATGGCACACGGGACCTACCGGGTTTACCTGAATCAGTAGTGTATCATTGTCGCAATCGGCCTTTATAGATACCACATGAAGGAAGTTACCGCTTTCTTCACCTTTTGTCCACAAACGATTCTTGGTACGGCTAAAGAATGTAACTTTTCCGGTTTCTACCGTTTTATCATAAGCTTCTTTATTCATGAAGCCCAGCATCAAGACTTTACGTGTCTCGTTGTCCTGTATGATAGCCGGAACGAGTCCGTTCATTTTATCGAAATCCAATTCCATTTTTATATAAGTTCTAATTACTATTCCAAATTACAATTATGCTCTATTCGCCTATGGAGTTTTTTTGCAAATATCTTATTCTATTTATCTAAATAGATTATTCATCCGCATGGAAACCCGGCCGGGGTGCCTCACCCCCTGATGGTAATTCCTTCGCCACAGCCTAAAGGCTAATTTTTGCTACGCAGCAATTACCTAGTGGTAATTCCTTCGCCGCAAAGATACGATTTTAATTCGGGAATTTTAATTTCTCCGAAGTGAAAAACGCTGGCAGCCAATGCAGCATCTGCCTTTCCTTGTAAAAAGACATCGCGGAAATGCTCTTTACAGCCCGCACCTCCCGAAGCAATGATAGGAATGGAAAGCTGATCCGCCAAAGCGGCAAGTGCATCATTTGCATAACCGGCCTTTACCCCATCGTGATTCATGCTTGTGAAGAGAATCTCTCCCGCTCCGCGTTCCTGGGCTTCTTTTGTCCACTCGAACAAGTCTTTATCTGTTTCGATACGTCCTCCATTCAAGTAACATTTCCAACCATTTTCGGTTTGTTTGGCATCTACTGCCAACACACAAACCTGCGAACCGAAATTCTTTGCAATCTCGTCAATCAATTGAGGATTACGGATAGCGGAAGAATTAATAGAGATCTTATCCGCCCCTGCATTCAACAGGCGGTCCACATCACTTAATTCGTTGATTCCGCCACCTACCGTAAATGGGATATTGATATTAGCAGCAATCCGTTTTACCAATTCCGTAAAAGTCTTACGTCCTTCATGACTTGCAGTAATATCCAGGAAAACAAGTTCATCTGCTCCTTGTTCACTGTAAGCACGGCCTAACTCTACCGGATCACCGGCTTGGCGCAAATTGACAAAATTCGTTCCTTTCACGGTTTGTCCGTCTTTTATATCCAGACAAGGTACTATTCTTTTTGCTAACACAATCCTACTTTTATTTATTGTTCAACAATTTATAATCTATATCCCTGACGTTTGATTCTTTGTTTCCTCTTATAATAAGGTAGCTATTTATAATATAAACAGCCATCTCATTCTGGTACGCTAATTATAGAAAGCTTCTCAAATCTTTTAAGGTGATATGTCCTTCGTATAGTGCCTTACCGAAAATAACTCCGGGAACACCAGCTTCATCCAAAGCAACAATATCATCCACCTTACTCACCCCGCCACTAGCCATCAGATAGAGGTCAGGGAATTTTGCCAGCATCTCCTTATACAAATCAATAGAAGGCCCACTCAACATTCCGTCACAGCTAATATCCGTACAGATTACCTTGCGTATACCTTTATCCATATAATTTTCAAGAAATGGAAAAAGCTCACAGGCACTTTCGTCTTTCCAACCGTTGACGGCTATCTTATGATCTTTCACATCTGCCCCCAAAATGATTTTCTCACTGCCATATATTTCCAGCCAATGACAGAACAATTCCGGATCTTTCACCGCAATGCTTCCGCCTGTAACCATCTGTGCTCCACTCTCAAAAGCAATTTTCAAATCTTCATCACTCTTTACTCCACCACCAAAATCGATAATGAGAGAAGTGTGCGCAGCAATCCGTTCCAACACCCGATAATTGACTACATGATGAGAAGCAGCACCGTCCAAGTCTACCACATGAAGCCTGCGAACACCGTTCGCTTCAAACTCCTTGGCAACTTCCACCGGATTTTCGTTATATACTTTCTTACTGTCGTAATCTCCCTGGGAAAGACGTACGCACTTTCCGTCAATAATATCAATGGCTGGAATAATTTCTATCATCTATTATTTATTTGCTATTTGACAATTTACAGTTCTCTTATTACTACCTCTTTCCAATCTGTTCAACACCGCTTTTTATCCCCTCAAAAAGTTTATTATAAACGATGAACGAGTTTATTATAAATTATGGTGGAGTTTATTATAAACGGTGACATAGTTTATTATAGATTCAGAAAGTTCGTCAGAATCTTCTCTCCCGTCTTACCGCTTTTCTCCGGATGAAACTGGGTGGCATAAAAGTTATCTTTATGCAAGGCAGCACTAAACGGATGAATATAATCAGTCGTAGCGGCAGTAAAGTTGCAAGTCGGCACATAAAAGCTATGCACGAAGTAGACAAATTCTTCTTCGGTAAATCCTTCAAAGAGTTTGCTATTCGTTTTGCCGATTGTATTCCACCCCATGTGCGGCACCTTATCTTCGTGCCTTTGCGGAACAAAACGTTTCACATCCACATCAAAAATATTCAGGCAATCCACTCCTCCTTCTTCAGAATAACGGCACATCAACTGCATACCGAGACAAATTCCGAGCACAGGCTGACGCAGGTTCTTTATCAGTTCGTCCAATCCTGTCGCTTTCAAGTGGTTCATGGTAGTTTCCGCCTCTCCTACTCCGGGGAACATTACTTTATCGGCCGACTGGAGTTCTTCTTTATCGGCAGTAATCACTGCTTCCACCCCCAACCGTTTCAATGCATAATCCACAGAACGGATATTGCCGGCATTGTATTTTACGACTGCTACTTTCATCAGCTAAATATTACTGTTTTATTTTTATAGGCCAAAACTTTACGTTCAATGTGCTTCTGTACCGCACGCGAGAGAACGATTTTCTCCAAGTCCTTTCCTTTGTTTACAAGATCTTCAATAGAATCTTTATGAGTGATACGCACTACATCCTGTTCGATAATCGGACCTGCATCCAACTCTGTCGTTACGTAATGGCTTGTTGCACCAATAATCTTCACACCTCTCTGGAAAGCGGCGTGATATGGTTTCGCACCGACGAACGCAGGAAGGAAAGAATGATGAATATTGATTATCTTATTCGGATAAGCATTAATCATCTGTTCGGAAATCACTTGCATATAGCGTGCCAGTACGATAAATGTAATTTTATGTTTGGCAAGCAGTTCCATTTCCTTACGCTCCTGTTCTTCTTTTGTCTCTTTAGTAATAGGGAACAGATAGAAAGGAATACCGAAACGTTCGGCTACATGTTGCAAATCGGGGTGGTTGCTTATTATAAGAGGTATCTCCACATTCCACTCTCCGGCTGTATAGCGAGCCAGCATATCAAAAAGACAATGCGACAGCTTAGAAACGAAAATTGCCATACGCGGTTTTACATCCGAAAAATAAAGGCGGAAATCCATTTCGTACTTTTGGCCGTAAAGTGTTCTGAAATAATCTTCAATCTTTTCCTGGGGAACCAGAAAGTCTTTCAATTCCCATTCAATACGCATGAAGAAGATGTTTTCTACATGGTCTACATATTGATCCAAATAGATAATATTTCCTTTGTTTACCGTAATAAAGTCTGTCACTTCCGCAAGGATT
>ERZ827156.3469-NODE-3469-length-14188-cov-2.814831_pt1 | contig 14188 bp, 19 predicted proteins | sample MGYA00519919_ERZ827156 | MGnify/ENA primary metagenome ERZ827156 (study PRJEB31778, sample SAMEA3449269) | human gut metagenome | biome: human gut; feature: human-associated habitat; material: faeces | place: United Kingdom | collected 2010/2012 ... | reverse complement strand
ACTCTAAGATTCGTGTGCTGTGGGTAATAATCAGAAGGCTTCCCTTGCATTTTTCGCAAAGAAAGCCATGGCACTGGAAGGAAAAGTGATGGAAGTGTTGGCAGAGGAACAGAATACGCAGGATGCTTCCCTGATTACCGGACGGCTTTCAAACAATTCGGTGGTGCATTTTCCGGGAACCCCGGATATGATTGGAAAACTGTTTATGGTAAAACTTACGGAATGTAAAGGCTTTTATTATCTGGGAGAGATCGCAGAGAATGCATAGAAAATTTGGCAAAAAAGATGTGATTTTTATCGGTGCGCTTCTTGGTATCTGTCTTATTGTACTGGGCGTCTGGTATTTTGCCGGAGGGAAACAGGGAGCTTTGGTGGTGGTGACGAGAGAGGGAGAAGTGTATGGAACCTATTCCCTGTCACAGCCGCAGACTGTAAAAATTAAAAATTCCAAAGGAAAAACCACGAATGTTCTGGTGATCCGCGATGGAAAAGCAGATATGAAAGAAGCGGACTGTCCGGACAAACTGTGTGTGCATCAGAAAGCGATTTCCGCGGAAAATGAAAGCATTGTCTGTCTGCCGAATCGTGTGGTAGTGACCGTAACGAATTCGAAAAAAGAAGGGATGGATGGATTTGCACAGTAAACAGCTTTGGAGAAAAACGGCGTTTATGGGAGTGTTTCTCGCACTTGCCATGATCTGCAGTTATATAGAGATGCTGATTCCCTTTGATTTTGGAATTCCGGGAGTAAAACTCGGACTGACGAATATTGTGGTTGTTTTAATGCTGTATTCGATTGGAACGAAGGAGGCATTTTGTGTCTCTGTCATAAGAATTTTCATTGTCGGCATTTTGTTTGGCAATCTTATCGGAATTTTGTATTCCTTAGGCGGGGGAATCCTCAGTTTTCTTGTGATGGCACTCTTAAAAAAAGGAAACCACCTGGGCTGTATTTCCGTCAGTGTGGCCGGAGGAATTGCTCATAACATCGGGCAGATCCTTATAGCGGCGCTTGTTGTGTCCAGCCATTATGTGTTGTATTATTTTCCGGTACTTCTGATTGCCGGACTTCTTACGGGATTTCTGATCGGGCTTCTTGCACAGGAACTGATCGTGCGTCTGCGTTTTCTGACAGAAAAATATCACGAGTAGAACATCTGTTTGCATAATTGTATCTGCTGTGTTATGATAAATATCGTGAACGAACGAAAATGAGGAGAATGTTTTATGTACGCATATATCAAAGGTGAGCTTGCAGAAACCAATCCAGATCATATTGTGATAGAGACCGGGGGAATTGGATATCAGGTATTTATTTCCGGACAGACGTTTGAGTATCTTCCGGCAGTCGGTGAGGAGATTAAAGTGTATACGTATCTGTATCTGCGCGAGGATGCCATGATTCTCTATGGATTTCTGACCAAAGACGATCTGGAACTTTTCAAACTTCTGATTTCTGTCAGCGGAATTGGTCCAAAGGGAGGACTTGCAATTCTTTCTGCGCTCAGTGCAGATGATCTGCGGTTTGCAGTATTGTCGGGAGATTCCAAGGCAATCTCGAAAGCTCCGGGAGTAGGAGCCAAGACAGCCCAGCGTGTGATTTTGGAATTAAAAGATAAGATGTCTTTGGAAGATGCTTTTGAAAAGAAGAGTGAGCATGTACAGACTTTAAAGATTTCCGGAAATGGTCAGGTCAGAAATGATGCGGTTATGGCACTTACGGCACTGGGATATTCCTCGGCGGAAAGTTTAAAGGCTGTATCCGCGGTGGAGATCACAGAAGAAATGGATGTGGAAGCAGTGCTGAAGGCAGCACTGAAACATATGTCGTTGTTGTAGTTTCGAGAAAGAAGATTTGGTATGGAAAAACGCGTGATTTCCACGCAGCTGCAGGAAGAAGATTATAAGATTGAATCGTCCCTTCGTCCGCAGAGGCTGGAGGATTACATTGGACAGGAAAAAATAAAATCAAATATGAAAGTCTACATTGAGGCGGCAAAAGCCCGGCAGGAGTCTTTGGACCATGTACTGTTTTATGGACCACCGGGACTTGGAAAGACAACGCTTGCAGGGATCATTGCAAATGAGATGGGTACCCACCTGAAAGTGACCTCGGGACCTGCAATTGCAAAACCGGGAGAGATGGCGGCGATCCTGAATAACCTTGCAGAAGGTGACATTTTGTTTGTGGACGAAATTCACCGGCTGAACCGTCAGGTGGAGGAAGTGCTGTATCCGGCAATGGAAGATTATGTGATTGACGTGATGATCGGAAAAGGAGAATCTGCCCGTTCCATCCGGCTGAATCTTCCGAAGTTTACGCTTGTCGGGGCTACGACACGGGCCGGAATGCTTTCGGCACCGCTTCGCGACCGTTTTGGTGTCGTCAGCCACATGGAATATTATACGGTGGAGGAACTTCGCACGATTATTTTGCAGTCGGCACAGGTACTGGATGTGGAAATTGATGAAAAAGGCGCTTACGAGCTTGCCCGCCGTTCCAGGGGAACTCCCCGTCTGGCAAACCGTCTGCTCAAGCGGGTGCGTGATTTTGCCCAGGTAAAGTATGATGGGAAGATTACCTATGAGGTGGCGGCGTTTGCACTGGATCTGCTTGAGGTAGATAAGATGGGACTGGATCAGAACGACAGGAACATTATCCTGACAATTATCGACAAGTTTGACGGCGGTCCGGTGGGACTGGATACGCTGGCAGCTTCGCTTGGTGAGGATTCCGGAACCATCGAAGATGTTTATGAACCGTATCTGGTCAAAAATGATTTCATCAACCGGACACCGAAGGGGCGCGTTGCAACGGCATTTGCCTATGAACATTTCGGGAGGACACCAAAATCCGAATAAGAGGTTGCTTTTCCTACTGCGGAATATTATAATAAAAAGTATGACAGCAAAGAGGATGGTCCAAAACGGGAGGATAGGTTATGTCAGCAAAGACAAGTGCGGAAGTGGTAATTGATGGAAAGGTATATACGTTAAGCGGCTATGAAGGAGAGGAATATCTCCAGAAAGTAGCTTCTTATATTAACGGAAAGATCAATGAGTTTACTTCCATTGAAGAATACCGGCACATTCCTCTCAATATGAAAAATACACTGATCCAGCTGAATATTGCGGATGATTATTTTAAAGCAAAGGATCAGGTGGAAAAATTAGAACGGGACCTTGAAAATAAAGAAAAAGAAATTTACGATTTAAAGCACGATCTGATCTCTAATCAGGTAAAGACGGAGACGGCAGAAGAATCATTGAAGAAACTGGAACGGGACAATAAAGAACTTCTCCTGAACAAGGCGCGGTTAGAGGCAGCACTTGAGGACAAGCTTCTGGATGGAAAAGACAGCCCGAAAGAGTCTGAAAAAGAGAACATAAAGAAAAAATAAGAGGTTTCGAAACACAAAGGAAGGTATTCCTTTGTGTTTTTTCATCATAAGGAAAGAATATGAAAGAAAACAATCATACGACACAACAAAATACATTTGAACTGCTTGCACCGGCTGGATCGTTAGCCATTTTTAAGGCGGTTGTTGCGGCCGGCGCAGATGCCGTTTACGTGGGGGGAAGCAAATTTGGAGCCCGCGCATATGCAGATAATTTTTCCGATGAAGAATTACTAGAAGCACTGGACTATGCACATTTGTATGGACGCAGGGTCTATCTTACGGTCAACACGCTTTTAAAAAACAGTGAGATCGAACAGGTCTGTGCGTATCTGCAGCCGTTTTATGAACATGGCCTGGATGCGGTACTTGTACAGGATTTTGGGGTCCTGACAGCGATCCACGAGAGATTTCCGGATCTTGCGATTCATACAAGTACGCAGATGACAGTCACCGGTGTGGAGGCGGCCCGGCTTTTTTCAGGATACGGAGTGACCCGTATGGTCATGGCACGGGAACTTTCCCTGAATGAAATGAAACGGATCCGTGAAGAGACCGGTATGGAACTGGAAGCATTTGTACACGGGGCGCTGTGTTACTGTTATTCCGGACAGTGTCTGTTTAGCAGTATGCTTGGAGGAAGAAGCGGAAACCGCGGCAGATGTGCACAGCCATGCAGGCTTCCTTACGCAGTGCTGGATGAAAAGCACAGGGAATACAAAAAAGATGCTTATGTCTTAAGCCTCAAGGATATGTGTGGAATAAAGGATCTGCGTGGGCTGGCAGATGCAGGAGTCTATTCCTTGAAAATTGAGGGACGCATGAAACAGATCCCGTATGCTGCCGGTGTGGTTTCTTATTACCGCAAATATATTGACCTCTTTTTATCGGGACAGGAGACACAGGTTTCGGAAGGAGACTACCAGGCAGTGCTTGCGCTGGGAAACCGCTGTGGATTTACCGACGGATATTACCACAGGCACAATGGTTCTGATATGGTGACGTTTACAAAGCCAAATTACGAAAAAACGAATGAAGCCCTGCAGCAGAAAATTTTAAGAACCTATGAAAATGGTGCTGCAAAAATCCCTGTCCGGGGAGAGCTGGTTTTGCATCAGGGACAGGCTGCATATTACCGGGTAAAGACGCAAACGGTGTCTGTGGAGATTTCCGGCATGGAAGTTATGCAGGCGCAAAAGAAACCACTTCTGGCAGAAGACGTAAAAAGTCGTATGGAAAAGACCGGAGATACCCCGTTTGTTATGGAAGATTTATCCATAAGGATAGAAAACGGGGTGTTTCTTCCAAACGGAGCGCTCAACCAGTTGCGCAGGGAGGCATTGGCAGAACTGCAAAAAGAGATGCTGAAACCTTACCAGAGACAGGATCATCCGCAGAGGAAGGCAGAGAAAAAATTTCCGGAGGCATGTGAGAAACGGGAAAAACGAAAGGAACGTGTTTTTGCAGTGACCGGGGAGCGCAGACAGCTTGCACCGGTTCTGGAAAGTTCCTGTGTGACTTCTGTCTGTCTGGACATGGAAGCTTATGACCGAAGCACAATGATGGAAGAATTAAAAGAAGATGCAAATGCTGTTATGCAAAAGGATAAAGAGGTTTATCTGGCGATGCCGCGTATCTTCCGTGCCGGAACGGCAGAATGGGTGCGGCAGATACTTCCGGATATAAAAAGAATGGGATTTGCCGGAGTTCTTGTGAGAAATTATGAAGAACTGGCATTGGCAAAGGAAACATTTTTGGGAAGTGAAATCATAACGGATCACAATCTGTATTGCTATAACGATCAGGCGGTCCGTGCATTTTCCGGGCAGGGAGTGACAAAAAATACGGTTCCGCTGGAACTAAACCGCAGCGAAATAAAACGGAGATATAACGAAGAAAGTATGATGATGCTTTACGGATATTATCCGCTTATGACAAGTGCACAGTGCGTACATGCCAATACCAGGGGCTGTGACAAAAAACGGGGGCTTTCTTATCTGAAAGACCGGTATCAGGTACAGTTTCCGGTAAAAAATTTCTGCACGTACTGCTATAATGTTGTTTATAATTCCCTGCCGGTTTTATTATTTTCTAATTTAGAGGAATTAAAAAAAGCAGGCATCCGTGATTTCCGGATGGATTTTACCATGGAATCTGCAAAAGAAACCAAAGCAATTCTGAAATTATATGAAGAGTTTGCAGACGGCAGCCGCAGACAGTATCCGAAAGAATGGGAAAACCGTTATACCAACGGACATTATAAAAGAGGAGTGGAATAATGATCCATCTGATTGTTCAGGCTTCAAAATATCTGATGATCTTTTTGTTCCTGGTTTATACATTTGAGTGTTTTCATGTGTTTAAATTTGAGGGAGAGGAAGAAGAACAAAAACATATTTACCATGTGCAGAGAACACTGTTGTTTCTTTTTCATTTTGATGCCTTTCTTGTTTTGTATATTACAACAAAAATTTTCAAATATTGTATTTTCTTATAATACTGCTTGATCGGATTTTATCTCATGCAGGTGATTATCATTGCGGCAATCATCGGAACATATCATCTGTTTTACAAGTATGCATCCGAGCTGGTTCTCAATAATATGTGTATGTTACTTACGATTGGATTTGTTATCCTGACACGTATTTCTTTTGAAAAGGCATTCCGGCAGTTTATCTTTGTGTGCGCGGGTTTTGTGATTTCCCTGCTGATTCCCATGATCTTGCAGAATATGACGCTGTTCCGTAAACTGACATGGGTGTATGTGATCGTGGGTGTCGGTGCACTGGGCGTTGTTGCGATTGCCGGACAGACAAGCTATGGGGCCAAACTGTCCCTGTCGATCGGTCCTTTGACCATCCAGCCTTCGGAGTTTGTAAAAATTATTTTTGTCATGTTTATTGCATCCATGCTGTACCAGCGCCAGGATTTTCATCAGGTCATGGTGACAAGCATTTTTTCGGCCGTTTTTGTTCTGATGCTGGTAGCATCCAAAGATCTCGGCGGAGCCCTTTTGTATTTTTTTACCTACCTGGTTATGGTTTATGTGGCGACGCGCAGATTTGTGTATTTCGGAGGTGGAATACTGGCAATGATCGTGGCGAGTCTGCTTGGGTACCGGCTGTTTGACCATGTACAGGCACGTGTGCAGGCATGGTCGAATCCGCTTGCAGTCATTGACGGGGCGGGGTATCAGGTATGCCAGTCTCTGTTTGCAATCGGTACCGGAGGCTGGTTTGGACTTGGTCTGGGACAGGGACTGCCGGAAAAAATACCGGTCGTGACAAAGGATTTTGTTTTTGCGGCAATCTCGGAAGAACTCGGGGGAGTCTTTGCACTGTGTCTGATCATGGTCTGTGTCAGCTGCTTTTTTATGATCATGAATGTTGCCATGAAACTTCGGGACAATTATTATCGTCTGACAGCGGTCGGACTTGGAACACTGTATGCTTTGCAGGTGTTTCTGACCATCGGCGGGGTCATCAAATTTATTCCGTCAACCGGAGTGACACTTCCACTGGTCAGCTATGGAGGCAGTTCTCTGTTATCGACTATGATTGTGTTTGGCATTATACAGGGACTATACATCATGCAGTTTGACGGCCGGACGCAGAAAAAAGAACAGAAACGAAGAAGAGGCAGAAAAGAATGAGAAGAAAAAAGAAAAAGATAAAGAAAAGTAATAAAGAATTTCTTGTTATTATGTATCTGTTCCTGGCAGTGTTTCTGTCTATGATGATTTATTTTGTCTATTTTCAGGTATGTAAGAGTGAATCGTTTATCAACAGTCCGTATAATTCCCTGCAGGATCTGTTTTCGGATCATGTGATCCGTGGGGATATTGTATCTGCAGACGGCAAAGTACTTGCCACAACAAAAGTATCCGCAGACGGAACACAGACCAGAAGCTATCCGCAGGGACGCATGTTTGCCCATGCAGTTGGTTATGCGGTGAATGGAAAAGCGGGACTGGAAAACCAGGAAAATTTTTCTTTGTTGCGTTCCCATGAGTTTTTCCTTAAGAGAATCGCAGATGATATTTCAGATAAGAAGGCACAGGGGGATACGGTTGTCACGACGCTGGATGCACAGATTCAGCAGGTGGCATACAAATCTCTTGGAAATTTATCAGGGAGCTGTGATTGTTATGGAACCGGATACCGGAAAAATCATTGCAATGGTGTCAAAACCGGACTATGATCCCAATACGGTAAAAAAGGACTGGAGCAGTCTGACGGCGGAGGGAAGCACGGTGCTTTACAATCGCGCCACGCAGGGAAAATATGCGCCGGGATCGGTGTTTAAGATTTTAACGACCCTGGAGTATTATCGTGAGAATCCTTCTGCCTATGACCAGTATGCGTTTGACTGCAGTGGTTCTATTTCGGTTGACGGGCAGACCATTCACTGTGCGGGAAATAAGCATCACGGTCAGGAAACATTAAAGAGTTCCTTTTCTAATTCCTGCAATTCTTCGTTTGCCAATATTTCACTGTCACTGAACCGAGAGAAATTTAAACAGACCTGTGACAGCATGCTGTTTAATCAAAATCTTCCGATTGCTTTTGAGTCCGGGAAAAGCAGTTTTTCTTTAAATAAAAATGACAGCAATGCAATGGCGATGGAAACGGGAATTGGTCAGGGAAAAACACTGGTTTCGCCACTGCATATGGCGCTGATAGCAAGTGCCGTGGATCATGATGGAATTCTGATGCGTCCGTATCTGGTGGATCATATACAAAATGATTCCGGGGTTGAAGTAAGCAGCAATAAACCGAAAACTTATGCGACACTGATGACGGAGACGGAAGCCGGTTTGTTACAGCAGTATATGCGTGCAGTTGTTACAGATGGAACGGGAAGAAAATTATCCGGACAGTCTTATGAAGCTTCCGGCAAAACAGGAACGGCGCAGGTATCGGACACGTCGGATCAGACAAATGCCTGGTTTGTGGGATATGCAAAGAAGGATGGCTATAAAGATATTGCAATCGCAGTCGTTGTGGAGAACAGTGGTGCGGGCAGTACGTACGCGGTTCCAGTTGCAAAGAACGTATTTGACGTATATTTTAACAGATGATATACTTGCTATGAAAATAATGAATGTTTGCACATATATGTGCAGTTTTCGCACACGGGAGGATTGCAATGATTGAAGCAATAAGCTGTGGCGGAGTGGTAATCTTTCGTGGCAAGATTCTGCTTTTGTACAAGAATTACAAAAACAGATATGAAGGCTGGGTATTGCCAAAAGGAACTGTGGAGCAGGGAGAAGAGTATAAGGATACGGCAATTCGCGAGGTTTTGGAAGAAACCGGAGCAACTGCAACCATTATTCAGTATGTGGGAAAAAGCCAGTATTCATTTACCATTCCTGAGGATACGGTCGAGAAATCGGTTCACTGGTATCTGATGATGGGCGAAAGTTATTATAGTAAGCCGCAAAGAGAAGAATATTTTACAGATTCCGGGTATTATAAATACCATGAAGCATATCATTTGTTGAAATTTTCGAATGAAAAACAGATTTTGGAGAAAGCTTATAATGAGTATCTGGATCTGAAAAAAAGTAACTTATGGGGAACACATAAGTATTTTTAGAAAGGATAATCTGCATGAAATGGTATGAGGATCTTTATGTCGGCGATTCCATTGCGGACAAAGCCAATCGAATAAAGTGGAAGATTAACCATCATGCAGGAACAGTCTCTATCTATGTGATTGCGTTTGCATCCAACCGGCAGAATCTGCTGGATATTATACCGGCGTGGGAACTGATGCAGAAATCTTATCCGGGGAAAAAACAAATGCAGATCATCGGTCTGGCAAAAGGTTATGCGGAAGCTCTGGAGCTGGTGTGCAGTATTATAGAGGAAGTATATCAGAATACAGGGGATGTGGATGTAAAATCTTATTTACGGGGCCGGAAACGGAGGAGACAGGTATGAGTGTTTTCCTTCTGATTCTGAAAATCATAGGAATTGTTTTGCTGGTGATTTTAGGACTGATTGTTGTCATTGCTCTTTTGGCATTATTTTGTCCATTCGTGTATCGTGTGAAAGGTTCCTACCATGAAAAAAATCTGCAACTGCAGGTCCGGATCTGGTGGCTTGGCCGTCTGCTGGGGCTCTGTGCAGATACCGCGGAAGAGGGATTCCACACGTATGTGCGGATTTTTGGATTTCGAAAGGAACTGCATCTGCAGAAAGAAAAAGAAGATTCCGCGGATTTTAAAAAGCCGGTGCAGGAAGACTCTCCGCAGGAAGGGACAAAAGACCGGGAGACTGAAGTGGCACCGTCTCTTACGGCAATGGAAAATACATCCCAAACATCTGCGCAGCAATTGACAGATCCGGAGGAGACAATTCTCTGTCATCCGTACAAAAAAAAGAAAACATTTTTTCCGGGCAGGATTGCAGGTTTTATCCGGAAGTTCCCGGAAAAGATCCGGAATATTTTGCAAAAGATTCTTTATTTTTTGAGAAATATACAGACATTCTGGAAAAAAGGAACGCGAACGTGCCGGAAATGGTATCGTTTTTTCAATGACGAGAAAAATAAAAAAGCGTTTTCTAATATCTGGAAACAGCTGGAACATCTGGTTGTTTCAGCTTTGCCGAAACGGCTGAAGCTTTGGCTGAAATATTCTACCGGATCGCCGGATACTACCGGGCAGGTGCTTGGTATTCTTGCAATATTTCCGGTCGGATACCGGAATCACTGGAATATTATTCCGGATTTTACGGCAGAAGAATTTTATGCAGAAGCAGATTTTACAGTACGCGGCAGGATTTTCGGAGTTCAGATTCTTGCTCTGGCACTGCGAATAATTCTTGATAAGAATTGCCGGAGACTATATAATAGATTTAAGCATATGAAGTAGAATGGGTAAGGAGGTTTTACCATGGCAGATAACAGTTTTAATAATACAGTAGAATCCTTATTTAAAGGAATGGACAGCTTTATCACAACAAAGACCGTAGTAGGAGATGCAATTCATATCGGAGATACGATTATTCTTCCTCTGGTAGATGTATCTTTTGGTGTTGCGGCAGGAGCGTTTTCACAGGAAAAGAAAAATAACGGTGCCGGAGGTATGGGTGGAAAAATCAATCCGAGTGCGGTTCTTGTCATCCAGAATGGAGTAACAAAACTTGTGAATATCAAAAATCAGGATGGAATGACAAAGATCCTTGACATGGTTCCGGATTTTATCAATAAATTTACATCCGGAAAAGATACGGATGATATCATTGACGATGTTGTTTCGGATGATACGGACAATGAATAGAAAAAACAGAATCATATAAAACCGGGAGAGCATATATTAGAAATGATATATGCTTTTTTGGTGGGAAAAATGAAACGGGTATGGGGATATACATTGTTCTGGATGGGAATCGGAATGCTGATCATGTTTTTTGTAGGTGGCGGGCTGCTGGGTGTTCTGTTGATTGCCGGAACCATGCTTGTTTCCTATCTGTTGTTTTCCTGCTGATTGCGGCACAAAAAAAGAACCGTCATACAACGGTTCTTATATTTGCTTACTAAGCTCTCTCAACTTTTCCGGATCTAAGGCAGGAAGCACAAACATATAACTTCTGTGGTACTCCGTTTACCTTACAACTTACACGTTTGATGTTTGATTTCCAAACTCTATTAGATCTTCTATGAGAATGGCTGACATTATTTCCGTAATGTACACCCTTTTCACAAATTGCACACTTTGCCATGATTTTGCACCTCCTTGCATTTCACTAAGCTTTTTCAAGCTCACAACATAAGATATATTAACAGATTCCTTCTGTAAATGCAAGAAAAACTTATAAAAAAATGAAATAAATTACATTTGGTTTACATTTGCAGGAAAAATGGTTATAATACGAGTAACTATGATGTAATACCTATGAGATGGTTTACGAATATTGGAGGTACAAGTATGAAGGGACAGATAGATACCCAATATGGAAAGGTTTTAGTGGAAGACGATGTCATTGCCACTTACGCAGGTTCTGTTGCGGTAGAATGTTTTGGTATTGTCGGTATGGCAGCTGTTAATATGAAAGACGGACTGGTGAAGCTGCTGAAAAGGGATTATCTGACACATGGTATCAGTGTCACAATTGAAGATGAAAATCTGATCAATATTGATTTTCATGTGATTGTCGCTTACGGCGTAAGCATTTGCACAGTTTCTGACAACCTGATCGAGACTGTAAAGTATAAAGTGGAGTCATTTACGGGCATGAAGATCAATAAGATCAATATCTACGTCGAAGGCGTCCGCGTGATTGACTAGGGAGGATAAGAAATTGGAGATTACAAGTATCAATACGGAGAGTTTGTCCAGAATGTTCCTTGCAGGTGCAAAGAATCTGGAGGCAAAAAAGGAATGGATCAATGAACTGAATGTTTTCCCGGTTCCGGATGGAGATACCGGTACAAACATGTCAATGACGATCATGTCAGCAGCACGTGAAGTCGGTGCGTTGTCCAATCCGACAATGAAAGAACTTGCAAAAGCAATTTCTTCCGGTTCCCTTCGTGGGGCAAGAGGTAATTCCGGCGTTATTTTATCCCAGCTGTTCCGCGGTTTCTGTAAAGTTATCAAAGAGTATGATGAGGTAGATGTTTCTGTTTTATGTGATGCATTCCAGAAAGCGGTAGAAACAGCATACAAAGCAGTTATGAAGCCAAAAGAGGGAACGATTCTTACCGTTGCAAAAGGTGCGGCAGACAAAGCGCTTGATCTGGCACAGGAGACAGAGGATCTGGTTTATTTCTGCGATGAAGTGATCAAACATGCGGAGTATGTTTTAAGTCAGACTCCGGAAATGCTTCCGGTCTTAAAGCAGGCAGGGGTAGTGGATTCCGGCGGACAGGGACTGGTTCAGGTGTTAAAGGGAGCCTATGATTCCCTTCTCGGAAAAGAAATTGATTATTCCATTGAGGAGACTCCGGCATCTGCAGGCACGGCAAAAGTTTCAGAGCCGGCTGAGCAGGAGATTAAATATGGTTACTGCACAGAGTTTATTATTGTATTAACACGTCCATTGTCTGAAAAAGAAGAAAAGGAATACAAATCTTATCTGGAATCTATCGGAGATTCGATTGTTGTGGTAGCAGACGATGAGGTTGTAAAGACTCACGTACATACCAACGATCCGGGACTTGCCATTCAAAAGGCACTGACCCATGGTTCTCTTACAAAGATCAAGATCGACAATATGCGTGAGGAACATCAGGAAAAGCTGATTAAGGATGCCGAAAAAGCGGCTGCCCAGCAGAAGGAGCAGGAGGCAGAGAAAGAGGAATCCCGCAAGCCAATGGGATTTATTGCCGTTTCTATCGGTGAGGGAATGAATGAGATTTTCCGCGGACTGGGAGCAGACTATCTGATCGAGGGTGGACAGACCATGAATCCGAGCACAGAAGACATGCTTGCAGCGATTGATCATGTAAATGCAGATCATATCTTTATTCTGCCGAACAACAAAAATATCATCCTCGCAGCAAATCAGGCAAAAGCCATGACTGAGGACAAAAATATCATCGTTGTTCCGACCAAAACCGTTCCGCAGGGCATCACAGCCATGATCAGCTATGTGCCGGAGAAATCTGCAGAAGAGAACGAGGAGGCCATGACAGAGGGCATCCAGATGGTGAAAACCGGTCAGGTAACGTACGCGGTACGTGATACCCACATCGATGAGAAAGAGATCCATCAGGGCGACATCATGGGACTTGGCGATCACGGACTTCTCGCTGTCGGACAGGATATTCTTACCGTTGCAGAAGAAACCATCCGCGCCATGGTCGATGAGGACAGCGAGCTGATCAGCATCTACTACGGTGAAGATATGAGTGAGGAAGATGCCGAAAGCCTTGGCGAAAAAATCGAGCAGGCATATCCGGACTGCGATGTGGAAGTAAACTATGGCGGACAGCCGATTTACTACTGTGTCGTTTCGGTTGAATAAGAGTAAGGAAAGAAAAATATGAATACGGAACCCCTGACAACACTGAAGGGGATCGGTGAAAAAACGGAGAAGCTGTTTGCAAAAGTAGGAATCTACAATTTGCAGCAGCTTCTGCATTATTATCCAAGAGATTATGACTGCTATGCAGAGCCGGTTCCCCTTCGCGAATGCAGACAAGAGGAAAAGAATGCGGTATACGGAAGAATTGTCAACAGTCCGTCGGTAAAAGGAAACCAGAGAAAGAGCGTCGTTGTCCTGGAACTCTACGAGGAGCCGGTGCGGCTGCAGCTTACCTGGTTTAATATGCCGTTTCTGCGGAGCACGCTGAAGAAAGGCAGTGTTTTTATCTTCCGCGGAAAGATACAGGAAAAATCAGGCCGTCTCGTGATGGAGCAGCCGGAAATCTTCACTCCTGCCGCATACCATGAGCTTCTGGCAAGTCTTCAGCCGGTTTATGGGCTGACAGCCGGTCTCACGAACAAGATGGTGAGCAAGGCCGTAGCACAGGTGCTGGAACGATGCGCACCTGCGCAGGACTATCTGCCGGAGAAAATCCGTGCCCGGTATGAACTCTGTGAAATCAATTATGCCCTCCATGAGGTTCATTTTCCAAAAGACCAGGAGCATCTGGCAACGGCGCGGCGCAGAATTGTGTTCGAAGAGTTTTTTCTCTTCATCCTGTCCCTGCGGCAGTTAAAAGAGCAGACGGAGGGAATTACCAATGTGTTCCCGATCCGCGCCGTCTGGAAGACGGAGGAAGTCATCGAAAATATGCCGTACCGTCTCACGAATGCACAGATGCGCGTGTGG
>ERZ827156.3468-NODE-3468-length-14188-cov-3.937381_pt1 | contig 14188 bp, 26 predicted proteins | sample MGYA00519919_ERZ827156 | MGnify/ENA primary metagenome ERZ827156 (study PRJEB31778, sample SAMEA3449269) | human gut metagenome | biome: human gut; feature: human-associated habitat; material: faeces | place: United Kingdom | collected 2010/2012 ... | reverse complement strand
TCATCAAGAGCACTGTCCGTGCCAAGTAAGTTGCGTCGGTGGTGTTGTGTTTGTTCCACACTTCATGTTGCTCATTGTCCTCTTTGCGCTCTTATATTGCGGAGGAGTCTGCATGCAGTATGTTGGAATGCTGCACAAGGCCCGAAACACAGAAGAAGTCATCTCGATGTGGTCTGTGTCGACCGCCTCGTTTTCCGATGATTCTCCTTTTGATCACGTCCAGTTGCCCGTGGGCACGTGCTTCTTCTGTAACGAGTAGTTTTCCTTTCTTTTCTACAATCATCGCCAAAGCCACGTCTGGATCAGTCCCAATGGAATGCTATCCATGGTCTCGGGCGTTCCCTGCGACTGTTGCTTCAGTTCCGTGGATTGCGACACTGACAGTCGCCGATATCATGCTCTCTTCGCTCCATATCTTATTGACCTAGTGGAAGTTGTGTCTGCCATTTCACTTTTGTAGAATCCTTCGGAAGGAACGAATGCCACGATTGTGTACGGCTACACGAACCACACGTTTGCTGTCAAATGGGAAGCCGTTCCAGCGTTCGGAAACCCATTTCAGCCACTCACCTTCCAACTCGTGCTTCGTGCTGACGGGAGTGTGGAGTATGTGTACAAGAAAGTGGTCTCAGCTCTGTTGATTCACCGTAGATCACCATTCCTCTTCCTCAGACGTCCTACTCCAAGGGCTTCATTGGAGTGCGTCCATTCTACTCCACGTTCAATCTGACAGACCGCAGTCCATTCCTCAACAACAATGCAGCCGTGTGGTGGGTGAAGGCGTATGACCGTGATGGAGTAGGAATGCCATTCTCCCCGGGAATTACCTCTCTGCAAAACACCTGGATATGCTGAAGAATGCAATGGAAGACATTCCCTACACGAACTCTCGCGATGTTGACTATCTGTACAACTCCACCGTCCTTTTCTGTCTCTTCCCCACCGAGATGTGCGTTGCGCCCTACCAGGTCGGCTACGAAGGTGCTGTCAACCGATTTGGAATGATCTGCAGAAACCACAATCTCCATTGCCTACAGCGTGATCGCTTGCGGCAACAACAGCGAGGTTCGCTTCCGCTGCAGTTTCGGCGGTTCCAGCGTGACATCGTCCGGAGTGCTGCGGGAGGACACAAAGGTGATTGAATGCGTGAAGCCGTACTTTATTCCGCAGAATGACACCATTTCCATCACGCTCAGGCACGGCATTGGCGATTCGGTCATCACTAGCGTCTCTTCGATTTACCACGAGGACTGGAACGAAATCCCGCTCGTCACGCCGCTGTCGGTGCGCGTTGGCACCGTTCCGTCCGTTCCCGCCATCTGCGGCATTCTCGACGAAACTTGCTCCGATTGCGGCGTGTGCTCGCTGTCGAGCTCGCCAGCCGCGACGAAGTGCTACGGCACGGATGCGACCCTTTTCGGCAAGAGCGAGGTGGATTGCGCTAATGATGCTGTCATGGATCGCGAAGGCTCCTGCTGTGCCATCGACGACCACGACTGCCGAGGGACCTGCTTCGGGGACTATGCCGAGGCGCTGGATAGCACAGGATCGTATCACGTGTGTTGCTTGAAGGAAGTGAGTGTGTGGGGGGCCACTCATTTTTCAGTCCATCGACTGCGCGAATCGGTGTGATGGGAGAGCGTACGTGGATCTGTGTGGCGTGTGCAGCGGGGGCTCGACACGTTGGTATTGGGTTAGGGGATATAGCGTAGAACATGTCCCCAATAGTGATATGGATTGCATGGGTGTGTGTTTCGGCTCCTACACGGGCGAGTGCCGAGTGGAGATGCGAGCCGAGAATTCCACATTACGGGCCGAATTCGGTTATGAGGAGGACGGGTGGTTTTCAACCGTCGATTACGTGATTCACAATGATAGTGAGATTGGTGTGTCCGTGTTCCCTATAGGCCCATTTGCTGGTGTCCTGATCGATTACACATCCGTTGACAACTCCATTCCACCTACGGTCTATTATGAGTTCCTTCTTCTCGAAAACGGCACTTTGGTTTCGCGGGATCCGGAAAACCTGCTGTTTTATGGCAACGCGACGCTGGTGGTTCGCCTGACCAGCTCGATTCGCAACCTCGTCCTCTACCCGAACCAGTACCTGCAGTCGCACCATTCCCGCGCATTTACGGTGAAACTGCCGGTGGGTCGTGAGGTGTAGTTCTCGTTCGCCTCCTTCAACCGAGGCAACGAAAGCGAGGTGTATCGCACGAGTCTCTCCACAACCCTCGAATTCGCGATGCGCGATTGTTCCGCCTCCACCAGTCTGAAGCAGTGCAACCTGCTTCCGCAGTGCTACGCATGCCTGGTGAACGCGGCCTCCATCTACGACATGGATTACTATCTGAAACCGTTCAGCCTTGACTATCAAGACTACCACTTTACGTACATCGACACCTCCGCCCCTCACTATTTCGTGTGCGTGCGAGGACAAACCGTCCAGGCGTGCGCGGCCGTGATGGCCTATGTGCAAGCGAACTACCGCGTGGTGACGAGGCGGCCGTTGGGCGAGGTGCTCGTGTCGCTGTATGCTGTGGTGTTTGTCGTGTTCGTGGGGCTGATCGTGTGGCTGGAGGTGTGCGACTGGCGCGCCATCCGCCGGACGAAGCAGGTGGAGCAGGAGCTGTGGAAGCTGTACCTGACGGACCAGTCGCAGTACACCTCCATCATGCGCAGTTTGCAGGAAGAGGAGGAAGAGGAGGAGTGACTTGTTTGTTGGAGGAAGAGTGACTTGTTTGTTGGAGGAAGAGGAGTGACCTGTTGAACAAACAGGAGAAGCGCCATGTGTCTTCTGATGTCGCTTGAGTTCCGACACGGACGTGAAGGACTTCCCACAGCCGTCTATCTTGCACACGAACGGACGCTCGTGCGTGTGGACTCGGCAAATGTGCAGTCGGAGGTCGCCCTTGCGCGCAAAGGACTTGGTACACCTTCTCTTCACCCCTCTCCGCCGCTCTCACCCCTGCCCCGGGCAGGCATACCGCCGCTGCGCCAAGTGTTTGTTCTTGATGTGCAGATTCAACCCCTACACATAACACACTCCCACTAACACTGCCTCCTTCGTTTTGAACACCCTCATTTCCTTACACATGTCACATACAAACTGGTGCTCCTGCTCCTCGTGGCTCTGGCGGTGTTTCCGCAGTCCCGACGCCGTCAAAAACGACTTGCCGCAATTCGGGTACGGGCACACAAACGCCTTCTTTCGATTGACTACGGTGACATTCGCCCGCCAAACCGACTCTGGTGCGTGAGACGGTGCTGCACCAGATTCCGCAGTGAACGAAACTCCTTCCCACACCCCATCTCATAGCACTTGTACACCAACTCACTCCTGCCCTCGTGCATCAGCACTTCCTCCTGCCCGTCGGCTGAAATCATGGGGACCCCCATGTTGAGTTGTCGAAGCGACTGAATGACAGCTTCGACGAAGGCCAGCGTGAGGTCGACGTTTTCGTTCTGGGTCGTGAGAAGGGTTTGAGGGCGTTACATTCAGCAGGAGAAGAAAGGAGGCCAATTCGCGGGCTTTCCCGTGATTCACGCAATTGTACAAATACGCCTGTTTTTCTGGAGGTGAGAAACAGACCCAAATCCAACCCCGTTTTGACAGCATCGGCTCAATTCCATGTTTCCGGAACTTGGCAGAATACACCTCCAAATCCGCCTTGTACCGCTCCTTGTCCTTCTCCGCCAACAGCTCGAACTTCTGTCTCTCTTCCTCCGACAGCGCTTTCCACTGTTCTGCCGAGTTCTGGAGGGTACCCTGATTGGTGGTGTTTGTGGAGTGGCGGGAGAAATAATCGCGGGAAAAGAAGTTGTAGGCGCTGCGCACGCGCTTGGGCGGCTGCAGGGTGTTGGTGGCGGGGATGGATTTCTACCGGGAAGAGTTGGCGGGAACGGCGTACCGCGTCCTCATCGGAGTGGTCGTAGGAATCCTCCTCCTGTTCTTCCTGCGGGGGGAATTCGGAGCACGGCTGCATTTGGGGGGCTACAGAGGCATCATTGATGAAGTAGGAGGCGTCCATCGAAGAAATGCAATCCGATGCGGATTTGTTGGGAAGCCGGTTGTAGAGAGGCTGCTTTGTTCCCGACGTGAGTGTACTGTTGTAGGGCAATACAGGACGGCTATCCGCTACGATGAAGAACGAGAGAGAAGACAACCATCCATTTCTTTAAGAGTCGGCATACCACTGGAGTGGCTCGATACGGGAAATGTGATTGTGCGCGAGCTTTGTGCCGGGAGAGAGGAATACATGAAGGGATACGAGTTTGGGATCGAATAGTCGACTTGGCTTCTCTTTTCCTACAGTGATGACGGATTTGATCTGTCTTTACGGTGTTCATGGAAGTGGCATCGATTTGAATAGGGTGTTCCGATTCCCCTTGATTCATTCCAGAGGAGTTGATTCCGTACGCTACGGAGTTGGAAAAGAAGGAAGAACCCCCGTATTCATCACTGCGCGAAATACCCTCATTATAGGACACCGAATCATCTGCAAATCATAGCACTTCGGAACTACGACTCTCTATCGACGCCGTTACGCCAACTGTGGGAAGGGAGATGGAAACGGATGTGGGCTGCGTATCTAGGGATGAGTGCAATGCACTGAGTGCCAGCCGTACGCTGATTCGGATCATCCATTGTGCAGACAGAATTAGTTTGAGGGAGAGAGAGGATGGACGATCCCTTACTGTACCACAAGCTCATCGAAAAGAGAAATGGCGATGACGGGCAGTCCAAACTGGTCGCGTTGGTCGACATCCCCAAGAGTGATCGTCTCGTTTCGTCGTCATGGGTAGACTCGATTGTGTGCTGCTCCTATCCGATGGCTATCGTTCCCGTTTTCTCCCTCCTTCCGTATGTTTGCTCCTACTGCTACAAACGACTCAAATCTCTTTCACGGTGCTCCAAATGCCGAATCATTCGATACTGCTCAAAAGAATGCCAAAGGGCGGATTGGTTTGCCTGAGGGAGAGAATGCTGACGCCTAGGCGATTTCATAAATCAGAGTGCCAGATCATCACCGCTATTGCAGCAAACGAGGAGAAACGCACAGATCCTAGTGGTTCGCCTGTGGAGGTGTCCTACGACATTATCATCCTCGAAATCATGATGGTGCGCATGATGCTGGGCCTCAGCAGCAAACGCATCGTGCAGGACTTTTCCGCCGTGCCTGTGAGGATGAACGACCATCCGTACTACCGCCCCGTCACAGCCAAGGACATGGACCTGCTGCTACGGAAGTGTGGGGCCTTGGAAACGGTGTGATGATTAGATGATGCCTGTCTCGAGCAGCGCCAGCAGGCGGAGTGCCTATACAACGTACTCTTTCTCCTCCTCTTTTCCGTAGTACATGAGCTCCACTTTGGGGGGCTCCATGAAAACGCCCTCTCCGGTCCTAAAACAGCTCTATTTTGCCTACAAGCGCTTTTCCGTGTTCGTGCTGAGAGAAGGATCGCCCATCGCAGAGGGTTCCCGTCTTCCGTGCGTTTCAGCGTAGCCATTTTCCCGCCATTGTGCGAACTCGAAGCCAGCGAAACGCCCAATCTGTCGTGTTACTTCTGCAACCAGCTCCTCGTCCTCACAGCGGCGCGCGACATCAAGCAGGGCGAGTCTGTGACCGTAGGGATTGGAATGGCGCATTTCCCCTAGTTTTCGTTCATTCCACATTCCCTCCCGGTTTTGTACAAGACACAGTGAGGGCGTGAGGTGGGTGTGACGGTCAGGCTGTACATGAACCGCTGCATGCCGCCGCCCGTTGTTTCTGCTTCTGTGTGTTTGTTCCCTCCGTTTGAGAGTAGACCTTCTCCCCCGATCTGATGGGGCTGAAGTGCATTCACGGACATCCGGTCCCTCTTTCCTATGACTTGGTCACCGCCCATGAAAGCTTGCTTGCTGCTCCGATGTGATAGATAGAGACGCAGCTGTGCCCTGTGTGCGGCGAGAAGGTGTTTGTGGACTTCCTCCTGGAAACGGATCGTGGCGTCGTGTTCGTGCCTTCCTTGAAGGACTTTGAGTAGTCGCCGGGAATGACGTTCACTGTAGCCATTATTTGTCTAGCGGCTATTCCTATAAGGAGGCGATTCACCTGATGGAGGTTTTCTTCGTTTTGACGAATCATGGATAGGGCCAGTACGACAGTGACAACTACATCCTCTATCGCTGCTACCTCCGTTGCCGCGACTATTACCTGCAGAATCTCGATTACGTGAATGCCATCCCTTTCTGCTACCAGATCGTGAACTACATCAAGGCTTACCAACCGGATCAGATTCAACAGCTGCAGAACGAGGTAGGGGATTGGGGGGATCATTCCGGTAAGAGCATCATTCTCGCGGATACGCTGATGCGGTGCTGCTCTATCCAGGACGCAATTGCCCTTCTGAATGACGTAATCGATCTGTCGTTCCTTCCTTCGCTGATGATGTGTAGGATGGAGAAGCACAGCTGCTTCAGCGCGGAGGACATCGACAAGGTGATGGAGCTCAAGAGGAAGTGGGATATGAGCCTGATCATGCAGTCCTATCTGAAAACATACTGATGAGCGCTTTCTTCAACAAACAGCCCATTTAGAACAGCTTGAATAGCATCGAGTCGATCCGCCTCACCACGCCCAGCACCTCGTTGGCGGTGCGATGAATGCAGTCGGCAATCTCCGTTTGCTCGGGACTCGACAGCAGCAGGTAGCGCCGAATCACGCCCATGTCCAGCACCTTCTTCTCGCGCGGGTAGTGCAGCGGGCCCTCCGGCGCGTACTTCCTGCCTCTCACTCGATTCCAAAAACCCTACCGAAAATTGAGCGGGTTCAGCGCGCCATTCTGTGGCAGCTTCTCGATGATCCTCTTCTGCAGCAGCATCAGCACCGAGTAGTCTTCGTAGGTGATCGGCATTACCACACCAATCTCTCCCTCTCGCGTGCTCACCACCACGCCGTGCACCAGAGAGGTCTCTCCCGACTGCGTGACATAATTCAGCCGGATTTGGTTCATGGAGGCGATGGGCGACCCGAGGTGGAAATCGCCCTGTTTTTGGAGTCGCGCCTCTATGCGTCACCGCTTCCCGCCATCCGCACGATGATTTCCCACCAAGAACACGGCGAAGTTCCCCGCCTCGTCCGCCTTCGCCAGCGCGATCTGCCGCTCGGCGATCATAAAGCCCGTGTGCAACACATGCGAAGGCTCCTTGTCCTCGCGGAACAGTCGGAAGTCGTTGCCCTGCGACTCACACGCCCACCGCACACGTACCACCCACCGCAGGAAGCTCAGCCCGTTGTACAGGTCACCCACAATGATGAACTCCTTCGCCACCTTCAGAGACGTCACATAACCGCGAGTCGGGTACTGGTGGCTCAGCTCCTGGCGGTTGGCCACGTCCACCATGCTGATTTGCGAGCCGCTCGTCATCACGCCCAATCGTGCCGATTTCGCCATCACCAAAAATCGCTCCGATTCGCGGACCATGCTGTCCATCGCCATCACCACGCTGTCACAGCTCAGCGTCCACGCCAGGTCCAGTGGCTGGGGCGTGTCGCGGACCACGAAGTTGAGCGAGAGAACCAGCAGGCGACCGGAGCACGCGTCGTAGTCCAGAGCGGTGGAGGTGATCACGGAGCCTACAAAAAGGAGGGGCATGGGGGGCGCGTTGGGTTGGAGGGAAAACTGGTTGGAGAAGTGCATGCAAGTGACTTGCTCGTTTGGCGGGAGGTCGAAGCTAGGGATCAAAAAAGGGGGGATCCCCCACAACGCAACAATCTGACTTCCATTGCGCAGAATCTGCACCATGGCCTTTTCCTTCAGCGGTTTCGGCACTACGATGAAACTCCCGTCCCACACCTACAAGCCTGTTCATGTCGATAGTAATCCGGGCCATAGATGCCGCAGGGCGCGTCGACCACCTCCTCGTTCCCGTAGCTCACCGCCACCGCCACGAACTCGTCGTCCTCGTCATCGTCGCGCGGCACGAACTGCATCTGTGTGATGTTGCCACTGTGCGGCAGGGGATTGCCCTTCAGCGCGCAGTGCGCCGTCACATCGCAGGAGCGGAGGAGCGTCGGCAGGGTCATGATGCGCATCTCCTCGCTGTTGAGGCCGTTGGCCATCGCGATGAGGCCTTGGGGCACCACGCGCGTGTCGAAGGAACAAAAGCTGAAGATGGGTGGTAAGTTGCACTCCGATAATCCGCCCTATTTCTGACGTGGAGAAGACAAACCCACGATTCGGAAAACTTGGGGCACCCCCCTGAGTGAGGTGATGAGGAGTGGAGGTGTGGAGGCGACGGTGACGCAATCATACCCCGAGATGTTGGTGAGCGTGAATAGCGCGGCGGTGGGCGTGGCGACGGCGACGGCACAGCAGGCGTCCACGCGCACGAAGGAAGCGGCGCGGCGCTGCTGGCGGTAGAGCAGGAGCTGGCCGTCGTTCATCACACACTATGTCACAGGCGAAGAGCTGAGCTACGGCCAGCACGACGGTTTGGAGCGAGGGTTGGGCGGTGGGTCCCACGGCGAAGGCCTTGAGGTCGGCTACGAAGTGGAGGTGGTCGGAGGCGAAGAGGAGGTCGGTGGGCTGCAGCACGGCGTTGCCGAGATGGACCTGAGAGAGTGAAAAAAGGGGGGTGGTGGGGGCATCGAGCGCGAAGCACTAGACGTCAGAGGAAAGGAGGAACACAACTTGGATGGAGTCGTTTTGGAAGGCGACGAACACCACGTCGATCCACTCCGTTTCCTCTTCCACGTCCATCTCCGCTTCGGGGGGCGCCCCCTCCGCTTCGGCCACAAACACGTCCTCGTCCTCGCCCAGCGTCAGCGACTCGATCGCGCGCACCGGGGGCAGCTTCGCCGCGCTGTAGACCACCTCGTCCTCCTCACTGGGCTCGGGGACTGCGGCCTGCACGGACGGCGCGGCGGCGAAGGGGCGAGTGCGCAGGAAGGAGAAGGAGGTGATGGGATTGGTCTGTATGTGAGCGAAGCGAGGAGAACGCACGGCGAAGACGTCGATGAGAGAGGCGGCGTAGTGCTCGGGAGAGGCGACGGGGCGAATGCAGAGGAGCTCGTGGTGTGCTGTGTAGAGGAGGATTCCCGCGGGAGCGATGATCGCGCGTCTAGACGTCAGAGAAGGAGGAGGCGAAGACTGGACGGGCGACGCGGCGAAGTTCAGCTCGCCCACGGCGGCGACGGTCAGCACGGCGGAATTGTCGTGGACCACCCGCACGCCGCGGTCCGTGACCTGCACGATGACCTGCCCGTCGCAGCCCCACACGCCCCCATCCATCAAACACACGTCGAGCGTGGGCCGGTCCATGGCCAGCGGACACTCCTCCTGGTTCATGGGCACGAACTGCGTGTCGTTGACAAGGTAGGTGAGGGTCGCTTCGCCGTCGCTCATCACCACGTAGCTGATGGACTCGCTCACGCGAAGACAGCGCACCAGCGAGTGGGAGAGTGTGGAGGGAATCGAGAACTCGGCGTTGCCCTCCAGCGACAGGTTCTGTTGCAGGCGGATGACGAAATTGCCCCCGATTGTGTGCGCCTTGGTGGGACGCGAGTAGCCGCAGGAGTAGAGCAGGCAGCTGTCGTCCACGCGGTGGTTCTCCTTGTCGGTGATGGATTGGCAGTTGGCGGGACTGTTCTGGCAATGCAGCTCGTCGAGCACGACCGCGTTGCGGGGGTCAAAGAAATAGCTGTTGGAGGCGGTGCTGCCTGCGAACAGCAGGGGATTGCCGTCCATGGCGATGCAGACGCCGCATTGACAATCCGTCGGAATGGACCCGATCAGATTCAGCGAAATGCTCCTGAAGAGATCGTGCTCCAGTTGCACGAGGCAGCGGGCCAGCTCTCCGTTTCCGCGAAGGATAAACAACTCCCTTGATGAGTATGGAATCACTGAACAGTTGTCCAAGAGGAACTCGAAGCCGTTCTGGGTGATGCTCCTCGCATTCGCAAACACCGAGTTCGGCAACACGTAGGCACGCTCCTTTACGTACTGTTCTCCGTACTTGTTCAGCACGAGAAGATGCGGCACCTGCGATGCGAATGTGAACAGGATGTGGGAGGAAACCACGAGGAACGCCTGGTCGGAGGTGCGCAGTGGCTGGATGGCCGTGCAATCGTACGGCAGGCCGTGGTAGTGGAAGATCACCTCCGCCTTCTTCACGGCGGGCGTGATGGTCACGATCAGGAGCGACACGTTGCTTCCAGCATAACCCGCCGTGCCGGACCAGCTGGGCGTGTTCTCCTAGGAATGAGGCGAATCGGCGAGCGCTACGCAGAGAACGGCAAACGAGGGGAGGATGCTGTTGTGGAGGAACTGGAAGTCCTTCACTTCGCCCTCCATCCGCAGCTGCGACTTGTAGATCACGAACTGTGCTCCGAGTCCTTTGGACGTGATGGGAATCACGACAAAGGTGTAGTGGTTCAGCAGGATGCAAATGCACTGGTGGGAAGGATCGATGCGGATGAGTCCCTCGTTCTGCACGTAGGCGTTGTCTCCAAATTCAATTTCGTTTCCGGAATCTACTCTTCACACAATCTAGAGTCCCTACTGTCGAGAGCCACCACCGACTCCTTGTGGAAGTCGTAGCATTCAACATTATATAGTTCGTCGTTCTGACTGTCGAACGCAACAATCGACACATAGTAGCCCTTGAAGGACATGATAATCGCGTCACGCCGCTCGGTTGGGGAGCAGGAGGAAACGATCCGCAAGGGAATCGGAGCGATACTCAGAATTTCTCCTGAAAAGGGATACTCGCACACGACCTGGAGAGAATACCCACCGTCTGTTGAACTCTCGTTCGGATCCGACGATTTTGAGGTTCGTACAACACTGTACACGATCATCGTATCCGAAGAGCAAGTTATGATGTTCTCCTCGGTCTCATTACAAAAGCGGGCTTTGCAGCACAGTTTGGCTCCGGTTGCCCGTTGTAACGCTTTGTATAGAAAATACATGACTCCTTGCTGAAGGAAAACGTCACACTGTCCATCCTTGTTGTGAATTGAAGAACAGGGGAACCCACAATCCGCGTTTGTTTTGCGGATTGGCATTGTATTGGAGTGAAGGGTGTTTGGGTGGGAGCTGAGGACCGACTGTGGAGAGGGGTTGTTTTCATGTGCTTCCATTTCATTTCAAATAGTGGGAAAATGCATGACTTATTCCACTGAAGCAATCACGTCCTATAATACTCCAACGCAGATGCGATGTGCAGGAAACAAACAATACGCATATGGATACAAAGAATACACATTACAGTTGCGGTTCCGGCTGTTCCGCACTCTCCATCTTCTTCCACATCTCCAACCACTGCTCGCACAGTTTATTTGATCTAGAACATTACGTCCTGTATAACAGCATTAACTGCTGAATGGAATCCGACAGCTGGTCCAGATTACCCAAAACCGTCTTCAAGTGGGTGTTGATGGATGCGATCGCTCCAGTGCAGTCCTGGAGCATCTTGATTTCCGTTTCACTGTTTGCCGTGGAAGCTTCCTCTTCCATCAGGAAATGAGTGAGAAACGGATAGGAGAGTGAGTTGGAAGCAAACAAAGAACACACTAAATGGAGGACAACTGACTTAATAGCGGCTCGCCTTCTTCGCCTTCTTCTTCCCGCGCTTCTCTCTCCCTCTCATCGCATTGGGGTTCTTCCTTCCGAACCCAATTACAATCTGATCCTACGCCTTACCACTCACCCCCACACCCACCATCAGGTCCTGCTGGCTGCGTCCCTTGCTGTTCTCCAGTCCCAGACTCTCCGCGCCCACGTCGCCGAACAGACAGCCCTCCCGGCTCGCCTTCTTCATCTTCTGCAGCCGCTGCTTCCACTTGCCCTGCTTCAGCTGGTCTTCGCACAGCAGCAGGTCGGCGTTCTTCCCGATGGAGTACTATGCTCACACCCACGCATCACTCCCACCTTGGTGCCGCGCAGACTCTTCGACTGGAAGGCCGTCGCGATGCGCACGATGCCGCCCTTCATCACGAACACGGGCACGCGCGCCAGCGACGGGTGGCCGCAGTCGGGACAGAACAGCTTCGTGTCGTCGTGGCACACACTACATGTCAACTCGGCATGACAACCCCACGAGAAGCAGTCGCGACAGCGGCGGGTGTACACGCGCAGCTGCGTGATGCGCTTGTTGTCATAGGACAGCACGCGGAAGTTCATCTGCAGCAGCACGTTCTGCACGGAGTAGTCGCCCGTGCAACAGGCTACGCAGTGGGAAAGGTCCTCCTCGGGCTCCTCGGCGCTGGCCGTCTGCTGGTTGGAGTAGAAGGAGGAGAGCGAGGCGGAGTCGATCCACTCGCCGCCGTCCGCCTCCGTGTCGTGGCTCACCAGCGTGCTGCTCGTGTGGATGCGGCTCCCGGAGGGCTGTGGCGTGGCGTGTTCCTCCTCCGAGTCGTTATCTGAGTGTTCTTCCTCGGAGCTGTCATCTGAGTGTTCTTCAGATTCCTCCTCATTCTCCTCCTCCTCCTTCACTTCAGCAGCCTTTTCATCAGCCTCAGCCTTCTCCTCAGCAATCTCCTCAGTGGCAGTCTCGGCAGGCTTGGCGGGGAGGGAGAAGAGCGCCTTGACTTCCTCCTCCTCGGCGGTCTTCTCCTGGCGGGGCAGCGCGCCCAGCGTCGGGAACCGGTCGTCGCCCGAGAACAGGTTCGGTACCGTCTTCACCACGTTCCATCGCTTGGGAGGAGCAGAAGGCGCAGACGACCCAGCCGATAATGGAGATGACACCGATGATGCCGCTGCCTCGCTCGCCTCCACCTTGGGAGTGGGAATCCGCTCGTGCACCTCGTCACGCTCGAAATCGCCGGGGTGGCGGAAGATGCACTCGTTGCCGTAATGACAACCCTCGGGAGTGCCGAACAAGCGGCACGGCTCCGCAGACACATTTACACCAACAATACGCTTATCGTTCACGTCCACAATACGCTTTCGCTACACGTGATTGCGAAAATACAACCCGACGTCCAGCAGCGGAACAACATTGATGTCCTTCAGTCCGCCAATTTCCTTTTGGAGATCGTACGTTAACGCCATGACCAACAGATCGGTCTGCGCCAAACGAGGGAATTCTCCAGTTGCCTTGGCAAACTTCTCAACTAGTTTGTGAACAAAACGGAAAGACACGCACTGGCCTGAATGGCTTCGGGAGAAGGCTGACGAATCACGATTTCAAAGGGGAAGCGCTGGAGAAGTCCTCTCGCCTGCTTATCGCGAACCTCGCGCATCACCTCCTCAATTGAGTAGAATGTCTATCCGTAAGCTCGAAATAGGGGAGATCACTTCCGCGCTGTTCGCAACAGATGCACCGTGAATAAAAACACCGGAATCGAGAACGAGTGCCTTGTACTTGTTATTCTGCATCGTTTTGTCTCTTCTTGCCGAGTGATCGGGTTTTTACTCTTCTCGATTCGCGTCCCAAAACACTCCACCATTGGTAGTCACACTCATTATAACAAACAAACACGCTTGGCTTGGTTCTATTGTACAATGAGCATTTGCAGCTATTCGTAGTCGTCCTCCCCATACGGCGATCGCTTCCGCTTGTTTCTCTTCAGCTTGTGCGTGTTGGCACTATCGACGGAGCTAGTCCTCACAATCACCCCAAAACACGCTACCCCACAGATCGATTATCGTCATCCATCGGTAGATTCATAGCCGGAGATGCGTGGGACGAAAGGGAGAAGATGCGGTCATCACGCGTGATCACCGTTCTTCTGGGTATGGATTGCAATCTGTGCATTAATGTGAATCCAATGGCTCACCTCTCGTTGAAGTTTTCAAAGCCACGCACAATGTTCCACACGGGGCAGTCTTCTTGGAGGTACTGCGTCTCCACGGTGAGGATTTGATTCTCCAGCTTGGCCAACGTGTCGTTCAGGTTGCTACTCCATCACGCCCTCCGAAACCGTTTCCCACTTTGTCTCCGTGACGAGCATGCGCAGCTGGTCCTGGTCTGATTTGTAGCCCTTTTCCTCCATTCGCTGTTTGATTCTGTGTTCCCTGTTTCGTTCCACTGTCTGTCGATTTGTATCCAATAATCGTTGCTGGATTCAAATCTACGGCAGTTCGTTCTTCCACTCAACAAATCAACCCATAATGGATATTTCACTTCTTCATTTAAATGTCTTACTCAAACGGTTGAACGGCTAAGACTGTACTCGAACAGGATCATTTCTATAGTACA
>ERZ827156.3467-NODE-3467-length-14189-cov-19.189260_pt1 | contig 14189 bp, 15 predicted proteins | sample MGYA00519919_ERZ827156 | MGnify/ENA primary metagenome ERZ827156 (study PRJEB31778, sample SAMEA3449269) | human gut metagenome | biome: human gut; feature: human-associated habitat; material: faeces | place: United Kingdom | collected 2010/2012 ... | reverse complement strand
ACCCCCTGCTTGTAAGGCAGGTGCTCTAACCAGCTGAGCTATGCTCCCGTACCTGTCGTTCGAACGACAAGGCATATTATAACGCTCCCACCCGCATCTGTCAACAAGATTTTTTCAAAATTCCCGTTTTTCTTATAAATTTTCCAGCAGCGCCCTCAGGTCCTCTGCGGAGAAATCGTACACGGCGTCGCAGAACTGGCACGTCATCTGGCAGCCGCCCTGCTGGGCCAGCATGTCCTCCAGCTCCTTCCGGCCCAGGGAGATCAGCGCCCGCTCCACCCGCTCTCGGCTGCAATAGCACTTGTATTCCACCGGGCAGGTCTCCAGTATCTTCAGGTCGAAGTCGCTCATCACGTCCCGCAGCAGCTGCTCCGGGTCGTCGTTCTTGTCCAGCAGCGCCGACACCGGCCCGGCGGCCATGATGCCGCCCTCCACCTTGGTGATGACGTCCTCGCCGGCGCCGGGCATCAGCTGGATGAGATAGCCGCCGGCGGCCTTGACGCTCTGGTCCCGGTCCACCAGCACCCCCAGCGCACAGGCGGTGGGGATCTGCTCGGATTCCACGAAATACCCCGCGATGTCCTCGGCGATCTCGCCGCCCAGCAGGTCGATGGTGCCCACATACGGCTCCTTCATGTGCAGGTCCTTGATAACGGTCAGCGTGCCCTCGTGGCCCACCGCCGCGCCCACGTCCAGCTTTCCGTCCGGCCGCAGGGGGACATCCACATGGGGGTTCGTCACATAGCCCCGCACGTTGCCCTGGTTGTCGCTGACGGCCAGCACCGTGCCCAGCGGGCCGCCGCCCTTGAACTGCAGCGTCAGGCTGGCGCCGTCGCTTTTCAGGGCGTTGCCCATCATGGACGCCGCCGCCAGCGTGCGGCCCAGCGCCGCCGTGGCCACGGGGAGCGTCTTGTGTATCTGCCGGGCGCGCTCGGTGATGTCGCGGCTGCAAATAGCTGCCGCCTGCACCATGCCGTCCGTGGAAATGGCTCTTACGATACGATCTGCCATAGTTATGTCAACCTCTTTCGCTTTGCTCTCACTGCGCCTGCCCCCGGGGGTCGGGCACCTTCACTTTCGTATGCAGCTGAAATAGATGCGCTGCTCGCCCTCCCGCGGCCGGCGCAGCCGCATGTCGCCGTAGGTCCGAATGTCGGTAAAGCCGCTCTCCCGCAGCCACGCCGTCAGCTGCTCCACGGTATAGGCCCGCTGGCGGTGCAGCTCGGCGCTGCGGCGCCACGCGCCGTCGCCGCGGCGGCGGAACAGGTCCATATAATAGGTACACAGCCCCCGGTGATACTCCGTGCGCCACACGCAGTAGGTGTCCTCATTCTCGTCCAGGAACACCTGCCCGTCCAGGGCCGCCAGCTTGGCCACGGTGTTCACGTCGAACACCAGCATGCCGCCGGGCGCCACGAACAGGTGCAGCCGCTGAAACGTCCGCTGCACGTCCCCAGGGTCGGTCAGATAGTTGATGCTGTCCAGGCAGCACACCGCCGCGTCCACCGTGCCGTACAGGTCCAGCCGCGGCATGGACTGGTGCAGGAACACCGACGGCACGCCGTCCGCCGGTCCGCCCTTGCCCATGGCTGCCGCCAGCATGTCCTCGCTGCCGTCCACGCCGATGACCTCATAGCCCCGCCGCGTCAGCAGCCAGGTCATGGTCCCGGTGCCGCAGGCCAGGTCCAGCACCAGCTTCACCGGTATGCGGCTGCGCCGCAGCAGTTTCTCGATAAACTCCAGCCGCTTCTCGTAGCCCACGTCCCCGGTCAGCGCGTCGTAGGAGCCGGCCAGCGCCTCATAGCAGCTCATTCCTCGTCCTTCTCCTTCATCTTCTCCAGCACGCTCTCATAGCCGCCGCTGCCGTAGATCAGGCTGCGGTTCACCCGGCTGATGGTGGCGCTGGACGCACCGGTGCGCTCCAGGATGTCGTTGTAGATCAGCCCGTCGTTCAGCAGCGTGGCCACCTCGTAGCGCTGCTCCATGCTGCGCAGCTCCGAGATGGTGCACAGATCCTGGAAGAAGTTATAGCACTCCTCCTCCGTCTCCAGCGTCAGTATCGCCTTATACAGCCGGTCGTTCTTCTCTTTCTTTCCGATCTTGGATTTTGCCGCTCGTACCATGATCGCCTTCTCCTTCTTTCCTCCCCTTTGGGGATACTACCGGTAGTATAGCATTTTAGTGTGTGAAAGTAAACCATTTGGTGAAATTATTTTTTGTTAAGAAACCAGCCGTCCCCTACGCGGCGTCGATGGCCCTGCTCCGGCGAAAAGCCCCCTGTTCCCGGATTGGGAGCAGGGGGCGGCCGTTTCTGTGAATACGCTCAGTCCTGGGCGGGGTGAAGGCGCTTCTGCAGCCAGTCCTTGCCGTCCACATACCGGGACACGATGAAGGATACCACATAGTCGCCTGCGGCATTGACCATGGTGGCGGGCGGGTCCACCAGGTTGCCGATGGCCAGGGCGATGGGGTAGGCGATGGCCAGCTGGTCCGGGAAGAAGATGGTGCAGACCACCAGCTCGCCGGTGCCGCCGCCGCCGGGGATGCCGCTCATGGCCACGGAGGAAAACACCGCCACGATGATGGCCAGAATGGCCTTATCCGTGGAGAAGTCCAGCCCGAACACGCCGAACAGGAACGCCACCTTGATGATGGCGGACATGGCCGACCCGTCCATGTGCATGGTGGCGCCCATGGGCAGCACGATGTCGGTAACATCGCGGCTGATGCCCGTCTCCTCCGCCGCCTCCATGTTGGTGGGGATGGTTGCCACGCTGGAGCAGGTGCCGAAGGACACCGCCGCCGGGCGGAACAGCTTGGAGAACATGACCTTCGCCGCGCCCTTTCCGCCGCCGAACCGGGCGTACAGCGGGAAAAAGACGAACATGTACGCAAAGCTCATCACATAATAGATAATAAGTGTCCGGCTATAGTCCTTCACCAGCTCCGGGCCGTAGGTGGCCACCAGGTTGGCGAAGAAGCCGAAGAAGCCGATGGGCGCGTAGTAGGTGATGAGCTTCACCGTCTTCATGATGCAGCCGGTGATGTCCTCCAGCAGTTGGGCGGTCTTGGTCTCCGGGCCGCCGCTCAGCTGCACGCCGAAGCCGAACAGCACCGCCGCCACGATCAGGGGCAGGATGGCCCGACGGCTCAGCAGCTCAACAAAGTCCGGCTTGGTAAAGAAGTTGACGATCATATCGCCGAAGCCCATCGCCTCGCCGACCTCGCCCTCCACGATGGTATACTGGCCGTCCACCAGCGGGAAGATGCGGCAGACGACGTACATCAGCACACCGGCGATGGCGGCGGTGACCAAAAACGTGGCCACGGTGACGCCCATGATCTTGCCGGCGCGCTTGGCGCTCTTCATGTTGGCGATGGCCGAGGCGATGGAGCAGAATACCATGGGCACCACCACGCAGAACATCATATTGATGAACAGCGTGCCCAGGAACTCGATCTTACCGCCAAAGCCCGGGGCGAACGCCCCTACCAGGCACCCGGCTACGATGCCGGTGAGCATACACAGAATGAACCAGTAGTTTTTCAGGAATTTCTTCATAGTGACCTCCTTGCACTCCCTTACAAATGCTACGGTCACTATTATATGGGCAGTTTTCGCAAAGTAAATCAGAAATCTTGCGTATTTATTTGCAAATCGTGCGCCCTCCCGCCGGCGTCCGCCGAGGGACTACAGCCAAACTGCTTTTTGTACGCGCGGGAAAAGGTGGAGTAATCCTGATAGCCCGCCTGCAGCGCCGCCTCTGCCGGCGTGCAGCCCCGGCCCAGCAGCTGCCGGGCCAGCAGCAGCCGCTTCTCCGTCAGATAGCCGTGAACGGAGTAGCCCGTCTCCTGCCGGAAGCGCCGCATCATGTGGTACTTGCTGATATAGAACCGGGCCGCCAGCTCGTCGATGGTCAGTGTGTCCGTCAGGTGCAGGTTCAGGTACTGCAGCAGGGAGATGACCTTGCTGTCGCCTCCGGCGGCGCCCACCCGGTGGCCGCCCCGCACCACGCGGTTCACCTCCACCATCAGCTCAGTGAACTGTGCCTGGGCCAGCAGCGCCGCGCCGTAGCCCCCCTGCCGCACCGTCTCCGCCAGCGCCTGGAACAGCAGCCGCACCCGGGTGCCGCCCTCGTCCCGGTATACATATTGAAAAGACGCCTGGGCCCGCCTAAAGCACTCCGCCGGATCGCAGTCCTCCGTCGCCAGCGAGTGCAGATACTCCGGCGAGATGTACAGGATCATCCGCTCGTAGTAATCCCCCGCCTGCACCTCCGGCCGGTGGATGCTGCCGCTGCCCACCAACACGAAATCGCCGGGGGACAGCTCGTACCGCTCACCCTCCACGGCGTAGCCCGCACGGCCCGCCAGCAGAATGATGATCTTGTGGAAGGTGTGGTAGTGGTATTCGATGCGCTCCGCCTGTCCGTCCGCCAGACAGAACAGCCGGAACGGCTCCCTCAGATACCCTCGCTTCTCATATTGCAGTGGTTCCATATGTCCACCTCCGCATTTTTTGCCTATATCATATCATGTATTATGCAAATATTGCAAGATTTTCCTTCAATTATAACCATTCTGAAAATTTTGTTTCCATTTTGTAATTTTTATGTAGCTTTTTCGATAGACATGTGCTATGATACTACCTGTCGGGTACCTTACCCCCGGCAAATCCAATGCAAACGGAAGGTAACGCTCATGTTTGGAAAACAGATCGCAGCGCTGGGCCTGTCCGGCCTGCTGCTTTTCTCCGGTGCCGTCACCGCGGCCAACGCAGATGAGGTCACCACGATCGATACCACCGGCTACGACGCGGCCGCCAGAGTCCTGGCGGACAACGGTGTGGCCTCCAGCGCCGCCACCGCACTGCGGACCGGCGACGGTCTGCGTCTGGCCCAGGAGGCCGGGCTGCTGGAGGGCGACAACGTCCCCACCCTGTCCCAGCTGGCCGCTCAGGCCCTGCTGCAGGAGACGGAAGCCCTGGCAAAGCAGAACTTCCTGGATGAATACGACGGCGTCCTGGTGGACTGCTCCTCCTACATCACCATGCGCGCCGAGCCGGACACCTCCGCCCAACGCCTGCGCATCATCTTCGACGGCAAGGCAGCCAAGCTGCTGGACGTGGTGGACGACGAGTGGTACAAGGTCTCCTACGGCACCGACACCGGCTATGTTCTGGCGGAGTACTGCCAGCCCGTGCAGTACGCGGACTACGAGGGCACCTCTGCCACCAACACCATGGTGGAGGACGTCATCTCCAAGGCCTATACATATCTGGGCACGCCCTATCGCTATGGCGGCACCAGCTACAGCGGCATCGACTGCTCCGGTTTCACCATGCAGGTCTTTGGCTCCTTCGGCATCAGCCTGCCCCACGGCGCCACCAGCCAGTACTACATGTGCCGCCGTGTCACCACGGAGGAGCGCGCCCCCGGCGACCTGGTATTCTTCGCCACCGGCGGCAGCGGCATCGGCCATGTGGGCATCTACCTGGGCAGCGGCCAGTTCATCCACTCCAGCACCTCCAGCGGCGTGATCATCAGCTCCCTGTACGAGAGCTACTACGCCCGGACGTATCTCTATGCCGCCCGGCTCATCGAGATGTGACGGCAAACTCAACATCGTAACTTCTTCGTGTAACTCCCCCTCCCCCTTTCTTTGTGTGGAAGCACCGGCCCCCAGCGGCCGGTGTTTCTGCTGTTTCGGGATATATTCGGAATATCTGCATATTTATTCGTTTATGCGTGCTGTTATACCGTCATTCTCACGGAAAGCTGCCGTCATTCCCCGGCGTCTCCATGTATTTTCTGTACAAAGTCACATTTTCTTCGGATTTTTATTCAAAATGCAGTTGACAAATATTCATCCGCGGTGTATAGTATGCACCATCAAGGGGGAACACCTCTGAAATGTCCGCCCGTGCTCCGCTCTCCGGCGCAGGGCGCTGCATACGATTTTGAAAGGAAGTACGAAACATGAAAAAGTTTATGGCAATGCTGCTGGCGCTGGTCATGGCGCTGAGCCTGGTGGCCTGCGGCAGCAAGACCGACGACACCAATTCCGATAACAACGGCGGCGACGCCAACGTGGACGAGTCCCTGGTGGTCCTGGAGAACGTCGTGGACTGGGGCGAGACCGAGCCCTACCGCGTTCTGGTGCAGAAGGGCGACCCCAAGGGCCTGCTGGAGGGCATCAACAAGGCTATCGCTGAACTGACCGCCAACGACGGCGCCCTGATCAAGGAGATCGAGGACAAGGTCGCCTCTCAGGAGACCTTCACTCCCGACAGCGTGTCCTCCGACCTGGCCGCTGCCGACACCGCTGACACCGCCGCCGGCGACAAGCCCGTTCTGGTCCTGGGCACCAGCCCCGACTATCCCCCCTATGAGTTCTTTGCCGATGCCGCTATGACCGAGTACGCCGGCATCGACGTGGAGGTGGCAAAGTACATCGCCGAGTCCATGGGCATGGAGCTGCAGATCGAGTCCATGAACTTCGATAACCTGGTGACCTCCCTGAGCAACGGCGATTTCGACATCGTGCTGGCCGCCTGCGAGTACACCGAGGAGCGCGCCAAGGCCTGCGATTTCTCCGATCCCTACTACACCGACCTGCCCCCCGTCATCCTGGTGAAGGCCTCCGACGCCGACAAGTACAAGACCGTTGAGGACATCAACCAGGCCAGCGTCATCATCGGCGCCCAGAAGAACACCACCAAGGCCATGGCCGCCGCCGACATGTTCCCCGAGGCCGCCAACGGCATGGTGCTGGAGTCCCTGGTGCCCACCCTGGTCACCGAGCTGAAGAACGGCACTATCGACCTGCTGGTGCTGGATGGCAACGTGGGTCTGAGCTACGTCGGCTGATCCCCCTGTTACCTGTCGCAAACGTGCAAGGCGAACGCCTTGCACGCTTGCGTGTTCTTAAGAACTTTTGAAAGGATGCTTCGTCTATGTCGTGGAATGATCTGTTTGTCAACATGGACAACACCAATTTCTTCAATTTCTCGTTCCTGCCCAAGTATGGCGCGGCCTTCGTCCGCGGCTTCGAGTATACGCTGCTGCTGGCGGTGGTGTCCGTGCTGCTGGCGGTGATCCCGGCCCTGCTGCTGGCCATGATGCGCCTCAGCAAGGTCAAGCCCATCAAGTGGTTCGCCGGCGCGTATATCGCCGTGTTCCGCTCCACACCTATGCTGGTGCAGCTGTCCATCATCTACTTCGGCCTGTTCCACTACATCACCCTGCCCCGGACGCTGCTCTTCGGCTTCATCGCCATCAACCGCTTCGTCCCCGGCGTGGTCGCCCTGGCGCTGAACAGCTCGGCCTATGTGGCCGAGATCTTCCGCGCCGGCATCCTGGCGGTGGACAAGGGACAGACCGAGGCGGCCCGCTCCCTGGGCCTGTCCTCCTGGCAGTCCATGCGCCTGGTGGTGCTGCCTCAGGCCATCAAGAACGTGCTGCCCGCCCTGGCCAACGAGGTGGTCACCATGGTGAAGGAGAGCTCCATCTGCTCCGTGCTGGGCATGGCGGAGATCATGTACACCGCCCAGACCGTCTCCGGCAACAGCTATATCACCCTGGCGCCCTATGTGCTGGCTGCCATCATCTACTTCTGCATCAACTATCCCGCCTCCAAAGCCATCGAGGCCATAGAAAGGAGAATGCGCCGTGGCGATAAGCAGTAAAGTCCTCATCTCGGTAAAGCAGCTGGTCAAGGAGTACAACCACGGCACGGTCCACGCGCTGGACGGCTGCGACCTGGACATCCACCAGGGCGAGGTGGTGGCCATCATCGGCCCCTCCGGCTCCGGCAAATCCACCCTGCTGCGCAGCCTGAACATGCTGGAGGAGCCCACCTCCGGTGCCATCTTCTTCGACGGCGTGGATCTGGCGGACAAGTCCGTGGACATCAACCTCCACCGCCAGAAAATGGGCATGGTGTTCCAGCACTTCAACCTGTTTCCCCACAAGACCGTGCTGCAGAACATCACCCTGGCCCCTGTCACCCTGAAGAGAAAGGCCGCCGCCGAGGCGGAGGCCCAGGCCAAGGCCCTGCTGACGCGCATCGGCCTGCTGGACAAGGCCGGCGAGTACCCCAACATGCTCTCCGGCGGCCAGAAGCAGCGTATCGCCATCGTCCGCGCCCTGGCCATGGACCCGGAGGTCATGCTCTTTGACGAGCCCACTTCCGCCCTGGACCCCGAAATGGTGGGCGAAGTGCTGGACCTGATGCGCGACCTGGCCAAGGACGGCATGACCATGGCCGTGGTCACCCACGAGATGGGCTTCGCCCGGGAGGTGGCCGACCGCGTGGTGTTCATGGCCGACGGCAAGATCCTGGAGGAGGGCTCTCCCACGGATATTTTCGATCATCCCAGGGATCCCCGCCTTCAGGATTTCCTCAGCAAAGTCCTGTAATACCAATGGCCTCCGGCACTGCCGGAGGCCATTTTTGCGTGAAAAAGGCAGCCCAAACAGTTACCTTTTTCATCCCCTGTGCGAAAAAAAGGCGGCCTTCCAGGCCGTCTTTTCAGCTTTTTCCGTGTATTTCGTTACCGCAGCGGGGGCAGGTGATGACGATGCGGCCCTTCCCCTTGGGCACCCGGCAAACCGCGCCGCAGCCGGGGCAGGTGAAGTAGCGGTGCTCCTTGTCCATGCGCTGCTGCTTTTTTCCGGCGATGCGGCGGCTGACGGGCCACCACACCTTCTCCATGAACCTCGCGTTCTCCGCCCGCCGCTTCTCCAGATTCCGCGAGAACATCCGGAACAGCGCCAGGATCACGATGATCCCCGCCGCGGTGCCGATGATGCTGTACAGCAGCGGCGCGCTCTGCCGCAGGAAAATATTGATGATGTCCAGCACCAGCGCCGTCCAGATCATGGTCAGGCCCAGCCGGTCCGCGCCGTTGCGCCCGTACATAAACCGCGACAGCGCGTTGGCGATGCGTTGCAAGAAGTTCATAAAACCGTCCCTTTGCCTTCCGCGGCCGTGCCGCGAACTTTCTGACAAGATATTCTACAGGAAAAGTCAGCAAAGGTAAAGTGCTTTTATGTAAAATTCACAGAATATACAAATTTGCGCGCCGCCCCTGCCGCCTTGCAATCCCCCCGTCAGCTGTGGTATAATGGCACCATCAACTCATGCGGAGACCGGCGGCGCGCCGCCGGTCTCCCGCGCGGACACCCCGCGGCCCCTCCGGGCGGGATCGGCTGCGCTGTCTGCTGCGCCGCGTATGCCGCGCACCCCATACTATGCCGCCGCGCCGTTTCCGGTGCAGCGCGAAAGGAAGTCGTCCTATGATCAAGATCGCTCCCTCCATCCTGTCCGCCGATTTCGCCTATCTGGCCCGCGACATCGAAAAGATCGCCACCGCCGATTACGTCCATGTGGACGTGATGGACGGCCTGTTCGTCCCCAACATCTCCATCGGCATCCCGGTGGTCAAGTGCATCCGCCCCACCACCGCCCTGCCGCTGGACGTCCACCTGATGATCGACCGTCCCGTGCGCTATGTGGAGCAATTCTGCGACGCCGGCGCCGACATCGTCACCTGCCATGTGGAGGCGGACACGGAGGAGAACATCCTCGCCGCCATCGATAAGATCCACGCCAAGGGCAAGAAGGCCGGCGTGGTGCTCAAGCCCAGGACCCCCGCCAGCGCCGCCCTGCCCTTCATCGACAAGGTGGAGCTGATCCTGGTCATGACCGTGGAGCCGGGCTTCGGCGGCCAGAAGTTCATGGCCGACATGATGCCCAAGGTCCAGGCTCTCCGCGGCTATATCGACGCCATGAACCCCGCCTGCGAGCTGGAGGTGGACGGCGGCGTGGACGGCGACACCTGCAAGCTCTGCATCGCCTCCGGCGCCGACGTGCTGGTGGCCGGCAGCGCCGTGTACAAGGCCGCGGACATCCCCGCTAAGATCAAGGAACTGAGAGGATAACGTCCTATGGAGTATTTTCCCGCCCCGCTGGAAAAATTAGTGGAGCAGTTCGCCAAGCTGCCGGGCGTGGGCTATAAGTCCGCCCAGCGGCTGGCCTTCTATGTGCTGTCCCTGCCCGCCGAAGAGGCCCAGGCCTTTGCCGACGCCATCGTGGACGCCAAGCGCAGCGTCACCCTCTGCCCGGTGTGCCAGAACCTCACCGCCGGCGGTCTGTGTCCCATCTGCGCCGACCAGAAGCGCGACGACGCCACCATCTGCGTGGTGGCCGACCCCCGGGACGTCATCGCCATCGAGCGCAGCCGCGAATACCGCGGCCGCTACCATGTGCTTCACGGCGTCCTCTCCCCCATGAACCATGTGGGCCCCGACGACCTGCACATCAAGTCCCTGCTGGACCGGGTGGCCCAGGGCGGCATCGCCGAGGTCATCATGGCCACCAACCCCGACACCGAGGGCGAGGCTACGGCGCTGTACATCGCCCGGCTGCTCAAGCCCTTCGGCGTCAAGGTCACCCGCCTGGCCTACGGCATCCCCGTGGGCGGCCACCTGGAATTCGCCGACGACGCCACGCTCATGCGTGCGCTGGAAGGGCGGCGGGAGCTGTGAAACGATTTGCCTGCCTTATCTTGGCCGCGCTGACAGCGCTGTCTCTGACCGGCTGCGGCGCCGCCCGGCCCACCGAGCTGTCCCTGTTTGCCATGGACACCTACATGACCTTCGTGGCCATCGGCGACGGCGCTGATGACGTGCTGGCTGACCTGAGCCGCACCGTCAACACGCTGGAATCCTCCCTCTCCCGCACGGTGGACACCAGCGAGGTCTCCCGCCTGAACCGCGACGGCTCCGCCGTCTGGGGCGACGACGCCGCGCAGCTGCTGTCCTGGGCGCTGGAATACAGCGAGCAGACCGACGGCGCCTTCGACATCACCATCGCCCCGCTGGTGGAGCTGTGGGGCATCACCTCCGACAGTCCCCGCGTCCCCTCTCAGGCGGAGATCGACGCGCTGCTGCCTCTGGTGGGCTATGAGCACGTCCACCAGTCCGAATTTTGCAGCATCTCTCTGGATGAGGGCTGCGCCGTCGATCTGGGCGGCATCGCCAAGGGCTACGCCTCCGACTGCGCCGCCGTCCTGTTCCACCGCAGCGCCCTCACCGGCGGCTGCGCCAATCTGGGCGGCAACGTGTACGTCTACGGCACCAACGCCCAGAACAAGCCCTGGTCGGTGGCCATTCAGGATCCCGCCGACAGTGAGGGCTATGTCTGCACCCTGAGCCTGTCGGACGCCTTTGTGGTCACCTCCGGCGGCTACCAGCGCTATTTCACCGCGCCGGACGGCACGGTGTACCAGCATATTCTCGATCCTAAGACCGGCTATCCCGTCCAAAGTGACCTGACCAGCGTCTCCGTCGTCACACGGGGCGGCTTCGGCGGGCAGGGCACCCGTGCCGACGCCTACTCCACCGCCCTGTACGTTATGGGTGAGCAGGCCGCCGTGGACTTCTGGCGCTCCCAGAGCATGTCCTTCGACATGGTGCTGGTCACCACCGACGGCCGCGTGGTCTATACCCCCGGCCTTGCGGACTGCTTTACGGAAAGTGAGGGCAGCGGCTATGTCTACCAACCCCTCGCCGCCTAACCTGAAATTCAACCGCTTCGACGGTCTTGTGGCCCTGGCGGTGGTGCTGCTGGCGGTGCTCTCCGCCCTGCTGTTCTACCTGCCCAAGGCCCAGAGCGGCGCGCTGACCGTGGTGGTCTCCGTCTCCGGGCAGGAGACCCTGCGCACCCCTCTGTCCGCCTTCACCGGGACCACCGTCACCGGCAGCGGCTACACGCTGTATGTCGCCCCGGAGGGCGGCGGCGTGGCCGTGACCCACAGCGACTGTCCTTCCCAGGACTGCGTCCACACCGGCGTTATCGCCCGTCCGGGCCAGTCCATCGTCTGCCTTCCCGCCCAGGTGGTCGTCCATCTGGAGGGCTCGTCCGCCCCGGACGCGCCCGACGTGATCGTGGGGTGACGGCTATGAAGTGGACCACGAAGAATATCGCCCTGTGCGCCGTGCTGGCGGCACTGGCGCTGGGGCTGAGTACGTTAGAGGGCCTGTTCCCCCTGTCGCTGATCGTCCCCCTCCCCGGTGTCAAGCTGGGCCTGGCCAACATCGTCACCGTGTTCGCCCTGTACCGGCTGGGCGCACCGGAGGCCCTGGCCATCCTGCTGACCCGCTGCCTGCTGGGCGGCCTGTTCGCCGGCAACGTCTCCGCCATGCTGTTCTCCCTGCTGGGCGGCGTCACCGCCATGCTGGTGATGATCCTGCTGAAGCGCTGCCGCGCCCTCAGTGTCTACGGCGTATCCCTGGGCGGCGCGGCGGCCCACAACCTGGGCCAGATGGCCGCCGCCTGCATCACCCTGGGCAGCACCATGGTGCTGGGCTATCTGCCCTTCCTGCTGGCGGTGTCCCTGCTGACGGGTACGCTGACCGGCTTTGTCACCGCGCTCCTGCTGCGCGCCACGCAGCATATTCCATTTCGCTGAGAGGTAGAAGTATGGATAAGAAAGACCAGATCATTTTGCAGCAGCTGGACGTGATCCGCTCCATGACGGAGAACAACGTCCGCCGCATGGGCAGCGACTTCTGGGGCGCGCCGCTGACGCCGGACGCGCCGAAATCCGCCGTCCCGAAGGAAGTTGCGCCCAAAGCAAACGCGCCGAAGAGCGCGGACGGCGCAAAGCCGAACAAGCCCGCCGCCTCCACCGGCGCGGACGAGAAAAAGGAAGAGGAAGCGCCGCTTCCCCCACCCGAGAAGATCGAGGACCTTAAAAAAGAACTCGACACCTACATCGGCCTTGGCGAGGTCAAGCGCGAGGTGAATAACCTCATCAACATGGCGACTGTCTTCAAGCGGCGCGAGGAGACGGGGCTTCCGAACGCGGACTTCTCGCTCCACATGGTCTTCACCGGCAACCCCGGTACAGGTAAGACGATGATCGCGCGTTTGATGGCGCGCGTCTACCGCTCACTCGGGATCCTTTCCAAGGGTCAGCTTGTCGAGGTCGACCGCAGCGGGCTCGTCGCGGGCTACGTCGGTCAGACGGCCATCAAGACGAGCAAGGTCATCGAAAAGGCGCTCGGCGGCGTGCTGTTTATCGACGAGGCCTACGCACTCAACGGCAAGGGCGACAACGACTTCGGTCAGGAGGCCATCGACACGCTGCTCAAGGCGATGGAGGACCACCGCGACGACCTCGTCGTGATCGTCGCGGGCTACGATGGCTTGATGGAAAAGTTCATCCAATCGAACCCCGGCCTTGAGTCCCGCTTCAACCGCTACCTGCACTTTGACGACTACACGCTCGACGAGATGCTCGAGATTTTCAAAATGCAGTGCCGCAAGTCGCTCTACACCCTCTCTCCCGACGCCGAGCAGGACGTCAAGGACTTCATCTACGATGAGAACGCCGACGGTGTGACGTTCGGCAACGCGCGCGGCGTGCGCAACCTCTTCGAGCAGATCTTGACCGCGCAGGCCAACCGCCTCGCGAAGATGGAGAGCTTTACAAAGGATGATTTGATGACCCTCACGCGCGACGATGTCCTCCACGCCCGCGGCATGGAAGACAACACGACCGTCGCCGAGCTCGAAGCAAAAGCAGCAGAAAAAAAAGACGAATAAAAAAGGAAGGACGCGCAGCGTCCTTCCTTTTTTATTTCGTTGTTACGCTTCCTTGGCGGCGGGCTCTTCCTTCGGCTTATCCTTGGGGACGACGCGCTTTTCAGGCGTCACGCGGCCCTCGTCCACCGCGACCATGTGCTCAAGCAGGCGGACGACCATGTTGGAGTAGCCCCATTCGTTGTCGTACCATGCGATCAGCTTGACAAAGTCGTTGTCGAGCATGATGCCGGCGGTCTCGTCGAAGATGCAGGGGCAGGAATTGCCAATCAGGTCCGTGGAGACGACCTGGTCCGCGGTGTAGCCAATGATGCCTTTCATATAGGTCTCGCTGGCGTGGCGGATGGCATAGCAGATATCGGCGTAGGTGGTTTTGACCTTGAGGTGGGCGGTCAGGTCAACGACGGAGACGTCCGCCGTGGGGACGCGAAAGCTCATGCCGGTCATCTTGCCGTAGAGCTCGGGGATGACGCGGCCGACGGCCTTGGCGGCACCCGTGGAGGAGGGGATGATATTGTTGAGAATGGAGCGGCCGGTGCGCCAGTCGCTGCCGCCGCGGGAGTCTACGGCCTTCTGCT
>ERZ827156.3466-NODE-3466-length-14204-cov-13.926709_pt1 | contig 14204 bp, 12 predicted proteins | sample MGYA00519919_ERZ827156 | MGnify/ENA primary metagenome ERZ827156 (study PRJEB31778, sample SAMEA3449269) | human gut metagenome | biome: human gut; feature: human-associated habitat; material: faeces | place: United Kingdom | collected 2010/2012 ... | reverse complement strand
TCTTTTCATGTCTTACCTCAGGTGTAGGAATATCCACAAGTATAACAGTATATCCGTCTTCAAGGCTTATACGCGAACTTTCTTCTTCATCAAGTGCCGATGAGATATCCTCAGGTTCTATTTCAAAGCGTTCTGCTATCTGCTCAAGCTCCTTGCTTGTCGGATCTACCATATTAATCCAGCATCCATCCTGAATATCTGTCAATGTATTTAATACCTGCTGGTCTGTTCTATATATCTCTACCATAAGTCCGGCCTTTCATAATTATTATTTCATCATAGTCGTCCCTGATGCGTCTCATAATAAAATCTCTTAACGGTTCATCAAAACACCTGTATATATTGTTTACGGCCTCACAATCAAGTGGATTACGCGTAAGAAAATATTGCACATTAAATCCATACATATCATATACTATCTGTAGAGTCTTTACATCTGGTCTTGACAAACCATTCTCTAATGTACAATAGCTTCTCTCCGATATTCCAAGCACATTTGCCATGTCCTTTTTATTCATATCATGTATCCGTCTTATCTCTGTAAGTGTATATCCTGTCCGCACATTATCTGGAACATCCAGTTCCATTCCATTAACAATCTCAAGTATCATTCTATGGTAATATGCCACTACCCTTTCTTTCTTATACCCGAATTGAAGCATGCTGTCAAACAAACATAGCAGATTTCTTATAAAAACTTTTTTCCTGAAATCAGGGCATAGTGTGTGCAACTCTGAAAATGGATTATTATTATCTATTCCATGCAGGATATAATCGCTGTTCCAGCCTTCAAGTTTTGCCACCTTCTCTATAATCCTGTATGTAACCGGTTGTGTCCCTGTCTCCAAACGAGCAAGATAGTCAGTACTGACATTCAGCATTTCTGACATTTCCCCTCTGGATAAGCCTTTCATAATGCGGCATTCTTTTAACCTGTCCCCCGTATTACGCATTAAAGCCTCACTTCTTGTCAGTTTTACAGCTTCTTAATCCACATGAGCCGCAATTACCATCACAGCCCTTCCCAAGACCGCTTTTTTCGTGCTTATATGAAACTGCAATATATATGGCAACAACCACAACTAACAATATTCCTGCTGATATAACCTGTCCCATTCTTTATCTCCTTATTAATTGCTCTTATAAGCTTTTCCAATCTCACCTGTAAGTGAAGCAAATATCTTAAGTATCATTGCACGTTCTGATTTGTCAAGTTCCCTGAAAGACTTAAGAACGGCATTAATATTCTTAAACCTGGCTGTACTTATCTCTGAAAGGTTCTTTGCACCACTTGCAGTTACCAGTGAGAATAATGTATCTACGAATTCTGCCCTCTGTTCTCTTGTAAGCCCGTCTATCCATGCGCTCAGTGCTGCATTTAACCTTTTACTCTTAGGACTTAACTCCTGCTCAGTCTCAAAATCTGGTCCTATAACCTGCCATGACATAGAATCATGCTGCATGAGACCTGACTGACTGCTCTTTACAACCTCATAATCTCCATCGTGATTAAGAAGCATTCCAACAACTGAACAATAAGGAACAATACTCTTAATCCTTGGCAGAATTGCCAGATAATCCGGATGCTTTACAAAATCACTGTCAAATCCCGGACCATCATTATTATAAACAGTAATAATTCTTTTCTTCACTGATGGTCTTGCAAATACTGATGCATATACTGCCAGATTACCACCTTTGGAATGTCCGCCAAGAATCAGCTTTCCTTCTGAACGCTGCACGGTTGTGTCAATATATCTTACCGCATCCTTCTGCGATGGAACAGGGGATAAGAAACTCATGTTAAAATCCTCTTTCCAGCCCACAAGTGTATCATCAGTTCCCCTGAAAGCAATATACGTAAGTCTGTTATCGATTCTTACATGAAATGCTGCAAACTGTTCTTCTTTGCCGCCATCGACATAATCAACATAATTAGTAAGTATAAGTGAACCAAATCTTTTGGTTGCTGCTGCCGCCCTTAAAAGATACGGAGCTTTTCCTATGAAAGATTTGCATTTCTTAATCTCCTTCTCATCATGGGTATCAAAAAATGTGTCTGCCGCTTCCGCAATTGTAATAGTCTCGATACTTCCCGGTGCCGGTACAATATCAGTAAAATCAACATATGCAATCTGCGCAAGTATTAAATTGTCCACGTCATTAAATGGTGCCTGGCTAAAATCAAGGTCACCTCTCCATTTCAAATAATCAGATACATTACTCATACTTAACCCCTTCTTATTCTACGCATTTTCCTTTCAGAAACCTTCTTGGTTACAAGATCCTTCCATATTGAAGGTGTGAACAGAATTATCAGTGGAAATAACTCCAGTCGTCCGGCAAGCATATCAAACATCAGTACATATTTGCTGAAATCAGAATAACTTCCAAAATTCTGTGTCGGTCCGACAGCCGAAAGCCCCGGACCTATATTATTAATAGTCGCTGCTACTGCAGTGAAATTCGTCACAATATCCTTTCCTTCAATAGATATCAGCAGTAAGGACGCTGTGAATATCATGATAAATGTTATGAAATATATACTCACCGACCTGCATGTTTCACTATCAACAGGCTTTCCTTCTGTCTTAATCACCTTAACACTCTTAGGATGAATATATGACTGAATCTCTCTGAATATTGTCTTTATCCCTATTATAAACCTGGAAACCTTAATTCCGCCACCTGTACTTCCGGCACATGCTCCCACAAACATCAGTACAACAAGCACCGACTTTGACAGTGACGGCCACATATCGAAATCTACTGATGAAAATCCGGTTGTCGTTATAATAGATGCAACCTGAAACATTGACTGTCTCAGTGTAAGTTCAACAGCACCTACACTTCTGTATATATTAACAAATATAATTGCTGTTGCTGCAAGGATAATTCCGAAATAACATCTTACCTCTTCTACTTTAACAGCCTTCTTAAACTGTCTTAGAACAATAAGATAATACGCGTTGAAATTAACGCCAAACAATATCATAAATATGGTTACAACCCACTGGATATAAGGTGAAAAGCTTGTAAAGCTGTCATTTCTGATACCAAATCCACCTGTTCCTGCTGTTCCCATGGCTGTATTAAGTGCATCAAGGAATGTCATTCCTCCAAAAAGAAGAAGAATTGTCTGAAGTACAGTCATCCCAAAATATATAATATACAGTATTCTTGCTGTATATCTGATCTTAGGAACAAGTTTACCCACTGATGGTCCCGGACTCTCTGCTTTCATAAGATTGATATTAGAGCCACCTGTAAGAGGTATTACTGCAAGCAGAAATACCAGAACTCCCATACCACCAATCCAGTGAGTAAAGCATCTCCAGAACATAATGCTCTGAGACAGCCCTTCAACTTCACTTAATATACTTGCTCCTGTTGTTGTAAATCCTGATATTGTCTCAAAAAGTGCATCTGTAAATGAAGGAATTTCCCTGCTTATAAAAAAAGGCAGGCAGCCAAATATACTCATAAGAATCCAGCTGAGTGCAGTTGTAACACACCCCTCCTTCAGATAAAAAACTGTATTGGCAGGCTTTTTAATTGTCATAAGAATCCCACATACAGCACATAATGCCATTGTTATCAGGAATGCAGATATTGCCTTCTCCCTGTATATAACGCCAACAATCACAGGAATGACCATAAGAGCCGCTTCTATCTTTAAAACATGTCCAAGAATATATCTTACTATAGAACTGTTCATATCAATGTTCCCAGCCTTTCCTATCTAAGAATATCAGTTATAGCATCAAACCCTGTATGAGTTGTTACAATAACCACAGTATCTCCAACCATAAGACTGTCAGTACCACTTGGAATAATAATCTTACCATTACGGTTAATAAGTGCTATAAGCAGATTATCCTTCAGCTTAAGTTCCATAAACTGCTTGCCCGTAACTCCTGATTCCTTATCAACGTTAAACTCTATAGCTTCCGCCTTCTGGTCAAACAAATGATACAAGGTCTGTATGTTATTGCTTCCCATAGACTCCTTCTTAGCTCTTACATAAGCAATGATAGCTTCTGATGTTATATATCTTGGATAAATCACACTGCCAAGATCAAGGCTGTTAATAACACTGCTGAATCCCATTCTTGTTATTTTCGTAATACATTTGGCTTCAGATACTTTTCTTGCATATAGAGTAAGCATTACATTCTCTTCATCAATCCCTGTAAGAGGGACAAAGCTCTCCACATACTCAATCCCCTCTTCTCTTAAAAGGCTCTCGTCAGTACCATCACCATTGATAATAACAGCTCCCGAAAGCTCTTCGCTTAACTTTAACGCGCGTTCCTTGTCATTCTCAATAATCTTTACATCAATTCCCATGTTAAGAAGCTGTTTTGCAAGATAATATGCAACTCTTCCACCTCCGACAATCATGGTACTCTTGACCTGATGTGTCTGAAAACCTACACTTGCAAGAAATGTCCTTGCATTCTTTCTTGATGCAATGAAAGATAACTTATCATCTGCCCTTATAATAAAATGTCCTGATGGAATGAACACCTCTCCATCCCTCTCAACTGCACATATAAGAACCTTAGATGATGAAGCCTTAGATATCTCCGCCAGAGTATGGTGACACATTTGGTTACCCTCTGGGACTTTTATCTTAATCATCTCTGCCTGTCCATGTGCGAATGTTCCAATCTCAAGTGCTGTCGGCATGTAAAGCACACGTGCTATCTCACTTGCAGCCTCAAATTCTGGATTAATAATCATTGCCAGACCTAATCTGTCTCTTAAAAATGCAGCCTCCTGACTGTATTCAGGTGTTCTTACTCTTGCAATTGCCTCACATCTGCCAGCCCTCTTTGCAAGTGTACAGCATAAAAGATTCAGCTCATCAGAATCAGTTACCGATATAAGAAGGTCAGCTGAGTCAATACCGGCTTCTTTCTGAACAGCAAAGCTTGCACCATTGCCCTCAACTCCCATAACATCATATGCACCTGTTATTGCATCAAGCTTAACCCTGTTCTTATCAATAAGAGTAACATCATGGTTCTCCCTGCTGAGTCTCTCCACAAGAGTGGCACCAACCTTACCGCCTCCTACAACTATGATATTAAGTCCGTTCTTTCTGGACTTGTCATTCCCAAACATTCCAATCCTCCTTGTTATTTCGCGTTGTTTTGCGAAGCAAACTATCTACCCATTTCTTTTAATTCTTCAAGCAGTTCCAAATCAGACTGCTGTACCTTTATATTAGATGTTATAGGCACCTCTCCAGGATTAGTAACTGTAATCTCAATTATAGTTCCTTCCTTAAGACCTCCTGCAAAACATCTGTTAAGAAATGCCACGAACTTCGGATGATTCTTCTGAAACTTGTTCTTGGCACTCATAAGCTTCATAATTGATGCTGGATTCATAATAATCTCCATTCTTTCTAATTCTGCTACTCAGCATGCAAAGTATACCATATTATCAAAAAAATAGAAATCCCTGACGTCCTTTCCCATATATTAATTTTTCAGAAATTCAAATTTAAAAAAGTTTTCCGAATTTTTTTCGAAAAAAGTGTTGACAAAATGTCATTTTGCCATTATTATCTTAAATGTGTTTGCGCGAGTGGCTCAGTGGTGGAGCACCTCCTTGCCAAGGAGGGGGTCGCGGGTTCGATCCCCGTCTCGCGCTCTTTTATTTTAAAGAGGAAGCCAGTAGATACTGACTTCCTCTTTTTTTGTGCTCAATTTGTTTCAAGACATTATGCGTGCCGCAAAGCACACATAAACAACCTACTATCTCATCAATTTTCATAATTCAGTAGGTCTTTTTCTTATTGTTAGCTGGTATGTAATGCTTCTTCCCAACTTAAATACCTACTATTTTGTCATAATTCACACTTTTAGTATGTCTTTTTTCTCATATCTGTAATATCAGACAGATTTGGTTTGAAAAAAAAACCTACTATTCTCGCATAAATCATCAATTTAGTAGGCAATTTTCTTTATTCTCGTTAATTCTCCTCAGAATTTCCTCTTGATAAACCTACCATTTCATCATATTTAGCAGTCTTAGTAGGTTTCCCCCTCATCTATAGCATTATAGATTCAAATTTTTTAATTTTACACTTGACAGATTAAAGTTTTATGTGTATTATCTTGTTTGTGTTCACAAGAGGATTTAATTAAAGAACATTAATTATGCGCGAGTGGCTCAGTGGTGGAGCACCTCCTTGCCAAGGAGGGGGTCGCGGGTTCGATCCCCGTCTCGCGCTCTTTTATTTTATAAGGAAATCAGTATTTATCTGGCTTCCTTTATTTTATTTATGCAAAAAGACATGGCACCACCGACTTCTTTGAATCCCACATCAACAATCTCTGTTGTTCCGTCTCCATATGTCACAGTTACACTTAATGTAAGCCCTTCATACATATTTTTAACCATCTCATTGTATACCTGATGGTCTTGATACAAAGATTCTTTTTCTAACTGCTTTGAAAACTTTACAACCTGTATGCCCTCGCTCTGACTGTTACCACTCTCCTCATACTCTTCTCCGATATCTTCAACAATGTAATAAGCATAGCCATTCTCCGTCTGTTTTCTGAATTTATCAGAAGATGTCTGATACTCAGGACTGTCCTTGTCAACCTCTTTCATTCTCGCCAGATTATATATCACATTCGAATCATCGCCCATTATAGAATACTTAATCTTTGAGATATCTTCGCCTGTTACATTTATACCAGCCATAACCTGCCCCATCACAGATGAATCTCCAACCTGGCTTGAAATTCCAGCCACAACTCCTGATACACCAGCATTTTTCTCATCATTAGAAAAAATACATTCCGATGTGTCATCAAGCCCGGCTGCATACACATTCATCACATGAGCAATTTTAAATCCAGTCTGCTCTGATGCCAGCTGATTACTGCTATGGTTTTCGTTTCCTGTCATAGAAGGCTTCAGTCCTCTGACTCCCAATACAGCAGTAACAGCAGCTGCTGCCACAAGACCTGCTGCAATTATCTTCTTTACATTATTGCTCTTTTTATACCTGATATCCACACTGGCAGTTTTCTTGTAATTTCCCGCTTCTTCAATCATTTGCGGACTAATTTCATTAAGTCCTTCATATAAATCCATTGCCTCTGATTTTTTCATAGATATAAGCCCTCGCTTTCCAGATATTTTCTTAATTCTTTTCTCGTTCTGTGAAGAGTAACTTTCACTGCTGATTCGCTCATCTGCATCCTTTCCGAAATATCTTTAATTGAATCCGAGTACCAGTACCGCCTGAGAAATATAATTCTTTTATTTTTATCAACTGTTTCGAGAAAATGCGATAACATCTCTCCAATATCTTCCTTGTCCAGATGTGTCTGCAATCCGCCATCACCTATGCATTCTTCCAGTTCTTTTGTCAATTCAACAACTTTGGCCTGTCTCTTTCCCGCATTGTTTTTTCTTATCATATCAATCGCAATATTTCTTGCAGATGCTGCCAGAAATGCGAATAAATACTCTGGTCTTGCAGGCGGTATGCTATTCCATGCTTTCATATACGTGTCATTGACACATTCCAGCCCATCCTCTCTTGATTGCAGTATATTGGCTGCCAATGCATTTAACTTAGAACCATATTTTTCATCAACTGCATTAATTGCATCTTCATCCCTTTGAAAAAATAAATCGATTATCTGTTTATCATCCATTACTGTCTGTACTCCCTGTTTTTTAAAAGCGTTAACCCTTTCATAATTAAAGACGGATTATTCCGGCAACGGTTACATTTATCCCATAAAAAAATTCTGGAAGACGCATTATCTCCCAGAATCATCTTTATATTCACAATACATTAAGCATTACCACTGTTTTAGTAATTCCCCAAACACATCCAGTGCTTCCTGCACAACATCCGGCCTTGTCATATCTATTCCGCACAGCTTAAGAAGCTCAATAGGGTGCATTGAAGAGCCGCCTGACAAGAACTTTCTGTAACCTGCTATAACCTGCTCATCGCCTGCAAGTATCTTGGTTGATATTGCAATTGCAGCGGAATAGCCTGTTGCATACTGGTATACATAGAATGGTGTGTAAAAATGTGGTATTCTTGCCCACTCAAGTGCTATCTCATCATCAATAACCATATCCGGGCCGAAATACTTCTCATTCAGTTTCTTGTACATGGCACAAAGGCTCTCTGCTGATAAAACCTCGCCATGTTCAGCTTTTGCATGCGCTTCCATCTCAAACTCTGCAAACATAGTCTGTCTGTAAAGAGTTCCCTTAAACTGCTCAAAGAAATGATTGAGCAGATATCTTTTCTTCTTCTCATCATCAGTATTCTTTAACATATACTGCATAAGAATCGCTTCATTACAGGTTGACGCAACCTCCGCAACAAAGATCTTATATCCTGCATAAATATAAGGCTGGTTTGCATTAGAATAATAAGTGTGCATTGCATGTCCCATCTCATGAATAACCGTAAAAACATCATTGAGTGTATCTGAGTAATTAAGAAATACATATGGGTGTGTGCCATAAGCGCCCCATGAAAATGCTCCCGAACGCTTTCCGGTATTCTCATACACATCTACCCAGCCATTATTGAAGCCTTCTTTAATGTGTGAAACATACTCCTCACCCATTGGTGCAAGTGCCTTCACAACAATGTCCTTAGCCTCATCATAGCTTATCTTCCAGTCAATATCCTCTACCATCGGTGCATATATATCGTAAAAATGCAGCTCGTCAACACCAAGTGCCTTCTTTCTTATATCAACATAGCAGTACATTTTGTCAAGATTGTCATTAACAGTCTTAATAAGATTCTTATACACATTTTCCGGAATAAATGAGCCATCAAGATACATGTTCAGTGTTGACTTGTAACCCCTTGCGTCTGCATAGAACATTGCCTGCTTGACATTGCCATAAAACGCTGCCGCAATCGTGTTGATATATGCCCCATACTGCTTATACAACGCCTCAAACGCTGCCTTTCTTACGGTTCTGTCATGACTTTCCATAAATGTGGCAAAATTGCCGTTAGTCAGCTCATCTTCCTGTCCATTCTCTCTTTTCACCTTGCCAAACTTAACATCAGCATTGTTAAACTTAGAGAACACCTCATTAGGCACAGTTGACATCTGTGATGCCTTTGCAAGCAGTGCTTCCTCCTTTTCAGAAAGCGTATGCTCTTTCCCTGCGAGGCAGTCATCTATAAAATGTTTATACATTCCAAGTCTTTCATCCTCGCTGATATATTTATCAAGCACATCAGCATCTATTGATATAAGCTCAGGCTCTAAAAATGCATACTTCTCTGACACCTTCATCGCAGCCATCTGGGCTTTCCCAGATATTTCCTGATACTTTGAATTGCCTGTATCCTCATAATATTTCATAAATGCATACACATACACTCTTTCAGTAATGTATTCTACCTGTTCATACTCCTTAAGCGCCTTGTAAAGCATGCCGGCAGACTCGCCCATCCTGCCCTTAAGCTCACTTGGCTGGTCAGTCAGTTCAAGTATACTGTTATAATCCTTCTCCCATGCTTCATCAGAGCTGTATAAATCACTCACAGCCCATTTAAACTTATCATCAATCTCACTTCTTGCTGGCATAACAATCCTCCATTCATATTAACCTGCGGTAATATCCGCATTTATAAATAAAAGCCTGCAACAACTCATGCGCTGTCACAGGCTTATCATTCGTATTAATCAAGTTCTGGCAGATAAGCAGATGTCGCTATCGCAAGTGCACCATGTCCTATGTGGCAGGCAACTGAAAGCGAAAGTGGATCCATGTGGAAATCAAACTGTGGAAAAGTTTCTTTAACTAACGCAGCCCATTCCTCCGCCTCCTCATGATTACCTGAATAGGCAACCTCCATATGCATCTTTCCATCCTTTGCAAACTCTGCAAATCTTGTATCTAAATCATCCTGCATTGCCTTAAGCATAATCTTCTTCGCTGAAGCCTTACCTCTTGCCTTGGCAAATGCATCTAACTTCTCACCCTGAATCTGAAGCACAGGATTAAGCTTTAACATAGTTCCAATAGCAGCTGCCGCAGGAGTTATTCTTCCGCCCTTCTTTAAGTACTTAAGAGTATCAAGTGTAATATATATGCTTGATTCCATCTTATGTTTTTCAAGAATCTCCTTAATCTCTGCCGCAGACTTACCTCTCTTAGCAAGCTCCTTCGCATCAAGAACAGACTGTCTCATGGTTACAGAAATTCTCTGGTTATTGACAACCTGAACCTTTCCATCATAATCATCAGCAACCATAGTAGCTGTCTGACATGTTCCGCTGAGCCCGCTTGACATAGGAATATATACAAGCTCATCATATTCCTTAAGAAGCTCATCAAATGCGTCCTGCATCTCACCAATAGAAGGCTGTGAAGTAGATATATCAGCATCCTGCTTTAACTTCTCGTAAAACTCTTCCTGTGTAAGATTAATATCTTCAAAATACTGTTCTCCATCTATAAAGAACGGCATTGGTATAACTTTAACTCCAAGCTCCTTAGACTGAGCCTGTGTAATTCCACTGTTACTGTCTGTAAGTATTGCTACTTTACCCATGTAAATCCTCCCAATAACCTATTGCTGGTAAATCAATTATTTTGTTATACTGATGTATATACCTTTATATAGTAAGGCATTTTGACATTTTTGTAAACAAATGTTTCTTATTTCAAAGTAATATTTTTATAAACTTTTATTGGAGAACAACTATGAAATATATTGAGATTGACTATCTGGACAACATTTTAATGAATGCTCTTGAAGAACTTATTAACAAATGTGACGGCTACGAGCCTTATTACTGCGATTCCCATAACGACAGCTTTATCCAGTGTGCGCTTGTTGATGACAGCACAGATTCACCTGTAATGTATGGCTTTGTTGGACTGCTTATTAATGATGAATGCGGATATGTTGAAGTTTCAGGTCTTGTAGTGCCTGATTTTCGCCATATAGGACATTTTCGTAATATGCTATCCATCTGTTGCAGAAAGCTTAAAAGCAGCTCTGCTGGCAATTTAGAGCTTATTGCGCCTATAAGTGGAGAACTTCTTAACTGTTCTTTATGTGGTAATGTATGTTTCTACGAATATCTGTACCGGCTTGATAAAGCACATTTTAACTTAAAATCAATACAGGCTGCAGAGCCTGACAATGCCGAATATTATCTTGAGGGTGAGGATTATCTTATGTATCTGCCGGAATATGAAGAACCTGTGGCGCTTCTTTATCTTGATACACAGAACACATTTGTCAATGTATACGGAGTATTCGTTGATGAGAAGCTTCGTGGGAAAGGCATTGGTACATGCCTTATGAAGCATTTTCTTAAAGACTACTTTAACATTGCTTCACTTCCACTCGTACTTAATGTAACAAGCAATAACAGGGCAGCTGTGGCATTATATAAAAAATGCGGCTTCACCGAAGCAAGCCGCATTGAATATCATTATATTAACTGCTCTGACAACTAGTTCTTAGCTGCAATAACATCTCTCATATCGTACATTCCAGCCGGCTTTCCTGCAAGGAACTTGGCAGCCTCAACTGCACCCTTTGCAAATACAGCCTTAGAATGTGCGGTATGCTTGAATTCTATAACCTCGTCTTCTCCAGCAAAGATTACTTCATGTTCTCCAACGATAGTTCCGCCTCTTACAGCGCTGATTCCGATTTCCTTAGGATCACGCTTCTGTCTTAACTGGCTTCTGTCATATCTGTAGAAATAATCATCATCAAGCACTTCCTTCATTGAATCTGCAAGTGCAAGAGCTGTTCCACTTGGTGCATCAAGCTTCTGGTTGTGGTGCCTTTCAACTATCTCAATATCAAAGCCTGCTGATGCAAACACTTTGGCAGCATCCTGTAAAAGCTTGAATAATGTATTGATTCCAAGTGACATATTAGCTGAACGTAATATTGCAACGCTCTTTGACGCTTCATTAATTGATGCAATCTGCTCATCACTTAATCCTGTTGTACATATTACAGCCGGAATCTTAGTTTTCTTAATATAGTCAACGAGTGTATCCTCCGCCTTAGCTGATGCGAAATCAATAATAACATCAGCTTCAACATTACACTCTTCTAATGAAGCAAATACCGGATATGAGTTATGTCCGTCATCGTGAAGGTCAATTCCTGCTACAATCTGAGCATTAGCATCATTAGCAACGATTCCTGTAATGACCTGTCCCATATGGCCATTACAGCCATGCATAATTATTCTTGTCATGTTCATTCTCCTGTCAATTAAAGTATTCCGTAGTTAACCATTGCATTCTTTAATCTCTCAAGGTTAGCCTCTTCCATCTCGCATAATGGGCTTCTGAGTGGTCCCATATCCCATCCCATAAGATTAAGTGCATGCTTAACAGGAATTGGATTAACCTCGCAGAATAATGCATCTACAAGTTCTAATGCCTTAAACTGTAACTGTGCAGCCTTAGCAACATCTCCAGCTGCAAATGTAGCGCAGATATCATGTGTCTGCTTAGGAGCAACATTAGATAATACTGAAATTACACCCTTTGCTCCAATTGACATAAGAGGAACAATAAGTCCGTCTTCACCTGAGTACATATCAAGTCTTCCCTCAGCTAATGCCATTGTCTTACTCTCCTGTGCAAGATTACCTGTTGCAGCTTTGATGGCAACAATATTGTCAACATCCTTAGCAAGCTTGGCTGCTGTCTCTGGCTGGATATTGCAGCCTGTTCTTCCAGGAACATTATACATAATGATAGGAAGGTCTACTGACTTCGCAACTGCTGTATAGTGCTGGATAAGGCCCTTCTGTGTTGCTTTATTATAATATGGTGTAACTACAAGACATCCATCAACTCCTGCCTTCTGTGCTTCCTGTGAAAGCCATACAGCTGTTTCTGTGCAGTTAGAACCTGTTCCTGCAATAACAGGAACTCTTTTCTTTACATAATCAGCAGCAAATCTGATTGTTTCTACATGCTCCTCATGTGTAAGTGTTGATGCCTCTCCTGTTGTTCCACAGATAATAATTGCATCTGTTGAGTTATTAATCTGGTAATCAAGGAATTCTCCAAGCTTATCATAATTAACTTCTCCATTAGCTTTCATTGGTGTAATAATCGCTACACCGGCTCCGGTAAATACTGACATACCATCCTTCTTTCCGCTGTTAACAGCTATTATTATGTACATGATTCCTATCTATTCTCATCGCTACCTATGTGGGTAGCTCAATAACATAGAAGAGCCAATCTGCTCAAACAGACTGGCTCTTAAAGAAATCATAGTAATAGTCCTTTAAGTAGCTCTCCATCTATTCGATGACAGTCGTAAAACTATTAATCCTACGCCCAGTAAGACTGCTCCGGAAACAATCCTCTTCGGCACTTTCCCCTTTTACTATCCTTCATATGTCTTCCGGGACATCAGGATAATTACTCTTGAATCGTGCGACCTCTACCTGCTGCAGGGGAAACCCTTACAGTTAATGTGACTATATCACTCTGATAATGTTATGTCAATATATATCCTTAAACTAAAGAACATAAATGTTGTCTTAATTATTCCTCATCTTCAACAAGGTCAATCTTGCTTACTGATACCTCATAAGCAACTCTTCTCTCAACCTCTTCTTCTCCTATTTTCTTAGTGTACTCTCTGCTCTGTACACGTCCGCTAACCTGAAGATGTGCACCTACTTCAAGACCTCCTGCAAATCTTGCATTTCTTCCCCATGCTATACATGGTATGTAATCCGACTTGCCATATGGTCTGTTTACAGCCACTAAGATATCTGCAATTTCTCTTCCTAATGGAGTTTTTCTATAAATAGGAGGCTTGCATACATATCCGTCAAGGAATATCTGGTTGGACTTAGACTGCTCTTCAGGCATCTCGTCATCTTCTAAGAATCTTAATTCTCTTACAAATATTGAGAGAACAAGCTTATTCTTAGTTCCTTCATGTCTGTTATATGAACGGAACTGTCCTGCAACCTCAATCTTCATTCCTCTATAATCCTTAGTAACATCAATAAGCCTCTCAGATATCATAAGTGGTATGACATCTACCATATCACTTAATCTGTTCACTGATACATTAGCAATATAGAAGCCCTCTCCAAAGACCTCATGGCTGAAAGTGAACTCTGAGACAATCTCTCCAATGATACACACTCTGTTGTTTTCAA
>ERZ827156.3462-NODE-3462-length-14230-cov-4.049453_pt1 | contig 14230 bp, 22 predicted proteins | sample MGYA00519919_ERZ827156 | MGnify/ENA primary metagenome ERZ827156 (study PRJEB31778, sample SAMEA3449269) | human gut metagenome | biome: human gut; feature: human-associated habitat; material: faeces | place: United Kingdom | collected 2010/2012 ... | reverse complement strand
GCATCATTCCTGACCAAGTTCTCCCCGCTCCGCCTGTTCCTGGACGATCTCATCATGGCGGTGAAGACGCGCAGCCCCGTGTCCCGTCAGTACTCCTACCAGCAGTTCCCCAACGAGGATTACTACGTCGACACCCGTCTACAGGTAGGCTTGACTGCCGTGTGAGACGCTAGGCGCTGAGCGGCGTGCTGCCCATCTACCTGATTCTGGTGATCTGCTTCCCCATGGTGACGGTGTCGCGCCGCCTGCTGGAGGAGCGTGACACGCGCGTGCAGGTGGGCGTGGAGTGAGGCGGTGAGCGTTAGGAGGGCATGCTGATGACGGGTCTGAACGAGATCGTGTGGTACCTGTCGTGGTACTGGACGTTGCTGAGTCGCGGGCTGCTGGTGGCGGTGGTGTGCGCGGTGGTCGCCTCGCTCCTGCTGTTCGAGCAGACGTCCTTCTTCGTCCTGCTTGTCATCTTCGTCATGTGACCTCTTGGCACGGGCTTGATCGTAGCGTGGCCTGGAACATCTCCGCGTACACCATGGCGCTCACCTCCTTCTTCGACAAGTCCGAGACGGGCGCTGGCGTGATCATGCTCATTCTCATCTTCGGCGGCCTGCCTGCGATGTTCCTGACCGTCCGCCCACACCGCCTCCATCACGCCTAGAAGCTGTCCACGTGGGCGTACTGCCTGATCTCGTTCGTGCTGTCGCCCACCTCCATGGTCGAGGCCTCCTCTCTCATTCTGTACGCCGACAGTGTCACACGTCACGGCTACTCCTTCGCCAACCTGTTCGATGTGTGTGCGGTGCGGTAGTGTGAGGCGTAGCCGAGCGCGACGGCGCTGGGCGTGAGCCTGGGTTGGGTGCTGGTGGCGCTGTTCGTCTCCGGGTTCCTGTTCCAGTACTTGGGATTCTACTTCAACAAGGTGGTAAAGCACCGCTACGGCGTGAAGGAGAAGTGCTGCTACTGCCTGAGCGCGCCCAACGGGAGTAAAGTGACGCCGTCGGACGTGAACACGGAGGCGATTGACGCGATGGAGAGTGTAGGTGATATGATGTGATGAGTGATGTGATGAGTGATGAGTGATGTGATGAGTGATGAGTGATGTGATGTGAAAGCAGTAATGATTGTAATGCCGCATAACACAGCACTCACACCCCGTAGGACTGCGTGGAGGCGGTGGACCCGGCGGTGCGCTCCCGCGACGGCGTGCGCATCTCGCACATCACGAAGCAGTTCCCCGCGCCGAAGAAGGGCGAGGCGCCCATCGTGGCTGTGAACGACTTCTCCGCGGCCTTGTTCGCCTCCTGCACTCGCCTTACGCATAGCTATGAGGACCAGATCACGGTGCTTCTGGGCCACAACGGCGCAGGCAAGTCGACGCTGATCAACGTGCTGACGGGCATGTACGGACCGACGGAAGGCGACGCGCTGGTGTACGGCAAGTCGCTGGTGAGCCAGCTGGAGGAGGTGCGTCGCAATCTGGGCGTGTGTTTCCAGGAGAACCTGATGATCAACGTGCTGACGGTGAGGGCGTGGGGTGCGTGTGAGAAGTAGTGCCGCGAGCACTTGGAGCTGTTCGCGCGCCTGCGCGGGGTGAAGCAGGAGGAGATCAAGGCGAAGGTGGACGAGCTGCTGGAGGACGTGAGAGCGTGCCAATGGCGTGAGGCGTAGATTGGCATGATGGAAAAGGCGGACGCGCAGGTGAAGACGCTGTCCGGAGGTATGAAGCGCCGTCTGAACGTGGCAATGGCGATTATCGGCGACCCGCGCGTGATCTTCCTGGACGAGCCCACGTCGGGCATGGACCCCACGTCGCGCCGCGAGATCTGGCAACTGCTGGAGAAGCGCAAGCAGGGTCACGTGATCGTGCTGTGCACGCACTTCATGGACGAGGCGGATTTCCTGGGCGATCGCATTGTGGTGATGTCGAAGGGCCGGCTGCAGGTGGCGGGCTCGTCGCTGTTCCTGAAGGGCAAGTTCGGCATCGGCTATCACATGTCCGTGGCGAAGGAGGACGGCGCCGACGACGCGGCGGTGCTGGCGGTGATTCAGAAGCACGTGCCTGCCGCGGCGATCGAGGAGTCCTCCAAGACCGCTGTGATGGTGAACCTGCCTCGTGACAGCACTGCTGCCTTTGGCGCCATTCTGGAGGAGCTGGAGGACGCCAAGGAGACGCTGCACATCTCTTCCGCCGGCGTGGCCGCCACATCGCTGGAGGAAGTCTTCGTGAACCTGGCCTCCGAGGCGGAGGCCGAAGCTGCCGCCAGTCCCATGGCCCCTGCTGAGAAGGAGGGTGGTGAGAAGGAGGGTAGTGAAAAGACTGCTGAAAAGACTGCTGAGAAGAAGGAGACGGGCGTGGCGATGCTGCGCGAGACGGCGGAGGAGTTCCCTGCGGTGGAGCCCGTGCCGACGGTGCGCGAGCAGCTGAAGGCGCTGTTGTGGAAGCGATGGGTGATGAGCTCGCGGCAGAAGAAGGAGCTCCTGCAACAGATCATCATGCCGTTGTACTGCATCGCCTTCGGCGTGCTCTTCCTCTTCCTCGGCCAGTTCCTCATCGGCATGGACATCCCTGAGACCATTCGCCTCGACGGTGCGACGCTCGCCAACCCCAAGGACGCCAAGCTGAAGGTCGTGTACTCCTACGCCAACGCCACGCAGAAGGCGGAGATTGCCAGCCTCTTCCAGCACTTCCCTCGCTTCGGCGTCAACAGTACGCGTTCCGACGTGGCGTGAGCTGTAGACACTCTCCCCGAGTTCGTGGACGCTCCCACAGTGATCGGCTCCACCCTCACGTCGGAACAGCTCGCCACCTTCCTGAGCGAGACGGGCAACAACTTCGCGGCGGTGGACTTTGGCGAGCTGCCGTACGATCATCTGCGCATCTGGTACAACACCAGCTACAGCGGAGTGATCGAGATCATGCACTCGCTTCTGGACAGCGCCTACTACAACCGCAAGATGGAGCTGACCGACAGCCTCCAGCTCAACGCGACGTTCAAGGTGCTGCCCGCCAGCGCCAAGAACCCCAGCGTGGTCTCCGTCATCTTCGTGCTCGTGTTCTGCGTCTACGTGTCGGAGGGCCTCAACTTCCCGCCCGTGTACGCGGCGGTGTCGGCGGTGCGCGAGCGCGTGTCGCAGGCGCGCCTGCAGCAGCGGCTGATGGGCGTGCTGGACGTGTACTACTGGCTGGCGAACTTTTTGTTCGACTTCGCCGTGTTGCTGCCTGTTGCCATTCTCTTCCTGCTCATCACGCTGTTCGCCGCGAAGGGCCTGCGCGACGCGGTGCTGGCGATGACGGTGGAGATCCTGCTGTTCGGCTGGGCGTGCCTACCGCTGTGCTACTGGATGTCCTTCCCGTACAAGTCGGCGTCCACCGCCGAGAACGGCCTGTTGAACATGATGATGATCCCGATGCTGTTGTCTGCCGTCGTGTCCAGTCTCTTCTCCTTCGTTCCCTTCCTGCAAGACTACGAAACCTTCTTCTCCACGCTCTTCTATCTGGTGCCCGGCTACGCGCTGTTCGACAGCTTCAAGCGCGTCGGCACCATCTTCCCCATCCTGGCGCAGTACGGTGCTGCCACGCCCAACGCGTGGGGCTGGGACTACTGTGGCAAAGCATTGGTGTTCATGGCCGTCGAGGGCTTCCTCTTCTTCTTCTGCGTCATTTTCTTCGAGCGCAAGAGCTGGGTCAAGACGGGCAAGGTCACCTTCGACGCCACGCCGTACGCGCCCGGCGACGACGACGTACGAGCGGAGATCGACCGCGTGCGGGCGGGCGCCAAGGACGCGGCGGTGACGGTGAATGGCGTGTGGAAGGTGTACCCGGGCACGAAGAAGGCGCCGGCGGTGGAGGCGTGTCGTGACGTGACGTTCGCGGTGAACGAGGGCGATTGCTTCGGGCTGATCGGTCCGAACGGCGCGGGCAAGACGTCGATCCTGTCGATTCTGATGGGCACGCTGGGCTACAACCAGGGCGCGTGCGGCGTGCAGGGCCACGCGATCCCCGAGGATATTCTGGGCGCGTACAAGGTGCTGGGCTACTGCCCGCAGTTCGACGTGCTGTTCGACTTCATGACGACGTACGAGTGCCTGTACTTCTACGGCATGGTGAAGGGCATTCCTGAGCCGATGCTGGATGGTGTGGTGAGCACGTGTCTCAGGTGCCTGGGTCTGGAACAGCACCGCGACAAGAACACGAAGGACCTATCCGGCGGCAACAAGCGCCGTCTGTGCGTGGCGATCGCGTTCATGGGCAATCCGAAGGTGGTGATCATGGACGAACCCAGTACCGGCCTGGACCCCGTGTCCCGGCGCAAACTGTGGAATATCATCAAGACGTCGTCCAAGGCGCGGTCGTTCCTGCTGACGACGCATCTGATGGAGGAGGCGGACGCGCTGTGCAACCGCATCGCGATTATGGTGAATGGGCAGATTCAGTGCATCGGCAGCGGCCAGCACCTGAAGACCAAATTCGGAGAGGGCTACACGCTGGACTTCAAACTGGAGAACGACGAGGCGAAGATGAAGGCATTCCTGGAGATGATCGCGAAGGAGGCGGGCGCCTTCGAGACGCGCGAGATCCACGGCTGCCACGCGATTCTGGTGCTGCCGAATCAGAAGCCGCTGTCCTTCTTGTTCCGCTTTATGGAGGAGGCGCGCGAGGAGTACAAGATCGTGGACTACACGCTGAGCCAGACGACTCTGGACCAGGTATTCCTGCAATTCGCGAAGAACCAGAAGGAGGAGATGCCCACGATGACGCAGGCGGAGCTGATGAAGACTCAGTAGTTTAGTTTTGCGTGTTTGCTACAAACAGGAGAGGGACCCGATTCGCTGTCGGTGGATTCTAGGTCGGAGGAAAAGGTTGCGCTGTTGCCCTTCATTGCCGTCACCTTCGCATTGTAGGACTTCATAATCTGTATATCAGATAACCGTAATGAAACATACATCCACCAAATCGTTCTTCAGTTCGTCTTTCGAGTAAATGCCGTATCGCGCCGCTTCCTCCGCAATACTGCCCTCGATAAGCTTGTACTCGCTCAGACTCTTGAAGCAGCTCTTCGATCCCAACGGAACCTGCTTGTGGTCCTTTAATCGCTTCACCTGCGTATCCTCCACCAATCTACATCTCATCCCAACCCCAAATACGCACACGTGGCCGTTTTCGAGCACGAGGCGAAGCTCTCCAGCCTGTCTGTGAATGGCCAGGACATGCGTCTCGAAGTACGCCTTTTTGTCTCCAGCAGGACCGTACTATGCAATGAGTTGTAGCAATAATGAAAACAGGCTTGTAGTAATAACCGATGAAATCTCCCGCTCGGAGTTCTTCTACCTTCTCCTGCTTTGCCATATTCACCGTGTTCTTCGTGTTAACAATCATCCCTTGCCTTACAGCCTTCAACTTGGCCCTGTAGTTGTCATCGATGCAGACGCTCGTTTCCTTCGGCGCTTCAATCACGCAGTCGTCTTCCTTCATATCGAACGCACTCAAGGGAGGCGAGCACACGTCGAGATGCTTCTTCGCCGTCAGCTACGCATCACAGCGATTCCTCATTGCCACTTCTTCGAGGATGACTACGCCGCGTTTGAGCTGGGAATACAAAACGGTTGTGGGAGCGCCGTTGTTGACATCGGTAAGGGCTTGGAACAATTCACTGCTGATTCCACGCACGTAAATGGGCTCGATGCTCCTTTGTAATATGAGAATGCTACAGTGAAGAAAAGGACGAGCCATCACGGATAGTAGTCCAATCCCTTCCGATAGCCAAATGCTTCAGCAAATACGTATTCCTTGCAATTGAGACGGCGATGGTCGTATGACGCAGTGTCTAGCATGTACACCTCCGATTGGGTCAGCAACTACGCATAACACAATACCAGAATGGAGTACACGACCTGGCCACCAAATGTCCCTATGACCCAAGGCCAGATAGCTCTTCAGATTCAACCACACCAGATCCCGCGCATCGTCCACGATTTCGAGTAAACGCTATTCACTCATTCCTTAGCAATGGAGATACTTGCAATTCTTGCTTCTCATCGAATCGCTTCTTGTCATACACAATATACTTGTCGTAGATGACTTTATTGTCGGGCTGCACCTTCTTAGGAGAAGCGAAATCGCTGTCCTTCTTCAGCTGGCGCTTCTTGCTCTTCTTTTCGATAACAGCTTCGTTCGTCTTGCGATTCGCTTCTATAGACTCATCGTAATTCTACCGATAAAGGGAGAGTGGATTGCGCACTTGGAGCATCAAGTGCTGGAAGGAAGAGTCTACGAGATCGTCCGACGAATCATCATCGGAGCTTTCCGAGCTAACGAACGTGCCCTTAGGCATGGACTCCTTTTCGTTTTTGTGATCCTTTCCCATCCCCGTTTTTGCAACTGCGATACTGGATTCCATTTTGTTCGCCCAACAAACACCGGAATCCTTAAAACAAACACTGGAATCCTTAAAACAAACCCACGATGGAGTGGTACAGCCAAGACACACCCTTGATGCAGACGTAATCCAAACACAGCGCGCCGAGAGCCAAACCCACCCAGGGAATCGAGTCCTTCACGCGATGAGCGAAGTCAAAGTTCTCCACCTTCTATAAGTGACACATCTCCCTCCTGTCCAACGCGATTCACATTCCACTCGTCATCGTAGGTCTGGTGCTTCGTGAAGTACTCCAGCTGCTTCTCCTTCTCGATCCACGACTGGTCGAGCCACTTCTCCACCTCCTTTCCCGCTTCCTCCATGTTCTTCGCATCATCGCTCAGAATGTCCGAAATCGGCACCACGTTCACATGAATGTGGCAATGAATGGGACGTCTCTACTCCTCATCTTCACGCCTCTCCCGCACGCTCCAGAAGCTGTTGTCCACGTCGGGGAAGGTCGTGTCAACCACGCGCGTGTAATCATCCTGACAGATCTCGCCCGTGTAGCCCTCGAACTGCATTGTCGTGTCGTACACGTACACCTTCTCGCCCGTCTCCTTCTCCCAGCGGCGCAGCTCCAGCAGCATGAAGGTCAGGCCCGTGGAGCGAGGAAGAAGCAGATGCTGCGATTAATACTAACCAGTGTGCTTACCTCGAACACGGGACGGTTCGTCTTCGCCGCGTATTCCTGAGAACGCTTGTAGGTATCTTCGCGTGAAACAAGGGGGGAAGTGCTACGAGCCGTGATCGTGGTTCCCTCGGGGCAGATGAAGGCGCAGATGGGGCGAGGGTGTGTCTCGAAGCGAGTCATGAAGTCCTTGAAGTGGGACTGGTCGGACTGCCAGTTGCGATCCAGCAGGCACATGCCGAGGTCCTTCACGATGTAACCGAACGTCGGAACGCTCCTGCATGTAACAGAACAGAATATACGATACCCGATGGATCCCTTCATAACGGCAGAGAAGTCGCTCTCGCGGTCGAACATTTGCAAGAAGTAGTTGCAGAAGAGCCAGTCGAGCTCCGTCTGATGGTTCTGAATATAAACGCAGCGGTTATTCTTCGTCTGCTCCAACTTGTCCACATCCCCAGTGAGGATCACCTTGAAATCGGTGATGAAGAACCGCAAAAAGCGCAGGTAAACTCCCTAGCTGTAAGAAAGCTCATAAATGTGCACCATTAGGTAGGACTTGATATAGCGCGTCGCTCTGTCTCCAATGATGGGTCCAATCACCGCAAGGATTCCGAAGTAGATTACTTGCAGCGTAACGGTGAACACCGCCCACAATGCCACAATCACCAGCCGAACCTTTTGTCCCTACGGACGTTACAGGGATGTTATGGCCATACAAAATTCATGATTCGTTTCACGGGAACAAAAAAAGAGTGATCTTCGTGTTCAATCCGAAAGGAGTGAATACTGTGAGCAACACGCACTACAGTAATGATTCCTTCGGTTTAGTGCGGATGAGCCGTAATGTACAGAATCGCTGTAATTGCGGCATTGTGTTTGTTGTCGTGTCTCCCAGCAACCCTTCCCTCCTGCATCGTGTTTTACCATATATGACGAGCATAACGGAAATCGAAGGTTTTTCAGGATAGAACATTCCGAAACCACCGTTTCCCCATTTGTTGAAGGACCAAATACTCTTCTTGTGCTTGCTTTGAACATGTCGTTTCGTGCTCGCGCGATTAACACGATCGTCAAGGGTTTCCGCTCGGGTTCCAAGGTGCTGGGGCGCAGAATGGCACCGAATTACGCCAGATCGTTCGCTGCTCCGATGAGCAACGTTCCGGTCATGTTGTTCTCGACGGCTGCGGAGGAGAAGGATAAGAAGGAGCAGCTCAGCGCCGAGGAGGCGAAGAAGATGGCTTCCGAGATCCTGTTCAACGAGAAGGACACGGGCGCCGACGATAAGAAGAAGGAGGAGGAGAAGAAGGTCGAGTTTGTGCCCCCCAAGAAGGAGGAGGGCGCTTTGGAGGAGAAGCACGAGTTCCAGGCGGAGACGAAGGAGCTGCTGGACATCGTCACCAACTCCATCTACACGGACAAGGAGGTGTTCCTCAGAGAGCTCATTTCGAATGCTTCCGATGCGCTGGAGAAGCTTCGCCACGTCCAGGTGGCCGGAACCGCTGTGAAGGACGCGGACCTGCCCCTCGAGATCCACATCTACACCGACGAGAAGAACGGCACGATCACCATCGAAGATACGGGTATCGGCATGACAAAGAAGGAAATGGAGGACAACCTCGGCGTGATCGCCCGCTCTGGTTCCAAGAACTTCTTGAAGAAGGCGAAGGATGAGGTGCATCTCGGCGATGGGGGTGAAATGTAGGGCAAGGCCGGCGACCTGGGCAACAGCCTGATCGGCCACTTCGGCGTGGGCTTCTACGCGGCGTTCATGGTGGCGGACGAGGTGGAGGTGTACTCCCACTCGGCGACGGACGACGCGACGTACTGCTGGTCGTCGAAGGGCATGGGCGAGTACGAGATCACCAAGTCCTCGACGCTACACCGCGGCACGACGATCGTGCTGCACCTGAAGGAGGACCAGAAGAAGTTCGCGATCGAGCAGACGATCAACCGCATCATCAAGAAGTACTCCAACTTCGTGAACCACCCGATCCGCCTGAACGGGAAGGAGGTGAACACGGTGCACGCCATCTGGGCGATGGACAAGAACAAGATCACGGAGCAGCAGTACCTCGACTTTTATCACTACATCGGCCAGGGCTGGGACACGCCGCTCTTCCGCCTGCATTTCTCTGCGGACGCGCCCATCGCGCTGAACGCGCTGTTCTACGTGGGCTCGATGCAGACCGAGAAGATGGGTCTGGGCCGCATGGAGCCGGGCGTGTCGCTGTACAGTCGCAAGGTGCTGATCGAGGGCCACTCGAAGAACCTGCTGCCCGAGTGGATGCGCTTCGTGTACGGCGTGGTGGACAGTGAAGACATTCCCCTGTCGCTGAGCCGCGAGAACATGCAAGACTCGCTGCTGGTCAAGCGGATTCGCAAGATTTTGACGAAGAAGTTCCTTCGCTTCCTGAACGACAAGTCGAAGAAGGAGCGCGCCACCTACCTGACCTTCTGGAATGAGTTCAATCCGTTCCTGAAGGAGGGCGTGATTCAGGATTACGACAACCGCCAGGACCTCGCCTCCATTCTGATGTTCGAGTCCTCCGCCTGCGACGGTTCGAAGCTGACGACACTGGACGAGTATATCTCGCGCATGCCCGAGTCGCAGAAGGAGATTTACTATCTGAACATCACGAACCGCGACTTGGCGGAGAGCTCGCCGTACTACGAGGTGTTCAAGCGCAAGAATATCGAGGTGCTGTTCCTGTACAACCCGATCGACGACTTCGTGATGACGAACGTGCGCGAGTTCAAGGGCAAGAAGTTCATGAGCGTCGAGAACGCCTCCATCGACCTGAACGTGAACGACGAGAAGAAGGAGGAGGGCGCCAAGCCCGAGGCGAAGGTGGGTCTGGACGACAAGGCCGCGGCGGAGCTGGCCAGTTGGATGAAGACAAGTCTGGGAGACAAGGTGAAGGAGGTGAAGATCACGCACCGCTTGGTGTCCTCGCCCGCCATCGTCACCGACTCAAACAACGCGGGCTACCGCCGCATGGTGAAGATGATGCAGGCGGCGCGCGGCGACATCAAGGGCATCATGCCTCTGGAGCCGCTGGTGCTGGAGGTGAACCCGCACCACGACCTGCTGGTGCGGCTGAACCAGATGAAGACGGAGAAGCCGCTGCTGGCGCAGTGCGTCACGGAGCAGCTGTACGACGACTGTCTGGTCAGCGCCGGACTGATGGACGACTCCAGAACCATGATTCCGCGTCTGAACTCCCTGCTGCTGGCGGCGCTGGGCGGCGAGTTCAAGATCCCTGCGGAGGTGGTGTCGATCAAGGCGGACGACAAGAAGGAGACGGTGGTGAAGGCGGAGGAGAAGAAGAATTAGGGTTGAACTTGCGTTGTTTGTTGAAGAAACAGACCACTTCTCGTTGCTGTCGATCAGCGCCTTCAGCTTAGTGAACTCTTCTAAGCTCGCGTAGTTCTTCTGGCAGCGCGTGATGACGCTGCGACAGAGCATCTTCACCTCGAAGAACTTGGCGTCCAGCTTGTGGTCCAGACAGAACTGCAGCGTGGTGCAGCAGCTGCCCAGCACCTTCTTCACGCTCTCCTCGGAGGCCAGGTAGTTGCCCATCATCGTCGATCGCGTCTTCTTCAGCAGCGTGCTGAACGAGAGGTCCACCTGCCCCGACTCCGAGTAGAAGAAGTACAGAATGTCGTACAGCTTCACGTCGCGAGGGAACTACGACTTATCACTCTATCGAAGTCGGACCATTTTCTGGATGCGGTCAAACAGGGCGGTGAGTTGCTTGATCAGGAACTGGCGATCATTCTCGGAATGTTCTTCTTCCTTCTCCTCCTCCTTTGCATCCAATTCCTCCTCAATTCCCGTCAGCTCCATCGCCAACACGTCGAACGCATCTTCATCCACAGCGGGAGTTTCACTCTTCCCCTCAGAGGGAGTTTCGCTCTGTCCCTCAGAAGGAGTTTCCTCCTGCTTGGTTCTAGCGTGGTTGAGATTGATGATGGCATAGGTCAGCGAGTACAACAGCGCGTAGTCCAACGCCACCTGCGCCTTGTCCTGGCGGTCCAGCAGCTCGTTTAGACCCTCGATGACCGAGGCGTACCGCTTGGAGTACATCTGCCTGTGAGAGAAGGAGGAGACACCCACGCTGATGGTAACGTAGTTGTCCCACACGTGCCAGTTCTCGCGGAGGAAGCGAATAGACTGGCAGGAAGCTTCGTAGGCCTCTTTGAACTTGCCTACCTTCATGAGGACACTGGCGAGATTGCTCCAGCCCTCGCCGAACTCGGGGTTCTGCTTGAGGAGGGTGGTGAAGCAGGTGATGGAGAAGAGATAGTCGGCGGTGTGCATGGCGGCGACGGCGCACTTGAACCAGGTGTTGGGGTAGAGCATGTTGATGTGGAGCTGGAGGAGGTGAGAATGTGATGTGATGTGATGAGTGATGTGATGAGTGATGATGTGATGAGTGATGTGATGTGCTTTATCACTGTGATGAGTGATGTGATGTGATATGACGTGATTCGCAATCACAGAACGAAGACACAAGTGAGTTTCCTCACACAATCATCACGCCACTCACAGCTTCCTTGAAATGCGGAATGCACTCCGCAAACTGGTTCTTCGCGTAGTAATACTCTCCCAGCTGCCGCTTCGCCCGCGCGTAGTGATGTCCCGACAGCTCCCACGCTCGCTCCATCAGCTGCGTGTTGCCCTTCAACTCGCCAATGCGACACAGCAAATACGGGGTCTCTCCAGTCTCCTTGATCTTGTTCTCCAGCTATTTCTCATCCCACCGTACTATACCAACCATCTCGATCGCCTCCTCCTTCTTGTTCAGGATCTCCAAACAATTTACACAGTCCTCCAGCAGGTGTAACTCCTTGTACAGGCCCAGCGCTGTCATAATCACACCGTACTGGAAGTAGTGCTCCGCCAACTCTCTCTTCATCTCCCAGAAGGGAGGATACCCGATCGAGTAAATGTACTACGCTCAATCCGCTCTCCCACAGTCACCATCAGACGCTCCCACACTGGCGCGCTGTTCTCATTCTCCTTCTTGTTGCTCAGCAGCGGCGTCGTCTCGTTGCTGAGTTGGTCCACAAGAACCTGAAGTTGGAGAATGGCGCGTTCCTTCGTGCGGTAATTCTCGTACTCAACATAACTCTTCAGAAGAAGGGAGTAGGAGTAGACGGACCAGTTCATGGGGTGCACCTATTGGTTAGGGGACATATTGAATCGGGACAATGATTCGGTTGATATAGGACCCAATTTGCTCCGTGATCAGACCGTACTTCGGGTTGTTGTTTTTGATGTCGATGCACAAGCACTGCAGAATAATCTATCGTGAACTCCCCTCTCCATAACCACCTGGTCCATCACAGACAGTTTCGTCACCGTCTTCAGCTCCTCCGAAGTGTCCTCGCTCACTCGCATCGTCTCCAGAAGAATGTTGTTTCCGTCAATCTCGTCCAGCTTCAGCGCCGTCGGCTGCGCGGACTAAGTGTGATCCCCCATCTTCGAGTGGACGATGTCGGTGGCGGTGGTGGGGACTCCCTCGTCCAGGTGGCTCTTGGCGTAGACGAAGAGCTGGCTAGTGTCGAAGGTCTGGTACTTGGTCTTGCGGCCCTTCACGCCTGTCATCTCACACTCCAGCTGGGTGTCTGTGCGGTTAGTGGGTGATCACTTGAGGGATTGAAGGTCACAGTCATCACTCTTTGATCATTACAGTCATCACTCATCACATCACTCATCACTCATCACTCATCACATCACTCATCACATCACTCACACTTCATCGCCCGCATAAAGAACGGGTTCGCCTTCTCCGTCTCGTAGGTGTACAGGTGGTACAGACCCTCCTCCACCAGCACGCGCACCATACACCACCGCCACGCATCCTCCTCCTCCTCCACTCGCGTCTCCACCCTATTCATAATCACACCCCAACATCCCCACCATTTCTCAACCACGTTATGCAGTTCCACAATGCGACTCTGAAGAGTGGGCGAGGGACGGCCCAACAGACAACGGTAATGGATAACTATTCTTTAAATGAAAAGGGAAGGCGCACTATCGCAACGCGCCAACCACCACTGCACGAACGGCATCACATCAGCATTGTGATCTCCGTGCGATTGCAGGAATCCGTACAAATCCTCCAGGATCGCGCGAGATACGGACAGGAGAAGCGGATGCTTCATCAGCTCGTAGGGAGTTTCACCGTCGATTTCCAGTGTTTTGAGGGCCGCGTCGGCAGGAAGGAACCAGGCAAAGGGATATACTGAGGAGAAGTCAGGGAACGAAAAGGTCAATTCGGGACCCGTGTAGTTCGCCTGCATAAACATGTTGAGCAATGTGATGGCAACAAGAAGAACCTCCTGAACACTACGCATCACACTATGAGACAACACCACTACCGCAAGAGCTCCTCGTTTTCCGTGTCAACAAGGTGAATGTAACGCTCAATGCGTGTCTTCAAGAAGGACGCAATGCAATCAATTCCGGACGATGCCTTGACTATCTGTCAGCATACCATGTCTTTCCCTACACACCGCCTCACTATCACCACGGTCCGCCAACAGAATCGTCTTGAAGGAATCTCTCTCGAACAGCTTCCCATACTCACCAAGAAGGAGACTCTTTGCCTCGCGAATCACCTACGAGGTCACTCTTGTCTCAAACAAATCACATTTAGCTGCTCCTCCTTCCACTCTTCATCGTCGCACTAGTAGTGAGGAAAAACAGCCATCCCCTCACGTTCACTGTCTTCAGCAAATCGTCCACCGCTTCCTTGCGGTACAGAATGAGCTGCTTGTTCATATCCATCAAGGAGAAACCGAAAGTGCGACTAGCGATGAGCCCATGAAGACGAAACGCCCTACGGCGCTGCTCCCAGCGCTCCTTCTTCAATTCCAACAAGGTCAAAAAGAGACATTCACGATTCGCTTCTTCGTTACTGCTTTGGGAAGAGTGGCGTTTCAGGAGCCACAAATTCGGGCCAATTTCGGACTCGAATGAATGGCTGCTGTTCTGCCAACATTCCTTGTTCCCTGAGACAATTGTTAAAGAATGAAGGTTACTCTTGCTTCTAACCATGTTGAGATCCCCGAAGGAGGTATGCCTGTTGTTTTTCCCCCATTGACGCTGTAGTGGAGGTCTATGTCAAGAACCGACGTGTGGTGGTGAAGGGACCCCGCGGCACCCTGCGCCGTGACT
>ERZ827156.3460-NODE-3460-length-14236-cov-4.689937_pt1 | contig 14236 bp, 8 predicted proteins | sample MGYA00519919_ERZ827156 | MGnify/ENA primary metagenome ERZ827156 (study PRJEB31778, sample SAMEA3449269) | human gut metagenome | biome: human gut; feature: human-associated habitat; material: faeces | place: United Kingdom | collected 2010/2012 ... | reverse complement strand
GCCGCCGGAGCGGTGCTTAAGCCGTAAGGCGGGAATTGTGCGGTGTTGCCTTAGGTTGGCGGGGGCACTGCATGGTTTGGCGAGAGAGGCTAAAGATTCAAAGAAAAGCGTGGGGACGCGGCACAGCCGCAGCGCAGCCTCATTTTGGCGCACAGCGTTTCCCCCGGTCCGCACAAAACAAAAGCTGCCCGAAAAGACGTTGATCCTTCCGGGCAGTATGCATCATAAATCAGCCATTCAGGGAATCAATAGCGGCCTTGGTATGGTCAATGTAGATCTGCTGCACATCAGCAATTTCGCCCAGACCGGCAATCTGGGTATCCACGCTGTCAAAGCAGCCGGCGGCCTTGAACTGGCTCAGCCAGGAATCTGCGTCATCGCCAGCCATATCGTTGTTGGCATGGTCACCGGCAACCACCATCAGGGGGCGCAGGACAACCTTGGTGTAACCGGCTTCCTTGATCTTTTCGATCACAGCCTCGCAGGCGGTGTCTTCCGGCTCGCCCTCAACAGTGCCAATGAACACATTGTCATAGCCCAGGGTCTGCATGGTGGTCTGCATCTGGCTGTAACTGACCTTTGCAACATGCGCCGTACCGTGGCCCATAAAGACGAATGCGGTACCGTCTTCTGCAGCGGCAGCGACGTCATCATAACCGGCGGTTTTCACAGCTTCAGCTGTGATGGCCTTTGCAACAGCTTCCTTATCCGCGTTGATAACCGTTGCGTCGTCACCCACTTCGCCGAGCAGCGGCTCTGCAACAGCGATGCTCTCAAATTTATCCTTATACCGGTCAAGCAACTCGTTCATCTCGTCATACTCTGCGCCGTGCATGAGATGCGTCGGCTGCACAACGAGGTTCTTAACACCGTTTGCAACAGCGCGATCAAGCGCCTGCTGCATGTTATCGATCTTCTCATCATCACGCGCCTGCACGTGGTTGATGATGATCTGAGCGGTGAAGGCGCGGCGGACAGACCAGTCCGGATAAGCTGCCTGCAGAGCATCCTCGATGCCCTTGATGTCGGCCACGCGGCTGTCGTTGAAGGAGGTGCCGAAGGAGACCACCAGCAGCTCATTTTCGCCGATGTTGTCCTCGTTGCGGCTGTCGTCCTTGGAGGCATCGCCGGTGTCGCGGCCAAAGTAATCGGGGTCGGCCTCTTCGCCCTCGACCAGCTCCTTCTGTGCGTCGGTCAGAGCGTCCCAAGCGGCCTTGGCGGCAGCGCACTGCTCGTCGGTGTTGTCGTTGCGCTCCTGCACATAGATGGCGTCGATCAGATCGGCAACGTTCTTTGCAGCCAATTCATCTGCCTCCTCACTGGAAACTTCGCTGGATGCGGCGGCAGAGCTTGCCACGCTGGAAGCAGCGGTGCTGGATGCAGACCCGCCGCAGCCGGTGAGCACACCGGCACAGAGGGTGAGGGCGGTCAGAGCGGCCGCCGCCTTGTGGATCGTGCGTTTTCTCATGTTCTGTGTTCCTTTCCTGTTTTGGATACATTCGTTCGAACCGGACAGAAGGGTACAGGAAAGAGAACCTGACCAAACAAAAAGGCCCCTTTTGTTTGCGGGATGGCAAAACAAAAAGGACCTTTTCCAATGATTCAGGCTTTTTGGGTACAACCAATTCCTCGTGATTTGGAGCATACGCTCCCGTACCAACAACCGGCAGGTTTCCTGACTGAAAGATCACCGCCCTCCGCCGTCTTCCCAGAGCAGATGCTCCAGTGACCGGCGCCCAAAGCACCCGGACGGGGGACTCCCTTATCACAGTGACGAGATCGTGCGGGATTGTGCACCCGCTTCCCTTTTAACGTTTCTGCCCTCCGCTTATCAGCAAAATGACGAAACGCACCGACTGTTTTCTATTCAGTTCGCTAGAAAGTATAGCACACACACGCGAAAAACGCAAGCGATCACAGCCATTGCCGCAACACGTCGTTCAGCTTGTTCAGGTCGAGGGGTTTTGCGATGTGATCGTTCATGCCCGCATTGCGGGAGAGGACGACATCCTCGGCAAAGGCGTTGGCCGTCATGGCAACGATGGGGATGGTCTGCCCGCCGTGGAGCGTCTGGGCCCGGATGGCGGCGGTGGTCTCGTAGCCGTTCATCAGCGGCATCTGGATGTCCATGAAGATCAGATCGTAATAGCCGACGGGGGCTGCTGTGAACTTTTCTACGGCCTCCCGGCCGTTTTCGGCACACTCGATGGAGACGCCGGTCATCCCGATGATCTCCTTGGCGATCTCGCGGTTCAGCTCGTTGTCCTCCACCAGAAGGATGCGCTTGCCGGTGTAATCGCAGCGGGCCAGCTCGTCCAGTTCGTTCCGGTCGGCGGCGTTCGGTTTGCCCGCCACGAGATTTTTCAGCGCGGCGGTCAGGCGGGAGCGGAAGAGCGGCTTTGTAATGAAGTCGTTGACCCCGGCGGTGCGGGCCTCGTCCTCGATATCCGTGTAGTCATAGGCCGTCAGCACGACGATGGGCAGTGCTTTGCCGAGTTTCTGCCGGATGCACCGGGTAAACTCGACGCCGTTCATGCCCGGCATCTTCCAGTCCACGAGGACGGCGAAGTAATCGTTGTGTGCCTCGTGGCGGGCCGCGGCGCGGGCGACGGCTTCCTCGCCGGAGGTGGTCCACTCGCCGTCGATGCCCACTTCCTGCAGCATCTCGACCGTGCTCTCGCAGCACAGCACATCGTCATCCACCACGAGGACCGGCAGATGGGCCAGCTCGTCGATCTGCTCGGTGGAACGGTTTTGCAGCTTCAGGAAGATGGTCACGGTGAACTTGCTGCCCTTGCCCAGCTCGCTTTCTACGTCGATGGTGCCGTTCATCATGTTCACGGCGTTCTGGGTGATAGCCATGCCGAGACCGGTGCCCTGAATTTTGGTGGTGCGCTTGTCGTCCGCGCGGGTGAAAGGCTCGAACAGGATCTTCTGGAACTCCGGCGTCATGCCGATGCCGTTGTCTTTCACGGTGAACTGGTAGCAGCCTACGCCGGGGGAGTGGGTCGGCTGCTCGGCGATGGAAAAGACGATGTGGCCGCCGTCTGGGGTGTACTTGATGGCGTTGCTGAGGATGTTGGTGATGACTTGCTGGATGCGCAGACTGTCGCCGTAGACGTCCTCATGTTCCAGCTTGTGCAGGTGGACATCGAGGCTGTGGCCGTGGGCGGCGATGTTGCCCTTGTTGATGCCGATGAGGTCGTCCACCAGTTCGGCCAGATTGAACGCTTCCTCGTTGAGCACGACCTTGCCGCTCTCAATGCGGGACATATCCAGCACTTCGTTGATCAGGCCGAGCAGATGGTGGCTGGACTGGGTGATCTTCCCCAGACAATCGGCCACCCGCTCCGGGTTGTTGATGTTGGCCCCGGCAATGGCTGTCATGCCGACGATGGCGTTCATGGGGGTGCGGATGTCGTGGCTCATATTGGAAAGAAACTCGGTCTTGGCGCGATTGGCGCGGTTGGCCGCGTCGTAAGCATCCTTGAGGGCCTTGCGAGAGGCGATCTCCGTCTTCTTTTCCTGCGTGACATCCTGTGCGACGAAGAGGGCCTGTTCCACCACGCCGTCCTTCCACGAGACGGGCAGAATGGCCATGGTCTTGAACTGGGTCTCATCTTTGGTGCTGTACTCGAAGCGGTAGATGTCGTCCGGGGTGCGGAGCTGCTGGCGCAGGTGAGCGGGGGAGAGGCTCTCTTCCAGCGTCCGTTCGCCGCCGATGGGCTGGAACTGCGCGAGGAAGTAGGCCACAAGGTCGTGGTAGCAGCCGCTGGAAGGGCGGCTGGCGGCGGAGAGCATGTTGTAGAAAGTATATTCATCCGTGGAAAGGTTGCACAGGAAGTACCGATCCACGAGCTTGACCGTGCTTTGCAGCAGCATATCCATGGCCTTGTTCTGCTGGGTCAGCGCGGCGATCTGGGCGGCCTCCTTTTTGGAGTCGGTGATGTCGCGGATGAAGACGATGGCATAGCGGGGGTCTCCGGCGGTCTCGCCGGGCATGACCACGTTCCGCACCCAGCGTTCCTCGCCGTTCAGATGGAGGCGGCACTCAAAGCTCAACTCCGGGCGTTTCTGCCGGAAGCGCTCGGTGATGTAGCTGCGGTCAAAGATCATGGCCACGGCGTCCCGGTCTTCGGGCGCAATGAAGCGGTCGCGGTAGAAGCAGACCAGCGCATCCCACGAGGGCTGCTCGAAGGCGCTCAGAAAGGAGGGAGCCTCCTTGAGGGGGTCAAAATGATCGGTCTGGAGATCGACGTAATATTCGCAGAGGTTGGATTCCGTGTAGGCGCGGTGGAAGGCCTCGCTCTTTTTGACGAGAAGTTCCGCCTTTTTCTCCTTGTCCACATTGACGAAAACGCCCACGAAGCGGCGGATGGTGCCGTTCAGGCGGCGGCTGGCCTCGGCGCTGTCCCGGAACCACTCATAATGGCCGTCGGGCAGACGCATCCGGTACTCGACATCGTAGGGGCTGGCACCGGTCCGGTCAGAGAGGGAGCGATCCAGCGCGGCCAGCACCGGGCCCCGGTCGTCCGGGTGGATGAGGGCAGACCAAGCGTCCAGCGTGTTGGGAAAATCCAGAACGTCGTGGTAGCCCAGCATCCGGCGGAACTCATGGCTGTAGACCACGCCGGTGGGGGAACCGGTGTGGTCACAGTCGATGTACCATATGCCGGAGCGCATGACGCTGTTGACGAGGTGGAGGTTCTGGCGGACCCAGTCCATCTGGGCGGAAAGGATCCAAATGGGGGCACCGTCGCTGTTGGTGGAGTCCATTTTGTACAGCCGTGCAAAAATGGGCACGCCGTCCTTCGTCAGCAGCTGGCCGTCGCCGTCTGCGGTGATGAGGGGCCAGCGCTCCGGCGCCAGAAAGCTCTGGTTCTCGCCGTAGAACAGCGCCCGGAGCGAACAGCCGGTGACACGGCAGAAATCTTCGTATTCGTAACCGAGGTTTTTTAAAAAGAAACCGCTCACATCTGTGATGGTGAGCGCTTCATCATACAGGCCTGCCACTACGCCGACCGGCTGGCTGCGCTGGACGGTGTTCTGGATGGCGGCGATGCTTTCGGGGGTCAGCTTGGAGGTGTTCTGGGAGTAGAGGACATCCTCCTGCAGAGTGGTACACTCCATATGTAAATCTCCTTCGAAAAATGTCGAAAATCATACGCTTGATATTTCATTTTCATTCTACCACTGCGGCAGGGCCTTGGCAAGGGATTCGTCCATTGTAATAGGTATAAGGAACCGGAAAAAACGGCTGCCGAAAACAGAAAACGGAAAAATTTTGAAAAAAGCTGTCGCAGAGTGTTGACAGGGGAGGTGGGATGTGGTAGTATAGGACCGCGGAACGGAGGCGGACGAAAGAAAACCTACGGACTGCAGGAAAGGTTTTCTGAATTGAATATCCTCGGCAAAGCAGTCGAAAGACTGTGACGCAAAGCTATAGGGCCTGTAAAATGGCAGCCAGTTGCTTCTCGGACAGAACACAACCATGTGGAATGTCGAGTGACCTTCATCTGAATTTCAGGTGTTGATTTGCCGAGTGTATCAGCAGATCAACACCTTTTTTCATTGTAATTCTTCTCTTACGGAAGAAGGGCGTCAAAACTGAATATTCTCGGCAAAGCAGTCGAAAGGCTGTGACGCAAAGCTATAGGGCCTGTAAAATGGCAGCCAGTTGCTTCTCAAAACGGACACGCAGTGCCCGCCCTTTGAGCGACCTCCATCTAGGAATACTAGGTGTCGATTTGCCGAGTGTGTTTTGGTAGATCGACACCTTTTTTCGTAGGGTCACTCAAAAGAGGGTAATACGATGCGTAACACTACGAAAAACGTCCTGAAGAACCTGCTCCTGTGCGCTGCAATGTTCTGCCTGATGATGGTCATGGCAATGCCCGCACACGCTGCAACTTCCAATGGCGCCGAGCTGCTGAGCCTCATCAACAACGAGCGCGCAGCCAATGGCATCGCTCCTCTGACCATCGGCAGCACCGAGCTGAACGCAGCCGCTCAGGCCCGCGCCGAAGAGCTGGCAACCAACTACTCCTACAACCGCCCCAATGGCAGCCGCGAGTTCACCGTCCTCGCTGAGTACGGTGTCAATGAGATCGAAGTTGGCGAGAACTACTGGGCAGCTTCCGATTCCGCTGAAGATGTCTTCGAAACTTGGAACCGTTACGATTTCTTCCGTGCCCGCATGATGAGCAAGGACGCCACCCACGTTGGCATCGGCTACTACGAAGGCGGCGAGTACGGCAACTACTGGGTCATGATCTTCACCTACGCTCCCAACACCAGCAACAACCAGTTCGCACAGGAGCTCCTGACTTTGGTGAACAACGAGCGCACCAAGAACGGCCTCTCCGCTCTGGCTCTGGGCGATGCAAACCTGAACGCAGCCGCTGAGAAGCGCGCACAGGAAGTTGCAAAGACCGCTTCCCACACCCGCCCCGATGGCACCAACTGCTTCACCGTTCTGGGTGAGTATGGCGTCAAGCAGACCGGCGAGGGCGAAGGCGAGAACATCGGCTGGGGCGAAGCTTCTGCTCAGGAAGTGTTCGACTCTTGGATGGCTTCCGACAGCCACCGCGCAAACATTCTGAACCCCTCCGCTACCGAGATGGGCGTTGGCTACTACTTCGATGCCACTTCCGCTTGGGGCCACCAGTGGGTACAGCTCTTCGTCTGATAAGAGCTTCTTCAAAATGATATCTCCGTGCTTCAAATAAATCCGGGGGAAGGTCCGGCACGAGCATCCGCTCGTGCCGGGCTTTTTCTTTGTGCGGATTTATGCTATACTAAACTTGACCAATTGCAGAAAACAGGAGGAACCAGCGTGGAGGATTACCGCACCGTCCGGGGCACGGCCATCGGCGAATACGAAGAGAAGAAGAGCCGCTTCATTGCGCAGCTCTCGTTTGCAGACAGTGAGGAAAAGGCCGTGGCCTTTCTGGAGCAGGTGCGGGCGGCCAACCGCACGGCGCGGCACAACGTGTACGCTTACCGCCTGCGGGAGGGCAACCGGGAGCGCTATTCCGACGACGGCGAGCCCGCCAAGACGGCCGGCACCCCTGCGCTGGAGGTGCTGCAGCACAGCGGCCTGACCGACCTGATCGTGGTGGTCACCCGGTACTTCGGCGGCGTGCTGCTGGGCACGGGCGGCCTTGTCCGTGCCTACACCACCGCCACGGCCCGTGCGCTGGAAGCCGCCGAGGTCGTCACGGTGCGCAGCGTGGTGGAGCTGGAAGTCACGGTGGACTACTCGCTCTATGAGCGGGCGGCTCTGCTCATCAACGGGGCGGGGGCGAAGCTTGCAGACCCCCAGTTCACCGACCGCGTGACCCTGCGCTGGCAGATGCCCGAAGGCACTGAGCCGCCTTTGCTGGAACAGCTCCGGGAGCTGACGCGGGGCGCAGCGCAGGTGCGCGTTTCGAAGCCGTTTTACGCACCCTTTTAAGAGGTGGAAGCCAGCAGCTTGACCGCAATGCCAAGGGCTCCCCTATTAGGGGAGCTGGCACGCGAAGCGTGACGGAGAGGTTTATTTTTTGGAATGACAGCGATTTTCCCCCTTCGACAGGGCCGTTTTGCTAAAATAGCGGCGGGGAAGGGGGCGCAGAAACGAAAGCGAGGGATTTCGGATGGATGTACGCCAGCGTACCGAAGAGATCGAGCGGCTGACCTTTGCCCCATGGGCGACCTTCAGCGATGCCAGCCGGGGCCGGGCAAGGCCGGAGCCGCAGGACCCCATCCGCCCCGTGTTCCAGCGGGACCGGGACCGCGTGCTCCACTGCAAGGCGTTCCGGCGGCTCAAGCAGAAGACGCAGGTCTTCCTCTCGCCGGAAGGCGACCTCTACCGCACCCGGCTGACGCATACGCTGGAAGTTTCGCAGATCGCCCGCACCATTGCCCGCGCCCTGCGGCTGAACGAGGACCTGACCGAAGCCATCAGTCTGGCCCACGACCTTGGGCACACTCCCTTCGGCCACGCGGGCGAAAGCGCGCTGGACAAGCTCTGCCCGGACGGCTTCAAGCACTACCGCCAGAGTCTGCGGGTCGTGGATAAGCTGGAAAAGGACGGCAAGGGCCTGAACCTGACGTGGGAGGTGCGCAACGGCATCATCACCCACACCAAGGGCACGTGGGCGGCCACGCCGGAAGGGCGCATCGTTCGGATGGCGGACCAGATCGCCTTCGTCAACCACGATATCGAGGATGCGGTCCGCGCCGGGGTGCTGGACCCGGCCACCCTCCCCAAGGGGTGCACGGCGGTGCTGGGCGAGACGAAATCCCAGCGCATCACGACCATGATCAACAGCATCCTGCTCCACAGCGACGGCGATGTGGCCGTGGGCAGCGAGGAGGAAGAAGCCTTCCTCGCCCTGAAGGATTTCATGTACGCCAACGTCTACACCGACCGCACCGCCAAGCGGGAAGAGCAAAAAGTGGAAAAGGTCCTCACGGAGCTTTACGAGTATTACCTGACCCACGTCGACCAGATGTCCAACTTCTACTTGCAGCTGGCCTATCAGGAGGGCAGGGACCGGGCCGTGACCGACTACATCAGCGGCATGAGCGACGAGTTCGCCATCCGGACCTTTGAGGATGTGTTCGTGCCCCGCAAGTGGCACGTATTATAAAAGGAGCAGGGAAAAGACAAAATGATCCCACACGAATATATTGAAGAGCTGACCCGCCGGACGGACATCGTGGATCTGGTGGGCAGCTATGTGCAACTGAAACGGAAGGGCCGCCTGTACGGCGGGCTGTGCCCCTTCCACAGTGAGAAGACCCCCTCGTTCTATGTTTACCCGGACACCCAGAGCTTTTACTGCTTTGGCTGCGGGGCGGGCGGCGACGCCATCACCTTTGCGAAAAAGATCAACAGCATCAGCTATGGCGAGGCCGTCAAGCTGCTGGCTGGCCGCGCCGGGATGCCGGAGCCGCAGGAGGACGACAAGACCGGGCGGATGCGCAGCCGCATCCTCTCGATGAACAAGGAGGCCGCACGGTTCTTCCATGCCTGCCTGAACTCCACGGTGGAGGAGGCCCGTCAGGCCCGCGCCTACTGGCGCCGCCGCGGCTTGGACGATAAGACCATCGTTCGGTTCGGCCTCGGCTATGCCCCCAACGACGGACAAGCTCTGTATCAGTTCCTGCGGGATAAGGGCTACAACCAGCAGGAGCTGGACGCCAGCGGCCTGTTCAAGCGCAGCCAATCGGGCCGCATCTACTGCCTGTTCTGGAAGCGGGTCATGACGCCCATCTTCGATCTGCGCGGCAACATCATCGCCTTTGGCGGGCGCGTGCTGGACGACTCCAAACCGAAATACGTCAACAGCCCGGAAACGCTGGTCTATCATAAATCGGAGACGGTGTTCGCGCTCCAGATCGCGAAAAAGAGCGCGTCCCGGCGGTTCGTCCTCTGTGAGGGCTACATGGACGTCATCAGTATGCAGCAGGCGGGCATTGATACCGCCGTCTGCGCCTGCGGCACGGCTCTGACGCCGGAGCAGGTGCGGCTCATCAGCGAGTACGCGGAGGAGGTCATCCTCAGCTACGACTCGGACGAAGCGGGCCAGAAGGCGACCCTCCGCTCGCTGGAACTGTTCCGGAACAGCCCGGTGCGGGTGGGGGTGCTCCAGATCCCCGGCGCAAAGGACCCGGACGAGTACATCAAAAAATACGGGGCCGAGCGCTTCCAAGCCCTGCTGGACGGCGTGGGCAACGCGCTGGATTTCCGGCTCAAGCGGCTGCGGGATCAATATGACCTGAAACAGGATGCCCAGCGGCTCGAATACGTCCGCGAGGCCGTGGACATGCTGGCCGAACGCTCCAACCCCACGGAGCAGGAGGTCTACGCCGGGCGGCTGGCCGAGGAGACGAACATCTCCAAAACGGCCATTATGACCCAGTTGGGTGCCGCCGTGAAAAAGGCGGGCAACAAGCGCCGCAGGAACCAGAACCGCGCCCGGCTGCACTCCGGCGAGATGAACCAGATCAGCGTCCCCTACAGCGCGGGTGGCTCACAGGCGCTGGGGGTGGCCTCGGCGGAGCAGCGGCTCTTGGCAGCTCTGCTGCGGGAGCCGAGCTACATCCCGCAGGTGCGGGCCCAGCTCTCACCGGACAAGTTCCTGCTGGCCCAGCAGAGAGAGCTGTATCAGGCCATGCTGGACTGCCAGCAGCAGGGGGTGGAGGTCAGCCTTTCCACCCTCCACGGCTTTGTGCAGAGCGAAGAAGCACTGAATGAACTGAGCCGTCTTGCGGCACAATACAGTGATGTCAACTGTACCCCGGAAGACATCGGGTTTTATCTGGACCGGATCGCCCGCGGGACCCCCATGGCGAACAAGGCGGCCCAGATGTCGAATGAAGATCTAGAACGATATCTCCAGTCGATGCGAGAAAAGAAACAGGGCAGCGCCCCTGCGGAAGACTGAACTGCTCCCTTTCCTCCCGGCTGGAGTCGGAAGGAGAAGGAATTATGCGGAAAATGTCGCAAACAGAGGAATTGGCAAAGATCTTGGCGGCTCGTGCCCGGCGGCACACCCTGACGCCGGAACAGGTCAGCCGTGCGATGGACGAGCAGGATTATGACGTTGCCGGGCTGGATGCGCTGTATGCGGAGCTGGAAGCCCGCGGCATCCGCGTGGCCGAGGAGGAACCGGATGTCCCGCTGCTGGACGAAGCGCAGATCGGGCGGTTGGAGCATGAGCTCTCGGCGGAGGGCGTTGCGCTGGATGACCCGGTGAAAGCCTACCTGAAAGAGATCGGCCGGGTGCCGCTGCTTTCCGCCGAAGAAGAGCGGGCATTGGCCCGTGCCGCCAAGGCAGGGGATATGGAAGCCCGGCAGAAGCTCAGCGAAGCGAACCTGCGGCTGGTGGTCTCGGTGGCCAAGCGCTATGCGGGCCGGGGGCTGCCCTTCCTTGACCTCATCCAAGAGGGCAACCTCGGCCTGATGAAGGCGGCGGAAAAATTTGAGCCGGACAAAGGCTTCAAGTTCTCCACCTATGCAACGTGGTGGATCCGCCAGTCCGTCACCCGCGCCATCGCCGACCAAGGCCGGACCATCCGCATCCCGGTGCATTTGGTGGAGCACATCAACCGGGTCAAAAAGACGGCGGGGGAACTGCTTCGGAAAAACGGCCGGGAACCGACGGCGGAAGAGATCGCCGTCCGTTTGGAGATGGAGCCTGACCGGGTGCGGGAGCTTTTGCAGTTGTCGCAGGAACCCATCAGCTTGGAAACGCCGGTGGGGGAGGAGGAAGACGCCCATCTGGAGGATTTCATTCAGGATGAGGAGGCCGGGGTCCCCGTGGACGAAGCGGGCCGCCAGCTGCTGCGGCAGGAGCTGATGAACGTCCTCAAGAGCCTGACGCCCCGCGAGGAGCGGGTGCTGACCCTGCGGTTCGGTCTGGACGACGGCCAGCCCCGCACCTTGGAAGAGCTGGGGCGGGAGTTCAACGTCACACGGGAGCGCATCCGCCAGATCGAAGCCAAGGCCCTGCGCAAGCTCCGCCACCCCAGCCGCGCCAAACGGCTGAAGGATTATCTGGAATAAGAACGATGCAAAAGCACCCTGCCGGCCGGGGTGCTTTTGCTTTGCGGAAAACAAGAGTCAACCTGTACAAAATGCACAAGGGTGTTTTAGGTGAGAACGTGCAAAAACAAAAAATCAAGGCCCAAAATGAGCAAAGCATACACGCTTCCGTGTGTGCGGAGAAAGAGGGCGCTTGACAAAAAAATCGGCCTGAAATGCGAAAAATGGCTTGACAACAAGGCTTTATGGGTGTATACTGCATTAGTATCACATAATGGCCTAGTGCGCCAAAAAGGGAGTTTGTATTCGACCGGCCGAAAGGCATGGGAGGAAAAGTTTGTGAAAAACGCCGAACTTCCTTCGAGGATACGGGTCGATTTATGTGTGTCTGCTCAAATTTGACCCGTATAACGCAACATCCGTAGAGTATAAAAGTAAGGAGTGGTTGATTTTATGATGAAAGTCAAGCCCGTAAAGCTCGGCAAAACCGAGCGCATGAGCTTCTCCCACATCGACGAAGTCATCAGTATGCCGAACCTGATCGAGGTCCAGAAGAACTCTTATCAGTGGTTCCTGGACGAGGGCCTGAAAGAGGTCTTCCACGATATCGGCACCATTGAGGACTACACCGGCAATCTGGCACTGAGCTTTGTGGACTTCCGCCTGGATAAGGAGCCGAAGTACAGCATCAAGGAGTGCAAGGAGCGCGACGTGACCTATGCAGCACCCCTGCGCGTCACCGCCCGTCTGCTGAACAAGGAGACCGGCGAGGTGAAGGACCAGGAGATCTTCATGGGCGACTTCCCCCTGATGACCGACGCCGGCACCTTTGTCATCAACGGTGCAGAGCGCGCCATCGTCAGCCAGCTGGTCCGTTCTCCCGGCGTATTCTACGGAGATGCCAAAGATAAAGTCGGCAACGATCTGTACAGCGCGACCATGAACCCCAACCGCGGTGCATGGCTGGAGTATGAGACCGATGCCGCCAACGTGTTCTATGTCCGCATCGATAAGAACCGCAAGCTGCCCGTCACCGTGCTGTGCCGTGCGCTGGGTCTGTCCACCAATGAGGACATCCTGAACTTCTTCGGCGACGATGAGCGCATCCTCGCCACGCTGGAAAAGGATACCACCAAGAATCAGGAAGAGGGTCTGCTGGAAGTTTACCGCAAGCTGCGCCCCGGCGAGCCTCCCACGGTGGAGTCCGCTACCAGCCAGATCAACATGCTGTTCTTCGACCCGCGCCGCTACGACCTGTCTCGTTTCGGCCGTTATAAGATGAACAAGAAGCTCTCTCTGGCCCGCCGCATCACCGGCTTTGTGGCCGCTGAGAACATCGTGGCTCCCCTGACCGGTGAGGTCATCGTCGAGGCCAACGGCAAGATCACCCGCGAGCTGGCCGAGAAGGCTGACAACGCCGGTGTGGATACCGTCGTCCTGCTGATCGAGGGCAAAAAGGTCAAGGTCATCACCAACGGCTGTGTGGATGCACAGGGCTTCTTCTCCTTTGACGTCAAGGAGTGCGGCATCAACGAGCGCTGCTCCTTCGATGAGATCAAGAAGATCCTCGACACCACCTCCGATGTGGAGGAGCAGAAGGAAATGCTCCGCCGCAACCACGACCAGCTGATCGGCCGCACCGTCACCGTGAAGGACATCCTGTCCTCCATCAACTACTTGAACGGTCTGGGCCACGGCGTCGGCACCACCGATGATATCGACCATCTGGGCAACCGCCGCATCCGCAGCGTCGGTGAGCTGCTGCAGAACCAGTTCCGCATCGGCTTCTCCCGCATGGAGCGCGTCATCCGTGAGCGCATGACCCTGCAGAGTCAGGATCAGAGCGTCATCACTCCGCAGGCGCTGATCAACATCCGCCCGGTCGTTGCCGCCATCAAGGAGTTCTTCGGTTCTTCTCCGCTGTCTCAGTTCATGGATCAGAACAACCCTCTGGCTGAGCTGACCCACAAGCGCCGTCTGTCTGCTCTGGGCCCCGGCGGTCTGAGCCGTGACCGCGCAGGTTTCGAAGTCCGCGACGTTCACTACAGCCACTACGGCCGTATGTGCCCCATCGAGACTCCTGAAGGCCCCAACATCGGTCTGATCTCCTATCTGGCATCCTACGCCAAGATCAACGAGTACGGCTTCGTGGAAGCTCCGTACCGCAAGGTCAAGAAGACCTACGACGAGAATGGCCGCCTGATCGATCAGGTCGTCACCGACGAGGTCGAGTATATGACCGCTGACGTCGAGGATGAGTACGTTGTTGCTCAGGCCAACGAGCCGCTGGACGAAGGCAAGCACTTCATCCGTCCCCGCGTTTCTGCCCGCCGCCGCGACGACATTCTGGAAATCGACGCCGAAAAGGTCGATTACATGGACGTCTCGCCCCGAATGATGGTCTCTGTTGCAACCGCCTGCATCCCCTTCCTGGAGAACGATGACTGTAACCGTGCTCTGATGGGTTCCAACATGCAGCGTCAGGCAGTGCCTCTGATGGTCACCCAGCAGCCCATCGTTGCTACCGGTATGGAGTACAAGGCTGCTACCGACTCCGGCACCGCTGTTCTGGCAAAGAACGACGGTATCGTTGAGAAGGTGGACGCTGACCATGTCGAGGTGCGCAACGCTCAGGGCGCCGTGGACAACTATTCTCTGGTCAAGTTTGCCCGCTCCAACGCAGGCACCTGCATCAACCAG
>ERZ827156.3459-NODE-3459-length-14243-cov-4.441429_pt1 | contig 14243 bp, 10 predicted proteins | sample MGYA00519919_ERZ827156 | MGnify/ENA primary metagenome ERZ827156 (study PRJEB31778, sample SAMEA3449269) | human gut metagenome | biome: human gut; feature: human-associated habitat; material: faeces | place: United Kingdom | collected 2010/2012 ... | reverse complement strand
CAGCTGCCGGAGCGGTGCTTAAGCCGCAAGGCGGGAATTGTGCGGTGTTGCCCTATCCTCACTCCCCTTTTGGTGAGCGACTAGCCTGCAATTCGACGTATTATTGAGGTTACCATTTCTATCCACACTCTCCTTGCGGAGAACGATGCGTTGGGGGCAACCAAGGCCGATGCGGCATTTCTATCCACACCCTCTCACAGGGAATGACTGGCATTTATTCATGGCTCTGGTAATGTTACACAAACTTTTACCGCTGTTTGTGAATAGAAAAACAATTGTACTGGGCACTGGCATGGCATTTTTGCTGGCTCAAACACTCGTGCATTTATTTCATGTTCCGCTTCTGCTATTTTGTGCAGGCAATGCTTATTTCATCAGTTTCTGCAGCGTTTTCAGCAGCTCATCCACAACTTCGTCATTCCCGGCACGGATATCATCCGCCACACAGGTGCGGATATGGTTTGCCAGCAGCTCACGGTTGAACGCGTTCATCGCCGCCGTTACCGCCGCCGACTGCACCAGAATATCCGGACAATACGCTTCGTTTTCCACCATCCCACGGATGCCCCGAATCTGCCCTTCGATCCGGTTCAGTCTGTGGACCAGGCTTTTATACTCTTCTTCACTGCGATGCTTTGTTTTGTGTGCACAGCAGCAACACGGTTCCTTCTTTTCGTTTTCCTGCATTATGTTACCCTCCCATCACATGCAAGGTACCCCGGCGGGGTATATTCACTATATACCCCACCGGGGTACCTTGTCAAGTAGATAATATAATATTTTTATATTATTTTATGCGAGAGTTTTTTACTATAGCAATTTTTAAAATTAAAGCGGATATCCGCATGAACAAAACCACCCTGAACAGTCAGAAAGAGAAACATTCCATACTCTCCTTGCGGAGAGCGACGTCTGTTGCGCTGCCCGGTCTGCGGCTGCACCTTAATTTCTATCCACGCTCTCCTTGCGGAGAGCGACAAAATTCCGTATGCCACATCTGAGCTGATCCTGGAATTTCTATCCACGCTCTCCTTGCGGAGAGCGACAGCCCTCCAACCGTCAAAATTGCAGGGCAGCCAATATTTCTATCCACGCTCTCCTTGCGGAGAGCGACAGGGCAGCCATGTCAACGGATGCAAAAAGAGCAGATTTCTATCCACGCTCTCCTTGCGGAGAGCGACGCCGCAACACACCAAGCGACTTTTGCAGCCGCGGAATTTCTATCCACGCTCTCCTTGCGGAGAGCGACACGGCGCTTGCGGACAGCTTGATTTTGCGTGGGTATTTCTATCCACGCTCTCCTTGCGGAGAGCGACGCCCTTATCTCCAGTGGTGCCATCATAGTATCTCGATTTCTATCCACGCTCTCCTTGCGGAGAGCGACCTGTGGCCGATAAGCTGCTTTAAGTCGCCTTGCGATTTCTATTCACGCTCTCCTTGCGGAGAGCGACCAGCGCCAGGCGTATAACTACATTGCCATTGCCGAAGATTTCTATCCACGCTCTCCTTGCGGAGAGCGACCATCCCGTGATATGCACCGGTAACTTGTTACAGCATTTCTATCCACGCTCTCCTTGCGGAGAGCGACGCAACCCCGCGCGCAGGCCGACAGGCCGCCGCCGTAGATTTCTATCCACGCTCTCCTTGCGGAGAGCGACCGCCATTGGCAGACGGGACAGAGCCGGACGCGACATTTCTATCCACGCTCTCCTTGCGGAGAGCGACATTATAAAACCATTATACCACAGGGGTGCAACAAGTCGATTTCTATCCACGCTCTCCTTGCGGAGAGCGACCCCACGTTACGCGATCATGATTTTCATCCAGTACATTTCTATCCACGCTCTCCTTGCGGAGAGCGACAGGTGGACAAAAACGATTGCGGCAGAAATTAGCAATTTCTATCCACGCTCTCCTTGCGGAGAGCGACGTAAACGCAAAATTATTGCCGCGATCAACGAAGCATTTCTATCCACGCTCTCCTTGCGGAGAGCGACGCCAGTCGTCATCAAAAACAGGACGGCGTTTTCGGTATTTCTATCCACGCTCTCCTTGCGGAGAGCGACTTCTGCACTACTTGCTTGCCGCCCTGGGCACCGAATTTCTATCCACGCTCTCCTTGCGGAGAGCGACAAATACCTCACCGGGGGCAAAATCCAGCACCCCGATTTCTATCCACGCTCTCCTTGCGGAGAGCGACCGACAAAGACCAGGTAGTTAAGTGCCTGGCGCATGATTTCTATCCACGCTCTCCTTGCGGAGAGCGACACCCAGCAGCGCAAACATACGTTTGAGCGACTGATATTTCTATCCACGCTCTCCTTGCGGAGAGCGACTACATTATGACAATTATAATCTGCACTGCGTGGAGATTTCTATCCACGCTCTCCTTGCGGAGAGCGACGCCGTTTTCGTCCTTCAAATAACATTTTTCGATATATTTCTATCCACGCTCTCCTTGCGGAGAGCGACACTGCTATATCATTTTTGCCCAGTCGGTGACAAACATTTCTATCCACGCTCTCCTTGCGGAGAGCGACACTCATATTCACAACACGTCATCCGGCCGTCCGGGTATTTCTATCCACGCTCTCCTTGCGGAGAGCGACCTATATTCTTCATCATCTTCAACGCCTGCTGTACATTTCTATCCACGCTCTCCTTGCGGAGAGCGACTCAAAGGCATAAAAAAAGCCCGTGCAAGGCTTTAATTTCTATCCACGCTCTCCTTGCGGAGAGCGACCAATGCGGGACCCCGATGTATACCGCACCCTCTCCATTTCTATCCACGCTCTCCTTGCGGAGAGCGACGGGGTCCCCCTGCATGATTGCGTCAAACATCTTTTTATTTCTATCCACGCTCTCCTTGCGGAGAGCGACGCCAGAGTGTAAGACACAGCATAATGGAGAGTAACAATTTCTATCCACGCTCTCCTTGCGGAGAGCGACGTTACACTGCAAGACACCCATCACTTTCCGGCACTATTTCTATCCACGCTCTCCTTGCGGAGAGCGACGTGTTACAGTCTTAGGCATTCAACATCGTGTCGGCATTTCTATCCACGCTCTCCTTGCGGAGAGCGACGGCCTATTTTTTTTATGTCGCAAAAGCTAATAATTTCTATCCACGCTCTCCTTGCGGAGAGCGACTAAAAGCGCCAAAAGTAACGAGACACATGAGAAAAATTTCTATCCACGCTCTCCTTGCGGAGAGCGACCAATATCAAATGTCTGCGAAGCGAGATATACGCATTTCTATCCACGCTCTCCTTGCGGAGAGCGACAAGCGCCAAAAGTAACAAGGCACATGAGAAAAATTTCTATCCACGCTCTCCTTGCGGAGAGCGACATCGCCCGCGATATAGTTTTGCCCCACATTTTGTTATTTCTATCCACGCTCTCCTTGCGGAGAGCGACGCAATCTACCTATGCAAAGTTGCCCCGCGATCTGATTATTTCTATCCACGCTCTCCTTGCGGAGAGCGACAATTGACGCTGGCACGGGTTTTTTCGTGCTGAATATTTCTATCCACGCTCTCCTTGCGGAGAGCGACAACAATGGGGGCGGTGTGTCGGCTGTCTATTTTATTTCTATCCACGCTCTCCTTGCGGAGAGCGACCGGCGGTTTTCAAGCCGCCGCCCTTTTGTGGGGAGATTTCTATCCACGCTCTCCTTGCGGAGAGCGACGGCGGTATCAAGCCCTCGCCGCGTAGTATCGAAATTTCTATCCACGCTCTCCTTGCGGAGAGCGACGAGGGCGTCCCAGTCGTATTCTTTGGCAATAATCCATTTCTATCCACGCTCTCCTTGCGGAGAGCGACCCCCAACACGAGCATTATAATCCTGGACGAATACCAATTTCTATCCACGCTCTCCTTGCGGAGAGCGACTGCCAAAGGGTCCACTGTGGGCGGTGCCCGCGAAATTTCTATCCACGCTCTCCTTGCGGAGAGCGACGGATTTTATGCCGATATGATGGCCTTAACTGCGATTTCTATCCACGCTCTCCTTGCGGAGAGCGACGGTATTGGTCTGGTGTTCCTCTGGTGGGGTGTCCGATTTCTATCCACGCTCTCCTTGCGGAGAGCGACACAGCGGATATGACGGACTGAGCAAAGTGACTGTATTTCTATCCACGCTCTCCTTGCGGAGAGCGACGCCCGCGATATAGTTTTGTCCCACGTTTTGTTGATTTCTATCCACGCTCTCCTTGCGGAGAGCGACCTGCGCTTGCACCGCGCAACACCCAGAAAGAGTCTATTTCTATCCACGCTCTCCTTGCGGAGAGCGACGCTTCATTTTTAAGGGGTCGTTCGTGCTTTTCCGATTTCTATCCACGCTCTCCTTGCGGAGAGCGACATAATAGCGGTTGGCATGCGTGTTGCCACCGCGATTTCTATCCACGCTCTCCTTGCGGAGAGCGACCGCACCGGACATTGCCACGTCAAGCTGGTCTCGATTTCTATCCACGCTCTCCTTGCGGAGAGCGACCAAGTGTTCGCAGTACATGTACAGGCAACTGTTCAATTTCTATCCACGCTCTCCTTGCGGAGAGCGACTCAAGTCTCTTGCGGTTTTCGGCATCCGAAGTAATTTCTATCCACGCTCTCCTTGCGGAGAGCGACCCATCATGTTTGTCAATCTCCGTGTTGTGGACGATTTCTATCCACGCTCTCCTTGCGGAGAGCGACGTGGAGCACAACCAAACTGGAATACAATCCGATTATTTCTATCCACGCTCTCCTTGCGGAGAGCGACATTTTTGAATATCACGCTATATCAATTTGCAAAAATTTCTATCCACGCTCTCCTTGCGGAGAGCGACCCGGCATGCACTCCCCTGCCCTGCTTGCAGGTGTACAGATTTCTATCCACGCTCTCCTTGCGGAGAGCGACCTTAATAGTTGTGTTACTCTGCCACCACATCAGCAAATTTCTATCCACGCTCTCCTTGCGGAGAGCGACCGCCGGAGCCAGAAACAACACCATCAGAATAAGTCATTTCTATCCACGCTCTCCTTGCGGAGAGCGACTGTTTGCCGGGATTCTGACGCATGACAGCCGAAATTTCTATCCACGCTCTCCTTGCGGAGAGCGACAAGGCCCGGCCAAAACTGCCAAAGCTGATAGGGATTTCTATCCACGCTCTCCTTGCGGAGAGCGACCCGAAGTGGCATCATAGTTGGCGGGAATGTCAGATTTCTATCCACGCTCTCCTTGCGGAGAGCGACGTGTTGTAAGCTCGGCAGGAACAATAGGAAAGTCATTTCTATCCACGCTCTCCTTGCGGAGAGCGACTCACAGTGTTAGCATCCATTTTGTGCACCTCCAAATATTTCTATCCACGCTCTCCTTGCGGAGAGCGACGATTACGGCGTTCCTGTCATTGATAATCTGATTCATTTCTATCCACGCTCTCCTTGCGGAGAGCGACCGTCAATGAGCTTGCTAGTTTGAGCGGCCTGATTCATTTCTATCCACGCTCTCCTTGCGGAGAGCGACACCAGTTGCTTGCCGGTGCTATTGTCAGCGTCATTATTTCTATCCACGCTCTCCTTGCGGAGAGCGACCTGATTATTTTGCTGGACGAAATTATATTTCTCAAATTTCTATCCACGCTCTCCTTGCGGAGAGCGACTGTGATGCAGGAGATTGCACAGCAACGCAAACAGCGCATTTCTATCCACGCTCTCCTTGCGGAGAGCGACTTGCGTTTTTTTTGATGTATCATTAAATTGTATTTCTATCCACGCTCTCCTTGCGGAGAGCGACCCATCAATGACAGTATTGCACTGCAAGACACCCATTTCTATCCACGCTCTCCTTGCGGAGAGCGACGGATTCTCTTCCGGCGCTAAAGCTGATACTGTGTCATTTCTATCCACGCTCTCCTTGCGGAGAGCGACGACTTGACGGGAGGTTTAAGCTGTGACAGAAGAAGATTTCTATCCACGCTCTCCTTGCGGAGAGCGACAAAACAATGCAAGCAATCGCGCAAGCTCTCAACACTATTTCTATCCACGCTCTCCTTGCGGAGAGCGACGCAAAGAACAAAAAGCCCTTGACAATACGCCTATATTTCTATCCACGCTCTCCTTGCGGAGAGCGACAATTTCGAACTAGCAAGCTGTGCAATCTACTTATATTTCTATCCACGCTCTCCTTGCGGAGAGCGACGGTATGTATATCATCAAGCGCCTTGCAATGGCAGAATTTCTATCCACGCTCTCCTTGCGGAGAGCGACTTTGGTTCCATCGTGTTCCTCCTTGATATTTCATATTTCTATCCACGCTCTCCTTGCGGAGAGCGACCGCAAGACCTTTGCGTATGTATCATACAGTTGATATTTCTATCCACGCTCTCCTTGCGGAGAGCGACGTCAGCTTTAGCGCCGGAAGAGAATCCGACAGAGCATTTCTATCCACGCTCTCCTTGCGGAGAGCGACCGGTTGACGACAACACGGCAACCACTGGAGAGGGATTTCTATCCACGCTCTCCTTGCGGAGAGCGACGTACATAAGGCAAGTCACCATATTCACCATTGTATTTCTATCCACGCTCTCCTTGCGGAGAGCGACGAGCACCGCGGCTACCCGCTGTGCGAGAAACGCAATTTCTATCCACGCTCTCCTTGCGGAGAGCGACGCGCTGGGCGCGGTCACGTCGCCGGCGGTCATCATTTCTATCCACGCTCTCCTTGCGGAGAGCGACCTCCAGTCAACCCACAGCTGCGATTTGTCAATGCGGAATTTCTATCCACGCTCTCCTTGCGGAGAGCGACTTAAGGAGGGGCACCATGGCAGATTTTGATAAAATATTTCTATCCACGCTCTCCTTGCGGAGAGCGACGCCGTCATAACAACTTACCCCCCTTGGCCATCTTATTTCTATCCACGCTCTCCTTGCGGAGAGCGACTGCGGATATTGCCGCAATTTTGACCGAGATCAATATTTCTATCCACGCTCTCCTTGCGGAGAGCGACCCTTCTGATGTGGTATCAGTGCAACACCGTCGTTATTTCTATCCACGCTCTCCTTGCGGAGAGCGACTTTGGCGATCGGGCTGTCCACCAAGTCAATGAGCAATTTCTATCCACGCTCTCCTTGCGGAGAGCGACGGTCAAGGCCCCCTGCATGCAGGTAATCTTCGACATTTCTATCCACGCTCTCCTTGCGGAGAGCGACGGAACATCAGCTTTGAGGACTGGCAGATGTCTCTATTTCTATCCACGCTCTCCTTGCGGAGAGCGACAGCAGGGCACCCGGTTGACGGTGGCCGACGTGTACATTTCTATCCACGCTCTCCTTGCGGAGAGCGACGTTCGTCCCCGCTCATGTGGCCGTGGTCCCCTCTATTTCTATCCACGCTCTCCTTGCGGAGAGCGACATACTTGGCCTTTAGTCATCGGGCCGTTAATATTCATTTCTATCCACGCTCTCCTTGCGGAGAGCGACTGTTTGGCTCGTTAGGAACCACCAGTGCGTTATATTTCTATCCACGCTCTCCTTGCGGAGAGCGACTGTTTGTCCATGCCGTCCGGCAATACCAGCTCGTTATTTCTATCCACGCTCTCCTTGCGGAGAGCGACGGTTAATTTTGCGTGCTTGCGCAAGTGCTTCATCATTTCTATCCACGCTCTCCTTGCGGAGAGCGACCTTGTTTTGGACTGCATTGACAGGCACGCACGGTATTTCTATCCACGCTCTCCTTGCGGAGAGCGACGCATATTTTGCGCAATGGTTCGCATAGTTTCCATATTTCTATCCACGCTCTCCTTGCGGAGAGCGACGAGATTTATCGAGGGCAACGCCCCGATGAGGCAGAATTTCTATCCACGCTCTCCTTGCGGAGAGCGACGGAAAAGTTAATTCAGTGCTACCCGGATTGGCAAATTTCTATCCACGCTCTCCTTGCGGAGAGCGACCTCTTCAAAAATCAGATCATCTTCCATCACAATTTATTTCTATCCACGCTCTCCTTGCGGAGAGCGACGCTTTAGCGCCGGAAGAGAAGCCGACACAAAAGAGATTTCTATCCACGCTCTCCTTGCGGAGAGCGACCGTATCAGCGCGAGATAGACCAAAAGAGTAGAAGCATTTCTATCCACGCTCTCCTTGCGGAGAGCGACTTTGTGGGTGCTTCGTAAGGTGCCGATATTGAGCATATTTCTATCCACGCTCTCCTTGCGGAGAGCGACTTGATTATTATGCTATATGATACATCCTCTCTTATATTTCTATCCACGCTCTCCTTGCGGAGAGCGACCAACGATGACGGCACTATACAGGCCGCAAGCGTTATTTCTATCCACGCTCTCCTTGCGGAGAGCGACATCAGCCAGTTACAATGCGTACTTGGCAGAAAGTATTTCTATCCACGCTCTCCTTGCGGAGAGCGACATCAAGATAAGGTTTCTCTTCCGCCCGTCCAAAAAATTTCTATCCACGCTCTCCTTGCGGAGAGCGACAAGCCATCTATCCAAGTTCAACACCTCCCAAAGAGTATTTCTATCCACGCTCTCCTTGCGGAGAGCGACAATAGTAGATTCTTGTTCCGTCTGTTCCTGTAACATTTCTATCCACGCTCTCCTTGCGGAGAGCGACGACCCGGGGACTTCCGTTTTTCGCGGCTGGTCGTTATTTCTATCCACGCTCTCCTTGCGGAGAGCGACCCATCAATGACAGTGTTGCACTGCAAGACATTAAATTTCTATCCACGCTCTCCTTGCGGAGAGCGACTACTTGGGCGCGTGGAAGTCGTGTGACGTATGTGGAATTTCTATCCACGCTCTCCTTGCGGAGAGCGACGCTTGACGAGCTTTGCAGGATGATGGGGATTAAGCATTTCTATCCACGCTCTCCTTGCGGAGAGCGACGAAATGGGAAATATTACGGAGATCATGTATTCCGAATTTCTATCCACGCTCTCCTTGCGGAGAGCGACAATAGATACATTATGCTGTTTGCCGTAATTGCGAATTTCTATCCACGCTCTCCTTGCGGAGAGCGACACCGATGATCTTGGAGCTCGCTTGAGCGATTATTGCATTTCTATCCACGCTCTCCTTGCGGAGAGCGACCCAACAGCGGCACCTTCCGGAGCACCCACAAAACATTTCTATCCACGCTCTCCTTGCGGAGAGCGACCGATATGCCGCGTTTTGCGGTCATCGCCGTAGCTGTCGGATTTCTATCCACGCTCTCCTTGCGGAGAGCGACAGCAAAAGTGCACAAAACAGTGGAGCACTTTTGCGCATATGAAACAAATTTTATGGGGATTGCATCTTCATGCTGACAGGCAAGGCTGTATTTTACCCTTTCTGCCCCTGTTTTTCCATATTTTCTGGTGCGAAGGAACCGGGAATTTTATGATTGCCTTCCCCTCGCACTAAGCAAACAAGATTCCATCCTGATCAAAATCCGGGTGCAGACCCACATGCTCGACTTTGCTTTTGTAATGGTTTCCCAGTTGATAAAAGCGCAGGCTGTCCGATTCCGAATCGATCAGTTCGGTCAATTTTGCTTTGAACATCGTGTATTGCGCGGCATCCAGCAGGCACTCAAATACGGAGTTTTGCACCCGCTGGCCGTAGTCTACACAGACTTTTGCTACTTTGCGCAGCCTGCGACGACCGGCGGCTGTTTCGGTGTTGACATCATAGGTTACAAGCACCAACATAACGGCACCTCACTTCCAGAAAAACGGTGGGTACACTTCCAGGTCGCCGCGCAGAGCACGGGCCAGCAAAAGCGCCTGAACATAGGGCACCAGCCCCCAGGGCAGTTTTTCTTTCAAAAACGGATGGGTGATCTCTTCCTTCTTTTTGTTCTGCCATGCGGTCAGGAAAGCTTTGCGGCCATCATCCGTCAGCAGTACGGCACCATTTTCCTGTTTTTGCAGGTGTTTTGCCGTGATGATCTTTTGATTGATGCAGCTGATGACCAGCCGGTCTGCATAAACCGCCCGCAGTTCTTCCATCAGGTCAAGCGCCAGACTTTTGCGGCCGGGGCGCGGGCGGTGCATAAAGCCAACATAAGGGTCCAGGCCCACAGCGGTCAAGGCGGATGCACACTCCCGCGCCAGCATGCTGTAGGCAAACGAAAGCAGCGCATTCACATTGTCCAGCGGTGGACGGCGGCTGCGGCCCTCAAACACAAAATCCTGCTTTTGCTGCAGAATCAGGTCATTCAGGCAGTCAAAGTAGCGCTGGGCTGCCTCGCCTTCCAGGCCGCGCAGCTGTTCCGGATCATCGCTGGTCTGTATCAGCGGCAGCGCGGCGGCCAGCTGGGTGGAGGTACGTTTCAGTTTTTCGACCGGGACACGCTGGGGATGATCGCGGGTTGCGCGTTCCAGCACCCAGCGTGCGTTATACACTTTACCAAGGATAAAGCTCCGGGCATAGCGACAGCTCTGGGCCGGGTCATCCGACACGCGGTACTGCGTCTGACGCAGCAGCACATTGCCGCGTTCTTCCCCCACGGTGCGGGCCTGAAATCTGCCATACGGGTCAAAAAAGCAAAGGTCAATGCCCCGCCGGGCACAAGCTCCCATCAAAGCGGGGCTGGCACCCGCGTAAGTAAAGCAGACGATGCCTTCCAGCGTATGCAGGGCATAGCGGTGGGTTTCCTGCTTATTGCGGGTAACAACAAGGTTTTCGCCATCCAATGTCAGGTAAGCGTCCTCATTGATGACAAACAGGGTGTTGAGCAGCTTTCTCATGGCACGCCCTCCTCAATATGCTCCCGCAGATACGCCGCCGGGTCTGCCTGCTGATACAGCGCCGGCAGGCAAAGCTCTTTCAGTGAGCAGGCATTGCAATGCTTGCCGGGTTTGCTTTTTGGGGTATAGCCGCGCGCAAACAGGCGGTTCATCTCATCCGCCATGGTCTGCGCGGTGCTGCGCAGTTCCGGTGTCAGGGAAACATGTTCCCGCTGCCGGGTTTCTTCATAAAAGATTTCCCCTTCCGGCACTTCGCACACCAGCATTTCTTCCAGCGCCATGGCCTGTGCGCAGAGCTGCAAACGATCGGCATCGTTTACCTTGCTGCGGCCATGCTTATATTCCACGGGCATGGGCTGCCACAGGCCGCGGCGGCCCTGCAATGACACGCCGTTTGGATCCTTGTGAAACTCTACCACATCGCAGTCGCCGGTCAGTTTTAAGCGGTGGCTGACGACCCTCATACCGCGGGCGATCAGCAAATCGCCGCGTTTTTCCGTCAGGGTAACATCATGGCAGCGGGTATGCTGCAGGCGGCCTTCGGCGGTGCGTTGGTTTTCGGACCATTGTTGTTCCAGGTACGCAAGTGCCCATTGGCGGCGGCAGAATGCAAAGTGCTGGATGCCAGACATTTGCAGATAGTCATCAGTATTCATCATACACTTCCGGTGTCAATCCGTTCAGGGTATCGCAAGTAATATTATAATCTTCCACCCGGTGTGCTTGTGCCACACTTTCTTTTAGCTCCACATGCAGACAACGGTGGACCTTTGCCGAAGAATACTGTCCGTTTTTGCAGTTATGACGCCACCAATACAGGCGAACCACCTCCATACTGCCATCCGGGCGGGCAGAGGAAATATCATTTTCAAACAGTGTGCGCAGCGTTTCTTTGATGATTTCTGCATCTTCATCTGTAAAGCCGGTCTTTTCTGCCAGCTGGCAGTTAATGCTGCCAAAGGTTGTGTACACGCCAAAAGCCACACGGTGCTTCATACCCATGGTATCGCTTGACTTCTTTTCGCCAGTCGTACCGTTCACGCTCTTTGTGATCTGGATATCATCGACATCAATCGGGTCCACGCTGAAAGCCGGATGAATAGATACCGGGCCGCGCACGCCAACGGAAACACCATCGCCCTTGGATTCTTTCCCCTTAAAGGCAAACACCTGGCCAAAGCTGCGCACATCCAGCCAGGTTTCACAGGCAGCCTTTGCATAAGCATCTTTATCTTTTTCAGCCTTTTTCACTGCTGGGCAGCCGTCTGCACGGTCTTTCAGGCTTTTGAAGCCATCATTGCAGCGGTCGTCCGACTGGACAAACACATTCTGGCCAAGGTCCATCATGCGGTTGCGGATCTTGCGTTTCAGGCACACATCCGAAATTTCACCCAGTCCCTCATACGTTTCGCGCGGGCGGTTTCCGTTCAGCGGGTCACCGTTCGGGTTCGCATGGTTTACAGCAATCACAAGTGCAAAGTCGATTTTATTCTGCAGCACAGCCATCTTTTATTCCTCCTGCTTTTTTGCTTTCGCTTTATATTCTGCATTTTCGGCCTTAAAGTCCATCATCTGGTCGGCATAGCCAACCAGATACAGCTCACCAAGTCTTTTGTTCGTAAAGTTTTCTGTGCCAATCTTATGTAATAATTCTTGCATCATCGCATACCTTTGGCTATCCATTCCGTTACGGTTTTTCATTCTGTTCAGGTACGGATTTAATTTTTTATCCAAAAGAAGTGTTGTTGCTGCCGGGTGCAGAGCAAACGCGGTTCTTAAACGCTCTGCATTTGTCAAACGTTTTTCGTTCTCATTTCCTAGCTGAATCAACGCCCGTCTTTCAATCTGTTCTGCACAGGCTAAAATTCTCCCAAACAAATAGTTTCGGTCTTTAATGGTTTCATCAACATTCATCGGATAATCCACCTTCTTATTTCTATGATAGTACCCACGCACAAGGGCGCAGGCAATGTTTTGTGTTTTTTGTTGTTCCCAATAATCCAGGCCAATACTGTTTGTTGCTCGATCTACCGCGCTGATCATCAAATCCCGCGGGAAGCGCTCCCCATTGGTAATACAGGGAATCAGTCGTTCGATTGTCGCTTGTTTCAGCTTTGCATCCACTTTTTCGCCATAGGCTGCTTTTGCAATGTCCGCCGGGGCAGGCGCACCAACAAAGACAACTTTCTTGATCTTGGGCTTTTTGCCCAGTTCCGTCGGCTCCTCTACACTGCGGTATTCCAGCTGCCATTGGAACGTATCGTGCCAATCCTTTATATTGGCAAGCAACTTAGAGCCCTGCAGTTCCTGATAGTACCGGATGGACAACCGGCCAGGTGTAGCAGAATCCAAAATCATGACCGCCGTTTGGGAATTGTCCTTCAACTGGTGCTGATACCCCAGAATGGCCCGGTTAAACTGCCGTGCAATTTCTTCTTGGGTATCCGCAGGCAACCTTTCTGTATCTTCCTCAAAATCGTCCCAATCATCGCCTGCTAGTGGATTATATTCCTGGGCAATATCGAGAGTATCCCCCAGCACATTGGGTACTGCTTCGTTCTGTGTTCCCCAAACAAGTACAGTCTGGTCCCCTGTATTTACCCCTTGCTTGCTGACCAACCATCGCAAGGCGCTGTGTGCCTTTTGGGTTGTTTCATAACCAATCGAAAGTGCCTGCGCTGCATCCGCAAAGCGCCCGCGGTAAGTATAATTCGTATTGTCATTGCTGGATATCAGCTTTGCACGGTCACCTGGGTTGCGGATCTTATACGGGCTTAATGTAGAAACCGGCATTTTGATTCCCTGAACTGTGCAATAGTCAATATCTTTTAACTGTGTTTCATAAAAGCGGATAAAGCTTTCTCGGACTGTTGTATCACGCGACAAATCAACATTGTCAACGCGGAACCGGACAAAAGATTCCGTCTGGTCACTACCGGTCAGCGTATCCAAAATAGGGGGCTTGTCTTCTTTGTTTCCCTGCCATTTTGTTGGCAGAGTTCCATTTTCATCTATAAACAAAATATTTGCCTTGACCAGGTCTGCGATCAGGCATTCTTTTTCTAGGTAGTGCAGGACTGTACACACAGCCGGGTGGGCATAAGGAGATGTACACCACGCTTGTAACTGCTTGTGGTAAAGCGGCCATCCGGATTCTTTACTACCACCAAAAGTGGGATAATCTGCCGCAATATATTGCAGTTTATCCACTAGCGGGTGCGGCACCATGCCGGATGTCCGCGCCGAAGATTCCTCTGTGCAAGGAATGATCGTTGTCCTTTGATCTTGTGCCAGCAAGCCTGCATACTGAAAGTTTCCGTCCTTGTCCAGCTCCACTTCAATGTTGACCTGCTGCGTCGTGTGAGCCACCGGCAGTAGTGGAACTTTCCCAGGCTGCTGCTTTCCAATTTCTGACACGCTATTCTGGTAGGTTTTATAGCAATAGCTAAGCCAGCTCATTCCTGTATCACCTCGTATAATAAAATAGTAGTATTTATAGACCGCTCTCCAGCGGAATGCT